>LNFM01011056.1_pt1 | contig 12426 bp, 2 predicted proteins | sample 596031 | NCBI WGS metagenome assembly LNFM01 (sample SAMN04254537, study PRJNA301005) | activated carbon metagenome | isolation source: dual media filters at the Ann Arbor, Michigan drinking water treatment plant | place: USA: Ann Arbor
AAGTAAAGGGTGGAGGATTGTCTTACACAGTAAGGGCCACATCCACATTCCAATGTTCTGGTACTGATGATGAAATAGCCCTTGAAAATATCCAGTATCCGGTAGTCACACTCATACCTACACCGAATGGTATTTGTGATCCGGCCATAGCTGGTACTAGTTATGCCGGTGGCATGTCGGTGAGTGTTGATTTTGATGGTGTTACCGTTACAGACTTTACTAATTATTCGTTTACCTGGTATGATGGAACGGTAGTGACAGCTACCCCTCGCGCAGAAACCACCAGTGCCCTTACGGGATTAAATACAGGTTACTATACAGTGGTGGTAGAGCGTACCGATCTTGGTTGTGTTGCGGCTCCTGAAAATGAAGAAGTCGCAAATATTACAGTGTTGCCCACCATAACGGCATTAGCAACACCATCCACCAATTGCGTTCCGGCATTAGCCAATGGTCAGATCAATGTTTCAAATGTAGTATCAGGTGCCACCAGTGGAACAGGAGCACCCTTTACCTTCCAATGGTATACGGGTTCTGTAGTAGATCCTGCTAACCTTATGGCGGGAGAGACAGGGCCTCTATTGGATCAGCAACAAGGTGCTGTAGGAGCCTTCTTTACAGTAAAAGTTGTTAATACGTTGGATGGCTGTTCAAATACAGATACAAAGGAGATTGGAGATGGACGAGTGATTCCATTGTTAACCATGAGTCAGACACCAAATGGTGTTTGTGATCCTGCGCTAACTGTTCCTGCCATCAGTTTTAATGGAACCGCAACAGGTACTGTTAGCAATTCAGGTTCTTATGCAGACCCTACTTTTGTCTATGAGTGGATTGACAATGCTACTACTTCGGTCATTGGTGGTGCCATAGGACTTACCGCTACTGGTTTGAATAATGGTTTTTATACCACTACCGTAACACACGTACCTACAGGTTGCGAGTCCGCTCCCGGTGTAATTGAAGTGTTGCCCGACAAATTGCCTATCACGATTACAGCTGTACCCACACCTTCTACTAATTGTATTCCTGCCCTTGTTAATGGTCAGATGGAGGTTACCAATGTGGTGTCGGGTGTGAATACAGGCACAGGAGCACCCTTCCGCTATGAATGGTACACAGGATCGGTAGCAGATCCTGTAAACCAACTTGCAGGTGAAACTACTCCGCTTTTAGATCAACAACAAGGGGCCATAGGAGCTTTCTTTACGGTGAAGGTTGTCAATCTCCTTGACGGTTGCTCAAATACCGATACTAAAGAAATCGGTGATGCTCGCGTTATTCCATTGCTCTCCATGGGACAGACGCCAAATGGTGTTTGTGATCCTGCACTTACTGTTCCCGCTGTCAGCTTTAACGGAACGGCCACAGGTACTGTTAGTAATTCGGCCTCTTATACTGACCCTACTTTTGTCTATGAATGGATTGACAATGCTACCACGTTGGTAATTGGTGGTGCCACAGGACTTACGGCCACAGGGTTGAATAATGGTTTTTACACCACCACCGTAACGCACGTTCCTACAGGTTGTGAATCAGCACCCGGTGTAATTGAGGTACTAGCAGATAAAGAACCTATTGTCATCACCGCATTAGCGACTCCTTCTACTAACTGTCTTCCCGCCTTGGCTAATGGTGAAATGGAAGTTACCAATGTAGTATCCGGAGCTTCGAGTGGAATCGGTGCACCCTTTAGATATGAATGGTACACTGGATCCGTTGCAGATCCTGTTAATGTCCTAGCAGGAGAAACCACCGTACTCTTGGATCAACAACAAGGAGCCATTGGTGCCTTCTTTACGGTATTAGTTGTTAATACTTTAGATGGTTGTTCAAATACTGATACGAAAGAGATTACAGATGCACATGTGGATCCTTTACTAAACATGAGTCAGACACCCAACGGTGTTTGTGATCCTGCTCTCACGGTTCCCCTTATTACGTATAATGGAACGGCTACAGGTACTGTGAGTAACAGTGCCGTCTATCCTGTGCCTACCTTCACCTATGTGTGGGTAGATAATTCAACCAATTCAGTTATTGTTGGCGCTACAGCCGCCACTGCGACAGGATTGAACAATGGTTTTTACACTACCACCGTTACACACGTTCCTACAGGTTGTGAGTCAGCACCCGGTGTGATTGAGGTACTACCGGATAAAGAACCTATTATCATCACGGCATTAGCGACTCCTTCAACTAACTGTCTTCCTGCCTTGGCTAATGGTGAAATGGAAGTTACCAATGTAGTATCGGGTGCTACAAGTGGAGTAGGGGCACCTTTTAGATATGAATGGTACACCGGATCCGTTGTTGATCCTGGAAATGTACTTGCGGGTGAAACCACTTCAATTATAGATCAGAAACAAGGCGCGATCGGAGCTTTCTTTACGGTATTGGTTGTCAATACGGCTGATGGTTGTTCAAATACCGATACGAAAGAGATTGCTGACAGACAAGTGAAGCCAATACTTACTTTAGGCTCCACTCCGAATACCTTCTGCGATCCTGCTTTAATAGTTCCAGCGGGAGCACCAGGAAGTGGTACTGCCTCTCAGGCTAGTTACACATTTGTAAATCCAGATTATGCAGGACCACAAACTTTAACCTATAGCTGGTTTGATGGCCAGTCCGGTGTTGATCCTGATCCGTTGGCATCCCACCTTCCGGCCTCTACGACTAACACCATTGATCGTCTTGCAGCAGGATACTATACGGCTACTGTTACCATTACAGAATTAGGCTGTACCTCTGACCCTTATTCGGTGGAGGTAGAGGATGAATTATTCTTACCAGTACTAAACATTACAGACACTCCCCAAACTTCTTGTAATGATTTGACTCCAAATGGTATCTTGGTTACAACTGGCAATGAGCTAACACTTCCTGCCTCCCAAGGTGGGCCAGGAGGAGCTGCGATTACAGCGGGTTATGACTTCTCCTATTTCATGGATTGGAATGCAACCCCCAACGACCCTTCTGGTGATCCGACTACAGGTACTCCAGTGGCAGATGTAACGGGCACGGCTTCAAGCTTGGCAGGTAATAAATACTACGCAGTACAAGTAGAGCGCATAGCTACAGGCTGTGTGACTACCGAAAAGATTTTCTTGAATGAAAATATTATTGTTCCTGTAGTTACGCTGGGAGGCCTTGTTCCTCAATCAGAATGTGACACGCCTGATGGATCCATTACAGCTACCGTTACTACACCCGCTGTAACTACGACTTATTCTTACTATTGGTTAAGAGAAAATGCAGGGACTACAACCACGGACGCTGACTTGATTATTGCAGCAGTTAATGGAAATCCAGCTGATCCGAATAATCTGACTACCGTTAATAGCAACACGCACATTAATGGAGGACTTGTGTACGGAAGGTATAGTCTTGTCGTGGTGGACAACTATAATTCTTGTACTTCTGTTCCGGTATTTGAAGATATCGATGACAACACACAATCAGATATTGACATTACCTTGTTCGGACCACCACCAAGTGATTGTACAACCGATGGTGCTCTTCAAATGCGAGCGGAGCGATTATTCACCCCTCCAGTGGCAACAAGCTTTACATTTGAAGTGTTCAGAGGGAGTCCAATCAATCCAGTAACTCCGATTGATTACTACTCTACACCACCCAATCCTCCAGCTTTTGCCGGAGCTGTTTTGGAGACATTAATTGCTGCGAACAACACCTTCATTAATACAACAGTGGCTGGCATTAGTTCAGACCTTTATACAGTGGTGGCAGAAGACAACTTCGGGTGTAAGACTTATGAGAGCTTCTTTCTTCCTTTTGCGGATTCACATGATGTTACGTTTACACCGACAGATGTAACAAGTTGTGTGGTGGATAATGGAGCTATTACCATGAGAGCTGTATTCCCTACAACAGGATTAGGTATTAGTAATAATCAAACTGATTACACCTTCACGTTCCGCAATGCAGACATGACTCCAGTGGCAGGTAGCGCCACCTTCTCTAATGGGTATGGAGCGAATGTTACAAATGCTTACTCGTACCCTGCATCAATTGAACAATGTAATACTCCAGGGGTAGACGAAGATGGTGATGGAAAATTGGATCCGGCTGATGAAGATTGTATTGGATTCATGACAACCGCGGGCATACCCGTTGGATTCTATGTGTTGGAAGTCCTTGATATAACATCAAACTGTCCGGTATTTAAATCAGTAGAAATTAAACAGGATGCCTTGTCGCCAGTTATTTCTCTGGTAGGTACTACCAAGGCCAATACGTCTTGCGACACCTCAACGCCTGATGGGGAACTGATCGTATCTGTGAACAGTGATCCGAACGACCCGGTACTTACTAATTTTAATATTGATGTTCTGTCTTTACCCGGCCCCACTTCTGCTGCAACCTACCCTAGAAATAATGTGGTAGCAGGAAATTATACAGCTTCGGGCTTAGCACCAAAGACGTATACGGTTACTGCACTAGGTGTTTCAACAGGTTGTACTACGCAACAAGATTTTACAATTCAGGATATTCCTGTCGTTTCAGAATTGGTGGCGGGTAACATTGTACTTGTTGATGCTGAGTACTGTGATGCCACTCTCGAAGCAAGTGCTAAGATTGAGGTAACTAATGTGAGACTAGTAAACGGTGGAGCAGCCGACCTGCTTGCAGACTATGATTTTGAGTGGTATACAGATGCTACTTTAACCAGTCAGGTCGGTGGTTTATTGCCAGTGCTTCAAAATGGCGTAAATGGTCTGGCTGCTAACTCAGGAGTAGTTACCTTTGGTGATTACTTTGTGGTTTCTAAAAAAGCTCGCAACGCAGGGGGCAGTGGAGGAATCGGTTGTTTCAGCGCTCCATTCCAAGCGATCATTGAAGATAAAACTGCTGCACCTTCTGTTATACTTCATCCCTTTATGGATACTTCGTGCGAGCTCTTAGGGAACTTCGAAGGTTCTCTTGAAGTAGAAGTAATCACAAGTACGTTAGGCCTACCTGGACCAGATTATACAAATCCAGGAACGATTAGAGATTTTGACTATTCGTGGTTTAATGGAGGACTTGCTGCCTCTACAACGAATGATGGCGATCGCTCGAATGATGCTGGAACCGATCAGGATCAAATTCCAAGTTTAGGTCCTAATACTTATGGTATTTTGGTGACTTCTGCAGCAACGGGTTGCACTGCTACCTATTCAACCACCATTACCAAGGCTGAGGTGCCTTTGGTATTAGCAGATGCCAACGTAGTCGATCAGATTTTATGTGGTCCGGATGGAAGCATTACTGTAGGTAATGGCGATATCTTGGTGGATGGGGTACCCGACAATGTCTCTACTAATTTTGAGTTTAGTTGGTTCAAGGATGATCCTACATCTGCTCCTATCACAGTGGCCGTTGGTAATAATATATTTGATATTACAGACGATGCTAGCATAGGCGCAGGAACCTATTATGTTCAGGTGAGAAAACGTTCGGGTGCAGCTTTTGCTCCTGGTTCTAATTGTAAATCGGCTCCTGTTCGTAAGGACATATTGGATAAGCATGTAAATCCTACTGCTACTCTTGTTCCTTCAAATGATACTTCTTGTGAAACCAACGTTCCCGGTTTTTACGAAGGCTCATTAGTGCTAACAGTAGTAACGCCAGGTTCTGGTCCGGCTCCGGCAACGTATACTTTGGATTGGTCTTCCCTTACCGATGACACAACCCCTGCAGATGGTACTGTAGCTGCAGGAGCTTTCCCGGTTACAGTCTTAAACAGACGCGATGATGACTATAGTGTGCAAGTGCTAAATGATGCGAGTCAGTGTTTTGTAAACGTGAGCACTACCATCACTAAATTGAGTGTTCCTGTAATTGTAGCAGCAGTAAACCCTGTTGATCAATTACTCTGTTCGCCCGATGGAAGTGTTACCGTTACGCAAGTAGATGTTGGAGGAACTGTATTTGTTCCTGCGGATGCTGCGTGGACTACTGACTTTGAATTTGCCTGGTATAGAAATAACCCGACTACAGCTCAATTGCAAGACGGACAGGCAGTGCCGGTTGACATCAACCGCGACCAATTAGAATTTGGTCTGAACACAGCAGGTCAATATCCAACAATGGGCGCAGGCACTTACTATGTAACAGCTAAGCGTACCAGTGGTAGTCCTGGATTTGGTTGTATCTCAGCACCTGTTCGTAGCGATGTGCTCGATAAACATGTGAACCCCACGGTTCAACTCACACCTGCAGACGATACTTCATGCTTTACTAATCCATTAGATCCTTTCGAAGGAAGTATTCAGTTGATAGTAACAAGTCCAGGCTCTGGTCCGGCTCCTGCCAATTATACACAGGCATGGAGTTCGCTGACAAACCATACCAATCCTCCCAATGGTGCAGCGTACTTAGCTGGTCCCATGACATTCAATGACTTGAGAGATGACACGTATACAGTGAGGGTAACTAATAATACAAGCGCCTGTTTTGTGGATGTGAGCACTGTTATTACAAAGTTAGATGTGCCCATTATTGTAGCTAATGTTACTCAACAGGATCAGCTATTGTGCTTGCCTGATGGAGAATTGCGTGTGGTACAAATTTCTGTAGATGCATCTGCAATAAACAATGCAAGCCCTGCTTGGAGTGATTTTGAATTTCATTGGTTCAAAGACGACCCGACTACTGCTCGATTAACAGACGGTCAGGCGGTGCCAGTAGTGATTAATGGTGAATTATTGGAAGATGGTACCAATCCGGGTCAATATCCTACCCTGGGTGCCGGAGAGTATTATGTACAGGTGAAGAGAATCGGAGGAAGTCCTGGTAATGGTTGTATATCTGCTCCTATCCGCAAGGATATCTTGGATAAACACATCAATCCAACGATTGTATTGACACCCGCTAATGATACCTCTTGTGAGACGGTTGGTAATTTTGAAGGAAGTTTAAGAGTGCAGGTGACAAACCCTGGTTCTGTTGCTTCTGCTCTTTTTGATTATGCATGGGACGCTACCAATCCTACACCTGCTGCTGATCGCTTGAATGTCAACAACGATCAAACCTTCACAGGGCTTATTGGAGATGATACAAACGACTATGCTGTAACGGTTACAAACGATGTAACGGGTTGCTCCATAACAGCCTCAGCCAGAATTCAGAAAGTAACAGTGCCAATCATCATTGCCAATGCAAGTACAGGAGATCAGGTGATCTGTAATCCAAGTGGATTCATCAGCGTGGATAGAATTGATGTGGGAACTTTCAGTTATACCAGTGCAGATGCTGAGTTTGCTAACTTTGAGTATGCCTGGTATAAGGATGATCCAACCTCAGCAGTACTGGTTCCTGTAGTTGCAGGTAATAACCTGTTAGACAACATAGACCTACCCACTACCATGGGAGCGGGCACCTATTACGTGACAGCAAGGCGATTTAGCGGAAGTCCCGGTTCTGGCTGTATATCGGCACCGCTTCGCAAAGATATTTTTGATGTAAGCGTAGATCCGGATGTAGATTTTTCCTCTACGCCAAACTCAGCCTGTATAGGAGGTGCCTCTAATGGCGAGGTAATCGCTTTAGCTGAGGAGCGCGATGGTACAACAGATGTCTATACCTTTGCCTGGTCCTTACTTCCTGGAGTCTTAGATCCTGCTACCATTACAAACGCCAGTCCTACAAGCACTGTGGCAGATGCAGCAGATGGACGTTATACATTAGTAGTTACCAACACGGTTACAGGTTGTACATTCACAAAAGATCTTAACCTGGTTTTAGATCAAAGCTTGAGTCTGCCCAATATCGTAGAGGTAAGCGCGATTGATCCTTTAAACTGTTTCCCTACGGGTAGTGCCCAGGTGGTGGAGATCACCATTGGTGGAACAGCAAGTATTACGGACCCAGTGCAGTTAGATGCGGATTTTGATTTTGAATGGTATAAGAATGCCTTTCCAACCAACTTGTTAGCAGGGGAGATCAATGCCAACTTGCCAAATCAATTGCCGGATAACTATTTTGTATTGGTGCGTGATCTGCTCACCAATTGCGAATCCTTACCGGTGGAAGTGGTGATTTCTGATGAAGATATCGTTTACCCTGCCGTGGAAATACGTCAGAGTCTTCCGGCCATTGCCTGTGATCCAACCATTGGAACAGCGGAATTGATTTCGACAGCGGATGGAAATGATGATACGAATGCGAACTATACGTTTCATTGGTTTCCTTCTTTGGATACCACAGGTGTTAGTTTTGCGGCAACCAGCACTATTTCTAATTTAAGAGCGGGTAACTATTCTGTGCGTGTGTTAAACACAGTAACAAACTGTCGTGCAGCGGCACCGTTCATTATTCCAGATGCAGCGCCTCAGTTCTTACCACTCTTGGCCATCTCCACCAGTGAACGTACGCGTTGTGATGCGGAAGATGGAGCTTTGTCAGCCAGTGGTGTTCCATTCCCGGTTGATCCTACGCAAGTGCTGAACAATTATCCTTTCCCGTATAACTATACGGCAGAGTTGTACCGCGGAGATCCTCCGGCTGATATCAACAGTCCTGAGTTTGGGTTTATGCTGAATGACCCTAATTTCCCGACTTTCACTTCTAACTTCTTGCAGGCTAATTTGCCGGATGGTAGTTATACTGTTCGACTCACAGACTTGAACACAGGTTGTGTAACGATTGATGCTGCTGTAGTAGAAGATGGTCGTGTGTTGCCAGTAATTACCATTGTTGAAGACGTGCCTTTAACGAATTGCGATGTTACGCGTCCGAATGGTCAGCTGTCGGCTACCGCAGACGGTGGAAAAATTGCAGGCTATGCCTTCAACTGGTTTGCAGGAAACACCACTACTGGTACCAGCTTAAGTACTATCAACAAGCTGATTGCGCAAACGGCCGGGGATTACACCGTACTGGTTCGCAACAACATTACCGGTTGTGAACAAAATGCCTTAGGAACCATTACCGATGGTACAGTTCTTCCTCCAGTGCCTAATGCTTCTCTTGTCCGTGGACGTACAAACTGTGACTTCCCGAATGGTTGGGTAACGGTAGATGTAGATGGCGAGACCTTAGGGTATGAGTTTAACTGGTATGATGATCCAACCAATACAGGTGGTACTTCGGATTTTGAAGGAATCGATTACCTGGATCGTGACGTGGGTGATTATGGCGCTACTGCCAAGGATCTAGTAACGGGTTGTATTTCTCCTGTAGGAATAGTGTTAGTGCCGGATTTACGGATTATACCAATGGTCAACTTAACCAGTACGCCTTCCTACTGTTTAACACCAACCGGTTCGGTGATGTTGGAGTTGATTAGTGATTCAGTTGTGCTGACGACAATTAACTGGATCGATACAGTAAGCCGTGTAGAGATCGGCATTGGTTCTGCTCTTTACGATCTGCCAGCAGGTTTCTATCGAGCGGATTTTGAAACATCTGAAGGTTGTGAGAATTTCAAGACGGTAGAAGTGAAGACTGAAATTCTTTCCTACAACCTGGTGTCTGCGAATTCGGATAACTCGAATGATTTCTGGAACATAGACTGTATACAAAACTTCCCGAATAACAACGTGAAGGTCTTTAACCGTTCCGGAGTAAAAGTGTACGAGGCCGATGGCTACAATAACGTGGATGTATTCTTTAGAGGAGTCGGGGAGAAGGGATTGTATGCTATGGGTAATGAGTTACCGGATGGTACGTACTTTTATATAATTGATAAACGCGATGGTTCTAAACCAGTAGTGGGTTACCTTGAACTTGTACACTAATGAAGAAATTATCCATCCTATTTATCGCGAGTTGCATGTCGTTGCTGGCCTATGCCCAGCAACGACCTGTTAACTCTTTGTACATGTTTGATCCCTTGCTGATCAACCCTGCGTATGCGGGAACACAGGTGCAGCTTAGTGCGACCTCTATCTACAGAACACAGTGGGTAAACTTTCCGGGAGCGCCTAAAACGTTTACTGTTTCAGCGCATTCTGGTTTTAATGGAGCAAAGGTTGGCTTGGGCTTTCTGGCCTCGAACGATCAGATCGGAATTCATAAGGAGAACAGTCTTTATTTTATGTATGCCTACAAAATACCTTTGGATAAGTATGACAAGAGTCATTCACTTTCCTTTGGATTACAGGGCGGTTTTAATAATCTGGTATCTGATTTTAGCATCTTGAATCCAAAAGATCAAAACGATCCTTTTGCTGGCTTAGTAGAAAGGAACATGACCTGGAATTTTGGTTCTGGCCTTTTCTATAAACGAAAGAAATTCTATGCTGGCTTATCAGTTCCCTACATCCTTAATAATAACGTAATTAGTGCAGAGGTTTTCTCCAGTGAGGCTACACAGTCACGGTACTATTACATCAGTTCCGGGTTCAGCAAACAAATCAGTCCTCATGTTAAACTCTTGCCGTCTACTCTGATTCGCTTACAGGAAAAGGCGCCTCTCAGTGTGGATGTGAATTTAACAATGGTCTTGTATGATGCCGTAGGGTTGGGTCTTTCATACAGATTGGATGACTCGGTTGTAAGTCTTTTCGAGCTTCAGATCAACGAAAACTTCCACGTGGGGTATGCCTATGACATTACAACGTCAGCGCTTTCTCAGTACTCCAATGGTACGCATGAAATTATGCTGAACTACCGGATCAAATTCAGTAGGATACACCGGGGGCTGGAATGCCCTTCGTATTACTAACCGCTGTTTCCCACGTATCCAATCGCTTATTCATAAAGTGAAACCAGAATGGTGGCACCAAGGCGATGATAATCATGGTAGGGTATCCATAGGGCAACTGCGGGCTTTCATCGTAATGATTTAAAATTTGATAACGTTTGTGTGCAAAGGCATGATGGTCTGAGTGCCGTTGCAATTGAAATAAAAAGAAATTACTCAGCAGGTGACTGGCGTTCCAGGAGTGGAGCGGATTAACACGTTCGTAGTGACCATTCGGTAATTTTTTACGAACAATGCCATAGTGTTCAATGTAATTAACCAATTCAAGTAAGGTAAAGGCCACCACACTTTGGGCGAAAAAGAATACCGCTATCTCCCAATGAATCTGTTGAGTGAGGAGGTACCCGAAAAACATCAGCAAGCTTGTGAACAGGATTGGGAGCAGACTATACCAGATGAGTGTGTTATAGATACTGAAGGATGGAAGATTTTTTCGTTTCAAACTCTCCACTTCCAACTTCCAGGCGTGTGCGTATCCAATAAAGACTGAACGTATCCAAAAGGCATAAAAATTTTGATTCTTGCGAGCCGTAGCGGGATCTTCCGGTGTGGCTACCGTTACATGATGTCCGCGATTGTGTTCTATATAAAAGTGCATGTAGCAGACAGTCATTAAAAGCACCTTACTATAAAAGCGCTCCAGTGTTGATTTCTTGTGACCAAGCTCATGCGCAACGGTTATTCCGATTCCACCTGTAACCAAGCCAACACTGAGGATGAATCCGATCCATTCACGGAGGTGGCTGAAGGCTTGTGTAGAAATAGCATATACACACCAAAAGATAAAGGCCACTTGCACGAAGGTCCATGCATAGGTTACGAAGCGATAGTACAGATCTTCTTCAGTTTCCTTTACTGATTCAGCAGGGACATTCTGTACATCCAAGCCGATCCATTGATCAATTATGGGAAGAACAATGAAAACAAAAACAGGGCTAAGGTAATTGTACCAACCACCCAGGTAAACGCCAAGCACGGTAATGGCAGGTAAGATAAAGGCGGTGTAGAATCCGATCTTTTTTATGGCATGCATAAGTGAAGATACACATTTGTTAAAATTCTTTTTACAGAATATTCAGTAGGCATTTGGTGGTGAGGCCATCCTTTATTTGTGGTAAAGTGCAGAAGGCTGCGCATGAAAATAGAATTTACAGTTGCGCACATAGCCTGTTTTAAACCCTTTTAAGGTTAATCCGATTTATTAAACTACCTTTGTGTACACTTTTAGCAGAAAACACGTTCACAACCATTCATTGAAGGCTCGCCTGCCTTGGTTTTGAAAGGAAAGAGAGGACAGAATATTTCTGCATGAGGTGATAATTTCACTTTAACAGAATATTAATGTCAACTTTCAAAGAGTTGGGCTTATCGCAAGCCCTTGTTGAAACCGTCACGAAGATGGGTTTCGAAAATCCTACACCTGTTCAAGAAAAAGCAATTCCCGTACTCCTCGAAGGAGGTCGCGACATGGTTGCCTTGGCACAAACCGGAACCGGAAAAACTGCTGCTTTTGGTTTACCCCTTATTGAACTTATAGATGAGACCAATCGCACAACTCAAGCCTTGGTGATTGCCCCCACACGTGAATTGTGTTTGCAAATCACCAGCGACTTAGAGAATTTCTCTAAGAATGTGAAGTCTTTAAACATTGTGGCTATTTACGGTGGTGCCAGCATCACCGATCAGATAAAGAAAGTAAAGCGTGGGGCCCA
>LNFM01011057.1_pt1 | contig 12424 bp, 13 predicted proteins | sample 596031 | NCBI WGS metagenome assembly LNFM01 (sample SAMN04254537, study PRJNA301005) | activated carbon metagenome | isolation source: dual media filters at the Ann Arbor, Michigan drinking water treatment plant | place: USA: Ann Arbor
GGCTCGGTGATGAAGGAGCCAAGGATAGGCACTACCGATAGGACGGTAAAGTAATAAGCCACATTGCGCGGCAGCGGAATGGTGCGCGCAATGATGCGGACGACGGTTTTGGCGAATTCCAGAATCGGGCGAGTCCCCGCGATGACCATGATGGCAAACACGAACAGTGGCTCGGTGAAGTTGCGCGAGTCGATGTATTCGGTGGCTTTGGGGCTGCCGTCGATGGCGAACATGAACAGCATGAGCACCAAGGCCCAAAAGCCGAACACCACCTCAACCTCGCCAAGTAGGTGCCAGATGCCGGCGTGGGCCGGCCGCGTGTGCGCTAGGTGCTCAAAGAACTTGGTGGAGAAGGTGTGGATGATGGCGATTGCAAACAGGGCGGCGCCAAGCATTTGGATGGTGGTCGGGTTCAAGAGGTGGCCTTTTTTCAGTACTCGGACATGACGATATCGACGCGTCTCTGTGATTTGCGGCAAGTAACGGTGGTGCAATATTTAGTGGTTTTTTCGTAGCCGCGCGCTAGAAGACGAATCTGGCTAGGGCGGGCGCCGCGCTTGATCAGGGCTTGGCTGACGGCCTGCGCACACTTGCTGGCAACCGCGACCGAAAATTCGGTGCTGCCCATGTCTTCCGTGCGCCCGATCAATACAACATTGACCAGCGGATCGGCCTTAAGTTTCGCGGCGACATCCTCAATGATGGGCGCGGCGGTACGCGGAATCTCGTCTGAACCCGGTGTGAAGACCACCTGTGGGCCATTGAATGGCAGCACTGCGGCCTCGTTGTTGCCGCTGACCGGAATATTGGCGATTGCGGCTTTTGGGCCCGCCTTGTTTGCAGTCACGGCAGACTGGGTGGCGGGTTGGGCGTCGCTGGTAGCCGGCCCGCTGGTTGAGGCGCATGCCTGCAGCAGCAGGGTGATACAGAGAATGCGGAGGGTTGAAATAAACATGGGGAATACGGCGCCTCGATGTGTTTTTTAACGCTCAGGGGAAGGCGCATTCTACCTGCCACCGTCTGTGCGCCCGTCTCTTTGTGCCCGATGATCGGCGAGAAACCGCCCGAATCGCATGGAGAGAGGCCTGTGGGCTGATAAAATGTCTTATGCCCTCCAACAAGAGCGCCCCGCTTGGGCGCTTGGCGCGGATGGCACTTTATAGGGCGCTGCTGCATAGCGCCGACCACCCGGACCCCGCGATGCGACTGTTTGCTCTCGGCATCAACCACCATACCGCGCCGCTTGCCGTGCGCGAGCAGATCGCCTTCGATGTGGCGAGACTGCCGGCTGCCCTGCACGATCTGCTGCAGGCACAGAAGGTGCGCGAAGCCGCGATCCTGTCTACCTGCAATCGGACCGAGCTGTATTTCAGTGCGGAAGAACCGCAGGCCGCCATCGACTGGCTGGCTAAGTATCACGATCTACCCGAGCGGCAGATTCAGCCCTATCTCTATACTCACCCGCAGCGCAACGCGATCCGCCACATGTTCCGTGTCGCCTCAGGGCTCGACTCTATGGTGCTGGGCGAGCCGCAGATTCTTGGCCAAATGAAGCAGGCCGCGCGTGCGGCGGAAGAGGCTGGGGCGCTGGGCTCTGTGCTCAACCGCTTGTTCCAGCGCACCTTTTCGGTTGCCAAGGAAGTGCGCACCACCACGGCGATTGGCGCGAACATTGTGTCCATGGCCGCTGCAGCGGTGCATTTGTCGGCGCGTATTTTTGATGACCTGCAAAAGCAGGCCGTACTCTTTATAGGCGCTGGCGAAATGATTCAGCTGTGCGCCAGTCACTTCGGTGGCCAGCAACCCCGCCGCATTACGGTGGCGAATCGCACATTGGAGCGCGGCCTAGCCTTGGCCGAGCGCTTTGGCGGCGACGCCATGCGCCTTGACGAGATTGCCAGCCGCCTGCATGAGTACGACATCATCGTGTCTTGTACTGCCAGCCCCTTGCCAGTGCTTGGACTCGGTGCCGTCGAGCGCGCGCTCAAGCAGCGCCGTCATCGTCCGATGGTGATGGTGGATCTGGCCGTGCCGCGCGATATCGAAGCGGAAGTGGGCCGCCTTAACGATGTGTTTCTGTACACCCTCGACGACCTCGGGCAGATTGTTGAGCAAGGCTTGGAGTCCCGCCACGCTGCGGTGATTGAGGCTGAGGCGATTATCGATAACCGCGTAGATAGCTTCCTGCATTGGATGGATGCGCGTGAGGTCGTTCCAACCATCCGTGCCTTGCGGGATACGGCCGAGACTACCCGGCAGATGGAGCTGGAGCATGCGATGCGTGCGCTGGCCCGCGGTGATGATCCTGCCGTTGTTCTGGAGGCGCTGTCGCATGGCTTGTCCAACAAGCTGCTGCACGCCCCAACCCAGGCCTTGAATCAGGCGGCCGGCGCTGATCGCGCCGAGCTGGCGCGGATCATTTCGCGCCTCTACAACCTGCCTTCTGACAATTAGCGCCGCTGCTTGATCTCAGCGCCGCTCGGGCTGAGCTGTCACCGCAGGACACCCTGTGGACGCCACGCCTGATTCCCCAAGCTTATCCATGCCGCATCTGCCGCGGCGACTCGAACCATGAAACCTAGCATCCGCGAAAAACTCGAAAACCTCAGCGACCGTCTGGTCGAGCTGGATCGTCTGCTGGCCAGCGAAGGCGCTACCAATAATATGGACAGCTACCGCAAGCTCTCGCGTGAACATGCCGAGCTTGGCCCAATTGCGGCGCTGTATGTGCAGTGGACGCAGGCCTCATCCGACTTGGCCTCCGCGCAGGAAATGTTGAGCGACCCGGAGATGAAGGAGTTCGCTGCCGAGGAAATCGATGCCGCAAAGGCAGCGATGGAGCGGCTGGAGGATGAGTTGCAAATCGCCTTGTTGCCCAAGGACCCGAACGACGACCGCAATTTGTTCCTCGAAGTGCGCGCGGGCACCGGCGGCGATGAGTCGGCGTTGTTTGCCGGCAGTTTGTTCCGCATGTACACGCGCTTCGCCGAGCGCCAGCGCTGGCAGGTTGAGATCATTTCCGTGAACGAGTCTGAGCTTGGCGGCTACCGCGAGGTGATTGCGCGCATTGTCGGCAATGGCGCGTATTCCAAACTTAAATTCGAGTCGGGTGGGCACCGCGTGCAGCGCGTGCCGGAAACTGAGTCGCAAGGGCGTATTCACACCTCGGCCTGTACCGTGGCCGTGATGCCTGAGGCCGATGAGCTAGAAGAGGTGGTCATCAATCCCGCCGATTTGCGCATTGACACCTACCGCGCGTCCGGCGCCGGTGGCCAGCACATTAACAAGACCGATTCGGCCGTGCGTATCACCCATATCCCAACCGGCATCGTGGTCGAGTGCCAGGATGACCGTTCGCAGCATCGCAATAAGGCCCAGGCCATGAGCGTGCTGGCGGCGCGCATCAATGATGTGCAGCAGCGTGCGCAGCAGCAGCAGATTGCCTCCACGCGCAAGTCGCTGGTCGGCAGCGGTGATCGTTCCGAGCGTATCCGTACCTACAACTTCCCGCAGGGCCGCGTCACCGATCACCGCATCAACCTGACCCTGTACAAGATTGACGCCATCATGGACGGCGATTTGGACGATCTGGTGAATGCCCTCACGGCAGAACATCAGGCCGATCTACTCGCAGCGCTATCGGAAACCCAGCAGTGAGTTTGATTGTTGCTGCTGCGCTGCTATCGGCACGAGCTCGCATTCCCGCCAGTGAAGCCAGCTTGTTACTGGCAGAGGCCACTGGCCGCAGCAAGGCCTGGCTGATCGCGCATGATGATGAGGTGCTGCCGATAGAGGCTGCAACACGGTTTGCCGATTGGGTGCAGCGGCGCGAGGCTGGCGAGCCCGTGGCTTATATCTTGGGATGGCGCGAGTTTTACGGGCATCGCTTTACCGTCGCGCCCGGCGTGCTGATTCCTCGGCCCGAAACCGAGCTGCTGGTGGAAGAGGGCCTGGCCGCGATTCTGCATACGCCCCAGCCGCGCATTCTCGATCTTGGCACGGGCAGCGGCTGTATCGCTATTTCATTGGCATTAGCCCGGCCTGACGCAGTTGTGCATGCAGTCGATTTCTCCGCAGATGCATTGAAAATCGCTACGGCCAATGCTGAAACACTGGGTACCAAGGTGGCCTTCATCCGTTCCGACTGGGCTACGAGTGTCACTGAGCGCGATTTCGACCTGATCGTCAGCAACCCGCCCTATATTCATCCGGATGACGAGCATCTGCATCAAGGTGATCTGCGTTTCGAGCCGAGGACGGCGTTGGCGGCGGCAGGCGCCGGCCTTGCCGATCTGCGTCGCATCGTCGATGCCGCGGCCGATCTGCTCAAGCCCGGCGCAACCTTACTGTGTGAGCACGGCTGGGATCAGGCGGGCTTTGTTCGCGAAATGGTTGTTGCAAAAGAGCTTTTGCCCGTTCAGTACCGTGATCTTGCTGGCATCGTGCGAGTCACGGGCGGTACCAAGCCCCCAAAGGCAGCCTAAGCCGAGCACGGATAGGTGCTAGTGACTGCCTAAAAGCCGCTTTCTCGGGGCGAATAGTCGCTTGGTACTTGACTTGCAAGGAAAACTTGCAATAGAATGCTCGGCTTTCCACTGCTCCAATAAGGACGGCACGCCAGCCAACGGGTGCGCTGTCATTGAATTCCGGCGTCAAAGCGACGGAATGCCAACGAATTTAAAGAGACTCAGAGGATCACCTCTCATGAAAACCTTTTCCGCCAAGTCGCATGAAGTGAAGCGCGATTGGTTCGTCGTCGATGCGACGGACCTGGTGCTGGGCCGTCTGGCCTCGCAAATCGCCCTGCGCCTGCGTGGCAAGCACAAGCCCGAGTACACCCCGCACGTTGATACCGGCGACTACATTGTTGTCGTCAATGTCGACAAGCTGCGCGTCACCGGTAACAAGGCACAAGCCAAGAAGTATTTCAGCCACACCGGTTTCCCCGGCGGCATCAATGAAACCAACTTCACCAAGCTGCAACAACGCTTCCCAGAGCGCGTTCTCGAAAAGGCTGTCAAGGGCATGCTGCCCAAGGGCCCGCTCGGTTACGCCATGCTCAAGAAGATGAAGTGCTACACCGGTACGGATCACCCGCATACCGCCCAGCAACCCAAGTCGCTGGTCGTCTAAGGATAAATCATGGCAACTCCTAACTATTACTACGGCACCGGTCGTCGCAAGACCTCCGTCGCCCGTGTGTTCCTGAAGACCGGCTCCGGCAAGATCGTTGTAAACGGTAAGCCTGTTGATGAGTTCTTCTCGCGCGAAACCGGCCGTATGGTCGTTCGTCAGCCGCTGGAACTGACCGAGCACACCACCACTTTTGACATCATGGTCAACGTGCATGGCGGTGGCGAATCCGGTCAAGCCGGTGCAGTGCGTCACGGTATCACCCGCGCCCTGATCGAGTACAACGCTGAACTGAAGCCCGCGCTGTCGCATGCTGGTTTCGTTACGCGTGATGCTCGTGAAGTCGAACGTAAGAAGGTCGGCTTCCGCAAGGCACGTCGTAGAAAGCAATTCTCGAAGCGTTAATTTGCTTCTGCCAAAAAAGCCGCCCAGCAACATCGGGCGGCTTTTTTGTTTTCTGTTGTTAGCGCATCAATATATCGGGGTCACTTGCATTCATTGTCATCGTTAGATAAGGCCACTAAGACATGGCTGCGGTGGCCGAGAGGTAACTTCACTCTGGTACTATTGACCCTCGTTTTTTGGAGTGCGGAATGAGCAAGATCAAGGTAGGTATCGTAGGCGGCACCGGTTATACCGGCGTCGAACTGCTGCGGCTCTTGGCCCAGCATCCGAATGCCGAGCTGTATGCGATTACATCGCGTGGTGAGGCTGGCACAGCAGTGGCTGACATGTTCCCTAGCCTGCGCGGCCACGTTGATCTGAAGTTCACCGATCCAGCCTCCTCCTCACTCAAGGACTGCGATGTGGTGTTCTTCGCCACCCCGCATGGCGTTGCCATGCAGCAGTCGCAAGAGTTGCTGGCCGCAGGTGTGCGTATCATCGACCTAGCGGCTGATTACCGCCTGCAAGATACCGCCGTGTTCGAGAAATGGTATGGCATGCCGCACTCCGAGCCTGAGTTGCTCAAGGAGTCGGTCTATGGCTTGCCGGAAGTGAATCGGACGAAGATTAAAGCCGCCCGCGTGGTGGGTAACCCCGGCTGCTATCCGACAGCGACTCAACTGGGCTTTTTGCCGTTGATCGAAGCTGGCTGTATCGACATCAATACGCTCGTGGCCGATGCCAAGTCCGGTGTTTCGGGCGCAGGGCGCAAGGCTGAGGTGCATACGCTGTTCTCCGAGTCGTCCGATAATTTCAAGGCCTACGGTGTTTCTGGTCATCGTCATTTGCCTGAAATTAGTGAGCGACTCTCTGTTGCAGCGGGCAAGCCGGTAGGGCTGACCTTTGTACCGCATCTGACACCGCTAATTCGCGGTATCCATGCAACGCTGTATGCGCGCATCACGCGTGAAGATGATTTCCAAGCATTGTTTGAGCGGCGCTATGCGAATGAGCCTTTCGTTGATGTGCTGCCGCCCAAGTCTCACCCCGAAACACGTTCGGTGCGGGCTTCGAATACCTGCCGTATCGCCATTCATCGCCCGCAGGGCGGGGACACGCTGGTGATACTGTCGGTGATCGATAATCTGGTTAAGGGTGCGGCCGGTCAGGCCGTGCAGAACATGAACATCATGTTTGGGCACGACGAATGCGCTGGCCTCACACAAATTCCCGTATTGCCGTAGGCGCCCGTCGTCTGCGCAGCCGCTTTGGTATTGCGGCACCGCGCATGACAGTACGGAGCCAGCTTCCATGGCACTGGCGCGCAGCGAGTGTGATCGTCATCACGGCGGCTTCTTTGGCGCTTGCTGGGTGGATTTATGATGCCGGACGTAGTATTGCCGGTTTCAAGAACTCACTCATGGATAGCCTAAAGCTCCGTGCCAGCGAGCAGGAAACCGAGCTTGTACAACTACGCAGCGCGGCAGCGAGCTCAGCCGCTCGCCTGCAGATCGAGCAGGCAGCGCAGGAGCAGCTCAAGAAGCAGCTCGGTACACTCGAGGCAGAAAATGCACGTCTTAAGGAAGAGTTGGCCGTATTCGAAAGCATGGCGCGCGGACAGGGGGTTGAAGGGAGCCTGTCGATTTCACGTCTGCGTATTGAGCCAAGTCCTGTAGCGGGTACTTACACTTACAAAATGCTTGTCACTCGCCAGCAAAGCAAGCGAGATGCAGAGTTTCGTGGTGGCCTGCAATTTATCCTGACTGTTCAACAGGCTAGCGGCAATGCTATGATCGTTTTACCCAAAACGGGGGAACCCGAGACCAGCCGTTTTCAAGTTGCCTTCCGTCAGTTTCACCGCCTTGAGGGCACGTTCAGCATACCTGAGGGCGCGCACCTGATCGCTGTTGAGGCGCGTCTTTTGCAAGAGGGGGCAGTCAAGGCCTCCCAGCGTATTACCCTATAAGGAGCACCCGATGTTTGGTAGTAAGACCGCAACCCCCAGCAAGCCGCAAAATCGCATTGACACACTGATTGGTGCTGGCACCCAGATTCATGGTGATATCACTTTTAATGGCGGCCTTCGCATTGATGGGGAGATCCACGGCAACGTCACGGCGACGGGCGAAGGTTCCAGCACCTTGGTGGTGAGCGAACATGCCCGTGTTGAGGGGGAGGTCCGCGTCAGCCATGTGGTGATTAATGGCACTGTGACAGGCCCCGTCCATTCAAGTGAGTTTCTTGAACTCCAGACCAAGGCCCGTGTCACAGGGGATCTCGAATACAACACCTTGGAAATGCATCTCGGTGCAGTCGTTCAGGGACGTCTGGTGCATGACACGCCGACCCGCTCAGTTGAACTGAAACTAGCCACCAATAGTAGTGCCACTGGCTAAGGCTTGATTGACCCCGTCTGGATACAGGCGGATAATTGAATTATTGATACTTGGCCCCATATGTGAGCTGAGTTGTAATGGAGAACACACATGAACGCACCTACCGAAATGCCGAGCCCGCTGAACTTTACGGACAGCGCTGCTAACAAGGTTAAGGAACTGATCGTTGAAGAAGGCAATGATGCGCTGAAGCTGCGTGTTTTTGTCAGCGGTGGCGGTTGTTCCGGCTTCCAATACGGCTTTACCTTTGACGAAGCCGTCAATGAGGATGACACCACGCTGGAGAAGAACGGCGTGACTTTGCTGATCGATGCTATGAGCTACCAGTATCTGGTTGGTGCAGAGATCGATTACACCGAGGGTCTTGAGGGTTCACAGTTTGTGATCAAGAACCCTAACGCAACCAGCACTTGCGGCTGCGGTTCCTCCTTCTCTGCTTGAGTTTTTACGGTCAATAAAAAGGGCGCCAAGGCGCCCTTTTTTTTCGTCTGCAGTGGGTGTTACCGCGGATAGATTGCGCCGAGGATGCGTTCACCATTCGCTCCTGTCACCGCAGGTAGGTTGCCAGGCAGGCCATGCAGCGTGCGGTGAGCGAGCCATGCAAAGGCGATCGCTTCCAGCCAGTCGCCTGGCAGGCCGGCGCTATCCGTTGTCGTGACAAGGGTATCCGGCATATGTGCTGCGATGGCCTTCATGAGATGGCTGTTCAGTGCGCCGCCACCGCAGGCGAGCAGCATATCAGGCGTGCCGCACTCGCGGACAATAGCTGCACTGGCACTGGATGCAGTCAGCTCAACAAGGGTGGCTTGTACATCTTCAGGCGTTTCGTGGCCACCGAGCTGACCGTGTAGCCAACCCAGATTGAACTCTTCGCGCCCACAACTCTTTGGCGGGGGTAATTGAAGATAAGGGTGGCTAAGCAGTCGCTCAAGCAGTGATGTTTGAGGCGTTCCCGTGGCACCCCAAGCGCCGTCCATATCAAAGTCTAATCCCCGCTGACGCTGTATCCACGCATCAAGCAGCATATTGCCGGGGCCTGTATCAAAGCCACGGGCGATTCTGCCGGGTGCTAGATCGGTAATATTTGCAATCCCGCCTAGATTCAGCACGACGCGGTGTTCGTTGGGGTGGCGCAGTGTGGCATCGTGGAATGCTGGCACCAAGGGAGCCCCCTGACCACCTGCCGCGATGTCGCGACTACGGAAATCCGCAACTACAGTGATCTCCGTCAGCTCTGCCAGTAGGGCTGGGTTGAGCAACTGGATGGTGTACCCCGCAGCCGGGTTGTGGCGCACTGTTTGCCCGTGTGCGCCGAGTGCCTTGATATGGCGCGCTTCGGTGCCGGCTTGCTCAAGCAACTCATTAACGACTTGTGCATAGATCTCGGCAACTTCCCGAGCAAGCAGGTTTGCGCGATGGAGATCGTCTGTTCCCGGGGTGTGCAACGACAAGGCTGTGTCGCGCAACGACGGACTGTAAGGGAGGTAGGCACTACTCAGGCACTGCAGGGCGCCATCGCCGATCTGCACCAGCGCTGCATCGACACCATCAAGACTGGTGCCTGACATCAGTCCGATGTAGAGCTCGGCAGACATGCAGGCTTAGTTGAGCAGCGCCAGATTGCCGCCGCGTGTCATCTCTATCTGGCCGAGATGGATCTTAGTCTTGCTCTTGAAATCTGGTATTTGCGCGCTTGTAAGTGGCGGAGCACTCGGCATGGCGATGGTCAGAGGGTTCTGGTGAACGCCGTTGATACGGAACTCGTAGTGCAGATGCGGGCCGCTGGCCAGACCAGTGGAGCCAACGTAGCCGATGACTTCGCTTTGGCTAACACGTTGCCCCTTGCGCAGTCCGCTTGCAAATGCCGACATGTGCCCGTATAGGGTAGTGTAAGCATTCTGGTGACGGAGGATAACAACATTGCCGTAACCGCCTTGGCGGCCAACAAATTCGACAACGCCATCGGCCGTTGCCTTGATCTTTGTACCAGCGGCTGCGCCGAAATCAATGCCCTTGTGGGCACGCCAGGTTTGCAAGACGGGGTGGAAGCGAGCGGTTGTAAAGCCCGAGGTCACGCGGGAGAACTCAAGCGGTGAGCGGAGGAACGCTTTGCGGATGTTTTTACCTTCAGCCGTATAGTAGCCACCGCCATTGTCTGTCCCGTACCAGAATGCACGGTAGGTGTTGCCGTTATTGATGAACTCGGCAGCAAGAATACGGCCGGTACGGATCGGTTTACCCAGATGGGTCAGTAGTTCATAGATAACGCTGAAGCGATCGCCTTTGCGTAAGTCGGTATGGAAGTCGATGTCTCCACCGAAGATGTCGGCAAGCTGTGTCGCTACGCTATCTGGAATACCTGCTGCATCCGTCGCACCAAAGAGTGAGTAACGAATTTCAGCCGACTTGATCTGCACGTGCGTTTCCAGTGGCAGATTGCGCTCGCTGGCCTTGAGGCTGCCATCCGCTTGGCGTTCGATATAGAGCGCCTGATCTTTACCGCCATTTAGCGGGAAAACCATGGACAGTAGTTCAGCCTTATCACTGACTTGAACGGTGATGTTTTTACCCGGGCTCAATTGACGAGCAACGGCTTGGGCATCCCGATGGTTTTGCAGAAATGCCGTTGCAGCAGAGTCGTCTACACCGATGCGAGCAAGCAGAGAGGAAATCGTATCCCCGCGCAGAATGCGCTCTTCACGGATGTAGGGCAAGGCTGGGATATCAACTGCTGCGGCGATTGGTACAGCCAGTTGCTCAACAATTGTACGTTGCTCTACCTGTTGATCGGTACTGCCCGGGGCTGTACCAAAAGCTGCAACCATACCGAACATGGAAATGCAGGCGATAGCAGTTGCGCCCCAGAAGGGACCCGGCTTGGTTTCGCGATGGATCTTGAGTTGCGCTAGAATTCCGCTCTTTTCGTTCTGCATTGGACCGATGCTTGGGGCGCCCTTGCGGTACGCCCCTGAAAAATATTTGCTGCAGTGTAGCAAATATATCCCGTACGTCCAACCCAACAGAAATCGCTCAACCTGCCAGGATAATTGCTGATATGAATGACATTAATGCACAACTTGAGCTTATCAAGCGAGGGGCTGATGAGCTCTTGATCGAGGCTGAGCTGATAGAGAAGCTCAAGACGGGGCGCCCCCTGCGTATCAAGGCTGGTTTTGACCCAACGGCGCCAGATTTACACCTCGGTCATACCGTCCTTATTAATAAGCTGCGCCACTTCCAAGATCTGGGGCACCACATCATGTTCCTGATCGGTGACTTCACCGGCATGATTGGCGATCCATCGGGAAAGAATACGACGCGTCCGCCCTTGTCGCGAGAACAAGTACTAGAGAACGCCAAGACCTACCAGGCGCAAATTTTCAAGATCCTTGATCCGGAAAAGACAGAGATATGCTTTAACTCCACCTGGATCAGCGAGCTTGGTGCAGCTGGCATGATCAAGTTGGCAGCCCACTACACGGTGGCGCGGATGTTGGAGCGTGATGATTTCTCCAAGCGTTACGGCAATAACCAGCCTATCGCTGTGCATGAGTTCCTGTATCCCTTGTGCCAAGGCTATGACTCAGTTGCCATGAAGTCGGACGTTGAGGTTGGCGGCACTGATCAGAGGTTCAACCTGTTGGTCGGGCGCGAGTTGCAGAAACAATATGGTCAATCACCGCAGTGTGTATTGACGATGCCGCTGCTGGAGGGCTTGGATGGCGTGAATAAAATGTCCAAGTCCTTGGGAAACTATATTGGAATTGCCGAGGCACCAAATGAGATCTTCGGGAAAGTCATGTCTGTCTCCGATGACTTGATGTGGCGCTACTACGATTTGCTGTCCTTCCGTACCAACAGCGAGATTTCCCAATTCAAGGCAGATCTCGCTGGTGGGCGCAATCCGCGTGACATCAAAGTGCTCTTAGCTCAGGAGCTGGTTGCCCGCTTCCATAGCCAGCAGGCAGCCGAAGCCGCGCTTGCAGACTTTGAGGCCCGCTTCCAACGTGGCGCCATGCCAGATGAGATGCCAGAAGTGACGGTGCCTGCGGGTGGCGTAGCTCAGGTATTGAAACAAGCAGGCCTAGTTGCCAGTACTTCAGAGGCTATGCGGCAGATCGAAGGCGGAGGTGTACGCTTGAATGGCGAGAAAGTCGCCGATAAAGCGCTACAGCTTGTAGCGGGTGACACCGTGGTTTTGCAGGTCGGCAAGCGAAAGTTCGCACGAGTCACATTGGTAGTTGCTTGATTCATAAGTGACTCACAAACTTTTCTTAACTTATCCGCAAAAACAACTTGCGTGGTTAAAAAAAGCACTGCATAATGCGCCTCCCTTGAACGAGACGAGAACTTGTTTGAGGGGTAGGCAGTAAAGCGAGAAGCTTGGTAGTAGGGGCTTCGCGAAGGAAGTGAAATAAAAAATATTTCAAAAATCTTTCGCAAAAAGCTTTACAGAGTGTCTGAAGTAGTTTAAAGTCTCGTTTCTCTGCAGATCGCAGAGAAAAACAGAA
>LNFM01011058.1_pt1 | contig 12423 bp, 11 predicted proteins | sample 596031 | NCBI WGS metagenome assembly LNFM01 (sample SAMN04254537, study PRJNA301005) | activated carbon metagenome | isolation source: dual media filters at the Ann Arbor, Michigan drinking water treatment plant | place: USA: Ann Arbor
GTTACCTCGCCTGGTACGAGACCGCCGACCAGACGGTGGAGGCCGCAAAGGATTTCCAGCATATCGTCTCCAGCCCCACGCCCTGGTCGCAGCGCATGCGCACACTCTACGGCGACAAGCGCGAACGCATGAATTTCAAGCTGATGCGCGAAGTTGGCAGAACGGACTTCGGAGACGCGCCGTGGATGTACATCGTGCACACCGACATTCCCGGCCACATCGTCGATGAATACAACGCCTGGTACGACAGCGAGCATCTGCCGCGTTGCGCGGCGATTCCCGGCGTGCTGTGCGCGCGGCGATACATGTCGACCGGCATATTCGGCGGCACCTCGGACGGACCACGCTACCTGACGGCCTATGAAATGACCGGCCCGGATGTCTGGGAAAGCCCGGCCGCACTGCAGGCGCGCAAGACACCATGGACCGAAAAAATGCGTTCGCTGTTCAGCAACACGCGGCGCGCCTTGTACAAACTTGTCTTACCGGCGATGACCCATGAACAGGCGCTGGCGAAAAACCGCGTGTCCATGCGCTGAACCTCTGACTGGAGCAATCCCTGCGATGGACTTGCGCCGGACCGGACACGCCGCCCTCAACACCCTGGACGAGGGCGGCGCCGCAAAGCGGACTTAGCCCACCTTACATCGGCAGCGGCATCAGCGGCAGCCGCTTGACGACCTTGACCCGCTGCACGGTGTCGCCGGCAAGGTGAGTCCATACCATCGCGTCGCGCACCAGCTTGTCGACTCGGGCATGCATCATGCAACCCTCGGGCCCGTGGATGTCCATGTTGTCCCGGGTCACGCGCTGCACCACTTCCTGCGAGTAGTTCATCACCAGCACATTGTTACCGAGGTCAGGCAGCTTGCGGTCACGTTCCCAGGCGGTGCGCAGCACGAAGGCACGCAGCGCCTCGGTCAGCATGTACATCTCGTTCAGTTTCAACTGCACCAACTGGTGGTCAATCACCAGTTTGCCGGCGCGTTTATGCGTCTTTGCGAAATTCATCGCCATGCCGCAGGCGTCCTCGCAGATACCCAGCGCATTGGCGGCCAGCTCGATGTCGCCGAACTCCGACTTGTCGGTGGCACGCGCCTTGACGCCACCGTTGATCTCGCCGACCACGTTGGCATGCGGCACGCGGGCGTTCTCGAATATCAGTTCGCCATTCTGGTAGAAGCGCCAACCGCGTTTGTTGAACACCTTGCCGATGCGGAATCCCGGGGTGTCCTTCGGGATCATGAACATCGTGCTGCCTTCGCGGATGTTGGCATCGGGATTGGTGCGTGCATCAACGAAGAACAGCTTGGCGACGCTGCCGTTGGCGATGAACATCTTGCTGCCATTGAGCACCCAGTGGTCGCCGTCACGCTCGGCGCGCAGCTTCCAGCCGGCCTTGGGGTCGTTTTCCGGGGGCATTCGGTTGTCCGACCCCGCGTTGGCCTCGGTGCCGCCCTTGCCGAGCACAAAGCCGTGGTCGGCCATGAAGGGCTTGAGGAAACGTTCCTTCTGGTCCTTGGTGCAGGAGGCCGCGATCAGGTGGCTCCACTTCCAGCACTGGCTGAAGGTTTTCGATACCGAACTGTCGCCGCGTGCAAGCTCCACCATCACCAGCGTCTGGGTGACGAAATCGGCCTCGTGGCCACCCCACTCCTTGGGCACTGCCAGGGTGCGGAATCCGAGTTCGGAACCGCGCTTGATGATTTCCCAGTCGAAAGTGGCCTTGGGGTCGGCGATCTGGTCGCGTGCCAGCGACAGCGGGCGAATTTCCTCATCGGCAAAACGCCGGGCTTCAGCCTGCCAGTGACGCTGCTCTTCGTTCAGCGAAAAATCCATGATGGGCCTTTAAAATATATCAATTTAATCAAATGGTTACGATATCACCGTGTATAACCGGCAACCGCCTCGGCCACCGCCAGCGGCGCGGCGAGGTCGTTATCGACGGAATGCTGCAGCACCAGCGTGTCATGCACATATTTCTGCAGCGGCATGTCGCGCATGACGCCCATCGCGCCGAAACATTCGGCCGATTCCAGCGTCGCGCGGTGCAGGGACTGCGCGGTGAAGCTGCGCGCCACCACCGGCCACGGCAGATCGCTGACATGGCGTTCTCCGACGGCATCGGGATGATCGGTGATCCAGGCCGCCTTCAGCGTCAGCGCGCGGGCCGCTTCGAGCTGGATCGCGACATCGGCGAGTTTCATGCCGATCGACTGGTGTTCGATGATGTGGCGCCCGCCCTGCCAGCGCATTTTGGCGTAGTCCACCGCCGCCTCGTAAGCCGCGCGGGCCACGCCGACATTGACCGCCGCAGTCTGCAGCATGCGCCGCGCAGCAAGGCCGGAAAACATGCGGTGTGCAGCATCGGCCGCGATCACATCGTCAGCACCGACCCGGCAGTCGTTGAGTGCCACCGAGGCCACAGCGCCGTGGTGCCAGCGCGCGCGTTCGCCGCCATCCCCGAACGATGGCAACGCTTCGTCAACTTCAAGACCCGGAGTATCGCGCCCGAGCAGCACGGTGACCGTGCCCGGTTCGCCGTCGATCTTCGCCTGCACGATGAACAGTCCCGCAACCGGCGCATTCGACACGAAGGGCGCCAGCCCGCTGATGATCCAGCCCTTGCCGTCACGCGCGGCGACAACCTCCGGCTCGCCGGCGGTTTCCGCATCCTCCGGCACCGCCTGGTGGTAGCTCCAGGCCTGCAGGGGCGAATCATTGCGCGCGACCAGCGCCAGGTGGAAACGGTCATCACCTTCGAACTTCGGCATCCAGCGCGCGCGCTGCGCGTCGTTCATCACGTCGTGCGCGCCACGCGCCAGCAGCGCCGTTTCACCCAGCACCATCGCAAGGTCAACGTCGCCAGCGGCGATTTCCTCGAGCAGTACGCACTGGGTCAGCAGGTCGGCGCCCGCGCCGCCCGCATCTTCCGGCAGCGCCAGGCCGCGCAGGCCCATCTGCGCCAACTGATCGAGAAAGCCCGTCATCAGCGGCTTTTCAAAGGGTTCGAGCCGTTTCGGATCGATCGCCGCGGGCTTGACTTCGCGGTCGACAAAATCGCGGATGGCATCGCGGAATTCGAGTTGCTCCGCCGTCAGTTTGAGATCGTACATTCGGTTTTTTCCTGTCTATCCTGTTGATCCAGCTTACTGTTGATCCAGCTTATCCAGTTGGAGTTGAAGCCCGTTGCGGATCAATGTCGGCGCTGGCGCCGCCATATCCCCCCCCATGAGCACGCCATATATTTTGGGGCATCGCGCGCGCCCGCAGATAATGCACAAATCGCCGCACAGCGGCAACCGCAGGCAGGTCTTTGCCACAATACGGACCCGCTGTCCCGGTCAGATCAGGCCACGGGCGATGCCGCCGTCCACCAGTATCGACTGGCAGGTGACATAACTGGTCTTGTGCGAGGCCAGGAACACCACCATCGGCGCAATTTCCTCCGGCTTGCCGAAGCGGCCCATCGGGATTTCATGTGTGAACTCCGCGGCAATCTGCTCAGCCGTCAGGCCGCGCTCCTTCACCAGTCCGTCGATCCGTTTCGTCCACAATCCGGTCATGGTACGCCCCGGCGACACGGAATTGACCCGGATATTGAAGGGCAGGAATTCGACGCCCAGCGTCTTCACCATCGCGATCAGTCCGGCCTTGTGCACATTCGACACCAGCTGATGCGGATAAGGCATGCGCGGACCGGCCGCACCGAGGATCACGATCCGTCCGCCTTTCTCCGACTTTTTCAGCGGCTCGAGTGCGGCGCGGATCACCCGCACGGTGCCCATCACATTGAACTCATAGTTGGCGTACCAGGCCGCGTCATCAAGCTCCCCGAACAGCGCCCGCTGGCTGCCGCCGACCGCGGACACCAGGATATCTAGCCGGCCGGTCTGCTGCTGCAGCCACGACTGCAGGGCCGCGACATCGGCGGCCTTGGTCACGTCCGCGGCAAACCAGCGCACCGCGCGACCGGTGTCCTGCTCCAACTGCGCTGCAGCCTGCTTCAGCCGGTCCGCGTTGCGCGAGCAGATCATCACCTCGGCCCCCTCCTCCAGCAGTGCTTTCGCGGATTCGTAGCCAATGCCTTCGCTGGCGCCTACCACCAGCGCCCGTTCACCCTTGATGCCCAGATCCATGTCTGCCTTGCTCCAAAAAGGACGGGGCGCCGGCGTCCGGGGCGGAATGCCCCGCGGCGTCGGCGCCCTCGCCGTGTTGCCTCAAATCCCCGCCAGCAGCAGGCCTTATTCGATCTTCGCGCCCGTCAGCTTGATCAGTTTGCCGTATTTCTCGTAATCGACCTTCAGCGTGTTGTTGAACTGGTCGACCGTGCTCGGTGAAGGATCCAGCGCCTGGTTCTCAAGAATCTTGATCACCTCGGGTATTGCCAGCGCCTTGTTGATCTCGGCATTGAGGCGGTCGATGATCGGCTTCGGTGTGCCGGCCGGCACGAAGACGCCAATCCACGGGCTCATGTCGTAACCCGGTACCCCAGACTCCGCCAGCGTCGGCACGTTAGGCAGCGCCTTGCTGGGCCTGGTCGAACCGAGGCCAAGCGGACGCAGCTTGCCGCCGCGGATATGGTTGATCACCGTGCCCACTGTCGCAAACGAAGCCTGGGTTTCGCCGGCCATCAGGGCCGTAACCTGCGGCGCGCCACCCTTGTACGGCACGTGGGTGATGTTGATGCCGGTCATCGAGATCAGCAGTGCCATCTGCAGATGGGGCGCGCTGCCGTTGCCGGAGGACGAATAGTTGATCTGCCCGGGACGCGACTTGGCCAGCGCAACGAATTCCTTCACGTTCTTCACCGGCAGCGACGGATGCACGGTGAGCACGCCCGGCTGCGCCGACAGCATGCCGACGCCGGTGAAATCCTTCATCGTGTCGTAGGCGAGTTTCCTGCCGTAGAGGTGAGCGTTGCCGACATGCGTCGTTGAATGCACCATGATCGTGTAACCGTCGGGCGCCGCCTTGGCGACGACATCGGCACCAATGGAGCCGGAGGCACCGCCGCGATTGTCGATGACGAACTGCTGGCCCAGCGCTTCCGAAACCTTCTGCATCACGACACGTCCGACCACGTCGTTGGAACCGCCTGCAGGCCAGGGAATGACCACGCGCACCACCTTGGCGGGATAGCTCTGCGCATGCGCCGAAAACGACGCACCGAATACTGCAGCCAGCGCGACGCCGGCCATGCTGATTACCTGCTTCATGAATGAACTCCTCCGGTATGAACCCGCGTACATCGTGCGGGATGGGACCGATTATCCGAAAAACACCTCTCCCCTACAACTTTCAGGACAAAAAAACCGGTGACAGGCGCCGGTTTTGCACGATGTGTGTGCTGATTGCTTTTAGCTCGCTTTCGCGCCGGTTTCCTTGATCAGCCTGCCGTATTTGTCGTAATCAGACTTGAGGCGTGCGGCAAACTGCTCCGGTGTCATGAACATCGGATCCAGCGTCTGCGCGCCGAGTTTGTCAGCGACACCCTTGTCCTTCATCGCCTTCTGGATTTCCGCATTCAGGCGGTCGACGATCGCTTTCGGGGTGTTCGCCGGCGCGAAGCTGCCGATCCAGGCCGTGAACTCGTAGCCCTTGATGGTTTCACCGATCGCCGGAACATCCGGAAACTGCGTGATGCGATCCTCCGAGGTCACCGCAACCGGTCGCAGGCGCTTCGCGTTGATGTGCGGAATCACTGATCCGACGGTGGCGGTCATCGCCTGCACTTCACCCGAAGAGATCGCGACCGCAGCCGGTCCGCCGCCCTTGTACGGCACATGCACCATCCGGGTATTGGTCATCGAGTTGATCAGGGCCATCGCGAGGTGCACGAAGCTGCCGTTGCCGGACGAGGAATAGGTGATGTCATTCGGACGCTTGCGACCGAGATCGACGAATTCCTTGACCGTTTTTACCGGCAGCGAGGGATGCACCACCAGCATGCCGACCTGGCGGCCGAGCGGCGAGATGCCGACAAAATCCTTCAGCGTGTCGTAGGGCACCTTGCTGTAGAGGTGGGGATTGGACACATGGGTGGCCGAGTGCACGAGAATCGTATAGCCGTCGGCCGGGCTCTTCGCAACCACATCCGAACCAACGATGCCGGAAGCGCCGCCGCGGTTGTCGATGATGAACTGCTGTCCGGTATTTTCAGTGAGTTTCTGCGCGACGATACGGCCTGCAATGTCATTGGCCCCGCCCGGCGGCCAGGCGACGATGACACGCACCGGTTTTGCGGGATAACCCTGGGCCTGCAACGCGGGGGACGCCGCACAGACGGTCGCCGCCAGTACGGCGAGCAGCGGCGCGCGGCGCATCATGCTGTTGTTGTTCATCGTTCATCTCCTCGGTTTGTTGTGTGGAAGCCTGCCGGCATGGATGCCGTTCTTTGCACATTATGGACAAATTGCGCCCTGACCACAAACCGGATGCCGGATGCGGCCGGGCATGGCTGACCTGAATGGCGGGACCGGCAATCCTTGACGTTTCGTCGGGCGTGCCGGCCGCCCATGCGAACCATCGTCTCCGCCTCCGCGATAAAATGCACCATACACGCGGTTTTCGACTTTCATGATTTGCTGATACACAACGCTGCTGTCCATCGCGTCCGGCCCTGCCAATCGCCGCCACCCGCGGCGCACCAGAATGGAGCACTCCCGCATGGCACTTCCGCTTGAAGGCGTCACCGTCCTCGACCTGACCACCGTGATGGCCGGCCCCTACTGCACCATGGTGCTGGGCGACATGGGCGCCGACATCATCAAGGTCGAGAATTTCCCCGAGGGCGACGGCTCCCGCCGCTTCGAACCCAAGGTCAATGGCGAGTCCTACTGTTTTGCCGTGCTCAACCGCAACAAGAAAAGCATCGGCATCAACATGAAGGATCCACGCGGCAGGGAAATTTTCATGAAACTGGCCGCGAAAGCGGACATCATCACCGAGAATTTCCGGCCCGGCGTGGTGAAAAAACTCGGCATCGACTACGACACTGTCAGCCAATTCAATCCCGGCGTGATCTACGCCTCGATGTCCGGCTTCGGCCAGACCGGCCCCTACGGCCACAAGGGCGGCTTCGACATCGTCGCCCAGGGCATGTCCGGGATCATGATGATGACCGGCGCTCCCGGAGGCCGTCCGGCCAAGGTCGGCATCGCGATGAACGACATCGCCAGCGGCGTCACCGCGCTCTACGCGATCCTCGGCGCTTACATCGGCAAGCTGCGCCACGGCAAGGGCCAGTACGTCGAAACCTCGCTGCTCGAAGCCGGACTCGCGTGGACGCACTGGGAATCCGGCGCCTTCTTCGGCGGCGGCGAAGAGCCTCTCGCCACCGGCACCCGCCACCGCCGCTCGACGCCGTACCAGGCCTACAGGACACAGGACGGCTATGTCACGGTCGGCGCCAACAACAACAAGCTGTGGGCCAATTTCTGCACCATCACCTGCGGCAAGCCGGAGTGGCTGACCGATCCGCGTTTCAGGGATCTGCCCTCGCGCCTGAAAAACATCGATGAACTGGAAGTTGAAATCGAAAAGGTGTTTGCCACCCAGCCGACAGCACACTGGGTCGGAAAACTCGACGAGGCCCAGGTGCCGGGCGGTCCGGTCTACACCTATTCGCAGATTCTCTCCGATCCGCACATCAAGATGCGGAACATGGTCGTCGAGTACGACCATCCGAAAATCGGCCGCATGCAGTCACTGGGTATCCCGGTCAAGTCAAGCGGCGAACTGACATCGATCCGCAGGCCCGCGCCATGGCTCGGCCAGCATACCGAGGAAACCGTGCGCGGCCTAGACTACGGGGACGCGGAGATCGTTGCGCTGTTCGCAGACGGCGTGCTCTACGACAAGTGCCGCGGCGAGCAGGCGGCCTGAGGCCGGAACGCCATGACAAGCCCCTGGATCCTGCTACTGATCGCCGGCCTGTTCGAAGTGGCCTGGGCGATCGGACTCAAATACACCGACGGCTTCAGCCGCCTGCTGCCGAGCGTGCTCACCATCGCCGCAATGATCATCAGCGTCTGGCTGCTGGCCCTTGCCCTGAAAGGCATTCCGGTCGGTACCGGCTACGCAGTATGGACCGGCATAGGCGCGGTGGGCACCGCCATCCTCGGCATCGTGCTGTTCAGCGAGCCGGCGACCGCGGCGCGGCTTGCCTGCATCGGCCTGATCGTCGCCGGCATCTTCGGCCTGAAATTGGTCTCCGGGAACGGCTGAACCGGGCTCAGGACAGCGGCGCGCCCCGCAGTTCCACCGGTGTGGCTGGCGGCTCCGGCGCCGGCGGTTCTTCCACAAAATCCATCACGCCTTCGAGCTCACATTGATCGCGGCCCCGGGTCACCGTCAGGCTGCCGGTGATCTTGCCGGGCATGCCGCAGAAACGCTCGCGGTCGATCTCGCGAAACAGGAATTTCACGAAGCGCCTGTCGTGGTCGATCAGGAAGGAGCCCTTCTCCTCGCTGAGGGTCACCACCGTGACATGCCCGGTGTCCTCCCACTTGCTGAAGGCATCGTCGCGCACGATATGCACCGAACAGGTGCGCGGCTTCCACTTGGAATAGTAGGCGATGCTTTCAACCCGGCCACCGATCAGTTCGACGGCAATGCGCGCATGGCGATCCTCGGTGCCGAGTTTGCAGGCCAGCTTTTCAGGCCGGCCACGCCGCGGGAGCGCCTGGCGTTTCTGCTGCGCACCTTTGGACTGCACGCCCTGCGCTGCCTTATTCGGCGCGGCACTCACTGACTTGCCGCCCCCGGGCGCTCCCGGCTGCTGCGCCGCGAGTGGCGCAGCCAGCAACAACAACAAGACTATGTAATATGTTGTTTTTATTGGTATTTTTATCAAAATACCTCCTCGCACTGCTGTCGGGAATCATACAGCCGCAGCTATTGCATCGCCCATCTGGGTGGTGCCTGCCTTGCCGCCAAGATCGCCGGTCAGGTTTTTTCCCTCGGCAACCACCTTGTCAACCGCGGCATCCATCAGGGCCGCAGCAGCTGTCGCCTTGGCGTCGTTACGGGTACGGCCCAGCCACTCGAACAGCATCTTTCCCGACATGATCATTGCGTACGGATTGGCAATGTTCCTGCCGGCGATGTCCGGCGCCGATCCATGGGTGGCCTGCGCCATCGCCTGCTTCTCACCGACAACCAGCCCCGGCGCAAGGCCAAGGCCGCCGACCAGGCCGGCGCCTAGGTCGGTCATGATGTCGCCGAACTGGTTGGTGGTGACCACCACGTCATACTGCTGCGGACGCATCACCGCCTTCATCGCGAAGCCGTCGATCAGCACTTCCTCGAATTCGACATCCGGATAGTTCTTCGCCATTGCGCGGCACTCACGCGCAAACATGCCGCAGACCAGACGGTAGACCGGCTCCTTGTGCAGCGCGGTGACTTTCTTGCGCTTGCGTGTGCGTGCGATCTCGAAAGCCTCTTTCGCGACACGGCTGGCGCCCTTGCGCGTGACCACGCGCATGCCGACGGCGATATCCTCGTTGGGCTGAAACTCACCGGCGCCCGCGAAAACCACGCTGCTCGACTGCATGCCCTCGGTGGTTTCGCGCAGGAACACGATGTCCACATCCTTGTGCAGCGAAGGCAGATTGGGATAGGACTTCACCGGCTTGACGTTGGCGAAGAGCTCGAACTTCTTGCGCAGCGGCGGATTGATCCAGGTGTTGTCGTCGCGCGGATAAGCGTTGTGTCCGATGGGGCCCTGCACCCAGCCATCGACACCTTTCAGTGCATCCACGGTCACCTGGGGCATCGTGTGGCCGTGTGTTCCATGCCCCTTGCGGCCGATCGGCAACGGCAGCCATTCGATCTGCAGGCCGGCCTTCGCCGCGGCAGCCTTCATCACCTTGACACACTCCGGCACCACTTCCAGTCCGATGTCGTCACCCTCGAGTATCCCCAGTTTATACACTGCCGCCCCTCCTTTTTGAATGTTTCGACATACCCAGTTATTCCGTGATGCCGCCAATATCCTTGACCACTTTCACGAAGCGCTCGTTCTGCGCCCTCATGAAAGCCGTGAACGCCTCGGGCGATGCGCTGACGATGACCTCTGCACCGCTGTCGTTGACACGCTTGATGACATCGGGGTCGGCCATCACCTTGACCGACACCGCAAACAGGCGATCGATCACTGCGCGCGGGGTTCCTGCCGGCACGTAGACACCCTGCCAGGAACCGGTGTTCATGTCCTTGTAGCCCAGTTCGGGCATCGTCGGCACTTCGGGCAGCGCCTTGATGCGCCTGAGCGCCGAGACACCAAGAATTTTCATCTTGTTGTTGCGCACGTGCGGCATCACCGAGGCGACGCTGACGAAGGCCACGCCGACCTCGCCGGTCAGCAACGCGGTCGCCGCGGCGCCCGCCCCTCCCTTGTAGGGGATATGCAGCAGGTCGATGCCGGCGAGGCGCATGAACTGCTCCATTTCCAGCCGGCCGTTGCTGCCGGCACCGGCAGACCCGTAGTTGAGCCTGCCTTTCTGGGCCTTGGCGAAAGCGATGAACTCGCGCATGTGCCTCACCGGGATCGACGGATGCACCGCCAGCCCCACCGGCACATCGACGACCTGGGTCACCGCGGCAAAGTCGCGTACCGGGCGCACCGGGAACTTGGGATAGATACTCGGGTTGATCGCCATCGTGCCGATGTTGCCGAGCAGGAAGGTGTAACCGTCTGCCGGCGCCTTTGCCGCAACCTCGACGCCGATGTTGCCGGACGCGCCGGCACGATTGTCGACCAGCACCTGCTGGCCGAGCTCCTGCTGCAGCTTCGGCTGAATCAGCCGGCCGACAAAATCCGACGCGCCCCCCGGCGCGAACGGCACCACCATGCGCACCGGCTTCGACGGATACACCTCCGCCCCCTGCGCCGGCAATGACAGCGTTCCCGTCGCGAAAAACACCGCCAGAATCGCTGCGGTTTTATCCTTGATCCTGTTCATCCTGTTCTTTCCTTGCGTCAAGTTGTTCAGCGACCGCGGCGAACCGCGTCCTCCAGCAACGGATAGGCGCTCACCGGACTCGGCGTGCCCAGCACCGGCACTTCGCGCAGCCACTGCGGCCCGAGCTGTTTGATTGAAGTCACCCCCATCAAACCCAGCACATGGCGAATCTCGATCTCCATCAATTCCAGCATGCGCCTGACCCCGGCTTCGCCACCGGCGGACAGCGCAAGGCCGAGCAGCTTGCCGACCCCCACGGCGCGTGCACCGAGGCACAACATCTTGACCACATCGGTGCCGCGCTGCACGCCGCCGTCGGCAAGCACTTCGGCGCGGCCGGCCACGGCCTTCACCACTTCTTCCAGCACCTCGATGCTGCCCTGTGCATGGTCGAGCTGGCGGCCACCGTGGTTGGATACATAAACCACGTCAGCGCCATGTTCAACCGCCAGTTCGGCATCTTCCGCCGTGGCGATGCCCTTGGCGATCAGCGGCAGGCCGACGCGTGCCTTCATCCACACCAGGTCTTTCCAGTTCAGGCTCGCCTGGTACGACTGGTCCCCGAAACCCTCCTTCACCGGCAAACCGCTGATGATGTCGCGCTCTCGGCGGCCGTAATAATTGCGATCCACGGTCACGCACAATGCGCCATAACCGGCAGCTTTCACACGGTCGAGGATGCCCTCGATCCAGGTCCGGTCGCCACGCACGTAAAGCTGGAACACCAGCTTGCGCTCCACGGCCGCCTGCGCCGCCTCAAGGCTGGGCTTGGCGGCAGTGGCGATGAACGCGGTGGTACCGCGCGAGACCGCGGCACGGGCCACGGCCGGACCGCCCTCATGGTGCACCTTGCTCAGGAATCCGCCGACCGGCGCCGGAAAAACCGGTATCGCCAGCGACTGACCCAGCAGCGTGCAGCCCATGTCAATGTTGCGCACATCGACCAGGACGCGCTGGCGCAGCGCCAGTGCGTCGAGCCCGGCGCGGTTGCGGCGCAGTGTCGCCTCCGAATCGGACCCGCCCATCAAGTGATCCCACACCGGAGACGGCATCTTGCGCCAGGCTTCAAGCGCGATTTCCTGCAGCGTGTCGAACTGGCCCGGCCGCTTCTTTTCAAGGCCCAGCGGATTGGCGGATTTCACGCGGGTTTTCGCCGGCCTTGCGGCCGCGGACTTGCGCGCGGTGGCGGTTTTTACGGCTGCGCGGGGTTTGGCGACTGCCGACTTCCGGCTTGCGGTTTTCTTCCTGCTGTGGTTTGCGGCCATTTCGTTGATACTCCGGCGGTTGGCCTACGCCAACCCTGAAAGTTTTAAAAATATATTAATAAACAAATACTTATAAATACATGCAAACTACTACCGGTTTTGCATGTAGCGCTTTTCCCAGTCCTCGACCGCACCAAGATCGAGAATTTCGTTGTATCCCTTCAGCGTCAGCATGCGATCGCTAATGG
>LNFM01011059.1_pt1 | contig 12421 bp, 10 predicted proteins | sample 596031 | NCBI WGS metagenome assembly LNFM01 (sample SAMN04254537, study PRJNA301005) | activated carbon metagenome | isolation source: dual media filters at the Ann Arbor, Michigan drinking water treatment plant | place: USA: Ann Arbor
GCTCCCGCAGAGCGCGCAGTTATGGTGCTTCGCGGCGTTCGCGCTCGCGTTCGCCATCAAGGTGCCGCTGTTCCCGCTGCACACCTGGTTGCCCGACGCGCACGTCGAGGCGCCGACGGCGGGCTCCGTGATCCTCGCCAGCGTGCTCCTGAAGTTCGGCATCTACGGCTTCCTGCGCTTCGCGATGCCGCTGTTCCCGCACGGCGCGGCCATCTGGGCCCCCGTGATCGCGATCCTCGCCGTCGTCGGCATCATCTACGGTGCCTTCGTCGCCTTCGCGCAGGACGACGTGAAGAAGCTCGTGGCGTACTCCTCCGTGAGCCACATGGGCTTCTGTGCCCTCGGCATCTTCGCGCTGACGGCGTACGGCATCAGCGGATCGATCTACGCGATGCTGTCGCACGGTCTCACCACCGGCGGCCTCTTCCTCGGCATCGGCTTCCTCTACGAGCGTCGCCACACCCGGCGCCTCGCCGAGTACGGCGGCATCTGGAAGCAGATGCCCATCTTCGCGGGCCTCTACCTCATCATCGTGATGGGCTCGGCGGGTCTGCCGGCGCTCTCCGGCTTCGTCGGCGAGTTCCTGACGATCATGGGCACGTTCAACGCGGGTGACACGTTCCCGGCGAACTTCCCGAACTACCTGCCGTACCCGCGCCTCCTCGGTGCGCTCGCGGCGACGGGCGTCATCTTCGGCGCCATCTACCTGCTCTACATGTTCCAGAAGGTGTTCTTCGGGAAGCTCGACAAGAGCCGCAACGGCCACCTGAAGGACCTGTCGGGTCGCGAGCTCGCGGTGTTCATCCCGCTCTGCCTCGGCATCTTCCTCCTCGGCGTCTTCCCGCGGCCGTTCCTGCGCGTGATGGAGCCCAGCGTCCAGAAGTTCATGAGCGACTACCGCATCCGCGTGCAGGAGCCCGATGGGCCTGCGCACAAGTACGGCGCGATGACGCCGGTGGAGCCTATGAATCCGGGAGCCGCTGATGCTGCTCCGGCCGCTCCGACCGGAGGTGCCCAGTGATCATCAATCCCGCTGACTTCGGTTACATCGTCCCGTACCTCATCCTCGTCATCACGGGCCTGCTGCTCGTGCTCGCCGAGGCGTTCTACAAGGGCAAGGACCGCACCGCGCTCGTCTCGCTGGCGGTCGCGGGGGCGCTCGCCGGCGCGATCGCGTCCGTGGTGCTCTACCGCCAGGTCGCCCCGGGCGCGCGGGTCACGCTGTTTGGCGAGATGCTGTTCGCCGACCGGACGGGCTACATCCTGTCCGCGCTGTTCTGCGTGGCCACGGCGCTGACCGCGCTCATCTCGCCCGCGCACCAGCGCGAGCACGAGTGGCAGCTCGGCGAGTACTACGGCCTCCTGCTGCTCTCGGCGTCGGGCATGGTCATGCTCGCGCACGCGGCGAACCTCGTCACGATCTTCCTCGGCATCGAGACGATGTCGATCGCCATCTACGTGATGTGCGCGATGCGCCGCCGCTCGCGCCGCGGCAACGAAGCCGCGATGAAGTACTTCCTCATCGGCGCCTTCGCGACGGGCTTCCTCATGTACGGCATGGCGCTGCTCTACGGCGCCGCCGGTACGTCGAACCTCCTGCGCATGCAGTCGGCCCTCGCGGCCACGAGCAACCCCGGCCTGGTCATCGCGGGCGGCTTCCTCCTCGTCGTGGCGTTCGGCTTCAAGATCGCGGCCGTGCCCTTCCACATGTGGGCGCCCGATGCCTACGAGGGCGCGCCCACACCCGTCACCGCGTTCATGGCGGCGGCGGTCAAGGCGGCCGCGGTCGCGGCGATGATGCGCCTGTTCGGACTCGCACTCGGCGGCGACCTCCTCCCGTACGGCCGCCTCGGCTGGGCGAGCCCGTTCGTCGTCATCGCGGCGATCACCATCACGCTCGGCAACATCAGCGCGATCCGCCAGGACAACGTGAAGCGCATGCTCGCGTACTCGTCGATCTCCCACGGTGGCGTGCTGCTCGTCGGTATCTGCTCGCTGGGCCTCGGCGCGGTCTCCGCGAACGGCAGCCTCATCTACTACCTCATCGCCTACACGCTCTCGACCCTGGGCGCGTTCGCGGTCGTCATCTACGTCGGCTCGCGCGGCAACGAGCGCACGCTCGTCGACGACTGGTCGGGCCTCGCCAGCAAGCATGGCGGCGCCGCTCTCGCGATGACGGTCTGCCTGCTCTCGTTCGGTGGCATGCCGCCGACCGGAGGCTTCTTCGGTAAGTTCTATGTCTTCAAGTCCGCGATGGAGGTCTACGACGGCCAGCTCCTGTGGCTCGTCGTCATCGGCATCCTGAACTCGGCGATCAGCATCTTCTACTACCTTCGGATCGTGACCGCGATGTACTTCAAGGAGCCGACGACGCCGTTCACGCCGACGAAGTCTGGGGGGCTCATCTTCGTGATGGCGCTCTGTCCGCTGCTGGTGCTCGAGATGGGCATCATGCCGGGCTTCTGGCTCAAGCTCGTCGGAGGCTGAGTGAGGTCGCTCCACGCGCTCGCGCGGGCGGCGGGACTCGAGACGGACTACACGAACTTCGAAGGTCACCGCACCGTCACGAGTGACGAGTCGCTGGTGGCGATGCTGAAGACGCTCGTGCCGGATCTCGGCATCGCGTTCTCATCGGTGAACGACGCCCCCGCGGCGATGACGGCGCTGGAGCACCTGAAGCACGCCGAGATCGTGCCGCCGGTCGTGATCGGCTGGGGCCGCGAGCTCGTGGTGCCGTTCTCGGTCGTGGCCGATCAGGACTCGCCGTGGGAGGTCGTGGTGACCACCGAGAGCGGCCAGACCGTGCGCGCGAGCGGCCGGATGTTCCAGCTCCCGGCCAGCGACCACACGCACGGCCGCGAGGTGCGCTGTGTGCGGCGCGCGACGATCGAGGTCGGCGAGCACGGCTATCACCAGGTCGCCTGGACGGGCGCGCACACGGGTGGCGAGGCCGTCGGCATCTGTGCCCCCGAGGTCGCATGGGGCGCGCCGGGGCAGGGCAAGCGGCGCTGGGGCGTGTTCGCGCCGGTCTATGGCCTGGCCAACGCGCGCACGGGCGAGACGGGCGACCTCTCCACCCTGCGGCAGCTCATGGACGGCGTGGCCGCGCGGGGCGGCAGCTACGTCGCGACGCTGCCCGTGCTGGCGCAGTTTCTCGACGAGCCGTGCGTGTTCTCGCCGTATTCGCCGGCGAGCCGCATCGCCTGGAACGAGCTCTACCTGGATCTCGGCGAGCTCGCCGGCCTGGTCGGCGCACCCGCACCCGTCGCTCCGCCCGCGCGGCACGCTCTCATCGAGGCCGGGCGGACGCGCGGCCGAAGCGGCACCGAAGGGCGCGGCGGGTTGATCGACTACCGCGAGGCGTACCACTGGCGTCGGCACGCGCTCGATCCGATCGCCCTCGCGCTCATGGCGCACCCCGAGCACGGCAAGGCGATCGACGCGTGGGCGATCGAGACGGGCGCGTACGACTACGCGGCCTTCCGCGCCCTCGGCGAACAGTTCAAGACCGGCTGGCATTCGTGGCCCGCGCCGTACAAGGACCACCTGCCGGGGATCCGCGACCACGCCGCCGCGGTCGCCGCGAACGTCGATACCAATCGCCTCGTCACCCACGTCGTCGCGCAGTGGGCGATGCAGCGGCAGCTCGACGCGCTCGCGCAGCACGACGTGGGCCTGTACCTCGACCTCCCCGTCGGGGTGAACGCGGATGCGTACGAGGTCTGGCGCCACCGCAAGCTGTTCCTCCTCGACGCCTCGACCGGGGCGCCCCCAGATCCGCTGTTCCTCGGCGGGCAGGACTGGGGATTGCCGCCGCTCTCGCCGATCGCGCTGCGCCGCGATGGCTACCGCCTGCTGATCCGCGCCGTGCGCCACCACATGCGCGTGTCGAAGATGCTGCGCGTCGATCATGTGATGGGGCTGTTCCGCCTCTACTGCGTGCCGAAGGGCTTCGCGGCCACCGACGGGACGTACGTCAAGTACGCGTACGACGAGGTCCTCGCGATCCTCGCGATCGAATCGCATCGCAACCAGTGCGCCGTGGCCGGCGAAGACCTCGGTACCGTGCCCGATGTCGTGCGCCCGGCGATGGAGCGGCACGGCTTGTACCGGCTCCACGTCGGTCAGTGGTACTTCCCGAAGCACCCCGCTGACCAGCCCGAGCTCCCCCCGAAGAATTCGGTCGCGAGTCTCAACACGCACGACACGCCGACGTTCGCGGGCTGGTGGCAGGGCTCCGATACCCAGGACCGCCTGGACCTCGGTCTCATCACCGAGAAGCAAGCGGTCGTCGAGCGCGACGAGCGCGCGTGCACCAAGGCCGAGCTCATCAAGCGTGCCGATGCCGCCATCGTCGGGGGCGCGCTGAACGACGCCGAGCGCGCCATGTTATCCGCGACGATCGAGCTGGCCGCGGGCCCGGCCGAGGTGATGCTCGTCGCCCTCGACGATCTCGCGCTCGATCCGGTCCCGCACAACGTCCCCGGCACGGTCGAGCAGCGCCCCAACTGGCAGCGCCGCATCACGGCGTGGGAGACGGCGCTCTCCGACAGCAGCGCCTCCCCGGTGGCCTCGGCCACGATCGCCGCGGTGGTCGCCGCGCGCACGCGCTGACCGTCCGCCCAAGGGCACCGCTGATCGGCCCGCGGCGCTATGCTGAGAGGGATGGGGCGCTCTTCGCTACTCGCCGCACTCGTCGCGACCGGCTGCTCGTTCGGTGGGGCCGCGGGCGACGCAGGGACGGACGACTCCGTGGACGACTCGTCGGTCGATGATGGTCCGCCCGACAGCAACCGCCCTCCCGACGCCGCCGTCGATGGTTCCGTGGAGGGTGATGCCGCGTCCGTCGATACCGACGGCGACGGGTACCCCGACGGCGCCGACAACTGTCCCAACGTCGGGCAGATGGACCAGCGCAACCACGATGGCGACCTGCTGGGCGATGTCTGTGATCCGTGTCCGCATCTGACCTCGAACACGGACACCGACGAGGATGGCGTCGGCGATGCCTGTGACCCGCGGCCCGGCATGGCCGGCGACACGCAGCTCGCGTTCTATGGGTTCGACGACGGCTCCGTCGATCTGAGCACGTGGCCGCAGGCCGGAAGCTGGTCGGTGGCCGGCGGACGGCTCGTGCTCGCGACGCCCGCGTCGGGTTCGCAGTACATCTCGCTGCCGGACACGCCGGGGACCGTCTATCTGATGGCGGGCGTGGAGGTCGATGTCACGCGGCAGCCGCTGTCCCGCGTCGGGATCGTCGTGGGGCAGCAGGGGACGTTCCCGGGGATCGACCGCTATTACGCGTGCGAGACCGATCGCGGCGTCGGTGGCCTCGACTGGAACGCATACGCGCAGTGGGACGGCGACATGCCCCTCGACTTCAATCAGGGCGGGACGCTCGGACCGGGCGGCGCAGGGACGCTCGTCACGTACTCGATCTTGCTGTCCAGCGACGCATTCGAGTGCCGGTGGGCGTCAGGCGGCAACTCGCAGGGGTCGCTCGTGTCGCCGATCGGCGAGCTCGGCGACCGCATCACCATCGGCACGCAGACGGAGGGACTCGCGAGCTTCGACTACGTGTTCCTGGCCAAGCCGGGCGGATAGCGCCAACAACAGCGCGAGCGCGCTGCCATCGGATGCGCCTCAATCATCCGTTTCGGACGGCTTCTTCTCGAGGCGCTTGCGGACGTTGTGATCGAGGATCGCCTTGCGCAGGCGAATCGATGCCGGCGTCACCTCGACGAGCTCGTCGTCGTTGATGAACTCGAGCGCGTACTCCAGCGTGAGCTGCTTCGGCGGCGCGAGGACGAGCTTCTCGTCGGCGGCGGTGGTGCGAATGTTGGTCAGCTTCTTCGCCTTGTTCGGGTTCACGACCAGGTCGTTGTCCCGGGCGTGAATGCCGATGACCATGCCGGAGTAGTTGTTCACCGACGGGCCGATGAACATCTGCCCGCGCTCCTGCAGATAGAAGAGGCCGTAGGCGTTGGACGTGCCCTGCTCGCTCGAGATGAGCACGCCGTTCTGGCGCGTGCGGATATCGGGGAGCTGCGGACCGTACTCGGCGAACTGCGTGTAGAGCACGCCGGTGCCGCGCGTGTCCGTCATGAACTGGCTGCGGTAGCCGATGAGGCCGCGGGCCGGGATGCGGTACTCGAGGCGGGTGCGGCCCTGCGCCGACGGCCGCATCTCGCGCATGATGCCGGCGCGCCGGTTGAGCTCGGCGACGACGGGCCCGGAGTAGTTCTCGTCGAGGTCGATGACGGCGTCCTCGTACGGCTCGAGGGTCTTGCCGGTCTCCGGGTCGGTCTTCAGGATGACCTGCGGCTGCGACACGCAGAGCTCGTAGCCCTCGCGGCGCATCGTCTCGATGAGGACGGTGAGGTGGAGCTCGCCACGACCCGAGACGCGGAAGACGCCCGCATCGGCCGTCTCCTCGACGCGAAGGGCGACGTTGCTCTTCAGCTCGCGCTGGAGGCGCTCGGCGAGGTTGCGCGAGGTGACGTACTTGCCTTCCTTGCCGGCGAACGGACCGTCGTTCACGCGGAAGTTCATCGTGATCGTCGGGGCGTCGATCTTGAGGAGCGGCAGGATCGTCGGGTTCTGGATCGACGTGATCGTCTCGCCGACGTTCAGGTTCGACATGCCCGTGAACGCGACGATGTCACCGGCGATCGCCTCGGCGAGCTCGAAGCGCTTCAGGCCCTGGAAGCCGAGGACCTTCTGGACGCGGAACTCTTCCTTGGTGTCGTCACGGTGCGCGAGGAGGACGCGGTCGCCAACCTTGGCGCGACCGGCCCGCATGCGGCCGATGGCCATGTAGCCGAGGTAGTCGTCGTAGTCGAGCGTCGCGACCTGCATGAGCAGCGGCGCGTCGGGGTCGCCGGCGGCCGGCGGGACCTTCTCGAGGATGAGGTCGAGGATCGGCCCCAGATCCTTGGGCTCGTCGCCGAGCTCGCGGATCGCGTAGCCCTGGCGGCCCGAGGCGTAGATGACGGGGAAGTCGAGCTGCTCGTCGGTCGCACCGAGCGAGTCGAACAGCGCGAACACCTGGTCCATGACCTCGTGCGGATCGACGCCCGGACGATCGATCTTGTTGACGACGACGATGGGCTTGAGCCCCATCTCGAACGCCTTCTGCGTGACGAAGCGCGTCTGCGGCATCGCACCCTCGTAGGCGTCGACGAGCAGGAGGACGCAGTCGACCATGCCGAGGACGCGCTCGACCTCACCGCCGAAGTCGGCGTGACCCGGCGTATCGACGATGTTGATGCGCGTTCCCTTCCACGTGACCGCGGTGCACTTGGACAGAATCGTGATTCCGCGCTCGCGCTCCAGGTCGTTGGAGTCCATCGCGCGCTCGGCGACGACCTCACCGGTTCGGAAGGTACCGGCCTGCTTCAGGAGCCCGTCGACCAGGGTGGTCTTGCCATGATCGACGTGAGCGATGATGGCGACATTGCGAATATTTGTACTGACGACGGACACTTGGGGCGGCGGCTCTATAGCAGCCACCCGCCATGGGCACAATGGCCCAGGGCGACCGCCGCCGGCCTGCCGTGGGTAGGGTGTGAGTGGGGGATCCCGACGATGTGTGATAGGTGGGGGCGTGCGCATGGCTTTCGCCGGTCTGACCGTCGCGGCGCTGGCGGGCGCGTGCGGGGGGAAACGAGAGGCGACGCCAACCCCCGGCCGGGATGCGCGGACGGAGGTCACGGTGCCGGATGCGCGGCTGGAGGTGCCGCCGAGACCCCTCGGCTTGCCCGACCTTGCCGCCTGGCGCTGGCCGGAGCGCGCTGGCCACGGCCACGTGAAGACCGCCCGCGGTGCGGAGTCGGTTGGAGACTGGAGCGAGGTCGAGGCGGCATGCGAGCGAGCGCTGGGGCAAGACCCGTCGCACCTCGAAGCGTCGTGGCTCCTCGCGATCGCGAAGGCGAAGCTCGGCAAGCTCGACGAGGTCCTCGCGCCGCTCCAGATCGCCGCCGCCGGTGACTTCAGCAAGTGGGGCGCGGGCTCGCTCGAGCGGCCGGCGTTCGAGCCGTTCCTCGCGTCGCCGATCGGCGAGGCGTGGCGCCGCCGGGTCGACGAGGATCGCGCGACCTACGTGGATGGCATCGGGCGCTCGCTCGTGGTGCGCGCCGCGGGCGATCTCTACGCGTGGGATCCGACGAGCACCCGCTGGTTTCGACTCACGCGGACGAACGGGCGCGTCGTGGCCGCGCTGCGCTCGCCGGGGGCGCTCTGGTACGTCGTGCGCGGCGGTGTCGGTGTCGTCGATCTCACCGTCGGTAAGACGTATCGCCCGCTGGCCGTCGGTGGCGGCGACCTCGAGCTCGCCGCCGGGTGGGTGAAGACGGGCACCCAGGTGCTCCGGCACACGAAGGAGCGCACCGAGCCGCTCGTGAAGAAGGAGCGCAAGCGCCCGGTGGGGCCGTGGCTGGCGCTGACGGCCGGACGCCCCGTGCTGCATGCGAAGCCTCTGGACGGCATCGCCGCCGACTGGGACGAGCGCGGGTTCGCGAGTGCCGTCCGCATCACGCGTACCAACCGCGTCCTCTCCGCGCCCGGTCAGATCGATGGCGCCTCGCTCGCGTGGTCTGCGGATCGCACGCGGCTCGCCTTTGTCGCCGAGCTCGTCGATGACTGCGCGCCGGGCGAGAGCGCGATCGGCGCGTTCGTGGCCGATGCCGCGACCGGTTCGATCACGAAGCTCGGCGCCGCCGCGAAGGGCATCGCGATCGAGTGGGTCGACGAGACACGTGTCGCGATCGCCGCCGATGACGGCGTCGCCGTCGTGGCCCTGGACGGCACCGCGCAGCCGCTCGTGGGCGCCACCGATCTGGTCACGCCCCGGCGTCTGCCGAGCTGTGCCGAGGTGGTCGTGGCCGAGCCGACGCCCGCGGGCGAGCCGGACCCCGGGGAGCCCCCGGAAGCGGAGTAGCCCCTCACGCGATGTTCACGACCCGGTAGCTAGACCGTCGAGTCTACTGGTGAACGTCGAAGCCCTGACACCGGGGCGTCCTGGCAAGGCCTGTAAATAGAGCCACTTAGCAACCGGCACACCGGCTGCTTTTAGTCCGGCTCGTGAGTCGCCTCCGCACGCTGTTCATCGCCGGCCTCGGCGGCGCACTGAGCACGCTCGTGGACGTCTGCCTCGTGGTCCTGCTGGTCCGCGGGCTGGGTGTCCCCGTGTTGCCCGGTGCGTTCATCGCATCAGCGTCCGGGGCGGTCGTCTGCTTCCTCGCCAACAAGTACATCGCGTTCCAGGATCGCTCGCCGATCCGCGTCGATCAGGTCATCCGCTTCGGCCTCGTGGCCGTGGCGAGTGCGCTGCTCTCGGCGTCCGCGATGCATCTTGCGGTGGAGGAGCTCGGTGCTCCGATCGTGCCGGCACGCCTTGCCGTCGCGGTGCTCGTCTTCCTCGCGTGGGCGTACCCCGCGCAGCGTCGCCTCGTCTGGCGCCGCCTTTCAACGGTCACGGCTTGAAGGAGTCTCTTATGTCGAACGGCTTCGTCGATCTCTCGATCATCGTCCCCGCGTACAACGAGGCGGAGCGCCTGCCGCCCACCCTCGTGAAGCTGCACCGCTTTCTCCAGAGCCAGCCGCTCCGCTGGGAGATCGTCGTCGTCGACGACGGCAGCAAGGACAACACCTGCGCCATCGTCGAGACCTCGATGCAGTCGATCCCGAACCTCCGCCTCCTGCGCCAGACGCCGAACCGCGGCAAGGGCGCGGCCGTCCGCATGGGCATGCTCGGGGCGCGCGGCCAGCTCCGCGTCATGTGTGACGCCGACTGCTCGATGCCGCCCGAGGAGCTCGCGCGCCTCATCCTCCCCATCACGAAGTGCGAGGCGCCGATCAGCATCGCCTCGCGCTACGCCGAGGGCGCGAAGACCGAGCCGCAGCCGTTCTACCGTGTCCTCTGGAGCCGCCTCTGCAACAAGGTCATCCAGCGCTCGCTCGTCCCCGGCGTCAAGGACACGCAGTGTGGCTTCAAGGCCTTCACCGCCGAAGCGGCGCGTGACCTCTTCCGCCGCGCGACCATCGACGGCTGGGCCTTCGACCTCGAGATCCTCGCCCTCGCTCGCAAGGAGGGCTACGCGATCGCCGAGGTCGGCGTCGAGTGGACCGACGACAAGCGCTCGAAGATCAACCCGCTGAAGGACATGTGGAAGGTGATCAAGGAGGCGCTCGTCATCCGCAAGAACCTCCGCACCGGCGTCTACGACGGCGTGAAGCAGCTCCCCGCGCCGACCCCGGCCTGAAAGCGCTCGAATTCCAATTCGTTAGCGAAGCGGTGGCTCGTCTACCCAGATTGGGTAGAATGATGCCCAGAATGGGTACATCGCTCGAGGCCCGTCGCCACCAGCGCGTTGCTGGGGCGGTAGAAGGTTCATCGGTTCTCGATGCGCTGTGGTCTCGTTCGAAGCAGCGTGTTCTTGGGATTCTCTTCGGGCAACCGGATCGCTCCTTCGCAATCAGCGAGTTGATCGCGCTCGCGAACGTTGGCTCCGGCGCCGTCCAGCGGGAAGTGGAGCGACTGACCGCGAGTGGGCTCATCGTGAGCTCCATCACGAACAAGACGCGGACGTATCGCGCAAACGAAGCTGCGTCCGTCTTCGCCGAGTTGTGCTCGATCGTTGCGAAGACGAGCGGCGTCGCCGCATTGATAGCCCGCGCGCTAGCGCCCCTCGGTAACCGCATCCCGTACGCGTTCGTGTACGGTTCGACGGCGAAAGACAGCGCTCGCGCAACGAGTGATGTCGACATCCTCGTCGTGTCGGACGAGCTCTCGCTGTCGGAGGTCTTCGGAGCCCTCGAACCGGTTGAGCTCCGGATCGAGCGGAAGATCAATCCCACGCTCTACACGGTCAGCGAGTTCACCTCTCGACGAAAGACCAGCGCGTTCCTCCGCAAGGTGCTTGCCGGACCACACATCGACCTGGTCGGTGAGCCTCCGTGAGCTCGCGACTCGACAACCTGGTGTCGACGGGTGTGCTCCACAAGGAGCCGCGCGACAACGACGAGCTCGCAGGTCTGAAGCGATCGGGGAGCGAACGGCTTCATGACGCGGCGAACACGGGTCTCGCGCTCTCGAGCCGCTTCGACCTCGCGTACAACGCGGCGCACGCGCTCGCGCTTGCCGCGCTCCGGTATCACGGCTACCGCCCCAACAAGCAGCGTTACATCGTGTTCCAGGTTCTCGAGGAAACTCTGCAGCTGCCCTCCAGGCAATGGAAGGTGCTGGACAAGGCGCACAACGATCGAAACCGATCCGAATATGAAGGTGATGTCGAGCTCGACCATCGGTACGTCGAAGAGCTCATCTCGATCGTCGTGGAGGTCGAGAAGCGGGTGACCGCACTCGTCATCTGACGACGCGCAGGGGACACCCCGCGGGTCACATCCGCAGCCAGATCGCGCCGTTGAGCGCGGTGGCGAAGCTGACCCAGGCCAGGTACGGGGCCAGGAGCCACGCCGCGACCGGCCGGCAGCGCCGGAAGCAAACGATGGTCGCCACGATCGCGCCGAGCAGGAGGACGATCACCGCGAGGCCGCCGCTGACGGAGCGCAGCCCGAAGAAGATCGGCGTCCACGCGGCATTGAGCGCGAGCTGGACGCCGAACGCGATCAGCGCCACCTGGCGCGGCCTGCCGGCGGGGGACCGCCAGACGAGCCACGCCGCGATGCCCATCACCGTGTAGAGCGAGATCCAGACCGGACCGAAGATCCAGCCGGGTGGCGCCCACGGCGGGGTATCGAGCGCCCGGTACCAGCTCGCGTCCGTGACGACGGCGCCCGAGGCGCCCGCTGCCTGGCAGAGCACGATGAACCCGACGAGCGCGAGGGCCGATCGGGCGCCGGTGCGCGGTTCAGCGGGCCCGCGGGTGGTGGTGCTCATCGAGATCAGATGTCATAGCGCGCGGGTCGGTTACCGCCGCGTGCAGCAGCGGGGTCTTTCGGTGGTATCACTGAGGCGCCCAAACGGCGGAGAGGTCGAGGTGACCGCTGGTGTCGGCTCGCAAGGGTCCGGCACGAGAGGAAAGTCCGAGCTTCACAGGGCAGGGTGCTGGCTAACGGCCAGTCGAGGTAACTCGCAGGACAGTGCAACAGAAAGCAGACCGCCGGTCGCGAGGCCGGTAAGGGTGAAAGGGTGCGGTAAGAGCGCACCGCCTCTCCGGCGACGGAGAGGGCACGGCAAACCCCACCCGAAGCAAGACCAGACAGGGGTCGCGTTGCCCGCGCGATGACTCCGGGTTGGTCGCTCGAGCCCACTGGTAACGGTGGGCCTAGAGGAATGGTCATCCACGACAGAACTCGGCTTATCGACCTCTCCGCCGGGCGGGCCTTTGATATCGTGGGATAGATGGGTGGGCCCGAAGGACTCCGATCTCCGGTGCACGAGATCGTGAACGCGCTCTGG
>LNFM01011060.1_pt1 | contig 12420 bp, 13 predicted proteins | sample 596031 | NCBI WGS metagenome assembly LNFM01 (sample SAMN04254537, study PRJNA301005) | activated carbon metagenome | isolation source: dual media filters at the Ann Arbor, Michigan drinking water treatment plant | place: USA: Ann Arbor
AGCGAGGCGCGGGCCTCCTCGGGCAGGCCGTCGAACATCGGCGTCTCGAACAGGCCGGGCATGATCGTCATGACGCGGATGCCGGAGGCGGCGAGTTCGCGCGCGATCGGCAGGGTCATGCCGGCGACGCCGGCCTTCGAGGCGGCATAGGCAGCCTGGCCGATCTGGCCGTCCTCGGCGGCGATCGAGGCGGTGCAGATGAAGACGCCGCGGCCGCCATCGGCCGTGACGGGCTCGAGCGCGGCCAGCGCCGCGGCTGATTTCGCGAGCATCCGGAAGGTGCCGGTCAGGTTGATGGCCAGCGCCTTCTCGAACAGGGCCGTGTCATGGGCGACGAGTTCACCGGTCTCGCGCTTCTTCGAGACGATGCGGCGGCCGGGCGCGATGCCGGCACAGTTGACCAGGATGCGTGCCACGCCCTGGGCTGCCCGCGCCTTGGCCAGCGCCTCGTCGACCGAGGCTTCGCTGGTGACGTCGCAGGGGACGAAGAGGCCGCCGATCTCGGTGGCGATCTTTTCGCCCCGCTCGGCGTTGAGGTCGAACAGCGCGACGCGGGCGCCCTGCGCGGCCAGCATGCGGGCCGTGGCCTCGCCGAGGCCCGAGGCCCCGCCGGTGACGATCGCGGCGACGGAGGAATCGATCTGCATGGCGTGTCCCGGGGTCTGATGCGACGCCTCCAGCGTTTAGTGGCCCGGGCTTCGTCGTCCAATACGGTTTCTTGCACTGCCCGCTGGGCAGACCTCTTGCAGCGGGTTTCGGCGGGGCCACATCTTTCGACATGGCGGGGCCAGCCGTATCGCGGCAGGATGGCGTCCCGCAACGCGCCCTCAGGAGGGGCCAGATGAGCGACGGTTTCACCTCCCGCTTCACGGATGAGGAAATGGCGGCGATCCGCAAGAGCCTGCGCGACGAGGCCCGCTTCGGGGCCGAGTTTCTCGGCCGGCTGAAGCGCGTCGCCCGGCGCATTCCCTTCGCGGAGGACCTCCTGGCGGCCTGGTTCTGCGCCCGCGACCCGGCGACGCCGCGTCGCGTCCGGATGACGCTGCTCGCGGCGCTCGGCTATTTCGTGCTGCCGCTCGACGCGCTGCCCGACATCATGCCGCTGCTCGGCTTCACCGACGATGCGGCGGTGATCGCGGCGGCGCTGGCGGCGGTCGCGAGTTCGATCACGCCCGGCCACCGCGAAAAGGCGAAACAGGCGATGACGGAGTTGTGAGGCTGCGTCACAGCGTCAGGACGATCTTGCCCTGGGCCTTGCGGTCGCCGATCAGCGCATAGGCCTCCGTCCAGCGCTCGAGCGGGATCTCGGCATGGACATGGGCGCGGATCCGGCCCTCCGCGACCCAGCCCAGCAGCCGCTCCATATTGGCGCGCTGGGCGCCCGGCTCACGCTTGACAAAATCGCCCCAGAAGACGCCGCGGAGGTCGCAGCCCTTCAGCAGCAGCAGGTTGAGCGGGATTTTCGGAATGCCGCCGCCGGCGAAGCCGACGACCAGATAGCGTCCCTCCCAGCCCATCGAGCGCAGCGCCGGCTCGGCGAGGTCGCCGCCGACCGTGTCGTAGAGCACGTCGACGCCATGGCCCTCGGTGAGGCGGCGCAGGGCGGCGCGGATATCCTCGCTGCCGTAGTCGATGCCCTCGCCGGCGCCGTGCCGGCGCGCCAGGGCGAGCTTGTCCTGTGAGGAGGCGCAGGCGATTACGCGGGCCCCGAGCAGAGCGCCGATCTCGACGGCGGCGAGCCCCGCCCCGCCGGCCGCGCCGAGCACCGCCAGCGTCTCGCTCGGTTTCAGCCCCGCGCGCTGGATCAGCCCGTGCAGCGCCGTGCCATAGGTGACGAAGAGACCCGCCGCCTGCGCGTCGGAGAGTCCGTCGGGGATCGGGATCGCGCTTTCGGCGGGGACGACGACGCGCTCACGCGCGGCACCATAACCGAGCCAGGCGGCGACGCGCTCGCCGATCCGCCAGCCGGAGACACCCTCGCCCAGCGCGACGACCGTGCCGGCGCATTCCGCGCTCGGCGAGAACGGCAGCCCGGGCTTGGTCTGGTAGCGATTCTCGATGATCAGCGTGTCGAAGAAGTTGAGCGCGGCGGCCCTGACCGCGATCGCGATCTCGCCCGGGCCCGGTTGAGGCTCGGGGATGTCGCGGATGACCAGCGTCTCGGCCGGGCCGTGCGTCTCGCAGAGCAATGCCTTCATCGTTCTCCACCTCGGGTGGGCTCGCGGCCCTCTCGCAGGATTGTGCCATGGGACAGGAGTGTTCGAAATGCGGATGCGGCCCGCGCCGCCATTCGCATTTTCGCCAGGATCGTGGCACTCTATCCGCCTGCCCCAGCCATCGCGCCCGTCAACGGGTGGTAAAGGCAGTGTTAAGATTTTTAATGATTGATGGCGGCCATGATCAGCTCGTTTCTCCGTTCCGGCGCTCCCGCCTCGCGCCGTGTCCTCCTCCTGCCGACGCTGCTCGCGGGCTGCCTCGGCACCATGGTCCTCGCTTCGGCCGCACAGGCCCAGCAGCAGCGCGGGCGCCCCGCAGCCGCCGCAGCAGCGCCAGCCGCCGCCGGCCAGGGCCAGGCGATGCTGCTGGAGACGGCCGGCAAGTGGCAGGCCTTCTCGTCGCAGCAGGGCCGTTCCAAGGTCTGCTACGCGCTGTCCAAGGCGGAAAGCCGCCTGCCCGCCAATCTCAAGGACGTCGAGGGCCTGCTCTTCGTCGCGACGCGCCCGGCCGAGGGCGTGCGCAACGAGATCAGCTTCGTGATGAATTTCGACCTCAAGGAAGATGTCGAGCATCAGGCCATCATCGGGTCGGAGCGCTATGCGCTCGTCGCCAAGGGCCAGAACATGTGGCTGAAGAACCCGGCCGAGGAGCCGCGCATGCTCGAATCGCTGCGCAAGGGCGCCGGGCTCGAGGTTAAGGGCACCTCGAAGCGCGGCAACCCAACCGCCGACAAATACTCTCTCGCCGGCATGAGCCAGACGGTGAAGCGCGCCGAAGACGCCTGCAAATAGGCCGGCGATTTCTCTGGCGCGCGTTCTCGTGCTATGAGCGCGCCCCAATGCGGGCCGCGACCGCCCGCCCCGAGCCAGAGTTCCGATGACCGTGACCGTCCTTGAACCCGCCGCCCCGGCGGTCGAACCCGTTTTGCAGCGGCCCTCGCTGGTCGGGCGCACGCGCGCCGGGCTGGCCGAGGCGCTGGCCGAGATCGGAATCCCCGAGAAGGAACGGCGCATGCGCGTCGGCCAGCTCTGGAACTGGATCTATCATTACGGTGTGCGCGATTTCGCGGAGATGACCACGATCGGCAAAGGTCTTCGTGGCGCGCTCGCCGAGCGCTTCACGCTCGACCTGCCGGAGGTCACCGCCGAGCAGATCTCGACCGACGGCACCCGCAAATGGCTGATCAGGATGGCGCCGACAGGCCCGCGCGACCGCGGCGCCGAGATCGAATGCGTCTACATCCCCGAGGTCGACCGCGGCACGCTCTGCGTTTCCAGCCAGGTCGGCTGCACGCTGACCTGCACCTTCTGCCACACCGGCACGCAGCGCCTCGTGCGCAACCTCACCACCGAGGAGATCGTGGCGCAGCTGATGGTGGCGCGCGACCGGCTCGGCGATTTCCCGAATCGGAGTGCGCCGGGCGGCGCCTTCGTGCCCAAGGATGGCGGGCGCTTCGTCTCCAACATCGTCTTCATGGGCATGGGCGAGCCGCTCTACAATTTCGACGGCGTCCGCGACGCGATCGACGTCATCTCCGACAATGAGGGGCTTTCGCTCGGGCGCCGGCGCATCACCGTCTCGACCTCGGGCGTCGTGCCCCAGATCGGCCCGCTCGGCGACGAGATGGGCACGATGCTGGCGATCTCGCTGCATGCGGTGCGCGACGATCTGCGTAACGAGCTGGTTCCGCTGAACAAGAAGTACCCGATCGCCGATCTGCTCGAGGCCTGCCGGACCTATCCGGGCGTGTCGAACGCGAAACGAATTACGTTTGAGTACGTCATGCTCAAGGGCGTCAACGACAGCGACGCCGAGGCGCGCGAGCTGGTGCGGCTGCTCAAGGGCATCCCCGCCAAGATCAACCTGATCCCGTTCAATCCCTGGCCCGGCACCAAATACGAATGCTCGGACTGGGACCGCATCGAGCGCTTCTCAGAGATCGTCTTCCGTGCCGGCTATGCCTCGCCGGTGCGAACGCCGCGCGGCCGCGACATCCTCGCCGCCTGCGGACAGCTCAAGAGCGAGACCGAGAAGCTCTCCGCCCGGGCCCGGCTGATGCTGGACCAGGACGAGGCGCCCGCGGCGAACGCCGGCTGATCCGATGCTGCGCTGGCTCCTGCTGATTCCGTTCGCGCTGGTGATGGCGATGACGGCGGGCCTCGTCGCGATGATGCTCGCCAGCGTGGTCTCGCCGGGGCTCACGCTGCTGATCGGCGGCGGCTTCGAGCGCCTGCTCGACGCGCTGTTCGGGCTGGCGGATATGGGGATCGATCCGGGACCGACCGCCGAGGCCGCCTTCGTGCTGCTCGGCCGGCTGGGCTTCGCGATCATCGTCGCGCCGGTCGTGCTGGTCGCCGTCGCCTGCGAGCTGTTCTCGCTGCGCAGCGGCCTGATCCAGAGCGGGCTCACCGGTCTGCTCGCGGCGCTGCTGCCGCTCGGCATGCTCGGGCTGGCGCGTGCCCCGACGGGAGCCGAGGTGCAGGTGCTCGGCGGGCTCGTGCTGATCGGCGCCGCGACGGGCTTCGTCTACTGGCTGATCGCCGGGCGCAGCGCGGGTGGTGAGCGGCGCGAGCCGGCTGCGAGTGGCCGCCCCTGACATCTCGCCCGAGATCCCTTATATTCGGGCCATGAACCGCGATGACGTCCTGGCTCTGCTGAAATCCGTGGAGCCTGCGCTGCGAGCGCAGGGCGTCGAAGCCCTGTATCTGTTTGGATCCCACGCCCGCGACGAGGCCCGCCCCGGGAGCGATATCGACGTCCTCGTCGATTTTGAGTCGGAGCGCGGCGTCGGGCTCAGCGAGTACATGGCGCCATATCATGTGCTGGAGCGGGCCTTCCCAGGCGTCGATATCGGCTACGGCACGCGCGATGGTCTCGTCGCGCACTACAAGCCTCACATCGAGACGAGCGCCTTGCGCGTCTTTTGACAGTGTCGGCCAAGCTGCCGCAGGTTCGGCTCAGGCATATCATCGACAGCATCGATGGCATTGTGGAGGCGACGGCGGGGCTCGACGCGTCCGAGATCATGGAGAGCTTCGTTCTGATGCGCGCCTTGGAGCGCTCGGTTCAGATCATCTCGGAAGCCTGCAAGGAATTGCCCGCCGAGTTGAGGTCGTCCGACCCGACCATGCCCTAGAGCGACATCATCGGCATCGGAAACATCCTTCGGCACGAGTACCATCGCGTGCGTGACGAGACGCTGTTGGATATTCTCCGGGTCCATCTCCCGGCGCTGAGGCTCGTCGCCATGGCGATGCTGGAGCGCCTGGAGCCCGACCAGTCGTCAGGCTAATCCCCGATCGCCACACCCTCGCGCCGCCCATCCGCGCCGCCGACGAAGCCTTCCGGCGTCTTGACGATCGCCTGGATGCCCGAGGTCATCTCGAGCAGGCGGATTTCGTGGCCCTTCGCCTCCAGCGCCGCCTTCCAGCCCTCGGCTTCCGTGCCCTTTTCCAGTTCGGTCGGGCCGTTGCGGCTGCCGAAATTGCCGAGGTCGACGGCGGCCTGCGGGTCCATCTTCCAGTCGAGCAGCGCGACCAGCGTCCTGGCGACATAGCCGATGATCTGGCTGCCGCCGGGCGAGCCGACCACGGCATAGAGCCGGCCGAAGGCGTCGAAGACCAGCGTCGGCGCCATCGAGGAGCGCGGGCGCTTGCCCGGCTCGACGCGATTGGCGACGGGCTTGCCGTCCTCCTCCGGCACGAACGAGAAATCGGTCAGCTCATTGTTGAGCAGGAAGCCGCCCGCCGTCATCAGCCTTGCGCCGAAGCCGTCCTCGATCGTCGTGGTCATCGAGACGGCATTGCCCTGCGCATCGACGACCGAGATGTGGCTGGTGCCGTTCTCGATGCCCTCCGAGGGGGCCAGCAGCTGCGCCCGCTTGTTGGGCGGCTCGCCGGCCCTGGCGCGGCCCATCGAGCGCTCGGGGCTGATCAGCCCGGCGCGTGAGCGGATGTAGTCGCGGTCGATCAGCCCGGGCAGCGGAATGCCGACGAAGGCGGGATCGGCGAGATAGAGGTTGCGGTCGGCGAAGGCGAGGCGGCCGGCTTCCGAAAACCAGTGCGCGGCATCCGCGCCGGGACCCATCCGTGGGAGATCGCGGGTTTCGAGGATGCCGAGCATCTGCTGCACGGCGACCGCGCCGGAACTCGGCGGGCCCATGCCGCAGAGGCGCCAGACCCGGTAGGCGCCGCAGACGGGCTCGCGCTCCTCGACCCGGTAGGCGGCGAGATCGGCTGCCGTCATGTCGCCGGGATTGGTCGCGTGGCCGGTCACGGTCGCGACGATGTCGCGCGCGATCTCGCCCTCGTAGAAGGCGCCCGCGCCGCGTTCGGCCAGCGCGCGCAGCGTCGCCGCGAAGGCGGGGTTGCGCAGGATCGTGCCGACCGCCTTCGCCCGGCCGTCGGCCTCGTAGAAATAGGCGGCGGCGCGGGCGTCCTTCGCCAGATTCTTTTCACCGGACAAAAGCCCGTTCAGGCGCGGCGAGATCGCAAAGCCGTCTTCCGCCAGCTTGATCGCCGGAGCGAGCACCTGTGGCCAGGGCAATTTCCCCCAGCGGCGATGCGCCTCCTCCAGCAGCCTCGGCGTGCCGGGAACGCCGACGGAGCGCCCGCCGACGACCGCCTCGACGAAGCGCATCGGCTTGCCGTCTTTCCCGATGAAGCGGTCGGGCTTCGCCGCGGCGGGCGCCGTCTCACGACCGTCGAGCGTGATCACCCGCCGCGCGGCCTCCTCCCAATGGACGAGGAAGGCGCCGCCGCCGAGGCCGGAACTCTGCGGCTCGACCAGGTTCAGCACGAGTTGAACGGCGATGGCGGCGTCGACCGCGCTGCCGCCTGCGCGCAGGATGTCGCGTCCCGCGGCGGCGGCCAGCGGATTGGCTGCGGCCACCATGAAGCGCTGGGCGGTGGCGGTGGCCTTCGCGATCTTGCCTGTCGCCGCCTCGGGCGCCGGGGCGAGCGGCTGGGCCGTGGCCGGTGCCGCCATCAGCAAGAGCAGGGCGCAGGCCAGAATGCGGGGGCGGTGGCCGGGAAACAGGGGCATGGGGCGATCATCCGCTGACGGGTGCTGCCGCGAGCCTAGCGCAACGGCGGGACCGCGCCATCTCCTCGCGCCGCTTGGAGTGGTGCCCTGCCGCGGCTAAGGTCGCCCCACGTCTTTGTTTCCCGATCGTGCCAAGGGGGCCCGGCATGTCGCTTTCGTCCGTCTCGACTATCCGCCGGCCCTTCGCCGTCGCTGCCATGGCCCTGCTCGGGCTGGTCCTGGCCGGCTGCGGCGTCAACAACGTGCCCACGCTGGAGGAAAAGGCCAAGGCGAGCTGGAGCGAGGTGCAGAACCAGTATCAGCGTCGCGCCGACCTGATTCCCAACCTCGTCGAGACGGTGAAGGGCTATGCGGCGCAGGAGCGCGAGGTCCTGACCGCCGTGGTCGAGGCCCGGGCCAAGGCGAGCCAGGTCAAGGTCGATGCCTCGACGATCACTGATCCCGCCAAGTTCAAGGAATATCAGGAGGCGCAGAACCAGCTCAGCGGCGCGCTGGGGCGGCTGCTGGTCACGGTCGAGCGCTATCCCGATCTGAAGTCGAACCAGAACTTCCTGGCGCTCCAGTCGCAGCTCGAAGGCACCGAGAACCGCGTCACCGTGGCGCGGCGCGACTACATCCAGGCGGTCCAGGCCTTCAACACGGAGATCCGCACCTTTCCGGGCGTGATCTGGGCGCGGCTGTTCTGGGGCGCCAAGGCGATGGAGACCTTTGCCGCGACGGCGGGAGCGGAGCGGCCGCCGGCTGTGAAGTTCTGAGGGCGCTCGACGGGGCCGGGCCATGCTGCTGACCCAGGCGTCATGCTCGGGCTCGACCCGAGCATCTCTTGGGAGAGATTCTCGGGTCTTCGCTTCGCTGCGCCCGAGAATGACGGCTGTGTGCCTCGCTCTGCTGACGGCCTTGTTCGGTTCGCTCGCGCTGGCCGCCGATCCGTCCTACCCCGCGCTCTCCGGCCGCATCGTCGATGACTCGAACCTGATCGCGGCCGAGGCGCGCCAGCGGATCGAGACCAAGCTCAAGGCCCATGAGGACAAGACCTCGGACCAGATCGTCGTCGCGACGGTGCCCTCGCTGCAGGGGCTGAGCGTCGAAGACTATGCCAACGGCCTGTTCCGGTTCTGGAAGCTCGGCCAGGCCAAGACCAACAACGGCGTCCTGCTGCTGGTCGCGCCGACCGAGCGCAAGGTCCGCATCGAGGTGGGCTATGGGCTGGAAGGGGCGCTCACCGACGCGCTCTCCAAGGTCATCATCACCACGGCGGTGGCGCCGAAGTTCAAGGCTGGCGATTTCGCCGGCGGCATCGAGGGCGGCGTCGACGCGATTGTGACCATCCTCGCCGGCGATGCGGAAGAATGGCAGCGCCGCGCGAGCGTGCGCAGCGACGAAACATCGTCGGTCGACATCATCGCGATGGTGGTCATGATGGCGCTGGTGCTGATCATCGTCGCCGCCTTTATCCGGGAGTTCGGCGGCACCGACGCGTCGCGCCGGCACCGCCTGCGCAACGGGCGCTGGGTGACGCTGCCGCAAAGCTCCGGCTGGAGCACGGGTTCGGGCGGAAGCTGGAGCTCGGGATCCGGTGGGGGCTCGGGTTCGAGCGGCGGCTTCTCCGGGGGCGGCGGATCATCGGGCGGCGGCGGGGCTTCGGGAGACTGGTGATGGATGAGCGGGACCGGGAGGCGATTGCCGAGGCCGTGCGCGAGGCCGAGGGCCAGACGGCGGGAGAGATCGTCGTCATGATCGACCGGGCGGCGGCGAGCTACCGAATGGTGCCGGTTGCGATGGCGCTGACGCTCTCGCTGCTGGTGCCCTGGCCGCTGCTTGCGATGACGGAAACGAGCGCGCCGCGGATCTTCCTGATCCAGCTCGTCTGCGCCGTGCTGCTGCTGGCGAGCCTGCTCTGGTATGGCCGCGGCGGGCGCTTCGTGCCCGGTTTCGTCAAGCGCAGGCGCGCCCATGACGTCGCGCTGCGCGAATTCACCGCGCGGGGCCTGAGCCGCACGCGGCAGCGCACGGGGGTGCTGCTCTACGTCGCGATCCAGGAGCGCTATGCCGAGATCATTGCCGACAGCGGCATCGACGGCCGGGTCGAGCAGGCGGTCTGGGACGGGATCGTCGAGTCGGTCGTGCTCGCGGGCCGCGAAGACCGGCTGCGCGAGGGGATCGTCACCGCCGTGCGCGCGATCGGCGCCGTCCTGGCGAACCATGCTCCGCGCTCGCCCGACGACGTCGACGAACTGCCGAACAATGTCGTGATCCTGTGAGTGCCGCTCAGCGCGGGCTGCGGGCCGCTGCGAGCACCGCGGACGGCATGACGCCGGATTTGCCCTGACGCTCGGCCTGGACGAGGACGACATAGCTGTCGACCTCGGCCCCCTGCGTCACGGCGATCGGCGCCGTGAGGGTCGCCTGCCGGCCATCCCAGTCGCCGATGCGCGTCATGCCGCGCACGACATTGGCATAGGCCACGGTCTTGCCCTGGTTCTCGCCGCGGCCAATCGGCACCGTGACCATCTTTGTCGTGGTCGCAACCCAGACGCCGGCCGTCCGCTCCTGTGCGTCGCCGATCGGGGCGAGGGTCACCACGAGCTGCCCGCTGTCTTCCTTCACGCCGAGCTTCGCGACGAAGCCGCCGCCGGGGGGCTGCTTCGATGCCCGCTCGATCTCGCCGCGGTCGGACCCGACGACATGCGCCGCGCCGTTGATCACGGCCTGGGGGGTGTAGACCTGCCCGTCCCCGCGGGCCTTGGCGTAGTATTTCTGGCGCTTGGCGAAGCTGTCCTTGCCGAGGGTGTCCTTCCAGCCGAGATAGTCCCAGTAGGTCACCGGCAGGGTCAGGGTGATGATGTCCGGCTGCTTCGCCAGATCGACGAAGAGGGCGTCCGCCGGCGGGCAGGAGGAGCAGCCCTGGCTGGTGAAGAGTTCGACCACGGCCCGGGGCTGGAGGTCCGGGGCCTGCGCGCGCGCGGCGGCGGCGCCCAGCACGAGCAGGGCGGCAGCGGCGGACAGGAGGGGCGCGGAACGTTTCATGGCTTGAACTCGGCGAGACCTTACATCTCAGGCGTTACCAAAGCGCCCCATTCGTCTCACTTCAAAATCACGTTGCCTTGAAAACAGGGGATGGTGCAACGGCCGGTGCCTCAGCGGCGGCGGCGGCCGAGATCATGTTCGGGCGCCAGCGGCGATGCATCCAGAGCCATTGCTCGGGATGTTCGCGGACCCAGCCCTCGACCACGGCCGTCATCATCGCCATCGCGCCCTGCACGTCGATCTCGCCCTGCGCATCGCGGGGCAGGTCGAGCGGGGGCGTCAGCTGCAGCCGGAAGCGCTGGTTCGGCAGGCGGATGACGCGCACGCCGTGCACCGGGCATTCGAAGCGGCGCGCGAACTTGCCGAGAATCGGGTTGGTCAGGGCCGGGCGGCCCATGAAGGGCACGACGACGCCTCGGGTGAAGTGCTGGTCGATGAGCATGCCCAGATGGCCGTCGCGCTCGAGTACGCCCTGCATGGCAAAGGCGGCGCCCTGTTTGGCGGCGGCAAGCCCACCCATGGCGCCCGAGCGGATCTCGTGGACGACCGCCGCGATGGCGGGATCGTTCGGCGCCCGGAAGACGGCCGTGGTGTCGAGATCATAGGCCTGGGCGCAGATCGCCGGCAGTTCCCAATTGGCGAGATGCGCCGAGAAGATCAGGCCGGGCTTCGCATCGTCCTTCAGCGCGATGAAATGCTCGATGCCCTCGACCTCGACGCGCGAGGGTGCGTCGGGATGGAGGTAGTCGTAATCGAAGAGCGTCTTGAGATGGGCGTACTCGGCGGCGGTGCGGCCGAGATTCTCCCAGGCGCCGCGCGCGATCCGGCGCACCTCCGGCTCGGCCATGCCGGGAAAGGCCGCCCGGATATTGGCCAGCGCGACGCGGTTGACCGGAATCAGCGGGCTCGCCGTGCGCAGCAGCCAGCCGCCGAGGTCGCTCGAGCGCTCGGGGCCGAGCAGGCGAAGCGCTCCGAACAGGGCTCGGATCAGGCCGATCATCACCGCCGCGCCGGCGCGTGCGGCGATTGCTTTCAAGCGTCTCAAGATCGGCCCGGTCCCCTCGCGCCCCCGTGGCCGCTGCGGCCGGGCTGGAGCCGCGACTTGCGGCAGGACGGCGGTTTCGTCAAGTTTTCAGCCGGAGCCGCCGGGTTGCATCGCTTCGGCCCGCCGCGCCGTCAGAAGGTCACGACGACCTTGCCGAAGACCTGGCGGCCCTCGAGGCGCGCCAGTCCCTTTTCGAAATCCTCGAGCGGAAACACCGAATCGATCACCGGCTTCATGCCGGCCGCCATCTTGTCGAGCGACTGGCGGATGTTTTCGATGCGGCAGCCGAAGGAGCCGGTGATGCGGTACTGCTGCTGGAAGAGCTGCATCAGGTTGATCGTGGCCGACGCCCCAGAGGTCGCGCCGCAGGTGACGAGGCGGCCGCCGCGCTTGAGGCAGAGCAGCGAGCCGTTCCAGGTATCGGCGCCGACATGCTCGAAGACGACGTCGACGCCCTTCCGCTTCGTCAGCCGGCGGACCTCGCCCTCGAAGCGTTCGGTTTTGTAATTGACGACGTAATCGGCGCCGAGTTCGGCGGCCTTGCGGCCCTTCTCGTCGTCGCCGACGGTCGTGTAGACGGTGCAGCCGATCGCCTTGGCCATCAGGATCGCGGCGGTGCCGATGCCGGAGCCACCGGCATGCACCAGGACCGATTCACCGGGCTCGAGCCTGGCGTTGTCGAACAGCATGTGCTGGACCGTGCCGAAGCCGATCGGCGCGCAGGCGGCGTCCTCGAAGGAGACGCCGGCCGGCGCCTTGACGACGAGCCTAGCCGCCTTGTTCAGGTATTCGCGGGCGAAGCCGTCGATATGGAAGCCCATGATGCCGGCGACGTTCTCGCAGAGATTGTCGCGGCCCTCGCGGCAGGCCTTGCAGTGGCCGCAGGTCTCGGCGCCATAGGCGGTGACGGTGTCACCGACGGCGAGCCCGGTGACGCCCTCGCCGACGCAGACGATCTCGCCCGACGCCTCGACGCCGGCGGCCTGGGGCATCTTGCGCTTGGCGAAGGCCATGCCGCGGAAGCCCCAGACGTCGAGATAGTTCAGCGCGACGGCGCGGATGCGGATCTGGACCTCGCCGGCGGCGGG
>LNFM01011061.1_pt1 | contig 12419 bp, 11 predicted proteins | sample 596031 | NCBI WGS metagenome assembly LNFM01 (sample SAMN04254537, study PRJNA301005) | activated carbon metagenome | isolation source: dual media filters at the Ann Arbor, Michigan drinking water treatment plant | place: USA: Ann Arbor
CATCGATCCAGCTCAACCCCGAGCGCGGAGCGAGCCAATCGAGGAAGACATCGCCCGCGGTCCGGCTCCAGATTCCCATCATTTGCTCGTAGGCAGCCCCGTCGTCGAAGCGGATTTCCTGTTCGGCCACAGTGATCTCCTTCGAGCTGCCGTATCCCGAGACGAATGCAGATTGGTCGGAACCTAGCATAAGTTCGTGGAATAGAATGCTGAAAGAAATCATGTGCACGCGTGACCCGACCGCGACGTCTGAAATTAGAGTGGTCGCCAGACGGCGAATGCTCCGGCCGCCCGGCTAGATTGCAAAGCCGATTCAATTGTGTAAGGCCTTGCGGCCGGCGCAGAGAGCTTCTGCCGCCCGCGTCATTTCCATACCTAGATAGCTGCGGAAACGCGCCTGACTGGTGAGCGTCGCGAAATCCGGCTGTCGCGTCACGCCGCCATCGGCGACCAGCAGATATTGCTCGGCGATTTCGGCCAGGATTTCCAGATGCCAGGCCGCGGTTGGATGCAGGCATAACACCACGAGTCGACCCTCGGTTCGCAGCTTGCGGAAGAAATCGAGCATGAAGCCGATGTAACCGTCCTGCAGGTTGAATTGCGGCTCGTCGAACAGATGCACCAACGGTGCTGATGTTGGCGACCTCTCGAGCAACACTGACGGAACTAGCTTGCGGAAGCGCCGGACCTGATAGGACTGGTGGTAATGGATCGCCAGCCGATCGCGCTCGCGATACTTGACGCGATGAATGTCGGTGCCGGCGACATAGACATGGCCGGACGACGGCGCATTCGAACCCGTCATCATTTCGAACAGCGTAGTCTTGCCGGCTCCGTTGGGGCCGACCACCCCGACGATTGAAGGCTGGTCGATCACGAGATCGGCCTCTAACGTAAATGTCGGGCGCCGCACCACGCGCCCACGCGTGTAGACCTTCTGGACGTGATCGAGGACAAGCAGCGGCGAGGCCATCAGTGAACTCCGAGCATGCGTTGGCGGAGCGCGCGGTCGTCGCGGAGCGCTGCGGCCTCTCCGGTCCACGCGATCCGGCCGCGATCGATGACGGCGGCATGGTCGGCGACCGACAGCGCGATCTCGGCGTTCTGCTCAACCACCAGCGAGGCGACTCCCTCGTCCCGCAGCTTCCGGATCGTCGCCAGCACGTCACCGACGATTTTCGGCGCCAAGCCCTGGCTGGGCTCGTCGAACAGGATCAGTCCCGGCGCGCCCACGAGGGCGCGCGCAATCGCCACCATCTGCATTTCGCCGCCCGACAGGTTTTCGCACTCGCGCTCCATCAAATATTCGAGCGGCGAAAAGATCTCGCACGTTTCCTTGATAGTCCAGCTCCGGAACCGCGTGCGCTTTTGCGCGATGCCGAGATTGCGCGCCACCGAAAGTGTCGGACACAGCCGCCGGTCATCAGGCACCCAGCCGATGCCCCCGCGCGCGATTTCATGCGTCGGGCTATGCGTTACCTCGCGGCCATCGAATCGGATCGCGCCGCGGCGCGGACGGGTCAGGCCAAGAATCGAACGCAGCATCGTGGTCTTGCCGGCACCGTTGGCGCCAAGCAGTGCAAATACCTTTCCGCTCTCTACGGCGAGTGACGCACCGAACAACGCCTGGGTTTCGCCGTAAAACGTATCTACCGCCTCGACTTCCAAAATCATGCGAACCGTCCGAGGTTGGAGCGCTTGACCCATTCATTCTGCTGTAGCTCGTGCGGCGCGCCGCGCGCCACCACCTGGCCCCAATGAATTACCGAGATGCGGTCGGCCAGCGAGAACAGGAATTCCATGTCGTGCTCGATGGCCACGATGGTGAGCTTGCCCTTGAGACGCCCGACCAGCGCCGCCAACCGCTGCACGCCGTCGGAGCCAAGCCCGGAAGTCGGCTCATCCAGACACAGCACGCGAGGGTTCTGCCCGAGCGCGACCGCGATTTCTAACGCGCGACGGTCGCCATAGGAAAGATCCTTGGCGCGAAGGTCACCCTTTTCGGAGAGGCCCACAGTAACGAGAATCTCGGAAGCCTTCTCGGCAAAGCCGCGATCCCCGGCCGCTGCGTGGAGCATATCAAAACCGCGGGCGCGAAAGCCCGGTAAGCCGACCATGACGTTCTCGCGCGCAGTGAATTCGTCGAACAGGGTCATGATCTGAAACGATCGCGCCACGCCCTTGGCCGCGATTCGGTGAGAACTGAGGCCGGTGACATCCTCGCCGTCGAGCCGGATCGAGCCTCGGCCCGGCTTCACGCGGCCTGTGAGCACATTGAAGAAGGTGGTTTTGCCGGCGCCGTTCGGCCCCATCAGACCGTGGAATTCGCCTTCGGGCACCGCAAGATCGATGCTTTCAAGCACGACGCGATCACCGAACCGGACGTGAATGCCTGCAACCTCGATCAACGCCATCGCCCGCCTCCGAACAAGAGACGCAGCGCGGAGCCGCCCTGCTGTCGCATCGAATGCAGCGAACGGTTTTGCCATGCGGCGGTGATCGCGCCGGCAACACCCTCGGGCCGGAACAGCACGACGGCGATGAACAGCAAACCGAAATACAGCATCCAGGCGTTCGTCAGCGCGCCGATGACATCGCGCGCGATCAGGAACAGGAACACGCCGACAACAGGTCCCCAGAAACTGACGAGGCCGCCGCCGACCAGTGTCATCATCACAACGTAGCCGGATTGATGCAGGCTCATCACATCGGGAAATGCTGCAAGCTGCGCCATCGCGAACAGACCGCCGGCAAAGCCAGAAACCGCCGCTGACAGCGTAAAGATCGAGGCCTTATATAGCCAGACATTGTAGCCGAGATGCGCAGCCCGGGTTTCACTCTGCTTGATCGCCGCGATCACGCGGCCGTAAGGCGAATGCACCAGCCGCCACAGCGCGATGACGGCGAGCCCGAACACGATGAGAACGAAATAGTAGAACGCAACGTTACCGGCGAGATCGAACGATGCGAAGCCAAGATCGGCGGGCAACCGCGCGATCTTCAGCAGCCCGTCCTCGCCCCCGGTGATCTTGTGCGACTTTATCGCGAGCGTCCAGAATATCTGGCCGAAGGCGATGGTCATGAATGCATAGTAGATGCCGCGCCGGTGCGAGATAAACAGCGCCACCAGCGCGCCGGCCAATCCTGCTATAGCGAACGCCGCGGCCAGGCATATCCAGAGATTGGCGACGACGTTAAACTGACAGAGGCCGAACGCATAAGCGCCGATCCCGAAATAGGCGCCATGGCCGAACGACGGCAATCCGGCCGTACCGAGCACGAGATTGAACGCCAGCGCGTATAGCGACCAGATCAGGATTTCGATGCCGAGATAAGGATAGAGCCCGACGCGCGCGATCCACAGCGGCACCGTCGCCAGCACCAGAAACAACACCAGCATGGTCGGCGTGATCAGCCGCGCCGAATCGGATTGTTGGGTTGGGATCATTTCAGGCCTCGAGCACGCTTTTCTTGCCCCAGAGGCCGCGCGCCCGGACGGTTACGACCGCCACCAGCAGCACGTACATCGACAGCAACGACCATTCAGAGGCGTAGGCGCCGGAGAGACCGACGGCGAGGCCGACCAAAAGACCCGCAACGACCGCACCCCAGAAACTTCCAACGCCGCCGAGAACAATGACCAGGAACGCCGGTATGACGGCGTCCACGCCCATGTGCGGGCGAATGCCCCAGATCGGCGCCACAATAATGCCGGCGATTGCCGCCAGCATCGTGCCGAACACGAACACCAGCAGCCGCAGCCGAGTCAGATTGATGCCGAGGGCACGCACGATCTCGCTGTCATGGGCACCGGCTTTCACGGTCGCGCCGAACGACGTCTTCTCGATCAAAAGCCAGACCAGCCCGATGATGGCGACCGCAATGCCCGCGGCATAGAAGCGGTAGGTCGACCAGATCAAATCGCCAAACAGAAATCCGCCACTGACACTATGCGGAACCTGCAACACGTAGTCGCGCGTGCCCCAGGTCAGACGGATTGTCTCCTCGATCACCATCGCCGCGCCAAAAGTGAGCAGCAGGCCATAAAGCGGATCCTTGCCGTAGGTACGGCGCATGCAGAATTCGATGACGATGCCGACGACGCCTACCGCCGCCGGCGCCAGGATCAGCGTCGCGACGTAGCGCCACCCAAGCGGTAGCGCGAGCCAGGCTTGCGCGATGTCAGGCGGAAACGGCGGACGCGGCCCCATCAACTGCATGGCGAAGTAGGCGCCGAGCGCGAACAGTGAGCCGTGTGCCAGGTTGATCTGCTCCATCAGTCCGACGATCAGCATGAAGCCGAGCGCGATCAAAGCGAACAGCAGGCCAAGCGTGAGGCCGTTCAGGATATGTGGAAGCAGATCGAACACGTTGCGGTCTCGTGCTGGTATTGCAAGACACGGGCGCACCTGCGCCCGCTGGAGGTGAAGCCCTGCTGTCGTCAGGAGTCGACGGTCGGGACCTGCTCGTAGGGCGTCAGCCTGCACTTGGCCGCACCATCCGTGTCGGCAGCCACCTTCGGCTCGGTCCAACTGATAATCTCGTAGAGATCGGTGTTGTCCGACGGCTTGGCGTTGCGCCGCGCCAGATAGATCGTCTGCTGCAATTGATGGGTACCCGGGTCCATGTAGGCATCGAAATGCTGCATGCGGTCGGTCGCCGAGACCTTCAGATTTTCGAGTTCCTTGATGATCTTGATATTGTTGGTCGACCCTGCGCGCTCGATCGCACGCAAAAGTTCGCGCGTCGCCATGTAGCCGTTGTAGGAGACGTTTCCGGGTACCGGAATAGACCCCTCCTTGTTGGCGGCCTGCCACTTCTTCACGAATTCCGCGACGCCCGGCAGTGCCAGCTTGTGATACCAGGTCGTGCCGAACACGCCGAACAGGCTGTTGGGTGCGCCCCATACGTCCGGCCAGTCCTGCTGGTTGTTGATCCAGGCCGGCTTGCCGTCGAGCTTGAGCTGGGCGACCTGCTCACGCAGCGCCTTGATGTCGTCACCGCCAATCGCGGTCGCCACCACATCCGGCTTTGCCTGCTGGATCTTCAACAGGTACGCCGTGAAGTCGCGGGTGTTCTGCGGTACAAGCAGATTGTCCACGATCTTGCCGCCGGCGCCTTCGACCTGCGCTTTCGTCGCAGCCGAAGTGGTGTGGCCCCACACGTAATCGTTGGTGAGCAGCATCCAGTTCTTGCCGATGGAATCCACGGCGTTCTTGACCGAAGCCTTGGAGAAATTGGTGCCGTTGCCGTCCCAGACGAATTTGATCCGCGAACAATTCTCGCCGGCTTCGCTGGGCGCCGAGGAGTTGGTGTTAAGGTAGATGACGCCATTCTTGGCGGCGACCTGGGTGATAGCGTTGGCGACCCCGGAATGCACCGCGCCGATCAGGATGGTGCAATCTTCCCTTGTGATGAAACGCTCCGCGATGCGGCTGCCGGTAGCCGGCGTCGTTTCAGTGTCGGCCGTGATCCAGGTGACGTTGCGCCCGAGCACGCCGCCTTTGGCGTTGGCCTCGCCGACCGCCATCTGGATGCCGCGCAAATCGTCCTGGCCGCTGTTGCCGTATTGGCCGCTGGCGTCGCAGGTCAGGCCGAGCTTGATCGGCTTGGCTACGCCTTGCGCCCAGACCCGGTTCTCCCTCCAGGGGCCGAAATAACTGGCGGTCCCGGCAAGGGCGCTGGCCATCAAGCTGCCCTTCAGAACGCCTCGCCGCGAGATTTCACGCTTCTTCATGGCTCCCTCCCAAAGGCTTTTGTTTTCTTGTTGTAGTTCATAGAATGAACGTTCTATCATAAATGTAAAGTAGAATATTTGAACCAGTCGGTGGAACGCGTCGATCGGGTAAGCTGGACACCATGAACAAGCCTGCAGGCACGGCGATGAATTACGACGAGTTGCGCGGGGCGATCGCCCAGCGGCATCGCGCCTTGTCCGGACGCCTGCAGCAGATTGCCGAATTCGTGCTGGACCATCCGACCGATGTTGCACTCGGTACCGTCGCCGAGATCGCGGAGCGCTCCGGCGCGCCGCCGTCAGCCATCGTCCGCTTCGCGCATGCGCTCGGCTTTGACGGCTTCACCCAGATGCAGCAGGTGTTCCGTTCGCGCCTCTTGGCCGGCGTGGCGCCGAGCTACAAGGCGCGGCTGGCGCGAATGAAGAGCGAGGAGAAATCGATCCTCGGCCGCAAGCCCGCCGCGGTGCTCGGGCGCTTCGTCGCCGAAGCGCAATCATCGCTCGTGACGTTGAGCCAGTCGGCCCATGAGCATCAGCTCGAAGCCGCCATCAAAATACTGGCGAAGGCGCGCGACATCTATCTGCTGGGCCTTGGCGGATCGTTTCCGGTGGTCACGCATCTCGCCTATGTGTTGCGAAAATTTGGGCGGCGCGTGGTGCTGCTCGACGGCACCGGCGGCAGCATCCACGAACAATCGCATCCGGCCACGGCCGAGGACGCGCTGGTGGCGATCAGCTTCCGCAACTATTACCCGGACACCGCACGGCTGTTCCCTGAACTGGTGGCACGCAACGTGCCGGCGATTTCTATCACCGACAGCCTGCTGAGCCCGATCGTTGAGGGCGCGTCGGTCGTGTTTGAGATCCAGGACATGCCCGAGCCGGCGCTCCGCACGCTGGTCGCGCCGATGTGCCTGGTGCAGGCGCTGGCCATCGGCCTCGATCTCGCCGCCGACTGAACATTACATCAGGAGAATACACATGGCATCACACGACGCCGAGCGGCCGCTGAAGGGCAAGGTTGCGCTGGTCACCGGCGCAGGCCGCGGGCTCGGCAGGGCGTTCGCCGAGCGGCTAGCAAGCCTCGGCGCCGATGTCGCGATCCACGGCATGCGCGAAAACGGACCGGCGGAATATGGCGAGGGTTCGACGCTGACGGCGGTCGCCACTGAAGTTGCTGCCGTGCATGGCGTACGAACCATCCGTGTCCTCGGCGATCTCACAGCCGGCGCCGACATAGCGCGGGTGGTCGAGACGGCGACGAAGCAATTGGGCCCGATTGACATTCTCGTCCACAATGCCGGTGGCGACATCGCGGCCAAAGGTGGCAAGCCCGATCCGAACGATGCCGTCGGCATTCCCGAGGAGGATGTGCGCGCGGTGCTCGATCGAAACCTGCTCAGCACGATTCTTACGTGTCAGGCAGTGGCAAAGGAAATGATGGCGCGGCGTCAGGGCCGCATCGTCACCATCGGTTCCGTCGCGGCCTTCAAAGGCCGCACCAACGGCTCGATCTACGCTGTCGCCAAAGCCGGCATGACGCATTACACGCGCTGCCTCGCCGATCAGCTGCGCTCCTACGACATCACGGTAAACTGCATCGCGCCCGGCGATACTCGAACTGGGCGGTTCATGGGAACGCGCGCGGTAGATCAGAACCGGATGGTCGAAACTGGCACACTCGACCGCATCGCGACCGTCGATGAAGTGGCGCGCGTCGTCGAAGTGTTCGCGGGCCCCCTCGGGGCATTCGTTTCAGGCCAAGTGCTGCGTGTCGACGGCGGGGGACAGTGCTGGCCCGGCTGAACCGAACGAGCCTGGTCACGTAACGTAGCAAAGGGACCGCTTTGCGCCAGAAGCGGTCGTTCGCCGTGAACGCGTGACTCCTAATCATGGGGTCGAGGTTTCGAGCCCCTCCTTGCGAGGGCCCACGGCAGACTCTCGTGCATTCCGGGGAACGGTCCAGAAGCGTCGGTTTCGCTCGCCTCGGTCGGCAGCTGCGAGATCCGCATGTTTCGGGATCTGAAGGCCGATGTCGATGTCGCACCGCTGTTTTGGCTGGAGCTGATCGATCACAGCATCGGATCGTCCGTCGACAGCTGCTGTTGACACGGGGTCGACGACGCTGCCGTGATATTCGACGATTTCATTTCGCAGGCAAACCGTCCGAGCAAACCCTGTGGGCCGAGCGACCGATGAATGACTACCGGCTCCCTGCTGGACTGTGGCACGGCTTCGTGCCTCATGATGCGGATGCGGTTTGGCAGACACTGAAAACCTCTCAACGCATGAAGAGAATAATCAGCGTGAGCAGGATCGACATTCCGCTGAGTCCAAACACCACAATTCGAAAGCCGACTTCAGACAAGGTAACCGCCCACGTGGCGCAAATATCAGGCGGAGAGCAAAGGATGTCTCTCTCAGTCACCGATGTTAGCGCGGGTGATGCGGTGAGGATCAACTCTAGCTTCTCTCGGGCAGCGGGCAAATCAGTAGAAACCGCGATTCAGCTATGAAGCTTTGCCGCTATGCAGTTTGTGCCAGCTCACAGCGTGCGGCCATCACCAGATCGAATACATGAGACCGGCCATCACGACCGCGCTGGCAATGATCGTGGCGATGCCGGCCGCTTCAAGGGTGAAAATCCGCCTTGAGTCGAATGCCATGCCGTACCGTTGGAGGCTTCCGAACGATAGCCTTTGAGCTGGATCAATGCTTCGACGGTTCCCGCCCCGTGCTCGCGCGACCGCCACCCCGGGTCCGAGCCATCAGCGATGGGGTGTCTGCCTTGGGAAGCTAAGGCAGCATCCTGATGCGCTTAGCGGACGCCCGGTCTCATGGCTTGGTCCTGGGCAGACCCGCCATTGATCTAGGTCAACGTCAGCGATCCTTTCGCGCTCACGCTATGTTCAGCCGCACCGGAGCGGCTCCCATCACCCTTCAGTTCCGCGAACACGAAGATGGAGGTCCGCCATGAATCCGAGGAAGCGTCTTTCGATCAAGTCAGCGACTGTTGCCGGGATTGCAGCTAGCGCCCTGTTGGGGCTTGCAGGTCTCACTCTTAATTCAGCGCCAGCCAAGGCGGTCGTGTACTGCCAGTACGTTAGCTATCCAGCCGGTTGCGTGGCGAGGGCCGGCGTCGTGCTTAGACCTCGGCCGGTGGCACGTGCTGCGGTCCGCCATAACGCCGGTGGCAATATGAATGGCGGCGTCAATCGCGTTGGGGTGCGGCGATAAAGGCTTGGCGGGTCACGAGACCTTAGCGGCAGCCGCCCAAGGTCTCTTGACCCGCTTTATTGTTGTCACCGCCAATGCAGATTACTGAATTCATCCGCGACAGCGAAAACTCAGTATAGGTGCGGCTGCCGGAGAAGGGCTGCACGATCGCTTCGTCGTCTCAAACGCGACCGGCTGGATCGAGCACCTCGAAGAACTGATCGATGGCGAATGGCAGGTCGTTGCAGGACCACCGCCGTTGTACTTGCCTACCTTGGCCGCCGCGAGGATGGCAGACGAACGGTGGAAACATGATTCCGATTCTGCCGTCACTGCTAATCATCACCCGGCCGAAGAGGCGGCTCCGCCGAGGTTTGGAGGTCCCTCGACGGAGCCGCATTCGCCGCGCCGCTGAGCCGTTCGGCCGATGTAAGCGCACCAGGCTTACTAGGCTGCCGGGACAAGGAGGAACTATCCCTCTCGTGGGAGGTCTACCTTGGCTTCCGGTTCCAGCCCCCAAAGCCCTACCGGAAGAAGGCGGCCCCAGCTCTCCATCACAGAGCCGGGGCCGTTTCTTTATCAGACGTGCAAAAGCCCGGCGTTTTTGAACCGCCGGGCTGAATGCCAATATATTCCAAGGGTACTAAAGGGGCACCTTATCAGCCATGCTTCCGATTGCCAATTTTTCCCGGTATTATGGTTTTCGCGTCGTGATGGGCCCAGCAAGGGGACGGTCCCAGTGCACGCCAGCCCCGCACCGGGGCCGTTCTCGCACCCGCACGGGAACTAGAATTCGCCACTTCACGGTGAATTAGCTCGCTATTTCGGCGAAAAGAGCGCTGATGCGCCATGGCCGTTCCTAGCCCATCAACATCTAAGTTTGTTAGTAACGTTTGCCTGCCCTGCTCTAGATGCGGAAGCCATTAAGTCCGACGCGGGTTGAGCGAGGCGATCCTGGCTCTGAGCAGCGAACCTATTTTGCGCTCACTGCGCCGGCGACGAAACGGTAATTGCGCCTGCCTGAGGGAGCCTGTGAATGGCACACTACCGCGCATATGCCGTTAGGTTCGACGGTAATTTCGATGGGTACGAGTCCCTAACTTGTGCTGACGACAATGAAGCAATCGGAAAAGCCAAACGGCTTGCAGATAGCAGCGCAATCGAGCTTTGGAGCGGCGAGCGCTTCATAACCAGGCTGGAACATAAATCGAAGTAATGTGATCATTCGGAATTGACTCGCTATTTTCGAACCGAAGTGTGCATGCTGGATTATCATCGCCCAGCTTCGGTAGTTATCGGTGACTGAGAGTTTTGTGCTCCCGCCTGATCCCGCGCGAGCTACCCTATGGCCAAGAACGCGCCACCTCCCGCCTGCAAAAAGTGCGGCAGACCAATGAGATTCATGCTGGTGAAAACCGGCGGACGTAAGTTTCGCTGCATTGATTGCGATTCGTCGGACCCCATGCACGAACCAGAGCACAACAAATTGCTTAGGGGTGCATTGAAGCCCCCGGCGTGAAGCTATGCCCAAGAACAGCGTTCCAAAGGCTCCTCCCCTCGAATGTACAGTTTGTAGGATCCAGATGAAGCACCTCGCCGATCTGCAGCTGACCACGGCATTCGCTGCCTCCCGAGTATATCGCTGCTATAGCTGTGACCATGTTGTGCAGCTTGCACGATAAAGCCCCGCTGTAGATCAACTTATCGGGCCTGAAACGGTCGACGAAGGCGCCGCCCGCACTCGCCTTGAACCCCGTCCGCGGTGTGCTAGCAGCGAACGCCATTCAGAAGCTTGAGGCGTATCGAGACAAAGCAACCAAGTCAGGAGCGCCTACGTGGGTACTGAGAGAAGCCGCCAAACAAAGGCGGCCTGAAAGGTCCAAAATGACACCAAAGATCAAAGAGTACACGTGCTGGCCTGCGGTGGAACTGGCTACCCTGTCGTGAAGCAGCTAGTGCAGCCAGGCCGCAGAATTTATCCCGTCAAATGCATGCCCTGCGACGGTAAGGTAAGGTCACGGACGCCAACTGAGGTCGTTCCGAAGCCATTCGTCGGCTTTCAGCGCTGCGGCCAAAGGCTTAAGAATAGGAGCAACAGTTTGAGCCGAGTTAGTTTACTTGTTTTGATCGCAGTGTTTTTTCCTACCTTTGCCTTTTCACTCGACAAGCCAATTTCCGGTATAAGCCCGAGTATAAAGAGGACGCGCAAAAGCGGCAGGCCGAGATTGCTCGGCAAACATTTTGCAGCGAGAAAGCGGGCAAAGAAAAGGTTATGAAGCGCGATATTGCGTCTTTCGTGGTTGGCTGCATGAAAGAAATTGAGAAGGCTGAAAAAGCGATAAAAAATAGCCTGGAGCCTCGAGCTGCGGTGAGCCATCCACCGCCTGCTATCGCTTCGGCTGAAGGGAAAAAGCAAATGATAAAGCCGAAACGGTCTGCCCAGCAACAGGTTGCGGACGAGCTCGAGCGACGGGCTCTCCACCCGCTTTCGTCGAGGCAGACGATATCGGACAGCCAAGCCGAGCCCGAATTCCATGCAAACCACAAACGCCTTAGGGCAGAAAGGCTGGCGCGAGAGACAGTCGAGCTGGGACTTAAGGTGAAGAAATGAATGATCGAAGGCGGACCCTCGGAGCGCGGATTCTAATTTTGTGCTGGTTGCTGGCTATCGTCGGCGGCTTTCTTGCAAGCCTTGTCTTGAGCATCCAGGCTTTCAGAGATGGCAACACAACAAGCGGAATAGTTTTAGGCGCGATTGCGATCGGGTGTGCCTTACTTTGCTATCGGACCTATGTTGCGCGCGACCAGTTGCGGACCTAACCCATCCCCATCCGCCGGTTGGCCGAGCCGGAGGTTAAGGCAGAAGTGATCAATGCGAACGACGATAAGAGCCCGCTGATCGATCTCCTTACCTGCATAATATGTAAGGTTACGATGAAGATTGCGAGCTCCACACCTGAGTCCTCAGGCACCGACATAATTCAATATCGCTGCGAACAGTGCAGCAGAATTGAGCTAGTGCGACTGATCCGCGGAAGTCGAGATGAGCCAGCCTGATGCAGTTGACGCGCGGTACCTCAATTGAGCCAGGGCTGACGGTGAAGAAAAGTGGCCGCCAATAAAGTCCTCGACATGAGGAAGCGAGCGGTTTTGCAATATCTAAGCTTGACCGATTGGAAGATGGTCGCCCGCCTTCCCATTCCCGCCAGTGAACTGGTCCGAGTGAGAAGACAGTTGAACAGCACCACGATCACTTAGAACGGTGAGCGCTTGCGCGCGCTCGGGACAAGCGTCAACCCCGGCGGCGTTTCGCGTCGACTTCAGACGCTCCAGATTGGGCGCAAAGCGCTGCGCGACGATTGGGGCAAAACCGCGCAGATCAGCCAAAGCAGACATAGGTTTGGCCGCGCGGACGGCAGGGGCTAGGTCAGCATCCCTCACTTGATCTTCCTTGAGCCGCGCCCAG
>LNFM01011063.1_pt1 | contig 12418 bp, 7 predicted proteins | sample 596031 | NCBI WGS metagenome assembly LNFM01 (sample SAMN04254537, study PRJNA301005) | activated carbon metagenome | isolation source: dual media filters at the Ann Arbor, Michigan drinking water treatment plant | place: USA: Ann Arbor
GGCCGTCAGGCGAGCGTGTTGCCGCTTGGGTGTTGACGCCGCTACTGATTTTCCTGCGGATGTGCACTTTCGAACCGAAATCCGGTTCCCTGCTGAGCGGTCACGGTGCGCTGAAATGATCGGCGGGGGCCCTCAGGGCACGCTGAGCGAGACGAGGACTTCCGTACGAAGCTGCGCATCGTCGGTGGTGGTGGGGTCGTCGAGGTAGTGCTCACGCACGAAAGCGGGCTCTTCGTAGCCTCGCTCGTGCGTCCACGCCAGCAGCGCGTGGTGCGCGAGCGCGAGGGATTCGTACGGGCCCGTGTGTACGGTCACCGCACACGAGCGAGCCGGCCAACGTTCGATGGTCACGCCGGCGTCACTCAACGCGCGCGTGTCGCGCTCGGTGAGGTCGCCGCTGACCCCGCAGAACACGATGAGATCGAGCGTCTCGCTCTTGGATGCCAGGGGAAGAATGCTGCCAACCGGGTCGAGCAGCGAGCGCCCTGCGCGCGCGAGCGCCTCGCCGAGCGAAGAGACCATTGAAAACGTGTGCTCTTCGAGCGCCTCGGAGTCACACGTCGAGCGAGCCGAAGCGACGACGAGCTCGGGCTCGTCGCGGGTCGAGATCGCGTAGGGCAAGAGGGCGCCGTCCCCTGACAACAGGGCGTCGAGCGAGCGAAGAGAGCGCTGCGCTCGGCGTAGCTGCCGTTCGACGCGGGCGCGCTCGGCGGCGAGCAGCGCGGCGAGCTCCGTAGCGCGACTGTCCCGCTGCGCGTCGAGCAGCGCCCGTACGCGCTCGACGGGAACGTCCAGCGACCGCAGCATCGCAACGACCACCGCGTCTCTCACTTGCTCTCGGCGATACGAGCGATAGCCGGTGCGCGGGTCGACCTCCGCGGGGCTCAACAGCCGTTGTTCGTCGTAGAAGCGCAGCGCCTTGATCGACAGTCGGCAGAGCCGCGCGAAGCGGCCGATGTTCATCGTTCGAGGTGCGGGCATCGAGCGCATGGGACGCGATTCGATTCCTACCGCATCGGCCCGTGCGTTTGTTGCTGGACTCTCCCCTTGGGGGAGATCCCAGTGTTGGCGGGGTCGAGCAAAGAAGCGCTCGCGAGAAGGAGCAGTGGACCCCAATGATTCAGAGCATTCATCCGGTTTTGTGCGTTCGTTCGGTGGCCGCGTCGCGCGATTTCTACCGATCGTTGCTGGATCTTTCAGTGGTGTTCGACTCCGGCTGGTTCGCGCAGCTGCAGTGCGAGCACGCGCCGTCGCAGCAGCTCGGGCTTCTCGAAGCTGGGCACGACACGGTTCCCGCGGGGTTTCGCAAGGCCCCGCAGGGAGTGCTGGTGACCATCGAGGTGGACGCCGTGGACGCCGTGTACGAGCGAGCGACGCAACGCTCGCTCGAAATCGCGCTCTCGTTGAGGGACGAAGACTTCGGGCTTCGGCACTTCATGACCGTCGATCCAGACGGTCTGCTCGTGGACATCGTGCAGATGATCGCTCCCTCCAAGGAATACCAAGAGCACTACGCGCCAGGCGTCGCAGGTTGAGCGCGGCTCACCGCTGACGTGCGCGGGTGATCGCGACGTTCTGAGCGTCGCTCACGGAAGTCCCAGCTCGGTCCGGTGCTCTCTGGTCGCGCTCGCTGCGCGCTCGTCGTTCGCGCCCAAGAAGCGTCCGTATCCGCGCTGCGTGCCGACTTCGTCGAGCACGCCTCCGTCACGCACGGCGACGCGCCCGTTGACGAGCACCAGCGGCACCGTCGCGTCGTTGCGTCGCACCATGCGCGGGTACCCGCCAAACTCGTTGATCTTCGCTTCGTGCGTCTCGAGCAGCGTGTGATCGAGCCGCGCTGGGTCCACGACGACGATGTCGGCGCGTCGGTTCTCGGCGATCGTCCCTGTGTCGATCCCGAGCCAATCGGCGATCTCGCTGCTCAGCTTTTGCGCTGCGCGCTCGATCGAGAGGAACTCGACTCCCTCGCGCTGCGCGTCGCGGGCCATCTTCAACAAGCACAACCCGAAGTTGTAGAACGCCATGTTGCGAAGGTGCGCGCCGGCGTCGCTGAATCCGGGCTGCACATCGGGGTTCGCCATGATCTTGCGAAGGTGCTCGGGGCGGTCGTTGGCGATGCGCGTGTACCAACGCAGCTTCTCTCCGTGCGCGACGCACAGGTCCAAGAAGCACTCGACCTCGTCTTGTTTTCGCTCGCGCGCGACCTCGCGAAACGTCCTGCCCACGACGGACGAGTCGGGGCACGCGACGATGCGCGTCGTCCCGAAATCCCGGTGATACACCCGCGGAGCGACCATGCTCGTCCACTGACGCCGAAACCACGAGCGGTATTTTTGTGTGCCGAGCAGCGCGCGTCGCTCGGCCAGCGCGCCGAGGTGCAGCGCGGCCGTCCCCGCAGAGAACTCTTCGAAGATCGGCGCGTCGAGCCCGTCGACGTACAGGTCGAACACCATCGGGAGGCCTTGCCACTTCACGTCGCCGCCGAACGCTCCGTTGGTGACCCGCGTGAGCGCCGCGATGGCCTTGTAGACGAGGCGATTGGACCGGACGTCCGCGAGCGACACCATCGAGAGCTTCAGCGGCGGCCGCCCGCCGAGCGCCGCGCTCTCAGCGAGATAGAGCAGCGTGTCGTACTTCGCCGAAATGTTGGGAATGCCCTGCAGCACCCGCCGCTCTCTTCGGACGATGGCGCTCAGCGCGCGAAGCTCGTCCCAGCTCGCGAACGTCGAGGGCAGGGGCTTCGAGCGAAAGCGCGAACCTCCGAGCTTGTCCCAGCGATTGGTGTTGATCGAGAGCCCGAGAAACCCCGCGTCCAGCCCCTCTTCGACGAGGCGCTTCATCGTCGCGAGCTCCTCGGGTGACGGGCGCACGCCGTCGCTCACCGAGCGCTCGAGCCCCATCGCGAACGCGCGCACATCCGAGTGCCCGACGAAGGCGCTCACGTTGGGCCCGAGGGCGACGTCGTCGAAGTGTCGCCGGTAGCCGCGGAGGTCGCTCCACGATTTGATCCGCGAAAACAGTGGCAGAACGTGCTCGTACGGGATCCCCTCGACCCGCGTGAACATGTCCGCGATGTCCTCGGGCGACGAGAGAGCGGTGCCGAGCGAGCAGCTGCCGAAGAGCACTGTGGTGTTTCCGTGGCGCAGCGACTCGCCGAGCGACGGCGCGGCCTCGACCTCTGCGTCGTAGTGCGTGTGCACGTCGATGAAGCCCGGCATCACCCACTTTGCGGACACGTCGTGGACGCAGGTCGCGAGCCCGTCTTCGATGCGCGCGTCGATCGCGCTGACCACGCCGTCGCGGATTCCCACGTCGGCTACGCGAGGAGCGCTGCCTCGGCCGTCGAACACCGTTCCCCCGCGCAAGACGCAATCGAACCGAGCGTCCCTCGCGATCGCTTTGCCTGTCATACAAACGAGTGTCGCACGAGCCGGGGCCCCTAGCCTGCGCGCCGCGAGCGAATGGACCGCAGCGAACTCGTCGCGTTCGAGTCGCGGCATGGGGCGAAGACGGGGACGGTCCTCGGGTGCCAGGTATCCGGGTGCCAGGTATCCCAATGAATCGTTGAGTTCTCGAGGACCGTCCCCGGGCACTCTGAGCGCTCGTCCACGGCGCGATCGAACGCGCCGGGCGCACGACAGGCACTATCCGCAGCCCACACAATCAAACGGGACCGTGATCTTCAGCCGGTTCGATCGCGTGATGCGTCAGGATCAAGTCGATCACGCGATCACCGATCGCCACGAATCTGTCCGGCGCGACGCGCGCGATCCACTCGATGACGTTCCCCATGTATCCAATGCCTCGGTTTGCAGCGGCTTCACGCAGCGCCTCCACGGCGTCATCGAAGTCGTCGGACTTCAACCGATCGCTCAGCGCTTGCCTCGGATCGGAGTAGCTCGATTCCGCGGGGGCATCGTCGACGTCGACGCTTCGAGCGGCCGCTGTGTATTCAAAAAAGGGACTGGTATCCGGAGAAAACCCCGACGGGAAGCGCTCGCCCGAAGCGTAGTGTTGCTCGAACAGCGCCACGAGCAGCGCGTGCGACGACGGATCGGGTCCGAGCATCGCCTCGATCCACCAGGGACCAGGGTCGACCACCCAATCGAGCGAGCCCTCAGCGAGCTGGGCGGAGCACCGCTCGCGCAGCGCTTCGCTGCTGAGCTGCCAAGCGTTGCGCGCAGGATCTCGTCCAGGCTGCGAGTAGTATCGGCGAACCGCCACGAGGTTCGAATCGAACCTGCGGTCGAGCGGGCAACCGAGCTGCACCCATCGATCGTTGCTCGCCGCGACCAGCTCCAGCGAATTGGTTCCAGGGGGCCAGACGGACACCAGCGACGCGCATGCCCGCGCGCTGCGGTGGACGTGCGCCAACATCCGATCTCGTTGCGAATCGCTCGCCCAGGGCCAGGTCTTCGTGTAGGCGGTTGGGCATCGTCCGACGAGAGCGTCGATCCAGCGCAACCGATCGGGCGACGATGCGAGTTCCAAGAGCAACCCTAGCGTCGACAACGCCTCAGAGAGATTCAGGACAGTCTCGCGTGTCGCGTGGAGCGGCTCGAGCTCGTCGAGCGTCTGGTCGATCGTTGCGTCGAAGCACGCGTCCGCGGCGGCGAGCCAGCGCCGTACGGTCGCGCCAAACGCGCTCTCGATCGCGACGACGCCTCGTTCGATCAACGGATAGGCGAAGCGAATCGCCGCGGGGTTCTTCGGCGAAAACCACCAACAGCGAAAGTGATCTCCTTCCCGGGCAGCGTCGTCGACCCGGCTGGTCTTCGCCCGCGCATCGATCCACGCGCGAGCTCGTCGCTCGCTGATGGCCCACGTGCGCTCTTGAAGCGACGGGGGCAACAGCGCGCCGTCGAACGGCTCTTCGCTTCGCTCGATGATCGCGAGCGCTCGCGCGAAGCACTCGTCGGCGCGGTCCTGGCTGCTCCATTGCGCGAGCGCGAGCCACTCGTTGGCGCGAGCGTCGCGTCGCTCGAGCACGGAGTATGTCCACTGCGCGAGCTCTGCTCGGGCCTCGGGCGTCGCCCGACCGATCACCGCGTGTGTCGTCGTTGGATGCGGCGCGACCGACACTTCGATGCCGTCGAACGATCGTCGCGAAGGCTGCTCGATCAGCCGACGAAACTGCTGTTCGGCGAGCGAGTCGTGACCGAAGTGCGAGCACAAGAGCACATACGATTCGCGCAGGTCGAACGAAGGTTCGTCGTTGTCTACGGCGACGAGCCTCGGGCCATCGAACGTCGCATCGCGCAGCTGGCCGCTCGACTCGCTGAGCAACGCGAGCACCAGGCGCGTCGCATCCGGCGCTTGCAGCCAGGGCCAGATCGACCGGGCTCTCGCCAGGTCGTCGTCTTGCCATAGGTAGTCGAGAAACCAGCGACGCGACGACGATCCGAGCAACGCCCGTAGCGGCAGCGATCTGCGCGTCGGATCGAAGGCGTCGTAGAACGCGCTCGAAACCGAGTACCCGTCGACGTCACCCACGAATCTGTCCCACTCTCGAATCGACTCGATGACCACCCCGAGACGAACTGCTGTGAGCGGAGTCATCAACCTCGAATCGTCGGACTCGCACAACACGCGGCGCGTCGACTCGGGGATGGCTTCGATCGCCGCGTCGATCGCGAACGACGGCATCGAATACCGCAGCGCTCGAAGGGCGTCCCTCGGTCCAACGCGCCGATCGAGCATCGCGTCGATCACGGCTGCGGGATGCATCACGGGATCGCGAACGGGAAAATCGCACTGCTCGCAGCAGTACACGTGCGCTGCGGCGTCGTTCACGACAACGTCGACGAGGTCCTCGAGCGATCCGCTCTTCGCGAAACGCGACTCCGGATGTTCGCCAGGACGGTAATCCCCACGCGCCGCTCGGATCGCTCGCACCCATCGATCGACCAAAGCGCGGTGTCGGTCGCTTACCACCGGCGCGGTCTGCGCACTCGAGGAGAGCTCCGCAAGGGAGAACATTCGCGACCCGGTACGGCGTTGGCGCTCACTGACAGTGCGGCGCGGTGAGACGATCGCGTCTCGGCAGCGTCGGGCCGTCGAGCGCGGCGAGTCGACGGGCGATCGGGCTGCCGTTGGCTCGCGCGTGCACCGACCGCGGTTGGATGTCCCATCCCCTCGATGTCGTGCCAGTGTTCGCGTCGAGGTCGTGAACAGGAGAACGCGGGGAGCGCGCGCTCCCGTGGTCGACGTCGCTCGTACTGGCTGTGACGCAAACGCAGTGCGGCAGAGCGCAGCCCGAACAGGTCGCCTCCTGGCAGTGTCCCGCGGATTGGGTCGCGCTCGACCGCGGCGGGTGCGGGCCGATCTTGATTGCGTGTGCGCCAGGAGCGCCGAGCGTGCGCGTGCGCAGGGATCGACCGATCGACGCCGAGAGACAACGGCGCGCCCACCGCGGCGATCACGCGCTCGACCGACGGTCAGTGGTCCGGGCCGTGGAGCGCTGGGAGCCGCGCGCCCGACGCAGCTTGGGCTCCAGCGGCGGCGGCGGAGCTCGCGGCTCCGTGGGTTCCCGCGGTCGGGATCACCGAGTGCGCACACGGGTGGACGCGCGCTGCCGACGGGAGCTGCGCGGCGCCGGTGCCTTCCGCGTGCGAGGGAGGGAGGTTCGCGAGCGTGGGGCGCTGCGTTCCTGCGGCGGAGTGCGTCTCCATCGAGAGCGTGACGACGCCGGTCGGGGCGCATGTTCGGTACGTCTCGGCGAGCGCGACGAGCGAGGGTGACCGGTCGCGCGCGAGTCCGTTCGCGACGATCGGTCGCGCGATGGAAGGAGCGCCGGCTGACGCGTGGATCGTGCTCGACGCAGGGGCGTACCGCGCGACGCTGACCGCGGGTCATGCTGTGAATATTCTCGGCGTTTGCGCATATCGCGTGACGATCGAAGGGGACGCGAGCGCGCCTACGTTGACCGCGGGCCCGGGCGCGTCGGTGCTCTTTCGCAACGTGAGCGTGCGCGGCGCGAGCGAGCTCGGGGTGATCGCGGCGAGCGCAGGAGCGTCGGTCACGCTCGAGGACAGCGCGATCACCGGCGGCGTTGGATACGGAGTGTTCGCGACGGGCGCAGGCACGAGCGTGACCGTGGTGCGCAGCGCGATTCGGGCGATGCGCGCCCGGAGCGACGGCCGCCGCGGCTGGTCCGTCGACGGCGAGGGCGGCGCACGTGTGCGCGTCGAGCAGTCACACATCGGCGACGGGACGAACATCGGCGTCAACGCGAGCGGACGCGCGACGAGCGCGACCGTGGTGGACACCGTGATCGAGTCGATCCGCACGGGGAGAACGCCGGGCCAGGGAATCGGCCCGACGAGCGCTCGAACACTGGGCTCTTCGTGCGCAGCGCTTCAGCCGTGCGCTGCGTGCGGTGCGCGATACGAGGGGCATCCTACGGGTTCATGGTGGCCCGAGGCGCGCTCTCGATGGAGGACGGAGCGATCACCGAGTCGCTCGACGCAGCGGGGTTGGTGCAGTCGGGCGCCGCGCCCGTGTCGCTCGTGCGCGTCGGGATGAACGGCAACGCGCGCAACGAAGTGCTCGACGGAGCGCTGCCCGACGTCGCCTTCGCGCTGCCGACGCCGCTCCGGTGACCGAGCCCACCGTCGGGTGAACATCGTCGCTCCACACTCGGTCGAGTTGTCGGCGATCGAAGACGGGGACTCACGTGAAGTAGTTGCTCTTCACCGCGCTTCCCATTCGCTGCATCGTGCGTCGTCCTCGATCGCGAAGGAGCCCCAGTCCTTGCTCCGCGGGCAGCGCCTGCGCCGCGCGCGCGATGGCGATCACGTCGTCGATGCTTCGGGCGCTGCTTCGAGCGAGCGGAGCTTCCACGATCCGAAGCGCGTGCGTCGCGTCGGGCTCTTCGTCGGCTTCGGCGACGACGACCTTCTGTGTGTCCGGGTCGAACCGCATCGCTCCGCCCGACCACGGCTCGACGCGAGACTGAACGAGCATCGTGGTGAAGTCTGGCGCGTAGGGAAAAGGGTTGACCCAGTTGCTCGCGTGCGCCCACAGACGCTGGCCAGGCCGGTGCTCGGACAACGCGCGCAGGACGTCGAAGTCGCCCACGCTGTCGAGGTCCGCGATCACGACGAGGCCGTCGCTCTCGGCGCCTTCGCTCCACGAGGCGAGCGGCAGCGCGAGGAGCTGCGACGTCGCGCGCGCGAGGATCCGGCTCGATCGATCGGGCCCGGCGATCACGCGCGGAATTCGCAGTTCGAGCGCGGACGCGACGCTCTTGAGCGCCTCGATTCCCTCGCGCATCAGCGTGTAGTTGTCGCTGAGCCACGCGTACCGGCCCCTCATCGGCTCGTCGTAGCCCTCGGGAGACTCGTGCAGCAGCAGGCTCGCGTTGATCGTAGCGTGCCAACCCGTGAGGTCGCGATCATCGAGCCTCGTGACAGCGCGCAGCGCGCGAGCGCGCGCCAGCATCGGGTCGAGCTGAGCGCACGCCTTGGGCAGCTCTTCGCCGACCGACGCGCGGTCGATGGACGCGAGCGAGCGTTCGCTCTCGTCGATCCGCCCGCACATCAGCAGGTTGAAAGCATAGAGGTAGCGACACCACGGGTCGGAGTCGCAGAGTCGCGAACGCTCGAGCTCGAACACCGCGGCGTCGTTGCATCCCATCGCCTCGAGGTTGGAGCAGAGCTCGGTGACGAGCCCCTGCGCCCTGGGAGCGATCGAGATCGCCCGCGCGAGCAGCGCAGCGGCCGCCGTGTAGAACCGCTCTTCGTAGAGCGCAAATGCAGCGTCGTAGAGCGCTTGCGGGTCGTCCGGCGATGCAGCGACGCGGTCGAGCGCGGGCTGCGCTGCGCTCTCGCCGAGCGCGCGGCCCAGCCTGGCGAAGAGCGCGAGCATGCGCGGTCCGTGCACACTCGCGACGAGCATCGCGTGGTACGAGAGGAGGGGACGCAGGGCGTTCCACGCGTCTTGCGCGCGGCCTTCGGCGAGATGGGACTCGATGAGTGCAAAGTCAGGGTCTGACACGGGGCGCGACGGTGACCACGGGCGACGGTCTTGTCGAGTGCGCGGCCGGATCGACGGAGTGTTGGCTGGGTTGCGAGGGATTTTCTGCGACCGAGGGGGTGTTGCCAGGCGCGAGTCGAGGACGTAGCAGCCTGGACGCGTGACACCGAGCGACGAGCGCGAGCGGATGGGGTTGTGGATCCAGCGGCAGCGCGACGAGAGCGCGGCGCTGCTCGCGTTCGAAGCGCGAATCCTCGACGCGCAGCTCGCGCTTCGAGCGTCGGACGAGAGCGATCGCGCCGACCGAATCGAGGCCCTCGCGCGCGCGCACATCGAGCAACAATTGAGCGCGGTGCCGTCACGGGGCTTCGACGCCACCACCGTCGCCGACTCGATTCGACGAGCGCTGGTCAGCGTGGACCGAGCGACCGAGCGACCGAGCGCCCGGTCCTTGTGCTGCGCGCTCAGCGTCCCTCGACGCGGTAGAGCGCAGCCCCTTGATACCAACGTTGGCGCGCGTCTCGAAAGCCGCCTGGGACGATGCGCGGGCTCCTTCGAAACAGCGCTCCCAGCATCTCCGATTCGATCGGACGGCTCGTCCACGACCCGTCGCTCTGCAGCTCCGCCAACGCCAACGTCGGTGTCGTGCTCGACGGAATCGCCGCCAGGACAGTCGTCTCGTTCGTCGTGAGCTCGGTCACGCCGACCGCGCGTTCGACGGGCTCGAAGGCGCTGCCGTTCCACCGACGGAGGCCTGCCCAGACAGCGTTGGGCCCAGAGCCGAAGATGAACTCTGCCTCTCGAATCGTCGCGACCGATCGAAAGCCGCGCGTCGCGTCGCCGCGGTACACAGAGCCACCACGGGTCTCGAACCACACGTCGTCGCTCGCCGCCACCCACACGCGAGTGATCTCGTAGATCGACGGCTCTGCGACCGCGCGCCAGTCGCGTCCATCGAAGTGCCACAGCCCCTTCGGCGCGGTGATCGCCCACACGTCCTGCGCGCTCGCCACGTGCATGTCGATGCGATTGGTGTCTCCCACGCTCGAGCGCAACGATAGAACCTCGACCCACGCGCGCTCGTTCAGCGCAAACGCTCGCGGCGGCACGGTTGCTGTGACGGCCCACACGAGCTCAGGCGAGGCGGCGTACACCTTGTCGATCGCCCCCTCTGAAAGCGGTGGAAGTTCGCTGCGAACGCCACCACGCAACCGGATGATCGTCCCGCTTCCTCGCTGTTGCCACACGAGCACGTCGTCCTGACCGATCGCCGTCACGAAGCTATGGGCCGCGGGCGTCTGAGGTAGAGCCAGCCTCGGCTGCACCGAACGGCCGTCGTACCGAAGCACGAAGTCTTGCCGTTCGCCGCTGCCTCGATTGCTCGCGGCGCGAACAACGAAGTGAACGTCGCTCTCCGAGGTCGCCGCGAGCGAGCCGAACGCTTCGAAGAAGAACCCCGCAGGGAGCCCGAAGTCCGAGCCGCCGTCGAGCAGCTTGCGCTGCGCGCGCCCGCTCCACGTCACGATTTCCGAGCGCGCTTCTTGATCGAACGGGCTCACGACCGCGACCATTCTCCCGCCGTTGAGCGCGACGGGAGGTGGATCGAGCTTGGGCCGACGCAGCGAGATGCTCGTCCAACGCTCGTCTTCGTACATCCACACTTCACCGCCGACGATCGCGTAGTGCTTGCCTCGCACGTTGCAGTCGAGAGTCGTCGCTGGCGCTCCCGACGGAAACTCCGGCGTCAGCAGCGCGCCCCGGCGGCGTCCCAATCCTGTCGCCGACGCGACCCAGCCCTCGTTCGCTCCTGTGTCGCACGCGTCGTGCACGCGGCGACTGTGATTGCGGTCCGCGCCCCAATTGAGCGGACTCCAACGTTCTCCATCGAAGTGAAGCGCGCCGTCGCCGATGAGATACGCGCCAGCCCCCGTCGTCAGCCGCAGCGGGGCAGGAGCGCTGCTCGATCGCAACATTGGGCTCGAAGTCCACTCGCTCGCAGACCGTCGGCGGCGCGCGATGACACCCGTGCCGCCCGATTCATCGCGCGAGGCCAACCACACGGATTCGTTGTCTGGGGCCTCGCTCGACGAAACCACTTCGACTTGCAAGAGGGGTGGGGCGTGCGCGGCGACGAGCTGACACCCATCCTCGCTCACGACCTCGAGACCACGATTGGTGAAGGCCCACACCGCGTTGGCCCCGTGCGACGCGACGACCCGCTGGATGCGGGCCTCTGGGCAACGAAGGGGCGCTCTCAGCGCGGATGCGTCCAATCGCTGCACCGCTCCGTCGTGAACGATCCAGATCGCGTTTCGCGCGACGTGCACCTGATCCGTTGGGTCGTAGGTGATCTCGTGTACGAGCCGCGAACCCGCTCTGCCGAGCGCGGTCCAACGCGTCACCGACGGCGTTCCGCCCTCGAAGCGCGCGATCACGACGGCATCGTCGAAGAGCTGATACACGGCGCTGGTGTCGAGCACCCTTCCCGTAGGAAAAGGCTGCTCCGGCAACATCCAAGTCTGCCAGCGGCCCCCGTCGAAGCGTCGAGCGTAGATCGGCCCGGTCCGAAGGACAGGAAAAGTGAACCTCCCGTAGACGATCACGCGAATGTCGGCGGCGCTTTGCACGAAGACCGAGCCGATCAGCTGCTCGTCTTCGTCGAGCGTCGCGGCCTCGTCGAGCAGCGGGAGCAACGCCGCCCCGCGCTCGTCGAGTCTCACAATGTCGACGAAGCGTCGACGAGCTTCGGGGCGCCCGACCACCACGATGAGCGCGCCGTCTCCGAGCACGGTCTCGCTGACGACTCTGCTCACCGGGAAGGGAAGCGACACGGGCGCGCTCCAGACGGCTCCGTTGAATCGTCGGTACGACGCGCCGCTTTGCCCCCATACGTTGTTCGAAGCCGTGGCTCCAACGACGCGGTCGATGGGCGGACCGGCCGCGACGGAGTGGCTGTTCACCCAGGCTCCGTTGAAAAGATGGGCGACACCCGGCGGGCGAAGGCCGTCTCGCTCGAAGTTGAACCACACGTCGTCGGTGTCGACGGAGACAGGCCGCGCGAGGGTCGCGCGAAACGGTAGCGGCCACTCGAAGCAGAATCCTCGGACGCACGCGGGCTCCCTCGGCGCCGTTGGCGCTGCCAACGGCCGCTGTTCGACAGCGGGCGTCGACGATGAACAGCACGGCATGCTCGTGGCGACGATCGTGGCAACGATTCCAGTGAGTGCCGAGTTCGACCGGTGCATGGATACCCTCCCAAATCGTGTGCGTTCGAATTGTACACAAAGCGTACTCGGGTCTGCCGATCGAGCAACGGAGAAGCGCCCCCCGTCCGTGCACCACCGGTACGCCGCAGCAAGGGGAGAGAGGGGAGGAGAGCATAGGCGCAGAAAACTCCACGGCATAACAAGCGAGTTGGAGTTGCAAATCGAGAGACGAAACG
>LNFM01011064.1_pt1 | contig 12417 bp, 10 predicted proteins | sample 596031 | NCBI WGS metagenome assembly LNFM01 (sample SAMN04254537, study PRJNA301005) | activated carbon metagenome | isolation source: dual media filters at the Ann Arbor, Michigan drinking water treatment plant | place: USA: Ann Arbor
GCTACTATCAGGTGCTGATGGAGCGTAGCGATCAACGACGCAACAGCCGTTCTGCCCAGGGAGCTTGGCCCTGATCAACGAGATTGACGCCAAAAGTCGTTTTCACGGCCTAATCATATGCGATCTTCCACGCATCATAGCCGCCAATCAGATTCGCAATATCCTCAAACCCGCCCCGCCTCAAGAGACTTGTGGCAATCGAGCTCCGGTAGCCACCCTTGCAGTGCACCACCAGCAAGCCATCCTTCGAGATCTCACCCATTCGCGCCTCCAGCTCTCCGAGCGGGATCCATTGCGAGCCTTCAATCGAGCCAGCCTCGCGCTCACCGGCTTCGCGTACATCCAGCACGCGCACCGGTTCCTTCGCCCGCAACTCCTGAAACTCCTGCGCACTCAACTGCGGAATGTACTTGAGCTCGTTGCCATCGTGAATCCAGCCGATCACTCCATCCTTCAAATACCCGGCCACGTTCTCGACACCCACCCGCGCCAGCCGCAGCTGTGATTCCCTTACATGCTCTTCATCTTCAGCCAGCAAAATCAGCTTCCGGTCGAGGCCGAGAATCCGCGCCGCCCAGGAAGCATATTGGCCTGTAAGGGCAATATGGACAGACCCCGGCACATGCGCCACGGCAAATTCCATGGAGGGCCGGGTGTCGACCACCAGAGCACCTTTGGACTGCAGCTCAATCACTTGCTCCGCGCGGTAAGCCTGCAGAACAGGCAATTCCGACAAAGCCACAGCGCCACGCCGGTTCATATCCACATCACGCGCAAAGTAGTCTGGCCGTGCCGGCATCTGGTCTGTTAGCAGTGCCACAAACTCTTCCTTGCTCCTGGCCAGCAGCGCATAGTTCGTCTGCTTCTGGCGCCCGATCGTGGAAGAACTCTCAGAACTCAACTGGCGCCCGCACAAAGACCCGGCCCCGTGCGCAGGGTAGATCTCTGTCGCATCCGGCAACGGCATCACCTTCGAGTGCAAGCTCTCATAGAGAATCCCGGCAAGCTGCTGCGGCGTGTGATTGGGAGACAAATCCGGCCGTCCTACATCTCCGGCAAACAGAGTATCCCCGGTAAACAGCACCCATGCTTTCGAAGGCTCACTCAAATCCTTCGTCAATACGCAAACGCTCTCAAGCGTATGCCCTGGGGTTTCGAGAAAGGTCATTTCGCAATCTCCAAACCGGATCGCGTCTCCATCCTTCACCGCCACGTGGTCAAAGAGAACATCAGCCTGCGCACCGATATAGATCTTCGCCCCTGTCCGCGCGGCCAGTTCGCGGTGGCCAGACACAAAGTCGGCATGTAGATGCGACTCGATCACATACTCAATCTTCCAGCCCAGCTTTGCGGCTGCATCGATATAGAGATCCACATCGCGCTGCGGGTCGATCACGGCGGCCACACCGCCTGACCCTACCATATAAGAGGCATGGGCCAGGCAACCGAGATAATATCGTTCGATCTTTACTCCAGACACAATGCCTACTTGGGCTGCGCTACGACGCGTAGATAAGGTTTCAAGGTCTTGAATCCCTCAGGGTAGGTAGCCTTCGCCTCTTCATCCGATACTGAGGGAACGATGATGACATCGTCGCCATTCTTCCAGTTCACCGGCGTTGCCACCTTATGGGTTGCGGTTAACTGCATTGAATCGAGAACACGCAGGATTTCGTCAAAGTTCCGCCCTGTCGTCATCGGGTAAACCAACATCAGCTTGATCTTCTTGTCGGGACCCACAACGAACACGGTGCGCACGGTGGCGTTGTTGGCCGCTGTCCGGCCTTCAGATGTCTCACCGGCATCTTCCGGCAGCATGTTGTAGAGCTTGGCCACCTTCAGTTCGGGGTCGCCGATCATCGGGTAATTCACTTTGTAGCCCTGGGTCTCTTCGATGTCCATGGCCCACTCGCCGTGCCGTGTGACGGGGTCTACGCTCAGCCCGATCAGCTTGCAGTTGCGCTTGGTGAATTCCGGCTCAAGCTTGGCCATGTAGCCCAGTTCTGTGGTGCAGACGGGTGTAAAGTCCTTGGGATGCGAAAACAGGATGGCCCATCCATCTCCAATAAACTGGTGAAAATCAATTTCACCCTTCGTCGTCTGAGCCACAAAATTCGGCGCTTCACTGTTGATGCGTAATGACATTTGATCTCTCGCTTTCTCTACATCATACTCCCAGCAACCCCTTGACAACTTTCGCAAACCGCTCTATTCTTCCCATAAGACTCTTATGGAAGCCAGTCGAAACGAACTCCTGCCCGGCACCCTCGACCTGCTCATTCTCTCGACCCTCCATGCAGGCCCCGCCCACGGCTACACGATCATGGAAGCCATCTGGTCTCAATCGGGTGAGCTCTTTCGTGTAGAAGAAGGTGCTCTCTACCCGGCGCTACACCGGCTTGAGGTCAAAGGTCTGCTCAGCGCTGACTGGGGCTTGTCGGAAGCCAACCGTCGTGCCAAATTCTACAGCCTCACCAGGGAAGGCCAATCCCGCCTTGCCGCTGAGAAAGCCAATTGGGATCGCATATCAACCGGAATGCGCCGCATCCTCCGGGCCTCTGGAGCTTGACCGATGCTCGAACGTTTACGTAGACTCTTCCATCGCAGCCAACTGGATCAGGATCTCAACGACGAGATGGAATCCCATCTGGCGCTCAAACAACTCCACTTCGAGCGCCAGGGCCTGCCCCCGGTCGAAGCTGCCCGCCAGGCACGTCTCTCCCTCGGCAACACAACCAACTGGCAGGAATCCACCCGACGCAACTGGACCTTCCCTGCGCTTGAAGCCATCTTCCAGGACATCACCTTTGGCCTGCGCATCCTGCGCAAAGACAAAGCCTTTACCTGCGTCATCGTGATTACACTCATGCTTGGCATAGGTGCTAACACCGCAGTTTTTCAACTCCTCGATAGTCTTCTCTGGCATCCCCTGCCTGTTGAAAAGCCCGCTCAACTCGTTCGCATCCGCGCCACCAATCTCCCGCCCGGCGAACGCGCCTGGCAGTACGGCAAAGCTGTAAAGCCAGTCGAGCGTCTCCAGATCCCATACCCGCTCTACGAAGAACTTGCCAAAAGACAAGACGTCTTCTCAGGCATCGCGGGCGTCTCGGGGCAAGGTGCATTTGCCGTCGAGATCGACAATAATCCCCATCGACTGCAATCTTCCGTCGTTACGGGCAGCTACTTCCCGGTGCTCGGCATACAGCCCGCCGCAGGAAGATTCCTGAGTCCTGCCGACGACATCGAGGGAGGCCCCTCCGAAGGTTGGGGCGTAGTCATCAGCCACCGAATCTGGACCAGTATCTTCAACCGGCGGCCAGAAGCCATCGGCGCACGTATCACCATCGAACGCCTGCCCTTTCACATCCTCGGCGTCACCCCGGAAGACTTTGAGGGCATCCATCCCGGAAGCCGAAGAGAGATCTGGCTCCCTGTTTCGAGTTTTGAAACCATGTTTCCGGATTGGAATTGGCGCACCAACCCGGCACAATGGACCATTCAGCCCTTTGCACGCCTCCGCCCCGGTGTGAATCTCGAACAGGTACGCAGCACGCTGCACCAACTCTCGCCGGCGCTGCTCGATCACGTCAGAGACCCCAAGCTTTCAGGCGACAGCCTCAGGCACCACCGGGCGATTCAGCTCGATCCGGTCTCGGCCCGCTCTGGATTCTCACCGATAGTCAACAGCTACAGCCCGGTGCTCTGGCTCCTGCTTGGTGCAGCGGCGTCTGTCCTATTGCTCGCGATTCTCAACCTGACCAATCTTCTTCTGGCGCGCGCCACTGCGCGGCAATCTGAAATTGCGATTCGACTTGCTTTAGGCGCATCTGCGACGCGAGTGCGAGTGCAGCTTCTGGTCGAAACATTGCTTTTGGCCACCGCCGGTGGCGGCCTCGGTTTGCTCTTCGCGCAATGGGCTACTCACGCTCTGCTCGTCAGCATGGCCCGTGACAACACTACCATCATCCTCAACACAGATCTGAACTGGAAGGTTCTTGCCTTCCTCGCCCTTCTGCTCACCACCGTTATGGGGCTTGCCGGCTGGCTCCCGGCAAACTCAGCGATCGCGCAAGCGTCACAACAACGCACGGCACCCCGAACGCAGACGCGTCTGCGCTCAGGCTTGGTAGTGGTGCAATTTGCGCTCACCCTGGCATTGCTGGGCGGAGCTTCGCTGATGCTGATCTCACTCCGCTCGTTGCTCGAAACACCGACCGGCCTCAACCGCAACCAGACTCTCTACTTTTCCCCCGACTTCATTAACGCCCAGATTCCCAAAGAACGGATCCCGCAGATCCAGGCCAACCTTCTGGACCAACTGCGGCAGCAATCCGGCATCCAGGCTGCTGCGTGGACGGTAAACATCCCCCTGGCGGGCAGCCTTCAGATGAGCTCGATCGAGATGCCCAGCCACCCCAATCTCAGCGGCAATGATTCGATGACCACGGTTCACCACATCACCGACGGCTATTTCGCTGCGATGGGTGTCCCGCTGATCGCCGGGCAGGATTTCCCAACGCGTGGCAAGCAGGGTCAAAAGCAGGCCATCGTCACCGAGAACTTTGCCCGGCGCTACTTCAAGACGCCTGTTGCTGCGCTCAATCAGCGATTGCGTTTCGACCGGGGCGACTGGCTTGTGATCACCGGCGTGTCTGCCGACACCAAATACACTCACGTGCGCGACGCTGCCCCGCCTATCATCTACACCAACTATTGGGACTCGCAAACCGCCCGCGGTATGTCGCTGATTGTCCACCACACCGGGCCTGCCGCACCGATTCGCGAACTGGTAAATGCGAGCATCCTCAGCGAAGCGGGCCGCAAGCCCTTCCTCAAGGTCAGCAGCCCGGAAGAGATCCTCCACTCGCTTCTAGCAACAGATCGCACTTTGGCGACACTGCTTGCCGCCTTCGCCGTATTTGCATTGTCCATCTCGGCTACCGGGATTGCGGGCCTCTTGGGCTACACGGTGCAACTCCGCCGCAAAGAGATCGGCATCCGTTTGGCACTGGGCGCAACAGCCAAAAACATCCAAATCCAGATCCTGCGATTTGCGATGAGTCTGGCCATCCCTGGCATCGCCCTTGGGGCAATCCTGAGCTACAGTCTGCGCCAGGGTATGACTGCCTATCTCTTCGAGGTGGAGCCTGGCAATCCGGTCATCTGGATCGCCGCAGCATCGATTCTTCTGGTGGCAGCGCTGATCGCAGCTGGCATTCCTGCCTATCGCGCGGCAACGCTAGACCCACAACAAGTACTTCGTGCAGACTAATCCTCCGTGTATTTAAGGAGCTAGACTCCACGATTACACGGAAAAATGCTTGTAGCTGCGAGTAATCCGTGCAATTATGGAGTCAGACTCCACAATTACACGGATGCTTCATAGAAATCTAGCCCCGCAACTTGAATACCTCCTTAGCAACTCTCCGGCTGTGGTGTTGCTCGGGCCGCGCCAGGTTGGCAAAACTACGCTTGCTTTGGACATTGGTGAGCTTCAGCCGTCCGTTTATCTTGACCTTGAGGATGCTGGGGACCGCGCCAAGCTAAGCTACCCCGCCGATTACCTGGCCTCTCACGCAAACAAGTTGGTAATCCTTGATGAAGTACACCGATTGCCAGAGCTCTTCCAGTCGCTACGCGGCATCATCGATCAAGGCCGGCGCCGGGGCAAAGGCAACGGGCGCTTTCTGCTTTTGGGCTCTGCCTCGCTAGACCTGATGCGCCAAAGTGGGGAATCGCTGGCTGGCCGCATCTCCTATCTGGAGCTTGGCCCACTCCAACCGAGCGAGATCGATTCCAGGGAGATCGAGACACTCTGGGTGAGAGGCGGCTTTCCGCTTAGCTTTTTGGCCGACACAGAAGACCTGAGCCTGCAATGGCGGCGCAACTTCATCCGCAGCTACCTCGAGCGCGACATATCGCAATTTGCCCCCCGCATTGCCGCAGAAACTCTCCGGCGATTCTGGACCATGCTCGCTCACAACCAGAGCCAAATCCTCAATGCAGCCAACCTGGCGCGTGGTCTGGGAGTGGACGGAAAAACCGTAGCCGGCTATCTCGATCTGCTGGTAGATCTGCTGCTTGTGCGGCGACTCCCCGCCTGGCACGGCAACGCAGGCAAACGGCTTGTGAAGTCTCCCAAGGTCTACATCCGAGATAGCGGCATCACGCACGCGCTGCTGGGCATCCGGGACAAAGAAGAGCTTCTCGGCCACCCTGTTGTTGGTCAGACCTGGGAGAGCTTTGTAATCGAGTCACTCATCGAAGCCGCACCTGATGGTACTGAAGCTCACTATTACCGCACCTCTCACGGTGCCGAGCTGGATCTGGTGCTGACCCTGCCGGGAGGCAAGCTCTGGGCTGTGGAAGTGAAACGAAGCCCTGCGCCGACTTTGGGCAAAGGCTTTCATTTCGCCTGTGCCGACCTGAACCCCGCCAAGCGATTTGTCGTGTACCCAGGTAACGATAGCTTCCGGATAGACGGGCACGCGACTGTGACCAGCCTGGGCACATTAACCCAGCTTCTGAGCACGACAAGATCGGCCAAAACGGCCTGAACACGGGTAAACCAGGGTCTGCGATAAGATCATGGGATGTTTCGTCCGATCCATCTGCTTTTTCTGCTCTGCACCTTTGCCTTTGCCCAACAAGCACCCGCCCCTGCCAGGCCGCCACGGCCTCAGCCACCCACCCGTGACCCCAACACTCCTGGTTACGTGAAGGCCAAGGAACTGCCCGATGGCACTATACCCTCACCCAAGCAGAATGGGAATTTCATCATCGGCCCGACTCATCCGGCCGCTCCCGAGACAATCGTGAACGAGAGCGTCCCACAGGGCCAGATCATTGAGTTCACCATGGAATCGACAGACAGCAAGATCTACCCCGGCATCGCCCGTGAGCCTGGCACTTTCGGTGTGCCTGATCCTGCAGACCCTAGCAAGCTGCTGGTGAAGAGCGGCCCCAAGCCTTACAGTCGCAAGGTTGCTGTCTATGTGCCCAAGCAATACGTGCCTGGCACTGTTGCTCCTTTGATCGTGGGTGCCGACGGGCCAGACCGTATGCTCTTCACTACACTCGATAACCTGATCGCCGCCAAGCGTGTGCCCGTTATGATCGCTGTCTCAATCGCTAATGGGAGTGGCGATGCCCAGGGCAGCCAGCGCGGCCTTGAGTACGACACGATGTCCGGCCTTTACGCGCAGTTCGTTGAAACCGAAGTGTTGCCGCTGGTGGAGCAGAAAGCGAACGTGAAGCTCACACGCGATCCCAATGCACGCGCCACGATGGGTTGCAGTTCGGGAGCATCAGCAGCGATGGCCATGGCCTGGTATCGTACTGACCTTTATCACCGTGTGCTTAGCTATTCGGGCACTTACGTTTACCAGCAGTGGCCCTACAATGCGGAGACTCCGCACGGCGCCTGGGACTTCCACGAATCCATCATTCCCAATAGCCCAAAGAAGCCGCTTCGCATCTGGATGCACATCAGCGATCGCGACAACCTGATCACTCGTGATGCCTATCACGACTGGGTATTGGCCAACGAGAAGATGGCGATGGTGCTTGCCGACAAGGGCTATCCTTACCAGTTTGTCTTTGCACGCAATGCATCGCACTGCGACCGCAGCGTGAAGGCGCAAACTCTTCCTCTCGCGCTTGAGTACGTTTGGCAGGGCTTTAAGAAGTAAAGAGTTCGATCTAAACCGCAGGGCGCTTTTTGTGCCAGTCTGTCTTTTGCTGAAACTGTTGCCCAACGGCCAGCAGAGCGTTTTCGGTAAAGGCGCGCCCCATCAAAGTGACTCCAACGGGCAACCCGCTCACCAGGCCGCAAGGCAGGGACAGGGCTGGTAAGCCTGCCAGATTTCCGGCTGGCACATGGCCACTGATGCCGCGTTTCCTGTCAGCTGGTACAGCTGTGCGGGGGGCATCGAGCGCCACGTCGATTCCGCTGGCTACACCCGTCCGTGTGGGGGCGATCACCATATCGAGTTCGTAGAAGAAGTCTTTAAAGGCAGCCTGCAACAGACTTCGTACCCGCATCGCCTTCAGATAGTCCTTAGCCGATAGATCGCCCGCAGCCTTCAAGCCGGCTGCCTGTTTGGCATCGGCTATCTGATCCACCTTGCCGCTCGAAACCAGTTCTTCAAAAATACTGGAAGCTTCACCCTGGAGGACCGTACTTACCAGCGGGCCATAAGGATAATCGGGTAGCTCGACTTCTTTGAGCTTCACGCCCAAGCTGCGAAAGACCTCGAGGGCCGCCGCAAAGGCCTGCCGGGTTTCGGGTTCAGCCCACTCTTCCCAATCCACCTTTGCGTAGCCGATGGTGTAGTCTTTCATGGGCCGGGTAAACTGCGGAGCGTAGTAGAAACTCTTTCCCGCACTCATAGGGTCACCAGGATCACTACCGGCAATCGCCTCAAGAATAATCCCGCAATCTTCAGCCGTTCTGGCCAGTGGGCCTACTTTATCGAGGGTCCAGCTCAACGCCATCGCGCCAGCTCTGCTAACCAATCCGTAGGTGGGCCGAAGCCCGGTCACACCACAAAACGCCGCTGGGGTGAGAATGCTGCCGCTGGTTTCGCTACCGAGCGCAAAGCCAACCATCCCGCCTGCAACCGCCGCGCCGCTGCCGCTGGAGGAACCACCTGCCCAATGCCCTTTGTTCCAGGGATTTAAACAAGGCCCGGTGAGCGAAGATTTGGGATACCGATAGCCTCCGCCTCCGGCTAACTGAATCATTGCGAGCTTGCCCACCAATACTGCGCCTTTGGCATCGAGCTTCTTGAGCACCGTCGCCGGTTGCTCAAAGACCTGATCGGCATAGGGCTTGGCACCCCAGGTGGTGGGATGTTTCGGCCATGCGAGCAAGTCTTTGGCCCCGAACGGAACGGCCTGCAGGCGGCCCCGAAACCGCTCGCGCTTACGCTCGCCATCCACGTCTTTGGCCTTCTTTAGGGCTTCGGATCGCAAGCTCAAAGCAAGCGCGTTATGAGAAGCCCCAAGGCGCTCCAGCCGGTCTACATAGGCCTTTGTCAATTCCACGCACGAATAGTCGCCCTTCCGCCAGCCCGCATTCAGCTCGGCGGCAGAAGCAAAGAAAACGTCATCACCCGCAATCGCCATAATTCTTAAGCCTTAAAACTAAATGCAGGCTCGGTCGCCATCGGCAACTTGACCTTTTCTATCGCCTCGCGGTTCGCCTTCATGGACTTGCGCGCCAGAGCCACCAGATCTTCTTCCTGTGCCTCTACCTTCAGCGGGGCCACAGCAATCGCTGCAATCAACATCTCTCGACGCTTCATTTCAATAACGCCTCCAGTGCCGCCTTCTCCATCACACTGGCTGGTGCAGTCTCACCGGTCCAGATTTCAAACTGCTGAGCTGCCTGTGCCAGAAACATCTCAAGGCCGGGGATCACAGCACAGCCTTGAGCCTTGGCGCGTTTGAGCAACTCTGTCTCAAGCGGGTTATAGACCATGTCGAAAACAAGATCTGCCGGCAGTACTCCATCAAAGAAGCACTCTTTGGTGTGAGGCCACATACCCATCGGAGTGGCATGAACGAGCGCATCGAATTTGCGCCCATTCAACTGATCCTTGGCCACCGCCTCAGCTCCACACAACTTGGCAAAGGCTCGCACACGGTCTGAGTTGCGGCCGGTGATGACAACCTTTGCACCTGCATCAGCCAGTGCAAAAGCGGCGCCGCGAGCCGCTCCCCCATTGCCTACCAGCAAGACCGTGCTGCGGTTCAACTTGATGCGTTTGCCTAGCGGCTTCGTTACCGCGCCGGCATCGGTATTGGTGCCACGCCACTTGCCAGCCTTCTTCCAAACTGTATTGACGGCACCGATACGCCGGGCCAGCGGGTCTACTACATCCAGATATTTCAGGATGCGTTGCTTGTGGGGGATCGTCACACTAAAGCCCTGCACTGGCAGGGCCTCGCACATTCCAAGGAAATCCTTCAGCTGCGTCGGTTGCACCAGAAAGGGCAGATACACTGCGTCGAGGCGCTTGGCCTGAAACGCCCGGTTATGAACATTGGGAGAGAGCGAATGCCTCACCGGGTCAGCTACTACACCATACACTTTTGCGTTTTTGGTTAATTTGTCAATCCGGTAGAGCTGACGCAAAACTTTTGCGCTCACCTGGCCGGGTGCTGTGCCTTCAACGGAGTTGGGTGCAGCATAGGTGTAAACACTGCCCTGCGCGTTGCAGAGAACCCGAGTGGGGAATCCAGCCTCACCCATCGCCAATAGGATCATGGGTACCTTTGGGTGCGCTTTCTGCAGAGCCAAAACCTTTGAGGCGTCGCTGGGCTTCTTTCCTGTCGTTACTACCTTGTAGGCGTCTGCCGGCACCTTCATCATCCGTCGCAAGACGGGCTCTAGTGGAGGAGTGCCTTCGTAGTTGTGCCAGCTCACGATCAGGTGGGCCTTGGCCCGCATGTGTTCGAGGCGTTCGATGGTCTTCTCAGCCGTCTCGATTTCGACATCGATTGCATGGGCCCCGGCATCGATAGCCGCATCGAGAATCTTCATCTGATCATCGATGACTCCATTGTATTTGCCGTGGTTTTGATGCCGGCGGCAAGTTACCAATAGCGAAACATCGGGGTATTTCCCAAGAAAGACAGTCAGTGCCTTAATGCCGGCCTCAGGCCGGTTTAGATAGTCGAGCCGAAACTCAAGAAAGCGTTCACCTGCTGCGACTTCTTTATCTGCCTGCTCAAGCAGTTTTTCGACTGTAGGTAAACCCAAAGCGATGCAAACTTTGGGCAATGCCGCGCGCGTTGACATAGGTTAGGAAACGTCCCCTAGCTTAACACCGCATCGGAGGGCTTTTCGGCGTCCTTAAGTGCCTGAAGGTGTAGCTTCCATGCATCCAGCAATGGCGCGGGATGCCTGACTCCAAATCGTGCCACTCCCATCTGCTTCAGTGCAAGCACTTCGTCGAGACTCTTACCGTCTATCATTAGCTTCAACGTTACGAATGGTGCGCACTTGGCGATGATCTTTTCCACCTGATCTGCCCGATACTCGCTCGCGCTCAACATCGTGACTCCGCTCCGCTTGGCCATCTTGCAGAGAATCAGCAAACGCTCATCATCGAGCACACTGGCATCGACACTTGCGGTGAGGGTTGCACCACCTTCTTCACAGGTCTTGAGCAATTGCATGAGTTCAATCTCAACATACTGAAACTGGCGGCTCATCAATTTGGGCAAAGACACTTTGGCTTCGACATCGACGGCTCCGCGCCGCAACATATCGCGCACTTCAAACTGCTTTACGGCGGTTGTGGAGTCCCCTGGGGCGGCACTCGTGCGGCTTGCCAAACGAAGTGGTGCCACCACCCATTCTTTGGCCAGATCGAGATCACATGGCCTCACCACCACACTCCTCACCTCATAGGCCTGACCGCGCATGCATCCCTCATGCACCTGTTCTTCTGTCATCAAAGGGCTCGACAAATGATAATCCACCAAAGCAGCCAGATCCTGATAGTCCATCCTATTAGTTATATAAGGAAATATGCGCCTCCTAGTAATCACCCTGCTCGCCCTGACAACATTATGGGCAAAGAAGCCCATCACGCACGAGTCGATGTGGCTGATGCCACGGGTGGGTGCACCCAGCCCCTCGCCCGATGGCAAGTGGGTGGTCTTCTCTGTGATCCAGCCGGCCTATGATGCGAAAGATCAATCCTCGGACCTGTGGCTGGTGCCGGGAGACGGCGGCGCTGCTCCGCGTCAGTTGACGCATACGAAGGCTTCTGAAGCCAGCCCTAGTTGGTCCCCTGACGGTAAGCGCATCGCTTTCACCACCACGCGCGAGGGCGACACCGATTCGCAGATTTACGTTCTCGATCTCAATGGTGGCGGCGAAGCCCAGCGCTATACGAGCCTCCCTGGCGGGGTTTCAGACCCCCGCTGGTCTCCCGACGGCAAGCAGCTTCTCTTTACCTCGATGGTTCAACCGGAGAGTGCCGCCCGCAAATCGAATGCGCGTGTGTACGAATCATTCCCCGTGCGGTACTGGGATCACTGGATCGATCAAAAACATGCCCACGTCTTCGTAATGGCAGATAGCGCGGGGGCCGCACCCAAAGACATTCTGGCCGGCAGCAAATGGGCCGGCACGCCTGGAATGGCCGCACCTCTGGCCACCTCGGGCGAAGACCTCAGCGCAGTGTGGACACCGGATTCGAAATCGATTGTTTTCCAATCGGATATCAATCGCAATGAGGCCGCTTTTGCAACAGTCAAGACCAAGATCTTTCTGGTTTCAGCGGGTGGTGGCGAGCCGCAACCCTTAAGCACTGGAGCGTATTCTTATGGCAGCCCAAAGTTTCGTCCTGACGGCAAGGCACTGTATGTGACCGAGAGCCGCGAAGGCGTCAACAATGC
>LNFM01011066.1_pt1 | contig 12413 bp, 12 predicted proteins | sample 596031 | NCBI WGS metagenome assembly LNFM01 (sample SAMN04254537, study PRJNA301005) | activated carbon metagenome | isolation source: dual media filters at the Ann Arbor, Michigan drinking water treatment plant | place: USA: Ann Arbor
TGGCCCACTGGCAGTTGGCCGGGATGTCGGGCGTCTGCGCCAGGATCTCCACCACCGGGTGGCGGTCTTCCAGCGCGATGGCCATGTACATGCGTGGCATCAGCGGGAAGTGGTAGGCCATCTGGCACTCGTCGCCGTCGCCGAAATATTCTCGAACGTCTTCGGGCCACATGTTGGCCTCGGCCAGCAGCAGGCGGCCCGGATACCGCTCTTCAACACGTCGACGAATGGCCTTGACGACCTCGTGCGTCTCGCGCAGGTTCTCGTTGCTGGTGCCGTCGCGTTCGATCAGGTAGGGAATGGCGTCGAGGCGGAAGCCGTCCACGCCCATTTCCAGCCAGAAGGCCATGGTGCCCAGCACGGCTTCGAGCACAGCCGGGTTGTCGAAGTTCAGGTCTGGCTGGTGGCTGAAGAAGCGATGCCAGAAATACTGGCCTGCCACCTCGTCCCAGGTCCAGTTCGACTTCTCGGTATCGGTGAAGATGATGCGCGTGCCGCTGTAGAGCTGAGGATCGTCGCTCCAGACGTAGAAGTCGCGCTCTGCTGAACCCTTGGGTGCCCGGCGGGCAGCCTGGAACCAGGGGTGCTGATCCGAGGTGTGGTTGACCACCAGTTCAGTGATGACGCGCAAGCCTCTGCGGTGCGCCTCGGCGACGAAGTCGCGGAAGTCGTCCAGCGTGCCGTAGGACGGGTGTACGTTTTCGTAGTCGGCCACGTCGTAGCCGTCGTCGCGCAGCGGTGACGGGTAGAAGGGCAGGAGCCAGATCGTGTTGACGCCGAGCGACTGCACGTGGTCGAGGTGCGCCGTCAGACCGCGGAAGTCCCCGATGCCGTCGCCGTTGCCATCGGCATAGGCCTTGATGTGCAATTCGTAGACGACGGCGTCCTTGTACCAGAGCGGGTCGCCACCAACCGCGACCGGCGCTGCGGTCAAGTTGAGGTCAGGGTCTCGGGCGGCGCTCACAACGCGGCTTGTTCAGGCCGACCTGTTGTCGGCGAAAGCACCGCCGTCGCACGTCTCGATGCCCGGAGACGCTGCATATACATTTGTACAAAACATTGATCAAGCTTACCCTGGTGTGCTCGCACCTGTCCAGCTCACGCGAAGGAGCAACGATGAAGTTCAGAACGGTTCTGGTATTCCTGATGCTGCTGGCGGTGGCCGTCTTCGCCCTTGCCAACTGGACGGCCTTTACGGCGCCCACCGCCTTGTCGCTGGGCGTGTTCGAGTTCCAGGCCCCGCTGGGCCTGGTGATGCTGGTGGTGACCGGCATGGTCGGCGCCGTGCTGCTGGTCTACATCGTGCTCCAGCAGGCCGGCGTGATCATGGAGGCCAGGCGGTATGCGAAGGAGTTGAGCGCACACCGTGAACTGGCCGACAAGGCCGAGGCGTCGCGCTTCACTGAACTCAGGGCATTCCTGGAGTCCGAGTTGAGGCGCCTTGAAGCTCAGAATGCAGCGGGCACGCGCGAACTGGGTGCGCGCATCGACCAGTTAGAAAACAGCCTGAAGCAGGCCTATCGGTCATGACCGCACAGGTGCTGGCGCGCGCGCCGTCGGCACGGGCAGCAACGTGGCCAGTTCTTCGTACAGCGGCTTCGTCAGCAGCCGAGCCACGCCGCTGGCCAAAAGCGCGCAGGCCATCAAGCTCAGCACCATGGCCTGACCCGACACCATCTCCATCACGATGATGAACGCGGTGAACGGCCCCTGCATGGTGGCGGCCATGAAGCCAAGCATGCTCAGCGCGATGAGCGGAATCGCGGCCTCGGCGCTCACGCCAGTCAACAGGGCGACATCGCGACCGATGCCGGCGCCGGTGGTCAACGAGGGCGCAAACACGCCGGCCGGCACGCCCGTCCAGGCGGACAACCAGGTCGCGCAGAACTTCAGCAGGGTGAACACCCCTGGCAGTTCGGACTGCCCTTCAAGCATCGCGCGTGCTGGCGCCTGGCCGGCGCCCGTGTTGGCACCGCCCGTGACCAGGCCGATGACGGCCACCAGCAGCGCGAAACCTGCACCGAAGCGCAACGGGCAGGCGACACGCCAACGGCCGAATCGGTCAGGTAAGCCGCGCACCGAAACGACAATCGGCCGCGAGAACAGGCCACCGGCCAGGCCAGCCAGCACGATGCTGGCAATGACCAATGCGCTGTACGAGAGTTTTCGCCGCCGCGACAACTGCTCCAGCGCGAACACGATGCCACCCAGCGGCGTGTTGAAGGCGGCGGCGATGCCGGCTGCTGCGTCCGCCACCATCAGGTCGTGCGCATCGACTGGGCGACAGCCAGCGCCGTGCGTGGACCATCACGCCCGCTGCACCTGCACGGTCGGGCCTTCGCGCCCGATCGACAGGCCAGCGAGAAGTCCACCCGAAACGAGGCCGATCTTGTGCAGTGACAGGCGCAACGACACCAGCCACGATTGCTGGTGCCGTTCCAGGTCGTCGTCCAGTGCACGCACGACCTGCGGAATGCCCGACCCCATCGCACCGGGTGCAAAGCGGCAGGTCCACCAAAGCTGCAACACGGTCAGCGCGGGCGTCCAGACGCGCATGAGCCACGGCCCCCGGGAGCCGGTTGATCGCAGATCTTCAAAGCCGTGGCTGGCCGCCTCGGCCAGCAGGGCGAAGCCCACCACGACCAGACCGGTGGCTGCGGCATAGGCCAGCACCACGGTGCGGTCCAGCCACTGCCTGCCGGCCGCAAACCCCTCGCCCAGCCGGTGCCAGAACTCGGGCTCCACGCCGTGCGCGGTGGCTCGCCAGCGCGACAGAAAATCGCTCGCGGCGCGCAAGGCGTCTGTGGTCTGACGTCGATGATTCACTTGCGGTGCCGCCTGCTCACCAGGGGTGCCATGCCCTTACATCTGTGCCAGCGGGATGCCTGCCGCTTTGTCGTCGACGCCCAACTCCCGAATCAGCGCCGACAGATCGTCCTCGAGCCGTCGCAGTGTGACCGCATCAAGCCTCGCCAATGCATCCGGCAGCACGCCCGCAAACGGCCCGGGAGCCTTGCGCAAAACGAGGGTGCCGGCAGGCAGCACGCGCAACTGCACGGTGCGGCGATCAGTACCGTTCTTCTCTGCCGCCAGCATCTCTGCGGAGACCAGGGTCTTGACCAAGTTGCTGGCCGTGGTCTGGCGGATGTCCATCGCTTGAGCCAGGGCGTTGACGCCCATGCCCGGGTTGGCGCGCACCACGCTCAGCGCCCAGATCTGCGCACCGCCGACACCCGCCTTCTTCTCGACTTGTTGGAAGTGTGTCTTGACGGCATTGAAGACGAGGCGGAAGCGCCGCAACACGAGTGCCGCCTGCTCGTTGCGTAGGTCGGGCGCCGCCAGAACAGCGCTTCGGGGCCTGGGGGAGGGTTGACGACTACTCGGCATGGTGCGCAGTTCTGATCGTTCTCAAGGGTAGGGGCTGACGGAGCAGAGCCGGAGCACCAGCAAAAAAAGAGGAGCCCTCACGTGGCTCCTCAAGTTCGCTCGACTCCTGACCGCCGCCCCCACATGAACAAGGGCAGGCCGACGCTTCAGTATATTTGCTCGCATGCAATTCTGCCGCGTCAGTCGGTGCGCAGGGCAGGCAGCGAGGCGAGCATGCGATCGAGCAGCATGGCCATCTCGCTGGGACTGTCGAGAAAGAAGCGGGCGGCGGAATGCCGCTCGCTGCGGCCGACGCGGATGGTCAACCAGTGCGGTGGCGCAGACTCGAAGACCGGCTCGTCATTGACGTCGTCGCCAGCGAACACGGCGCAGGCAGCGCCGCAGCGTGCGACCAGCCCGTGCACCGCAGCCGACTTGTCCGGCGCGTTTCGCGGCACCACGTTGACCACCATCTTGCCGCCGAACACGCGCCAGGCATCGTCGGGCGGCGACAGCGCTTCGTCGATGAGCTCCCGCGCCCGTTCGCGCTGTCGCGCCAAGCGATAGTGAAGGGCCAGTGACGCGCCCTTGTCCTCAACCGTCACGCCAGCCCCGGCCAGCGCTGCTTGCCGGGCCAGCAGCCGTTCCCGCACCGGCGTCAGCGCAGCCAGCAGCGCAGCGGCCGCGGCCGGGTCCCGTGGATCTTCCGCACCGTGATTGCCCACGATATAGAGCGGCTCGAAGCCGAGCCGCCCGCGCACATCCGCAACGGTGCGGCCGGTGACAATGGCCAGCGGCAACTGGCTTGCCAGGGCCTTGAGGCGGGCAGACACTGCTTGCGAGATACGCGCCTGGTCCGGCCGCGCCACGATGGGCGCCAGCGTGCCATCGAAGTCGAAGGCCAGCAGCGGTCGCTGCTTAAGTGCGGCGGCCAGTGCGGCCTCGCCGTCGTGGTGAAACAGGTGCTGCATGGGTGGGGTCTCGAGCGGGAACCAGGGTCAGCGCAGCTGGTGGCTGCGCACGCGGGCTTCGATGCGGGAACGCAGACGCCATCGCCCGGCGTCGGCCAACATGCGCCCGGCCCAGCGGAAGACGTTGAACTCGCGCACCGTGCTGCGCAGGCTCGCCATGCGCTCGCGTTGCTCGGCGGCAGGCATCGTGGCGGCCTGGTGCAGCGCGTCGGCCGTCTCTTCGACGTGATAAGGATTCACGATCAGCGCCTCCGAAAGTTCGCGTGCGGCGCCCGCGAAGCGGCTGAGGATCAGCACGCCTTGCAGGTCGTCGCGCGCGGCGACGAACTCCTTGCACACCAGATTCATGCCGTCGTGCAGGCTGGTCACCATGCAGATGTCCGCCGCGCGGAACAGTTCCATCACCGCTTCGTGTTCGTGGTGCTGTGCCAGCAGGTGGACAGGCTGGTAGCCGTCGCGGCCGAAGCGCTTGTTGATGCGCTCGGTGACGCGCTCGATGCGATCCTGGAAGCTGCGGTATTCGTCCAGCGCGCTGCGCGTGGGTGCTGCGACCTGCACGAAAACGAAGCGCCCGACATACGACGGCCACTTCTCCAGCAGGCGCTCCACCGCGTTGAGCCGTTCGAGGATCCCCTTGGTGTAGTCGAAACGGTCCACGCCAACCGCCAGGCAGACATCGGTGGGCAGGCCGAGCCTGTCGATCACGCGCTGCCTGCACTGCGCCACCGGGGCCCAGGCTGCCACTTCGGCCGCGTCCGGCCATTCGATGGAGATCGGGTAGCTCTCGACCAGCGTGTCCTTCTCCTGGAACGAGATCGTCGAGTGCTCGTGCTCGATGCGCGCTTCGAGGTAACGGTCGACCGTCTCGATGAAGTTCTTGCAGTGGTAGCGGGTGTGGAAGCCCAGGATCGTGCTGCCCAGCATGCCTTGCAGGATTTCACGCCGCCACGGGCAGATGCCGAAGGACTCGGGGTTCGGCCACGGGATGTGCCAGAAGGTCAGGATGGTGGCCTGTGGCAGCTGTTCGCGGATCATGGCCGGCAGCAGTGCGAAGTGGTAGTCCTGAACCAGCACCACCGGGTCCTCGCTGCGTGCCTCGGCCACTACCGCGTCGGCGAAGCGCTGATTGACGGCGCGGTAAGCGGCCCAGTCGGATTCGCGGAACACCGGCCGCACGTGGGCCACGTGGCAGAGCGGCCACATGCCTTCGTTGGCGAACCCATAGTAGTAGCCCTGCTCCTCCTCGGCCGTGAGCCAGATGCGACGCAGCCAGTAGTCGTCCTGGCCCGGCGGCACCAGCACGCGGTCTGCGGCATCGACGACGTCGCGGTCGGCGCTGCCGCTGCCATGGGCCACCCAGGTGCCTGAACAGGCGCGCATCACGGGCTCTACCGCGGTCACCAGGCCGCTGGCGGGGCGTTTGACCACCACGCCAGCCGCGGTCCGCTCATGGATGTAGGGCTCGCGGTTGGACACCACGATGACCTGGTCGCCACTGAGCTGCGTGCGAAGCAGCGTACGCAGCCGTTCCGCGGTCCACTCCGCATCCGGACCTTGGGCGCGGCGGTATTCGTCTTCCATGTCGCGCAGCCTCGCCCGCAGGTCGGCCGCGAAGGGTGCCAGTTCGGGTGGCGTGGCCAGCAGCGGGCTGAGCAGACCTTCACCGCGCATCAGCGCACGGGTGCCGTTGACCCAGCCGCGCCAGCTGAGCTGCGCGACGACCACGGTGATGAAGGCGATCACCAGGCCCAGCACGGCGATCAGGCCGATGAGGTAGTTGCGAGTGTCCTGGCTGCGCAGCTCGATGAAGCTCAGGTCGTGCAGCAGCACCATGCGGGCCACCAGCACGGGCGCCGAGGATGCGGCGGTAGGCGCGTTCGCGGCGGAAGCGGCGAGCGCCGCACGCCGCGCCGCCGCCGGTTCGGTGATCGGCGCAACAGCCGGCGCTGGGGCGGGCGGGCCCAGGATGTCCTGCACGCCCACATGTACGGTGCCACCCGCCAGGCCCAGCCTGGAATCCGCACCACCGCCGCGCAGCAGCGCGTCGGCGCAGGCAAGGCTTTCGGGGAAGCGATCTGTGCTGACCAGCAGCCGGCCCTGCGGGCTGCACAGACCCAGCGCGAAGAGCCGCTCGTCCTGAGCCGCGCGATCCAGCAGCGCGCGAAGTCGCTGAGGCTTCTGGGCGGCCATGGCTTCCGCAACAGAGTCCGACAGCGCGTTGGCCACCAGAAGACCGCGGCTGTCGAGGTCGCGGCTGAACCAGCGCAGCGTCACCTGGTCCATCAAAGGGACGGCCAGATAGGCAGCCGCAATCAGTGTCGCCCCCAGCGGCACCAGGAAACGCAACTGCAGGCGCAGCGTTCTCACGGCCATGGCCACCGCGGTGATGGGGCTGCGTTGATTCCGACCATGGTCTCCGTCGCTCTCTCTGGTATCTTTGGACAAATATATACCCTCCAAGGAGACTCAGGATGAATAAGCCACTGCGGGCCCGCCCGTTTTTGCAGACGGCATATCGCGTTGCTCCCCCGGCTTGCGCGAGGCCGTTCCGATGAGCGAATGGCAGGACGCGGTCCGTACGTTCGTCACGCAATGGCAGGGCCTTGGCTTCCTTCTCGGCTCAGCCTTGCGCATCGTGGGCATTCTCATCGGCGCCTGGGTGCTCATTGCCCTGGCGCAGCGTGCCATCCGGGGCCTGCGTATCCGCATCGCGAGCCGCCTGGACGACCGCGAGGCCGTGAAGCGGGCCGAGACACTGGGCCGCGTCTTCCGCTACCTGGCGGCCGTCGTGATTTCGGCGCTGGCGGGGATCCTGGTGCTCAGCGAGTTGGGTGTCAGCGTTGCGCCCATCCTCGGCGCGGCGGGCGTCGTGGGGCTGGCCGTGGGATTCGGTGCGCAAAGCCTGGTGAAGGACTACTTCACCGGCCTCTTTCTGTTGCTGGAGAACCAGATCCGCCAGGGCGACGTCGTCAAGCTGGGCGAGCATGCGGGTCTGGTGGAAGAAGTGACGCTGCGCTACGTGCAATTGCGCGACTACGACGGCAACGTGCACTTCGTGCCCAACGGCAGCATCACCACCGTGGTGAACATGGCTCGTGGGCACGCACAGGCGGTGGTGGACGTGGGTATCGGTTACGGCACCGACATCGACACGGCCATGGCGCTGATGCACGAAGTTGCAGCGGAACTCCGGCGTGACCCGGCGCACGCCTCGCGCATCCAGGCCGATCTGGAGATGGCCGGCGTCGAACGCTGGGCCGATTCTTCCGTGGTCCTGCGTGCGCGCATGCGCGTGGCGCCGCTGGAGCAGTGGACGGTTCGGCGCGAGTACCTGCGCCGCCTGAAGAGTGCGTTCGACCGGGCGGGTATCGAGATTCCATTCCCGCAGATGACCCTGCATGTGGCGGCACCGTTCACCGCGCTGCCTCCGCGTGGGGCCGGGAATTGAATCAGCCGGCATGGCGGCTGCGATTGCCGCGGTCCGGCATTCGTGTTCAGCGGCGCTGACCGACCAGCAGGCCGAGGAGCATGCCAACGCCCATACCGATGACCGCCGACCGCCATGGATGATCGTGCACGTAGTCGCCTGCGGCATGGCTGGCAGACCTGGCGCTGTCCACGGCCGTGGCCTGCAGGCTCAGCAGACGGTCCCGGGCCTGGCTCATGCGCAGCTGCAGACGGTCGCGCAGACCGACCGTGCCTTCGCCCAGTTCATCCGCGGCCGGCTTCAGCAACTCTTCCGCGTCGGCAACGACCGTTCGAAGGTCGGCGAACAGCTTTTCCCTTTGAGTGGCGGTCAGTTCGGTCGTAGCGGGCTCGTTGGGGTGGGTTGGGAATGGCTTCCCGGGCTCGGGTGCTCAGAACCTGTAGCCGAAGCCGAAGGTCAGCAGGCGTTCTGTCCTCTGCAAGCCTGGGGGCACTTTGCTGCTCTTGCGCAGGGCCAGGCTCGTGTTGAATGTCCAGCCTGCAGCGATGGCCGTGGCCAGGCTGGCGTCGAAAGTGACGCGGTTGCCGATCTCCCCGCTGCCCGGGTACAGCACCAACCGCTGCTTGAAGCTGGTCGATTCGCCCAGCTTGTGCGAAGACTCCTCGCCCAGCAGCCACTCGAGGCCTGCGCGTCGGCTGCCGTCTGTGAAGCGGGTCTCAGCGTGGCCCAGACCCGCGAAGAGATCCAGACCCACTGCGTCACTTTGCAACACGTGCCAGCCGCCACCGGCATTGGCATTGACACGCCGTGACACCCCGCCGGGCCGGTTGGTCTCGGCTTCGCCGCCGCCGAAGGCGAAGAAGCGCGTGCCCAGGTTGCGGTCATAGCGGCCGCCCACACGGGCCAAGTCGGCCGACCGGGTGGTGACGTTGCCGGCACTGCTTCGACCGTAGTTGACCAATGCTGAAAGTGCGGTCTTGTCGGCGTCGGTAACGCGGACGGCCTCGGCGCGAAGATTGATCGTCGTGGCGCTGCTATTGCCCGAGGCTGCCGAGCCGCCGACACCGACGTCACCATGCCAAAGGCCGTCGGGTGGCGGCTGTGCAGCGGCTGCCACGAACAGGCTTGCCAGGGCCACACCGAGGCCGAAATGTCGGGTCGCTGCGCAACGCTGGCCTCGCGGCATCGGTGGAGACTCCTCTGCTGGTCTGAATTCAGTGCCACATGCACGGGAACCGATAAGCGCCCGGAGACTGGTGCTGCGCGTTTCGTGTGGCCTCGGGGCAGCGCGTATCGCGTTGCGCAACCGCAGTATATTTGTCAAAATATATCTAGACAGGCGATGCCCCTGCTGGGACTGCCACTTTCGACGACCCGGTTTCACCTGCGCTTCCTGGCTACGCCGTCTTCACCCTCTGAAAGGCTCGCAATGACCGATCTCCGTCGCCCCCTGTCGATCGCCACCCTGACGCTGCTTTTGGCCGCGTGCAGCAGCACCCCCGTTGCGCCGTCAGCGGTTGCCACGCCCCAAGCCACGCCTGCCGTTGCAAGGGCACCGGCCGCACCAGCTCCACGCGCCGCGGCGACGCCGGCGCCGACTCCTTCGTCCAACGTGCAGACCGTCAATCTGCCGCCCTACCTCGACCCACGAAACAGTCTGTACACGGCGCGTAGCGTGTACTTCGAGTTCGACGACACGACGCTGAAGCCAGAGTTTGCGAATTTGGTCGAAACGCACGGCAAGTACCTGGCCTCCAACCCCACGCTGAAGGTCAGGGTCGAGGGCAACACCGATGAACGAGGCAGCGCCGAATACAACCTGGCGCTGGGTCAGAAGCGTGCAGAGGCAGTGTTTCGGGCACTCAAGATCTACGGCGTGCGCGACACCCAGGTCGAGCCTGTGAGCTGGGGTGAAGAGAAGCCGCGGGCGGCCGGTCATGACGAATCGGCCTGGGTGCAGAACCGCCGGGCTGACCTGCGGTACCCCATGAAGTGAGCCGTGGCGGCTGTTGAACGGCGCGCGGCGGCCCACTGAAACCTGACTCAAAAGGAGGCTGCCGATGTACCGCCGACTGATGATCGTGGTTGACGACGACCCGGCGTCCCGCGCTGCGGTCGCCGAAGGCCTCGATCTGGCCAAAGCGCTCGGGGCCGAGGTGCTCTTCTTTCACGTCTTGCCGAGCCCGACGGTGCCCGTGATCGCCGGCGACATGCTCCCACTGGGCACTTTGGACCTGAAGGCGCAGGACCGCCAGTTGCAGGAATGGGGCGGCAGGATCCTGGCCGAAGCGGCGACCCTGGCGAAGGCCCAGGCTGTACCGTCCCGCGGCGTGATGGGCCATAGCGACGAAGCGGCGACGTCCATCGCGCGCGCCGTCGAAGAGCAGCACTGCGACCTCATCGTCGTGGGCTCGCACGGGCGCACGGCGCTGCAGCGCCTCATCCATGGCAGCCTGCCGGCCAGCCTGCTGCCGCTGGCGCCGGTGCCGATGCTGGTTTGCAGGGTGCGCGATCGCCCGGCGGCTACGGACTGAAGCATGGACTCATCGCGCCGCGAGCGACGCTCCCTGAGCGGCATCGCATCCATGCCGAATCCTCAGATCACTCCCGGCGCCCTGTCCAGATCGCATCCGCCGACGGGTCATCCCCGGCCGGCACGCGAACGGTGAAGCGTCCAGCGGCGCGGTAGTTCAGCTGCCAGGTGCCGCCGGCAGCGGCGAGCATCTGCGCGTACCCGACATACACGCGTTTCGAGATCCGCTGGCCGAGGCTGACGATGCCCTGCTCAGGTTGTCGCCTGCGCCGGCGTTGAATGACCGCTGGGCCAGCCCCGGGCGCTCCATCAGAGCTGCAGCGTCAGCGGCGCATCCAGGCCCGCACTGCCGGGCGACCAGCGCGTGTCGACGCGCGCAAAGGCGCGACCGTTCGCCAACGCACAGCAGTTCATTTGCGGATCCGGACAATCATCGCAGATGGTCTTCCAACCCGCGAACCAGCTGACGCATTTGCCGAAGAGCTTGTGCGCGGCGATGCTGGTTATGTGCAGCCAAACATGACGCCGGGTCGTCTGTCGCACGACGACGAGCGGCTGACTCGGACAAGGGCTGAGCGCGCCGGCGACCGCGTGCTGCGACCCTTTCAGCTGTTTGCACGGCGGCAGGCCTCGGGCGGCCTCGTGCTGCTGGGATGTGCCCTCGTGGCGCTGGCCTGGGCGAACTCGCCGTGGGCTGACGTATACGCGCAGATGCTGGCCATTCCGCTGGGCTTCTCGTTCGGCGAACAGGCGTTGCGCCTGGATCTCCGCCACTGGATCAACGACGGCCTGATGGCGATCTTCTTCTTCGGCGTCGGGCTCGAGATCAAGCGCGAGTTTCTGGTGGGTGAGTTGGCCGAACGGCGCAAGGCGATGCTGCCGATCGTTGCCGCCGTGGGCGGCATGGTGGTGCCGGCGCTCATCTACGCCGGCTTCAACTTCAATGGCGCAGGCGCCCACGGCTGGGGCATTCCGATGGCGACCGACATCGCCTTCGCGCTCGGTGCGCTGGCCGTCCTGGGCTCGCGCATCCCCGAGGCACTCAAGGTCTTCCTGGTTGCGCTGGCCATCGTCGACGATCTCGGCGCACTGCTGGTGATTGCCATCTTCTACACCGCAGCGATCGATTGGCTCGGTGTTGCCCTGATCGTCGCCCTGCTGCTGGCGCTGTGGGTGGCGAACCGCTTCGGTGCCCGCATGGGATCGGTCTACCTGCTGCTCGGCGTGGGCCTGTGGGCTGCCTTTTTCATGTCGGGTCTGCACGCAACGTTGGCCGGTGTGCTGACGGCGTTGTTCGTGCCGGCGCGCGTGAAGATCGTGGCCGGCGCGCTGCCACAGGTGATCCGTCGCGGCGCCGACCACATCGAAGCGCAGGCCCTCGACACCGAGCCCGATGCGATGGATCCCGATCGTGTCGCCATCGTCGGCGCCATCGGGCGCAGCCTCGATGCCGCCACCGCACCGCTGCAGCGCTTCGAGCACGGCGTGCAGCCCTGGGTCACCTACGCCATCCTCCCGGTCTTTGGTTTGTTCAATGCAGGCGTCGTGATCGACGCCACCGTGCTGGGCGCGCTGCCCACAGCCGTGCCGCTGGGAATCATGGTTGGGCTCGTGCTCGGCAAAGCGGTAGGTATCAGCCTGGCCAGCTGGATGGCCGTGAAGACCGGGCTGGCCGAACTGCCCGAAGGATCGACCTGGCGACACTTGGTCGGCACCGCCTTTCTGGCCGGTATCGGCTTCACGATGGCACTGTTCATCAGCGGCCTGGCCTTCGCCGGTTCGCATTTCGAGCGCGAGGCCCAGCTGGCCATCTTGATCGGGTCGTTGTTGGCCGCAGCGGTTGGTATTGCCATTCTGCTGACGACGAAGGCGACGCAGGGTCCCGACTCGACGTGAGTCGTTGACATCAAGACCGGTCGGACAAAGACAGGGAGTGCCGATGATCTGTATCCCCCGATCGGTCGGTGCGTGGGCCAGCGGCCTGTCCGGGACCAGGATGCGCGATGCGGCTTGGCGCCTCGTTCCGCGAGCACCTGTTCGTCTCGCTGTTCCGCGCCAGCGCCGAGTCCTTGGCCAGCGAGAACGCCAGTCGGCTTGCCGCCATGCAGCGCGCCGA
>LNFM01023574.1_pt1 | contig 12413 bp, 13 predicted proteins | sample 596031 | NCBI WGS metagenome assembly LNFM01 (sample SAMN04254537, study PRJNA301005) | activated carbon metagenome | isolation source: dual media filters at the Ann Arbor, Michigan drinking water treatment plant | place: USA: Ann Arbor
TCCTGAATCTTGCCGGCGAGCTGGTCGCGGTGGCCAGCCACCACCGTGAGGTCGTCGTCGGTGAGCTTGCCCCACTGCTGCCTGGCGCGGCCGGTGAGTTGTTTCCAGTTGCCTTGAATGGTGTCCCAGTTCATGCGATGTCCTTTGGTTGGAGCGATTTCAATGAGCACGGGTGTGCGAACCGCTGTGTCTCATTTGAGAGGCAGAGGGACGCAGGGTCTGTGCGGCACAGCACCGACGCGGGCACGTCACCCGCCCATGCTGGTGCGGTCGGCCACCACGGCCCTGATGACAGAAGGACATCCCGATGAACACCCCATTCACGCCACGCGCCCTGCACCTGCCCACACCGCCGCGCCGGGCGCCTGTGCGCCGGTTCGGCCTCACGGTACTTGCCGCACTCACGCTCACGCTGATGGCCTGCGCCACAAAAATTGCAGCCCCCACGCAGGAGCTCGCGCTCTCGCGCGCCGCCATCGAAGCCGCTGCGCGCGCCGGTGCAGCCGAGCTGGCCCCGAGCGAGCTCAACATCGCGCGCCAGAAGCAGGTGATGGCCGACACCGCCATGACGCAGGAGCAGTACGGCCAGGCCTTGCTGCTGTCGAACGAAGTGCAGGTGGACGCGCGGCTGGCCGAGGCCAAAGCCCGCAGCGCCCGGGCCAATCGGGCCGCCGGTGAAATTCGTGAAGACGGTCGCGTGCTGCGCCAGGAAATCAACCGCGCCCAATGAAAACCCCAGGACTCCCCATGAACACCATGCACCGCTTCGCTCTTTCGCTCACCGCCCTCGCTGTGGTGGCCGGCTGCAGCACCACCCCTCCGACCAATGTGCGACTCGATCAGGCGCGGGAAGACTTTCGCACCGTGCAGGCCGACCCCCGATCGCAAAGCCAGGCCCCGGCCGAGCTGCGCCAGGCGGCCGACGCACTGACCGCCGCCAACACGGCAGCCAACAACCGCGAAGACGTGGCCCAGGTGAACCACCTGGCCTATGTGGCTTCACAGCGCGCGGCCATCGTGCGTGAAACGGTGAACTTCAAGAGCGCCGAGATGGGCGTGGCCAACGCCGCTGCCGCCCGCACCAGTGCCCAGCTGCAGGCCCGCACACAAGAAGCCGACGCCGCCCAGCGCGCCGCTGCGCAAGCACAACTTGCCGCCGCTGAAGCGCAGCGCAGTGCCAGCATGGCCCGCACCGACACGGTGGAGGCCCAGCGACAGGCCGCCCTGGCCACGGAGCGCAACCGGCTGTTGGAGGCGCGCATGGCCGAGCTCAACGCCAAACAGACGCCGCGCGGCATCGTGATCACGCTGGGTGACGTGTTGTTCGATGTGGATCGTTCCGCGCTCAAGCCGGCCGGCGCCCGCATGGTTGACCAGCTGGCCGAGGTGCTCAAGGCCGATCTGCGGCGCACGGTGCTGGTTGAAGGCTTCACCGACAGCACCGGCGCCGACGCCTACAACCAGACCTTGTCCACCGAGCGCGCCGATGCGGTGCGCGCGGCCTTGATGGGCCAAGGCATCGCGTCCACCCGCGTGGCTGCCCGCGGCTACGGCAAGGCCAGCCCGGTGGGCAGCAACGACACCGCCGCGGGCCGCCAGATGAACCGCCGCGTCGAGATCGTGCTGTCGGACGAAAGCGGCCAGATCAAGGCACGCTGACCTCACCATGCCCGGGCAGCTGACCGGTCCGTGTGTTCCTGATCAAGGCCGCTGCACCCCAGCCGGGGTGCGGTAGGCTTGCAGGTTTACATGACCACCGCCCACGGCTTTGTCTTCATCGGCGCGCTGCTGATCGTGATGGGCGTGATGCCCACGCTGCTCAAGCGACTGCCCGTCACACCCGCCATGCTCTACCTCGCGGTGGGCTTGCTCATGGGGCCTACCGTGCTGGACACATTCAGCTTCAACCCGCTGAGAGAGTCCGCTCTGCTTGAAGTGCTGACCGAGGTCGCGGTGCTGATCTCGTTGTTCTCCGCCGGCGTGAAGATGCCGGTACCGTTCAGCTTTCGGCAATGGCGCGCGCCCTTGCTGCTGGCCACTGTGTCGATGGCGCTCACCGTGGGTCTGGTGGCGGCGTTCGGCGTGTGGGGTCTGGGGCTGCCGCTGGGTGCGGCGGTGTTGCTCGGCGCCATCGTGGCGCCCACCGACCCGGTGCTGGCCACCGATGTGCAAAGCCGCCACCCGGGCGACCGCGACCAGCTGCGCTTCACGCTCACCTGCGAGGCTGGCCTCAACGACGGTTCCGCCTTTCCCTTCGTGATGCTCGGTCTGGGCTTGCTGGGCTTGCACAACCTGGGCACCAACGGTGTGCAATGGGTGCTGGTCGATGTGCTCTGGGCCACGGCGGCTGGCATCGCCATCGGCGTGGTGTGCGGTGTGGCGCTGGCGCGCATGGGGTGGTGGCTGCGCGGGGCACCGCAGCGCCACGAGCTGCTCGACGACTTTCTGGGTCTCGGTCTCATCGGGGTGGTGTATGGCCTGAGCGTGTGGTTGCACGCCTGGGGGTTTCTGGCTGTGTTCTTCGCGGCCGTGGCCCTGCGCCAGACCGAAATGCGGCTGGCGCGCCGTGCGCAGGAAGCTGCCGATGCGATCAAGGTGCCAGCGGCTGCGCAGGACCTGGCACCGGCCGCGACGGTGAGCCAGGGTTCTCTGGTGTTCAAGGAGCACCTGGAGCGGCTGTCCGAGCTCATGCTGGTGCTGCTGCTCGGCGGTGCGCTTTACCGCGATTCGTGGAGTTGGGCAGCGGTGGGGCTGGCGCTGTTCCTGTTTTTTGTGGCGCGTCCGCTCAGCGTGTGCATCGGCCTGCTGGGCACCCGCGCTGTTGCGCCGGTGCGTGGCATGACAGCGTGGTTCGGCGTGCGAGGCATCGGCTCCCTCTATTACCTGATGTACGCGATCCAGCACGGTCTGCCCGAGCCGCTGGCGCTGCAGCTGATGCAGCTCACGCTGATCGTGGTGGCCCTGTCCATCCTGATGCACGGCATGAGCGTGAAGCCACTGATGAACCTGGTGGCGCGGCGCGGGGCAAATTGAGGGTCGTGCGCTGTGCTCAGGCTGGCGTCAAGGCCGTCTTCCAGGTCGCCACGGCAGCCTCCAGATCGGGCGCCGCCATCAGGGCCCGCACAACACCCACCGAGCCCACCTCGGCTTTCATCACCTCGGGCAGGGAGCCCAGATCGATGCCGCCGATGGCCACGCGGGGGTAGTCGCGCAGCAGCTTGGAGTACATGGCGAGCCGGCCTGTGCCTTGGGGCGCGGTGGCCATCTGCTTGAGCGTGGTGGGGAACACCGCGCCCATGGCGATGTAGCTCGGGCTGTGCTGGTCGGCGATCAGCATTTCGGCGTAGCCGTGGGTGCTCAGGCCCAGGCTTTGAGGCCGGCGGGTGTCATGGCCTGCAGGTCTTCCTGGCCCAGGTGCACGCCGTAGGCGCCAGCCTCGATGGCGAGCTGCCAGTGGTCGTTGATGAACAGGCGTGCGCCGGTGCCCAGCACCCCCGCCACTGTGTCCATGACTTCGGCTCGCACAGCCGAAGCATCACCCGACTTGAAGCGCAGCTGAACGGTGGGCACACCGGCGCGCGCCATGCGGATGGTCCAGGCCGCGTCGGGCATCACGGCGTACAGGCCCAGTGTCTGGGGGCAGGCGGCAAAGGCATCGGTGCGGGGCCAGGGTGCCATGCCGAAATCGACCGCTTCGGTGGGCCATTGTTCGGGGTGGAACTCGCCCGTGCGCAGCGCCTGGCGGGACCAGGCTTGGGCGATGCACATCGCATCGGCCGGCACAAAGCCCAACTGGTGTGCGGCCAGCAGCGCGGCAGCGAACACCAGGTCGTCCACGTCGCCGTTGAGCGCTTTTGCACCGCGGGCCAACGGCAAGGCCAGGGTGGATTGGTGGGCCTGCACGATGGAATGCGCCATCGCCCTTGCGTTTGCTGCGGCGTTCATGGCGGCGTTCATGGGTGGTGCCAGAAAGGCGTGCCGAGCACCGGGGTGCTGGGTTGGGCGCTGTCCTGTGGCTGCATGGCACCGGAGCGGTACGCGGCGCGGCCAGCGCGCACGGCGTCGGCAAACGCACCCGCCATGTCCACCGGGGATTGCGCGAGCGCCACGGCGGTGTTGAGCAGCACGGCGTCGAACCCCCACTCCATCACGGTGCAGGCGTGCGAGGGCAGGCCCAGGCCGGCGTCCACGATCAGCGGCACATTGAGGCGCTCGCGCAGCAGGCGCATGGCGTAGGGGTTCACGGGGCCACGGCCGGTGCCGATGGGCGCGGCCCAGGGCATCACAGCCTGGCAGCCCACGTCCACCAGGCGCTGGCACAGCACCAGGTCTTCGGTGCAGTAGGGCAACACCTTGAAGCCATCGTCGACGAGCTGACGCGCGCAGTCCACCAGGTTGAGTGTGTCGGGCTGCAGGCTGTAGTCGTCGCCGATGAGCTCGAGCTTGATCCACGGCGTGTTGAACACCTCGCGCGCCATCTGCGCGGTGGTGATGACTTCTTGTGCGCTGTGGCAACCGGCGGTGTTGGGCAGCACCGGCACAGCCAGCTCCTGGAGCAGCTTCCAGAACGCTGCGCCGGCTTCGGGCTGCACGGCGCCCTGGCGGCGCAGCGAGGCGGTGAGCATGGCGGGCTGCGCGCGTTTGACCGCCGCTTCGAGCGTGGCGGGCGAGGGGTAGCGCGAGGTCCCGAGCATCAGGCGGCTCTGAAACACCTCGCCGTAGAGCACCAGCGGGTCGTCGTGAGTCTGTGGGTTGGTCATGTCCATGGCGGTGTTCCTCAGCCTCCCGTGATCGGGGCAATGATTTCGATGCGATCGCCTTCACTCAGCACCTGCTGCGCATAGCTGCCGCGCGGCACAAACTGCAGATTGACCGCGGCGGCAAACACGGCCGGCGGATCACACACGCGCAGTGCGTCGGCCAGTGTGGCGCCAGCTGGCATTTCGCGGCGTTCGTTGTTGATGAAGACGTTCATGTGGCGTTGGTGAGCGACAGGCCCCATTGTTCTGCCAGCGCGGAAGTGCCATTGTCCATGGCCTGCAGGGCGGCATCGAGCATGGCCGGCGCGATCAGGAAGCCGTGGCGGTAAAGACCATTGATCTGCATGCGGCGCGGAGCGCTCAGCCGGATCTCGGGCAGGTTGTCGGGCAGGGTGGGGCGCAACTGCACGCCCATCTCCATGATGCGCGCTTCGCCAAAGCCGGGGTGCACGGTGTAGGCCGCGCTCAGCAGCTCCAGCGTGGAGCGAACGCTTGCTGGCGACAGGTCGTCCGACTCGATTTCGGTGGCCCCGATGACGAACATGCCGCCCGGCTTGGGTGCGATGTACAGCGGGTAACGCGGGTGCAGCAGCCGTGTGGGCCGAGAGAGGCTCACGCCCGGCGCATGCACGCGCGCCACTTCGCCGCGCACACCGCGCAGCGCGCTCCAATGCGACTGGGCCCCGAGGCCGCGACAGTCGAACACCCACGCGCCCGGGCCGGGGTCGACCTCGTCGGGTGTGCGTGGGCTGTTCCAGTGCACGGTCACACCGAGCGCCTGCATCTGGTGCGCGAGTGCAGCGAGCAGTTCGCGGTTGTCGAGCTGGCCCTCCAGGGGCAGGTACAGGCCTTGGGCAAACCGGTGTTCCAGCGAGGGCTCCAGCGCGGTCATCTCGGCCGCGTTCATGCGCTGCGCGTGCGGCAGTGAGGGCAGGGCGGTCGCGGTGCGCGCGAGCTGACCCGAGAACCGCTCTGCTTCGGCCATGTCCTGCCGGTGCCACAGCACGAGCGTGCCGCTCTGTTGAAAGAACACCGGCTGCGCCAGCGCGGTCAGCAGCTCTGGCCAGCGCGTCAAACCGTGCTGGCCCATGCGCACCACGGGGAGTTCGGTCACCGCCGATTCGGCCAGCGGCGCGAGCATGGCTGCAGCCACGCGCGCAGCCGCGTTTTCGGCCAGCGGGCCACCCGCATCGAACACTTCGACCCGGTGGCCGCGCTCTGCCAGCGCACAGGCCAGCAACCGGCCCATGAGGCCGGCGCCGAGCACCACGGCGGTGGAATTGTTCGAGAACGTCATGAATCTCCTTGAGCGCTGCCACAATGCGCGCCATGCAAAGCCAACCCCACACCGAACCCCGGCGCTACACGCGCGTCCTGTCCATTGCCGGCTCCGACAGTGGAGGCGGCGCCGGCATCCAGGCCGATCTGAAAACCTTTGCGGCACTGGGTTGTTACGGCATGACGGCCATCACCGCGCTGACCGCGCAGAACACGCTGGGCGTGAGCGCCATCCACGGCGTGCCGCCCGAGATGCTCATGTTCGACGACATCGGTGTGGACGCGGTGAAGATCGGCATGCTGCACGCACCCGACATCGTGCGCACGGTGGCCTGGGCGCTGAAGCATTACGGGGTGAAAAAGGTTGTCCTCGACCCGGTGATGGTGGCCACGTCTGGTGACCGCCTGATCACCCCCGACACGGTGCAGGTGCTGGTGGACGAGCTGTTCCCGCTGGCCACGGTGATCACACCCAACCTGGATGAGGCCGCACTGCTGCTCGGTCGCACCATCGAATCGGCGCACGAGCTCGAAGCCGCCGCTCGCGATCTGTTCGCCATGGGTGCACCGGCGGTGTTGCTCAAGGGCGGGCACCTGCCGGGCGCCGAGGTGGCCGATCTGCTGGTCACCGGCGTCGGCCCGGTGCAGCGCCTGGCCTCGCCACGCCTCGCGAGCCGCAACACACACGGCACCGGCTGCACGCTGTCGTCGGCCATCGCGTCGCACCTCGCGCTGGGTGAACCGCTGGACCGCGCGGTGGCGCTGGCGCGCGGCTACATCCTGCAAGCCATCGAGCAGGGCGCTGACGCATACACCGGCGCTGGTCACGGCCCGCTCAACCACGGCTTCGCACCCGTGGCGCAGCACAAGCGCGCACGGGACTGAAGCGCGGCGCGGCTTGAACATCAGGCTTGTGCCGGGGTGAGTCCACCGGCGCTGCGTGGCCGCGAGAGTGCGGCCAGCGTGAAGGTCAGGGCCAAGGTCGGCAGGGCCGAGCCCAGGTCGGGCGCGTACGCTTTGAGCAGGTGGTAGCAGGCGATGCCTGCGACCCACACCGCCGCCGCACTCCAGTCCACCGTGCGCGCGGTCACGCTGGGCACCACCGCGCCGCTGCCCAGGCGCCCGAGGATCACGCCGTACAGCGGCACAAACACCGAGCTGAGCAACAGCAGGAAAGGCTCGATCGCGTGGATCGGCAGAAACAGCGCCAGCACCGTGCAGACAGCGGCAAATGCGAGGCCGGCGCGCTTGATGCTCCAGCGCGGCTGCAGGCTGTGCACCGAGACCGCACCCGAGTGCGCGTCGCCGTAGGCGTTGTCCATTTCGTCGAGCAGGATCAGGCCGAGCGCGATCAGGCCGCCCTGGGCGAGCAGCAGCGCGCCCACGAGGTTGGTGCCCGGCTCCACGGTGCTGACCACCAGCACACCCAGCGCGTAGCACCACATGTTGGCCAGCGCATAGCCCAGCCAGGTGCCACCCAACGTGGTGGCGGCGCGTTTACCGTGACGCGCGTAGTCGGCCACCAGCGGCAGCCACGAGACCGGCATGGCGATCACGAGATCCATGGCCGAGAACAGGCCCATGCCACCCGTGCCCGGGCGGTTCCAGAAGGCATCGAAACCCTGTGCCTGCAGACGCGTGCCGAACTGCCAGGTGAGCCAGGCCAGCGAGGCAATGACCAGTGGCAGGCCGAAGCGGCTGACGAACTTGCGCACCAGCTTGAGCATGGAACCCGCCATGAGCGCGATGAGCACACCGCCCCAGAGCAGGGTGGCCAGCAACTTGCCGGTGGTTCCGTCGAGCAGTCCCCCGGGCGCACTGCCCAGCGCCTGTTTGAGGATGGCCACCGTACCCTCTTGCATGATGACGAGTTCAAACGTGGTCCAGCCCACGAGCTGTGCGATGTTGAGCAGCACCGGCAGCCGCGCGAAGGCGCTGCCGTAGGTGGCGTGCATCAGGCCCGCACTGGCCAGCCCGGTCTGGCAGCCCAACCGCGCGGTCCAGGCCAGCAGACCGGCACCGATGAGCGAGCCCAGCACGATCGCAATCACGGCGTCTTGTGTGCCCACGGCCGGCACCAAGTAGGCGCCGATCTGCATGACGAGCAGACCCGTGCCCAGGCTGAACCAGAGCGCAGCGTGTTCATGGAAATGGAAGACCCGGTCGCCTTGCGGCACGGGGGTGAGGGCCAGGTTGGCCGGTCGGGCGGATGCGGTGTGGGAATGGTCGGATGCCATCAATTGCTCCATGCAAGTTGAGGCAGGTGGGCTGGGCCGCAGCCACCGTGTGCGCTGATGGCGCTGGTGGAAGGTATCGGCCTGCTTCCCTGCGCGAGGATTACCTCAATCAGGTTCAAAGGGACTTTCTCAGTCGCACCCGGGGCCAAAACCCCGGGGCAACACCCCTAGCGGATGTGCCTTGCGGCACGGGGTGGAGTATACGAGCGTGGAGCAGGCGCAGCGGGGGAGCGTGGGGGCAACGATCCGGCGCCGGGCCGCCCCAAGCCGGATCAGCCTCCTCGGGGGGCAGCGGACCACGCGCAGCGGGGTAGCGTGGGGGCGACACCCTGCAGCGGGGAAGCGTGGGGGCAACGATCCGGCGCCGGGCCGCCCCAAGCCGGATCAGCCCCCTCGGGGGGCAGCGGGGTAGCGTGGGGGCAACGATCCGGCGCCGGGCCGCCCCAAGCCGGATCAGCCCCCTCGGGGGGCAGCGGACCACGCGCAGCGAGGCAGCGTGGGGGCGACACCCTGCAGCGGGGGAGCGTGGGGCCCTGCCCGCCTGACTAGCCAGCGGGCGTGAGGTGCATGAAGCTGCCGTACTTGTCAGCCAGAAATTGTTCTGCGCGCTCGAGCATGAAGTAGCGAAAAGATTCTGCTGCCGGCGACAGGACCTTGGACAGTGTGTGCACCACGTTCCAGCCTCGCACGATGGGAGTTCCCTCCACGTCGAGGATGGCGATCAGCCCGTGCTCCAGTTCCAGACCGATCGTGTGCAGCGACAGGAAGCTGATGCCCATGCCCGCCATCACCGCCTGCTTGATGGTCTCGTTGCTCGACATCTCCATCACCACATTCAGATCCACACGCGACTGCTCCATGAAGTTTTCCATGGCTGCGCGCGTGCCCGATCCGCGTTCGCGCGTGATGAAGCTGTAGGGCCGCAGCGACTCGGCCGTGGGGTGGCCGGTCTTGAGCAGCGGGTGATCGTTGGGCGCCACGAACACATGGGGGTGGGCGGCGAACGGCTCGGCGCGCGTGGCCAGCTCGGTGGGCGGGCGGCCCATGATGGCGATGTCCACCTCGTTGCCATGCAGCATCTTCACCAGTTGCTCGCGGTTACCCACCGCCAGCTTGAGCTCCACACCCTGGTGTTCGCGCCGGAACTCTGCCAGCAGGCTGGGCAAAAAATACTTGGCGGTGCTCACCATGCCGATGGTGAGCGTACCCACCTCCACCCGTTGCAGCCGCGCGGCGGCGTCTTCAGCGTCTTTCAGCGTGGCCAGCATCTTGCGCGCGTAGACCAGCATGTACTCGCCCACGGTGGTCAGCGTGACCTGTCGGCCATGGCGCTCGAACAGCTTCAGCCCCACGTGGCCTTCGAGCTCCTTGACCTGCATGGTCACAGCGGGCGGCGTGAGGTGCAAAACCTCGGCGGCACGGGCAAAACTCAGGTGCCGGGCGACCTCGTTGAACACGCGTAACTGGCGAAAAGTGGCGTTTTTCATTCAGGCAATGCTTAACCGAGATGGAACGAATCGTGAATTTACCTTAGTTGATCAAAAATTTATAGTGGCACACAGCCGCTCTTTGCGGCCTCGTCAACCTGGGTAGACGCATGCTCAAAGCCTTGATATTCGACGTGGACGGCACCCTGGCCGACACCGAAGCCGTGCACCTCGAAGCTTTCAACCACGCCTTTGTGCAAGAGGGTCTGGGCTGGCACTGGGACACGGCGCTCTACACCCGCCTGCTCGAGATTTCGGGCGGCAAGGAGCGCATGGCCCACTACTGGGGCATGGTGAACGCCGACATGAAGGAGCTGTCTGCCGGGGCCACGCAGGCCACCATTCAACGCCTGCACGAGATCAAGACGGCGTATTACGAAGACGCGGTGGGCGCTGGTGCCGTGAGCCTGCGCCCAGGCGTGCTGGCGCTCATGAACGAAGCGCGCAGCCAGGGCCTGCAGCTGGCCATTGCCACCACCACCTCGCCGGTCAATATCGCCGCGCTGCTGCGAGCGGCGGTGGGCGCGGACTGGCGCAGCCATTTCCTGGCCATCGGGGACGCATCGTCCTCGCCGCTGAAGAAGCCGCATCCGCAGGTGTACCTGCAGGTGCTCGGCGACATGGGCCTGCCGGCTTCACAGTGCCTGGCGTTTGAGGACTCGTCCAATGGCCTGCGTGCAGCCACGGCTGCCGGAATTCGAGCCATCATCACGCCCAACAGCTTCACCGCTCACCACGACTTCAGTGGCGCCCTGCGTGTGGTGCCCGATCTGGGGTCGGTGGGGCTGGCGCACCTGCGCAACTGGCATGTCCAGGCGAACACGAGCGTGGCCTGACTTCCTTTGACCCTCGCAACAACAACAACGAGACTCGCCCGATGCCCCTGTCCAAACGCTCCACCCTGACCCAGTTTCTGATCGAGGAGCGCCGCCGTTACCCGCAGGCCAGCGGCGACTTCAATGCACTGATCCTCGACGTGGCGCTCGCCTGCAAGGCGATCGCGCGCTGTGTGGCTTTTGGCGCGCTGGGCGACATGCTGGGCAACCACGGCGGCGGGGACACCGTCAACGTGCAGGGCGAGACGCAAAAAAAGCTCGACGTGATCAGCAACGACATGTTCATCAGGGCCAACGAATGGGGTGGGCACCTGGCGGGCATGGCTTCCGAGGAGATGGAGCAGCCCTACCCGATTCCACCCGAGTACCCGCGCGGCAAGTACCTGCTGGTGTTCGATCCGCTCGATGGGTCGAGCAACATCGACGTGAACGTGTCGGTGGGCAGCATCTTCAGCGTGCTGCGTGCGCCCCAAGCCGTGGTGGACCAGGGGCGAGAGCTCACCGTGAACGATTTTCTGCAGCCCGGCACCCAACAGGTGGCCGCTGGCTACGCGCTCTACGGTCCCACCACCATGTTCGTGCTCACGGTCGGCAGCGGCGTGCACGGCTTCACGCTCGATCCCAACCTCGGCGAATTCAAACTCACGCACCCCAAAATCCGCATTCCGGAAGACACGCACGAGTTCGCGATCAACGCGTCGAACAGCCGCTTCTGGGAGGCACCGGTCAAACGTTACGTGGACGAATGCCTGGCCGGCAAGACCGGCCCACGTGGCAAGGACTTCAACATGCGCTGGATCGCCAGCATGGTGGCCGAGGCGCACCGCATCCTCATGCGTGGCGGCGTGTTCATGTACCCGCGCGACACCAAGGACACCAGCAAACCCGGCCGTCTTCGCTTGTTGTACGAGGCCAACCCGGTGGGCATGCTGATGGAGCAGGCCGGTGGCCGCGCCAGCACGGGGCGCGAGCCCATGCTGGGCGTGCAGCCCACCGAACTGCACCAGCGCATCGGGCTGGTGTTCGGCTCCAGGAACGAGGTCGAGCGCATCGAGCGCTACCACGCCGAACCGCAGACTTTCAAAGGCGACAGCAACCCGTTGTTTGCCGAGCGAAGCCTGTTCCGTGATTGAACGAAGCCCTTTCGCGATGAGCCAATTTCCCGTTCACGATGAGCCAAATCCCCGTTCGGGCTGAGCCTGTCGAAGCCCTCGTGCGATGTTCGCGTTGAGCACTTCGACAAGCTCAGTGCGAACGGAATGTTGATAGACAAAAGAAAGAGAGACTCCATGTCAGAGCGCCACCCCATCATCGCGATCACCGGCTCCAGCGGCGCAGGGACCTCCACCGTCACGCGTACCTTCGAGAACATCTTCCGCCGCGAAGGGGTGAGCGCTGCGATCATTGAAGGCGACAGCTACCACCGCTTTGATCGCAAGGAGATGAAGGTGAAGATGGCCGAGGCCGAGGCGGCGGGCAACCTGAACTTCAGTCACTTCGGCGCCGAGTCCAACCTGTTCGACGAGATCGAAAGCCTGTTCAGGACCTACAGCAAGACGGGCACCGGCAAGAGTCGCAAATACCTGCACAACGCCGAAGAAGCCGCACCCTACCAGCAGGAGCCGGGCACCTTCACCGCCTGGGAGACGCTGCCCGAGAAAACCGACATGCTGTTCTACGAAGGCCTGCACGGTGCGGTGGTCACGCCCGAGGTGGACGTGGCGCAATACCCCGACCTGCTGGTGGGCGTGGTGCCGGTGATCAACCTGGAGTGGATCCAGAAACTCTGGCGCGACAAGAACATGCGCGGCTACA
>LNFM01011068.1_pt1 | contig 12410 bp, 6 predicted proteins | sample 596031 | NCBI WGS metagenome assembly LNFM01 (sample SAMN04254537, study PRJNA301005) | activated carbon metagenome | isolation source: dual media filters at the Ann Arbor, Michigan drinking water treatment plant | place: USA: Ann Arbor
GCTGAGGTCGAGTCCGCCGATGCTGCGCTGCGCGAGCGGGGCCTGCGGGCCCCGTTCGTGTTTGCGGCGGCCGGAACATGCGCGGCACATCCATTGCACGAACCGCGCACTTGGCCTGATTCCGTCAATGTTCTGGCGTGCGACCTTCCGCCGTCCTCCCGTGCAGCGAGTGCGAGGTTTATGAGCTCCGATGACGTTCTCCGGCTGCTGGACGAGCCGCCGCCACAGCCCGAGCTCGAACCGTGGCACGTGCTCGTCGTCGACGACGATCCCGAAGTGCACGAAGCCACCCGCCTGGCCCTGCGCGGCACCTACCTGCTGGGCCGGCCGCTGCAGCTGGAACATGCCCACTCGGCGCGCGAGGCGCGCATGCGCCTGGCCGAGCCGGGCGAGCTCGCGGTGATCCTGCTCGACGTGGTGATGGAGACCGATCAGGCCGGTCTTGAGCTGGTCGATTTCATCCGCAGCGCCTGCGGCCTGCTGCAGACCCGGATCATCCTGCGCACCGGTCAGCCCGGCTATGCGCCCGAGCTCGGCATTGTCGACCGCTACGACATCAACGACTACCGCACCAAATCCGAGCTGACCCGCACCCGCTTGATCACCGCACTGTCCGCGGCCCTGCGCAGTTACGAACAGATCCGTACCATCGCCGAGAACCGCCGCGGGCTGGAGCTGATCGTGCGCGCCGCGCCCGGCCTGCTGCGGCCGCAGGCGCTGGGCGCCTTCGCCGAGGGCGTGCTGGTGCAGCTCGCCGCGCTGCTGAAGGTGCGCATCGAGGGCATCGTCTGCGCGCAGCGCGGCTCGCCTTTCGACCGCAGCGATCGCCGCATGTACGTGGTCGGCGCCGCCGGCCAGCTCGGCAGTCACGTCGGCCAACCGCTGGATACTCTGCCGGACAGCGCCGCGATCAGCGCGCTGCAGGCGGCCTTCGAACGCCGCGCGCATGTATTCAACGGCCACCAGAGCGTGCTCTTCCTCGACTGCGGGAATTGCGATGCGGCGGTCTATGTCGTCTGTCCTGAGCGCCCGCTGGAAAGCGTCGACCGCCAGCTGCTTGAGGTGTTCGGCGCCAACATCACCGGCTGCTACGCCAACCTGCGGCGCTTCGAAGAAGTCACCTTCACCGCCTACCACGACGGCCTGACCGGCCTGCTCAACCGCAGCGGCTTCCTGCGTGCGCTCGACGAACGGCCGATGCCGGCCGGCGCGCGCTGGATCGCCCTGCTCGACCTGCGCCAGTTCGCCGATCTCAACGATGGCCTGGGCCAGGACGTCGGCGACCTGCTGCTGCAGGCGGTGACCCAGCGGCTGCAGCAGCAGCTGGGTGAACATTGCAGTCTGGCGCGCATCGATGGCGACGTGTTCGCAGTCGCCGGGCCGCGGCGCTGGGTCAATGTCGACTCCCTGCAGAGCCTGTTCATCGACCCCTTTCCCTGCGGTGGCCACCGCCTGCCCACCCAGGCCGCGCTGGGCCTCGCGGAGTGCGTCGCAGCCCCCGACGGAGCGTTGGCCAGCCTGCGCCGGGCGGGCATCGCACTCAAGCGCGCCAAGAGCGGCGGCCACGCCGGCCACGCCTTCTTCCAGCCCGAGATGGAAGAGCGCATGCGCGAGCGTCTGGCCCTGGCCCACCGCCTGCGCGATGCGCTGGACGCCGGCGCGCTGGAAGTCTGGTACCAGCCCAAGATCGAGCTGGCCAGCGGCCGCCTCGACGGCCTGGAGGCGCTGGCGCGCTGGCCGGATCCCGAGGCCGAGGGCGGCATGCGCTCGCCGGCGGTGTTCATCCCGCTGGCCGAGTACACCGGCCTGATCGGCCGCCTCGGCGAATTCGTGCTGGAGCGCGCCTGCCAGGCCCTGCAGGCGCTGGACGCCGATGGCCAGCCGCCGCACCGCCTCGCCGTCAACGTCGCCATGCCGCAGCTGCGGCAGGCGCGCTTCGTCGGCCGCGTGCGCAGCCTGCTGCAGCGTTACGGGCTGGAGCCCACGCGGCTGGAGATCGAGATCACCGAGTCGGTGGCGCTGGAGGACCCGCGGGTGGTGCGGGCCTCGCTGGAGGCCTTGCGCGCGCTGGGCGCCACGGTGGCGATTGACGATTTCGGGACCGGCTATTCCTCGCTGGCGCAGCTCCGCGACATGCCGATCGACGTGCTCAAGCTGGACCGCAGCTTCGTCCAGGCGCTGGATGCGGCCCCCGGCGTCGCCTTCGCCGAGACCATCGTGCGCATGGCCCACCGGCTCGGGCTGGCGACGGTCGCCGAAGGGGTCGAGACTGCGGAGCAGGCGCAGACACTTGAACGGCTCGGCTGCACCAGCGCGCAGGGCTTCCTGTTTGCCCGCCCGATGCCGCTGCCGGCCCTGCGCGACTGGCTGGCGCGGCGCGCGCCGGCAAGCGCCTGAGGCGCCGCCTGATGCTGCGGCCGGCCAGCCTCGCCAGCCTGTGTCTGCTGCTCGGCGGCCTGTTGCTGACCGCGCTGGTCGACCTGGTCGACCAGAAGTCCCAGGAGGCGCTGTGGAAAGCCCAGGCGGTGGCCGAAGCCGAGCGTGTCGGCAACGAGCTGCGCTACCGCGTCCTGCGCGAGCGCGCCTCGCTGGTCGCCGTGGCCACCCTGTACTCGGGATCAGAACACGTCACCAGCGCCGAGCTGCGCGAAGCCGTCGAGGTGATCCGGCGCAGCCGCGGCACCGCCCGCCTGCCCCTGGTCGCCTGGCTCACCGACGTTGACGGGTCCTGGCAGGTCGAGCAGAGCTCGGGCCCGGGAGGGCTGCTGGTCGAAGGAGGCCTGCTGCAGGGCCCGCCGCCGCTGCTGCGAACCCTGGCGCTGGCGCGCAGCGCCGCGCCCGAGCTGCAGATCGGCGAGCTGTTCGAGCAGGACGGCCGCAGCCTGCTGGCGATGGCGGTGGCGGCGCCCAACGCCGGCCGCAGCGGCGTGCTGATGGAGGTGATCGCCTTCGACGAACTGCTCGGCCAGGTCGGCATGGACCGCATGCGCCAGGGCATGCGCCTGCGCATCCTGCACCCGCTGTCGCCGGCCACCGATCATGCGCACCTGCCGGCCCTCACTTCCGCCGCAGAGGCCGAACATCGGCATTCGATCGACATGGGCGAGCACGCCTGGACGCTGGACTGGTCCTTCGACCGCGACTTCGGCGGGCGCCTGCCGGGCTCGCGTCGGCTGGCGCTTTGGCTGGCCGGCGCACTGGTGTCGCTGTCCTTGGCGTATGCCTTTCACAAGACCCTGGACCAGAAGCGTCGGGTCGAGAACGAAGTGCGCAAGCAGCGGACCGAACTGGAGGCGACCTATGCCGAGCTGCATGCCGCCGTGCAGTCGCTGGCCGCACAGGAGCGGATGGCGGCGCTGGGCCAGCTGGTCGCCGGCGTCGCCCACGAGCTGGGCACGCCGATCGGCAACGCGCTGCTGGCGGCGACCACCGTCGACTCCCGCAGCCGCGAGACCCTGGCCGAACTCAAGCGCGGCCAGCTGCGCATGTCGGTGCTGGTCGACCAGCTGGAAGCCAGCGGCGATGCCGCCCGTCTGGTCGAGCAGAACCTCGAACGCGCCAGCGAACTGCTGCACAGCTTCAAGCAGGTCGCAGTCGACCGTGCCAGCGAGCGGCGCCGCGAGTTCGACCTGAAGACCACGCTGGAGGAGATCACCTCCAGCCTGAGCCCGCAGCTGCGCGGCACCCCGCACCAGCTCACGCTCGCGGTGCCAGCGGGGATCCACCTGCACAGCTATCCCGGCCCGCTGGGTCAGATCATCAGCAACCTGGTGATGAACTCGCTGAAGCACGGCTTCGCCGACGAGCGCGCAGGCCACATCCGCATCGCCGCCGAAGCGCTGGCGGGCGAGCGCGTGCGCCTGGTCTACAGCGACGACGGCGTCGGCATCGACGAGGCCGTACGCGGCCGCGTGTTCGAGCCCTTCTTCACCACCCGGCTCGGCAGCGGCGGCAGCGGCCTCGGCCTGCATATCGTGCTGAACCTGGCGCGCGACGTGCTGGGCGGCGAGATCCGCTGCGAACCGGCCACGCGGGGCGCGCGCTTCGTGCTGGAGCTGCCCCTGCAGGCGCCGCAGTCCGGGCCCACCACGCCCGCCGCCTGAGCGGGTGCGACCCGTGGGGCTCAGCGCGGCAGGCACAGCTGCTAGAGTCCGCGCCCATGGCCCCTGCCGAGAGCGACATCACCGTGCTGCTCGACGCCGCCCGTTCCGGCGACGGTGCGGCCTGGCATCGGCTGGTCGAGCTCGTCTATCCCGATCTGAAGCGGCTCGCGCGCAGCTCGCTCAGCGCCAACCGGCACCACACCCTCGACACCACCGGCCTGGTCCATGAGTGCTATCTGCGGCTGGCGCGCGCCGAGGGCACGCCGCGCGACCGCGGGCATCTGCTCAGCCTGGCGGTGCGGATCATGCGCCAGGTGCTGATCGACCACGCCCGCGAGCGGCTGGCGCAGAAGCGCGGCGGCGGCGCGATCGCGGTCACCCTCGACGACGACGCCGCGATCGAACTGCAGCAGTTCGAACTGCTGGTCGAGATCGATTCGGCCCTGCGGCGATTGGCGGCGGTCGAGCCACGCCAGGCCGCGGTGTTCGAGCATCGCTACTTCGGCGGATTGAACGATGAGGATGTCGCGGAGGCGCTGGGCATCTCGCCGCGCACCGCGCATCGCGACTGGGACGCGGCGCGGGCCTGGCTGGCAGAGGCGCTGAACGCCGGCAGCTGAGCGCCTGCCACACGCTTCCGCCTTCTGCGGTCGGCTCTGGGCTCTCGCGCTGTGGCGAGTGCGCTCCCACAGGTGCTGAGCGCTGCGGTCGTCAGGCTGCGTCGCGGGCACACTCCGGTACGGGCGCCGCGCCGCCCCAAGCACTCAAGGCCGCGCGGCGCGCGCCTCGTCGCGGATCTCGATCGCGCGCAGCGTCCGCGCATGCTCTGTCCCGAGGCTTTCACCCAGGATCGCGATGGCCTGGGCGAAGGCGGCATCGGCTTCGTCAGGGCGTGCGGCCGCCTCAAGCGTCAGGGCGCGGCCGATCCCGAACATGCCGGTCTGCCAGGCGCGCTCGCCAAGCTTGCGGCCCGCGCCTTCGATGGCCCGCGCGTGCATCGCCAGCGCCTCGTCAAAGCGCCCTTGGCGGCGATACAGGCCGCCGAGGTTGTGCATCAGACTCAGGGTATCGGGGTGGTCGGCCTCCAGCAGTTCGAGCTCCAGCGCCAGCACGCGTTCGTAGAGCGGCGCGGCCTGGTCGAGCTGGCCCTGCAGCACGTGCAGCAGGCCAAGGTTGGCCATCGAGTTACGGGTCAGCGCGCTGGCCTCGCCGAACTGCTCCAGGCGCCCGGCCAGGGCCTGCTCGAACAGCGGCTGGGCCTCGTCGTAGCGCTTCAGCTCCTGCAGCACGGTCGCAGTCTCGCTGGCGTAGCGCAGGTTGATCGAATGCGCTTGCCCCAGCACGGCCTCGGCGTGCTCGCGCCCTTTCTGAAGCTCCCGCAGGGCCTCCTCGAAGGCACCGGAGTGACGCAGAGCCACGCCGAGATCGAGCTGGGTCACGATCGTGTCGGGATGCAGCTCGCCCAGCGTGGCCGCATAGCTCGCGCGCAGCCGGCTCAGGGTGGCCACGACCTCGGCGTCGCGGCCCAACATGCGCAGCGAATCGGTGTGCTCCTGGCGGATGCGCGCGGTGCGCAGCGCGTCCTCGCCGAATCGATCGCCACTCAGCGCCAGCAGTTCGACCTGCAGGGCCTCGGCGCGGGCGAAGTCACCGCGGTGCCAGGCCAGCAGGGCCCGCAGGCGCTGACGGTCCAGCGCCATCGGCAGGGTGCTGGCGTCGAGTCGCGCCAGCTCGGGGGTCGTCTGCTCGGTGAGATAGGCCTCAAGCGCATCCAGATCACCGCGTTCCAGGTCCAGCCAGGCACGCTGCAGGGCCAGATCCGCGTGGACTGCGGGTCGGCGCGCGTCGGCCAGCTGCGGCAACAGGGCCTGCGCCTGTTCGAGCTCGCGCAGCGACTCGTCCAGCCGGCCTAGCCGCTTGTACAGCGCGGCCAGCGCCTGGCGCACGGTCAGCTGCTCCAGCGGCGCCTGCGCGAAGCGTGTGCCGACGCTGTCGGCGGCGCGGTCCAGGGCCTCGCGCACGCTGATCTCGCGGCTCTGCGCCACCTCGGGTGAGGCCGCGGCCAGGAGGTCTTCGGTGAGGAACTGCAGGGCAGTGGTCGCGACCTGCGCCTGGTAGGTGGCGAGATCGCGCTCGGCGCGTACGCGTAGCGCCGACCAGGTGCCCAGCCCCGCCAGCACAGCCAGCACAAGACCGGCCGCCAGCGCGGACAGCCGATGGCGCTGCAGGAATTTGCGCAGGCGGTAGCCACCCCGGCGCGGCAGTGCGCGGAGCGGGCGCTGTTCCAGAAAGGCGCGCACATCCGCCATCAGCGCCTCGACCGTGGCGTAGCGCCGGGCCGGCTCGGCGGCGCAGGCGCAGTCGATCAGCGCGCGCAACTCATGCGGCAGGGCCGTCACCTCGAAGCGCCGCTCGACGGCCTCCGCATGCAGCACGGTGGTGGCGCGGGTCAGCGCTTCGGCCTCGGCTTCGCTGCCGGCCAGCAGGCGCTGCAGCAGGCGGCCGAGCTGGTAGATGTCGGCGGCGACGGTGAGCCGCTCGCCGCGCGCCTGTTCGGGGCTGGCATAGCCCGGCGTGTGCGCGTGGCTGGCCAGCGCATCGTCCTCGCCGATCAGCTGGACGATGCCGAAGTCGAGCAGCTTGGCCTCACCATCGGCCGCCACCAGCACGTTGGAGGGCTTGATGTCCCGATGCAGCAGGCCGCGCGCATGCGCATAGGCCACCGCCCCGCAGACCTGCAGGAACAAATGCAGCCGCGCGCGCAGATCCAGCCCGGCGGCACGCGCATGGACATCGATGCGCTGGCCCGCGATGTACTCCATGGCCAGCCAGGGTTGGCCGTCTGCGCTGTGGCCGCCGTCCAGCAGGCGCGCGATATGCGGGTGGTTGAGGTCGGCCAGGGCCTGGCGCTCGCGCCGGAACAGCGCGCGTGCGCCTTCGTCGCTGCTGCCGCCGCCGATCCACTTCAGCGCGACCGTCTGCGCGTACTCGCCGTCGGCGCGCTCGGCGCGATAGACCACGGCCATGCCACCGCGGCCCAGCTCCTCGACGATGGCGAAGGGCCCGATGCGCTCGCCCGGCTGCGGCAACCGCGCGCGCTCACGCTCGCGCAGCAGCGACGCAGCGGCGGCGCCCAGCAGCGCACCGCCGGTGGCGAAGTCCTCGGGTCGGATCGGCATGCGCGGCCCCCTGGCTGATGCTGGCGCGCAGCCTAACCGGGATGGCGGTAGTTCGGGCAGCACGGCGAGGCTTCTTGCCGCGTCGAACGCCTACTCGAAGCCGTCGGCGAACAGCGCCGAGTTCTGGAACAGGACGACCTCCGTGCGCAGCTCGGAGCTGCCGCTGCCGGCGGGCGCTGCGGCGTGCGCGGCTTCGATCCGCAGCAGCACCTCGGTGTCCAGCGGCAGGGCGAGGCTGCTGCGCCACTGGCTGCTTTGGCGAACCATCGCCGGCAGCGGCGTGAAGCTCTGCCCGCGGTTGAAGGACACACTCGCGCGCGGCGCTGTGGCCACCTCGGGCGCGGTATCGCGCACGCCCCAGAACACGCGGTTCAGCGCGGCGCTGTAGGCGATCGCTTGCGGGGCATGACGGTCGGGGGGCGCGATCCGCGCGATGCCCTGACGGGCGACGCCGCCGAGACTGCTGAAGCTGCCGATCACCCACAGGCGGCCGTCACTGCCGAGGCTCAGGCCATCGGCGCTGCCGGTGAAGGGCAGGCTCCAGCCCGGATCGTTGGCGCCGGTCGCCTCGACCCGCTTCAGCAGACCGCCGTTGCCGCCCAGCACGACGCGCCCATCGGCCTGCAGGGCGATCGCACTGACGCGGGTGGTGCCCGCGTTGACGGTCGGCGCAAAGCCGCCGAGGCTGCCGTCGGCATTGAGCCGGGCCACGCGGTTGCGCGCCTGCCCGCCGATGCTGGTGAAGGCGCCGCCGACGTAGACCTCGCCGTTCGGCGCGACCAGCAGGCTGTCGACGCGGCCGTTCGGGTTCGGCGTGAACAGCGCCTGGGTGACGCCGTCGGCGCGGACCTTGGCGAGGTTCTGCCGGCCCTCGATGCCCAGCGCGCTGAAGCTGCCGCCGAGCACGAAACCGCCGTCCGGGGTGATCGCGATCGACTGCACCACCGCGCTCGGATCCATCACCAGATTGAAGCCAGTATCGAGACTGAGGTCGGCGTTGAGGCGCGCGATCGCGCGGCGCGAGACGCCGTTGATGGCGTTGAAGGCGCCGCCGATGAGGATCCTGCCGTCGGCCTGGCGCACCAGCGCATGTACGGTGCCGTCGGCGCTCACCGATAGCGGCAACCTCGCACCCGAACTGTTCTCGACCAGCAGCAGATGGCTGGCGATCTGCGCGCCGACTTGAGTGAAGTCGCCCCCCACCAGCAGGCGATCGTTGTCGAGCGGCAGCAGGGCCAGCGGTGGGCGGTTCAGCGCGGGGCTCTGCGCCGGCGCGCGGCGCCCGCGGTGGTCGAGCTTGACCAGTCGGCCGGCGGCGCTGCCCGCGACCTGGGCCATGTCGCCGCCCAGCCAGACGCCGTCCCCGAAGGTGGCCAGGGTGGTGAACACGCCGGTGTCGCTCACAACCCGAAGCTCGGCGTCGACCGTGCCGTCGGCCAGCACGCGGCCGAGATTGCGCTGTTCGATGCCATCGAGGGTCTCGAACACGCCGCCCACCACGACGCTGCCATCGGCCAGCTCGATCAGATCGGCGACCACGGGACCCGAGGGGCGCGCGAACGGTGCCACGCTGCCGTTCAGCCGCAGCAGCGGCACGCGCAGGAGCCTGTCCGTGCCGGAGGACGTCGCGCCGAAGCTGCCGGCCACCAGCACCTCGCCGTCGCGCCGCTCGAGCACCCTGCGGACACAGCACGAGATTGGCAGCGCGACGTTGTCCGGGCTCAGGCTTCCGTCGGCCTTCAGGCGCGCATAGCCAGTCTGCGGATTGCCGTTGACCTGGGTGAAGCTGCCGCCGACCAGCAGGTCGCCGGTGCGCGTTCGCCGCAGGTCGAGCACGTTGCCGTTGAGCCGCGCGCGGAAGCTCGCGTCGAACCGCCCCTGCGCATCCAGGCGCACCAGCGCGCTGGCCTCGGGCGGTCCAGGATGCTGCCTGCCGACCAGCAGGCGGCCGTCAGGCAGACGCTGCAGCGCAAACACCGCGGTGAAGGCCAGCTCCGGCTGCAGGGGCTGACGCTGGAAGCTGCCGTCGGCGGCGAGCCTGAGCCGCGCCAACACCTCGAGGTCGCTGTCGAGGAAGAACGCGCCGCCGACCCAGGCACCGCCCTCGCCATCGGACTCGATCGCATGGACGTCGCCAAAGGTCAGCGCGCGCTCGGTGCTGAGCGGTTCGCCCGCGGTGTCCAGCACCAGCAGGTCACCGCGATCCGCACCCCCGGCGAGCAATCCGCTGCCGCCTACCCACAGGCGACCATCGATCAGGGCCAAGGCGTGGATGTCGAACGCGCTCACGCGATCGGCGAAGCTCGTGTCGCGACGACCGTCCGGCAGAAAGCGGCGCAGCGATGCGTTCGTGCCGTCGAAGCGCGCCGCGACATACACCCTGCCGTCGCCGGCCTCCAGCAGCGCCTGGACGTCCGCCTGCGCATCCAGCACCGGCGCCCAGCCGTCGCGCGCGCTCTGCGCCTGCGCGCGCTGCGGGCCCAGCACACACAGGGCGAGAAGCAGGGCAGTCAGAACGGATCGGATCGACATCGGCGGGCTCTCGGAGTGGGTCGATCGGGGTCACGCGGAAAGGCTTCCGGTTCTGCCATCGCAGACGATCGACGCGTGCGACGCTGGCGAAACAAGCGGCAGCGCCCTACTGCGGACAGCTGCCCTCGAAGCCATCCGCGAACCCACGCACCGCGCCATCGATAATCCGCACCTCCAGCAGGCCGAAGGGCAGCAGGGCCGCGCCGACCGGATCGGACAGACGCAGGCGGAAGCCCTCGTCGGGCTCACCGTCTGGATCGGCCGCGATGGCGATGGCGATGCGCTTTGGCGCGAGATCGCCTGGGGCCCAGTTCAGAACCTGATCGGCCGGTGGCGTGTAGTCCACGCCCGGGCTGGCGCTGCCGGCTTCATGGCGCAACTGCACGCTGACGTTCGCCACGCCACCGCTGGGCCGCTGCACCAGCGCCTCGAACTCGCGGCCTTCCAGCGCAGTCGCTCGGCAGCTGTTGAAACTGATGCGCTCCGGGCCCGGGTCGGTGGCGGTGTGCGGCGTCGTCGCCGTGAGGTTGCCGCCCGTCGCACTGGCGAAGGCGCCGCGCAGGGCGTCGTAGGTGGCGGTAATCGTGCGTGTGCCGACCTGCGGCGCGATCAGGCTGCAGACGCCGCGACTGACGTTCGGCGTCGCCGTCGGCTGCAGCGCAGCCTCGCAGCGCGCCGGTGGTGTGGTCGGCAGGTTCACCACCGCCACTCCGTTGGGCTTGAACGGCCCGCTGGTGGCGGTGGCAATCACTTCGACCTCGAAGGGCAGCCCCGCCGGCCACGGATCCGGCGTATCCGCCACCGTGATCGTCGCGATATCGAAGCTGAACTCGCTGCTGCGGCCCTCGGCATCGGTGGCGATGGCCACGAGCACGTCATCGGCGCTGAGGCTCACGCCCGGCGGAATCGTCAGGCTGACCTGCTTCTCCGCCTGCGCCTCGGCCTCCAGGTACACATCGCTGTCGAGCAACACTTCGCCTTCGTCGCCGAGTGCGCGGTAGAAGTCGACGCGCAGCGGATAGCTCGCGTTGGCGGGCGCGGTGTCGACCCGGTAGCGCACCGAAAACGTGGCCGCGCCGAGGCTGTAGGCGAGGATCTGCGGAAAGTTCTGCATGTTGTTGGCGCCAGCATCCGGATCGCCCGGGTCGTTGGGCGTGCGGCCGATGGCGACGCCGCCGCCGACCGTGGGGTGCGGGAAATCCAGCGCGATGCCGTCATTGCCGAGCATCCGGTTGCCGACGAACTCGATGCGGCTCAACGGCAGGCCGTTCTGCACGAACGCTGCCGACCCGAGTGAGGGCGAGTTGCCGACCTGTGCGGTGGCGGCGGCGAACACATTGCCCTCGCCCGCACCGAGCCCGCCGATCCGCACGGCATGGCCGTTGGCGCTGCTGCCCGCATCGAGAACGATGTGGTCGCGCTCGACGCCGATCCGTGTGCCGTCCACGGCGAGGCCGAAGATGTTGCCTTGGATCCGGGCGGTGACGTCCATCAGCGCGCTCGTGGTGAAGCGCAGCCCACCCCCGAAGCCGCCGGAGAAATTGCGTGTGGCGCGCGCCAGACGGTTGTCGGTGAAGTCGATCTGCGCCACCGGCACGGGCGGCGAGACGTTCTGCTGGCTGCGGATCTGGAAGGCGTCGCGCAGCGGCAGCGGGGTGACGCCATCCGGCGCCAACCCGATGAGATTGCCCTGCACGCGCAGGCTGCCGGTGGCCGCGCAGACCTGCGCGCTGCCGCCGCCGGGCAGGCCATTGACGTCGCGGCCACTGCCGGCGATGACGTTGCGGTCGGCGGGGTTCGGTCCCCCGATCAGCACTTCGCTTGCCGTGCAGACCAGCGCCAGCACATGGCCGTTGCCGCTGTAGTCGGGGGTGGTGCCGGCAGCGGTGACGCCAAACCAGTTGCCCTGCAGCACGAAGCGCGGCCGCGCGCCCGAGATCATGCCGCCGCTGGGCAGGAACATCGCTACGCCGCGCAGGGTGAAGGCGCCCTGCCCTTCGAACAGGCGGAAGGAGTTGAAGCCGGGCGCATGGGTGATCTCGATCTTGAGCTGGGCATCGTGGGCGCCGGGTGCGGCGATCGTGTTGGGCTGCGAACCGGGCTGGGTGTAGCCGTCGATCGTGAGCGGCTGGGTCACGCTGAAGTCGGCGGCGACAGCGATCCGGCAGACGCCGGTGCTGGCGCTGCAGCCGGGGTCTGACAGCGGAATATCGAAGACGATCTCGTCGGCATCGACTGCGGCATTGGCGCGGGTGATCGCCCCGCGCAGCGAGCAGTCAGCCGGCGCCGCCGTGCAGGCCGTGAGACCGGCGCTGTCGCTGGTGCTTTCGACCACGAAGGTGGCGGCGCGGGCGAGTTGGCCGAAGCAGAACAGGAGGCCGCTCAGGCAGAGAAGCGGGGCGCGACGAGGGTTCATGGCAGGTCACCGGGTGGACGATGGGAATTCACCGACACGAGAGGTCACGGCAAACGCGCCCCGCTTTTGCCAGGCAGCGCCAACGAACGTGGGCGGAAGCCACATCAGCCGGGCCCGGATCAGGGCTCGAACCCATCGGCGAACACCCGATTCAGGTCTTCCAGCCGCAGTCGATACAGT
>LNFM01011070.1_pt1 | contig 12409 bp, 11 predicted proteins | sample 596031 | NCBI WGS metagenome assembly LNFM01 (sample SAMN04254537, study PRJNA301005) | activated carbon metagenome | isolation source: dual media filters at the Ann Arbor, Michigan drinking water treatment plant | place: USA: Ann Arbor
CCCGCATCTGCTGGTGCAAATCGGCCTGGTTGAACTGAAACGTCATCAGATCGCGCTTCTCGATGCCGACGCCGTGCTCGCCGGTGAGGCAGCCACCGACGTCAACGCAGAGCTTGAGGATATCAGCGCCGCATTGCTCGGCGCGCATCATCTCGTCGGGGTCGTTGGCGTTATACAGGATGAGGGGGTGCAGATTGCCATCGCCGGCATGGAAGATGTTGGCGACCTTGAGGCCATAGCCGGCGCAGATCTCGGCAATGCGCATGAGAACCTCGGGCATACGGCCGAGCGGAATAGTGCCATCCATGCAGAGGTAGTCGGAGATGCGTCCGATTGCGCCGAAAGCCGATTTCCGGCCTTTCCAGATGGCCGCCGACTGCTCGGCGCTTTCGCTGATGCGCACCACCGAGGGGGCGTGCGGCTCGACGATCTGGACGATGCGGCCGAGCAGCATCGAGATCTCCTCGGGCGAGCCCTCGACCTCGATGATGAGCAAGGCCTCGACGTCCAGAGGGTAGCCGGCCTTGGCGAAGGCCTCGCAGACCTCGATCGCGGGCTTGTCCATGAACTCGATAGCGACGGGAATGATGCCTGATCCGATGATCGCGGCGACGGCGCGGCCGGCGGCCTCGCTCGTGGCGAAGCCGAGCAGCATGGGACTGGCACCCTCGGCCTGGCGGAGGATACGAACCGTCGCCTCGGTGACGATGCCGAGCTGGCCTTCCGAGCCGATCAGAAGCCCGAGCATGTCGTAGCCAGGCTGATCGAGCCAGTCGCCGCCGATCTCGATAACCTCGCCGTCGACCATGACGAGCTTCAGGCCAAGCACATTGTTGGTAGTGACGCCGTACTTCAGGCAATGGGCGCCGCCGGAGTTGAAGGCGATGTTGCCGCCGAGGGAGCAGGCGAGCTGGCTCGACGGATCGGGGGCGTAGAAGAAGCTCTTCGGCGCCACCGCGGCCGTTATGCCGAGATTGGTGATGCCTGCCTCGACGCGGGCCGTGCGGTTGTCGTAGTCGATGGACAGGACGCGGTTCATGCGGCTGAGGCCGAGAATGATCGCGTCCTCGGTCGGGAGCGCTCCGCCCGACAAGGACGTGCCGGCGCCGCGGGCGATGACCTTGATGCCGCTGGCGTGCGCGTAGGCGAGCACCTTGGAGACATCCTCGGTCGAACGGGCGAGCACGACGGCCAGCGGCATGCAGCGATAGGCCGAGAGACCATCGGTCTCGAAGGCGCGGCGTCCGTCGCGATCGGCAATGACCTGATCCGTCCCGACCAGGCGTACCAGCTCGCGCACGATGGAATCTCGGCGGCGGAGCACCGAGCGATCGGGCTCGGGCATGGCGATCATGGACATGCGGCGGGCTTCCCTCACAGCAAGCAGTTGCAGCAGCGATAGCGTTCAGGCCTTCGGCGAGCCACTGGGCGTGCGGCCGGCCGAAAAAGTCCAAACGGCTTCAATGCCATCTTTGATTTGACACGCTTTGGAACATGACTATTCCATAGCGTAGAAAATGCCAGACACGGTATTGTCACGGGCGAGCACAATCTTCGTTTTGGAGAAAGTTTGATGTTCCCGCGCCGCAGAACCCGTGAGGAGTCGAGTGTGACCGCCATCACTGACCTCGAAATATTCGCACGTGTGGCACGGACCGGCAATATGTCGGCGGCCGGCAGGGAAATGGGCCTCTCACCTGCTGTCGTCTCGAAGCGCATCAGCCTGCTCGAGGAGCGATTGAACGTCAGGCTGTTCCAGCGCACGACGCGCCAGCTGACCTTGACCGAGACCGGCGAAGGCTACTTCAAGCGTGTCGTCGACATCCTGAACCTGATCGAGGAGGCGGAGAACTTCGTCAATCGCCGCAACACGACACCACGCGGCCTGTTGAAGGTCACGGCGCCGACGTCGTTCAGCCGCCTGCACGTGGCGCCGTTCCTGCCGGCTTTCCTGGCGAAGTATCCCGAGATCGAGCTCGAGTTCCAGCTGACCGACAACTTCGTCGACATCATCCGCGAGGGCTTCGATCTCGCGATCCGCATTGGCGAGCTCCAGGACAGCTCCCTGGTGCAGCGCAAGCTCGCAGCCGATACCCGCGTGATCTGCGCAAGTCCCAAGTACCTCGAGGACAGCGAGCAGGGCATCCCGACATCGCTCGCCGATCTCGACTTCCACAATTGCCTGTCGGCCGGCGCTCAGGATTATTGGCGCCTGGAGGGGCCGGACGGGCAGCACCAGTTGCGTGTCAAGGGCAACATCCGCTCGAACTCGCTCGAGTTCATGCGCGAGGCGCTGCTTTCGGGCCTGGGCCTCGGTCTGCGCTCGACGTGGGACATCGGTCCAGAGCTGATGAGCGGGGCGCTCAAGGTCGTCATGCCGGAGTATCGCGGCTCGTCGAACGTGGCAATCTATGCGGTCTATCCCTGCCGCGATTTCATGCCTGAGAAGGTCAACGTCTTCATCGAATATCTGGCGGCTCTCTATGGGTCGGAGCCGTATTGGAACGAAGGCCTCGAGATTGGCGTGCCGGAACTCAGATCGTGGGCCCGTCCAACGGCAGGATCGAAGAAGCCTGACGCTGCCGAGGCGATCGCCGCTGCGACGCGGCAGACCGTTGGACGCTGAGCGCAAGGCGTTGTGCTTCACCTTCGTCCTAGGACGGCAACGGCCTCAAGGTGGGGTGTAAACAGGAACTGGTCGACCGCCGTGGTTCTCTCCAGCACGTAACCGCCATCGACGAGCGTTCTCAGGTCACGCGCGAGCGTCGCCGGATTGCACGAAACCATCACGACGCGACGCACCTTCGAGCGTGCGAGCGCTTCGGACTGCGCGGCAGCGCCAGCGCGCGGCGGATCAAGCACGACAGCGTCGATGCGATCGAGTTCACGCGGGGACAGCGGATCGCGAAAGAGGTCGCGCCGAAGGCGCTCGACCGGCTTCAACCCCTGTGTTCCTGCTACGGCCTTGCCCAGGGCGTCGAGGAGGGACGGATCGTTGTCGACCGAGAGCACGCGGGCTCGGGCTGCGAGGGCGAGCGAGAGCGTGCCCAGACCCGCGAAGAGATCTGCGACGCGCTTCGCCTTGCCGACAGCCGCGAGCACGAGATCGGCCAGGATGGCGTCGGTCTCGGCGGCAGCCTGCAGAAAGGCGCCGGGCGGCGGTGTCACGTCGACACCGGCCATCTTCAAGACGGGAGGCGTCAGCATGAGAAACGGCTCGTCGGCCAGCGTCAGGCGGATGACCTTGGCCGACCGCATCGCCAGCGCGATCTCGGCGGCCTGACGTGCCACCCGCGCGGGCGCTTTTCCGTCGATGGCGACATCGAGGCCATTATCCGCAGCCAGCACCGAGACGCGGAAGGGGGCATCCTTCGGGATCAGGATCGCTACCAATCGGGCTAGCTCTGGTAGGGCTGCGACAATCGCAGGCCGCAACACGGCGCATTTTGCGATCGGCTCGACCGTATGGGTCCCTGCCCCATGAAAGCCGAGCCGTGCACTACCGTCTATCCAGACACCGGCGAATGTGGCGCGCCGGCGCGAAGCCAACGGCACGGCAAGCATCGGCGTCGTCGTGGCGGCGAGGCCGCGCTGGGCGAGTGCCGCGGAGAGCAAGCCTGCCTTCCATCTGGCGTATAGCGTGTCATCCATGTGCTGCACGGCGCAGCCGCCGCAGCGAGCAACGTGTGGGCAGAGTGGCTCGATGCGGCGCTCCGGGCTGGGCGGTCCGATCGAGCGGGTTCGTCCGTCGCTGTCGCGCATGACGGACTCCCCGGGGAGAATGCCCGGAAGATAAAGGTCGCCGACGGCGCTCTCGGCGACGCCGTCTCCCTGGGCACCCAGGCGGACGACGGTCAAGGACTCATCCATTGCGTGCTGCTCCGACGAGAAACTCGACGTTGCCGTCGCCGCCGTGGATCGGCGAAGGGATCGTTCCAAGAATGCGCCAGCCGGCTTCGCCCGCGATCCATGTCGCGATGCGCTGGACAGAAGCGGCTTGGGCTTCGGGGTTTTTGACGATGCCGTCGCGCGGGATGCTACCGGGCTCGCCCTCGAACTGGGGCTTGACCAAGGCCACCAGCCAACAAGCGGTGTCGGAGAGGGCCAGGGCGGACGGCAGCACCTTCCTCAGCGAGACGAAGCTCACGTCTGCGACGATGGCGTCGACCGGTTCCGGGACAAGGACGGAGTCGAGTGTCCGCGCGTCGGTGCGCTCGAGGGAGATGACACGGGGGTCGCCGGAGAGGCGGGGGTGCAATTGGCCGTGTCCGTTCTCGATCGCATAGACGCGCTGTGCGCCTCTGGCCAGCAGCACTTCCGTGAAACCGCCGGTCGAGGCCCCGATATCGAGGGCGGTTCGGCCGGCGGGATCGAGGCGAAAGTGGTCGAGTGCTGCCTGCAACTTGAAGACGCCGCGAGAGACATAGTCGGCGGGACCGGAGACGAGCCGCACATCCTCGGTTGGGGTGACGAGCAGCGCCGGCTTGGTGGCGGTGCGGCCGGCGACGTCGACCTCGCCGCGCAGGATCAGGTCACGGGCGCGGGCCCGCGAGGCGACCAGGCCACGCTCGACGAGTGCCTGATCGAGGCGCTGACGGGGCTGCGGAGGGGGAGGAGGCGACATCCGTAAAGTCTCTTTCGGAACCTGAGACGACAGGAGCGGTTTGCTGTGAGAACATGGCATACAGCTGCGATTAGCCGAGAACCTGCCTTTGCTCGTCCTGCATAACACCTTGGAGCATCGATGATGAACCGCCGCGATTCCCTCAAGGTTGCCCTCGGCGCTTCCGCCGCGCTGATCGTGCCGTCACTCGTCAGTGCCGGCCCCGATGCTGCCATGGCCCAGACCATTGCCCCACCTGCGTTTACTTTGCCGCCACTCGGCTATGCTCTCGATGCGCTCGAGCCGCACATCGATGCCGAAACGATGCGCATTCATCACGAGTTGCATCATGCCGGCTACGTCAAAAATCTGAATGCCATCGTATCCGATAACCCGTCGTTGGCGGGCATGCCCATGGCGAAGACGCTCAGGGCGATCGACAAGCTGCCGTCAGGTATCCAGGACAGCGTTCGCAACAACATGGGCGGGCACTGGAACCACAGCTTGTTCTGGCAATTGATGGCGCCGGGCGGGGCCAAGGAGCCTTCCGGGAAGCTCAAGGCGGGCATCGACGAGGCGTTCGGGTCGGTGGCGGCGATGCAGGACGCCGTCAACAAGGCCGGACTATCGCGCTTCGGCTCGGGATGGGCTTGGCTCGGCGTCGGCACGCAGGGCAAGTTGGTGGTGTTCTCCACGCCCAATCAGGATACCCCGCATATGGTGGCGGGTGTGCGGGGCGGTGTGATCGGCGTCGATGTCTGGGAGCACGCCTACTACCTGAAGCACCGGTCTGCGCGCAGCGCGTATCTGTCGGCCTGGTGGAGCGTGGTCAACTGGGACAAGGCTGGCGAAGCCTATGAACGACTGCTCGCCTGAAGGTGCACTAACGGTCCGGTGATCACATAAAAGACGACCCCGGCAGGTGGACTGCCGGGGTCGGAATTCCTGACTCCGCAGGGGGGATGGGGGAGCGGAGGATCAGGTACGCAGATTACATGTAAACAACATCAGTGTAATGCAGGTGGCCCCCACCGGCGAAGAGTTCGATCGGAGACAAACGGTTTCCACATGAGCCTGTGGAAAACCCTGGCCGCGCACCGGAATCCGGTGCAGTTCAGATCTCGTTCGCCTGGACGCCGCGGCCCAGTGCTCCCATGACCGTCTGAACGATCCCAGACGCATTGAGCCCTGCCTTCTCGTACATGCGCTCGGGCTTTTCGTGGTCGATGAAGCTATCGGGCAGCACGACTGGCCGGACACGCAATCCTCGGTCAAGATGGCCGGCAAGGGCAAGATGCTGGAGCACGTGACTGCCGAACCCTCCAATCGAGCCTTCCTCGACTGTGACGAGAACCTCGTGCTCGCGGGCAAGGCGATCGATCAGGGCCGTGTCGAGCGGTTTCATGAATCGGGCATCGGCCACGGTCGTCGACAGGCCGAATGCTGCGAGCTGCTCGGCGGCCTTCAGGCTCTCGGCGAGGCGGGTACCGAGGGAAAGGATGGCGACGGTCGAGCCCTCCCTCATGATGCGTCCGCGACCAATCTCGAGGGGCACGCCTTCCAGTGGCATCTCGATGCCGACACCTTCGCCACGCGGATAGCGGAAGGCGGACGGGCGATCATCGATCGCGGCAGCGGTGGCGACCATGTGTTTGAGCTCGGCCTCATCGGCGGCGGCCATGATGACGAAGTCGGGGAGTGAGCCGAGGTAGGCGAGGTCGAACGAGCCGGCATGAGTCGGACCATCGGCACCGACGAGACCAGCGCGGTCGATCGCGAACCGCACCGGCAGACGCTGAATGGCGACGTCGTGCACGACCTGATCGTAGGCGCGCTGCAGGAATGTCGAGTAGATCGCGGCGAACGGCTTGAAGCCTTCGGTGGCGAGGCCGGCTGCGAAAGTGACGCCATGCTGCTCGGCGATGCCGACATCGAAGGTTCGATCCGGGAACTCCTTGCCGAACAGGTCAAGGCCAGTACCCGACGGCATCGCAGCCGTCACGGCTACGATCTTGGGGTCCTTGCGTGCGGCCTGGATCAGGCTCTCGGCAAAAACCTTCGTGTAGCTCGGCGCATTGGCCTTGGGCTTCGCCTGGGCGCCGGTGATGACGTTGAACTGATTGACGCCGTGATATTTGTCGTCGGAGGCCTCGGCTGGCGGATAGCCCTTGCCCTTGCGCGTCACGACGTGGAGCAGGATCGGTCCTTTGCGGGCGTCGCGGGCATTCTTCAGGACTTGCAGCAGAATGCCCAGGTCGTGGCCATCGATCGGACCGACGTAGTAGAAGCCCAACTCCTCGAACCAGGCGCCGCCCTGCCAGAGGTGGCGGGTATATTCCTCGACGCGGGCTGCCCGGCGCTCCCAATTTTTAGGCAGATGCTTGGCGAGCTGTTTCACCGACTCCCGGATCTGCAGGTACGTGCCCGAAGATGTGATCCGCGCCAGATAGTTCGAAAGTGCACCCACCGGAGGCGCGATCGACATGTCGTTGTCGTTGAGGATGACGATCAGGCGCTCGTTGCGGGCGCCAGCATTGTTCATGGCCTCGTAGGCCATGCCGGCGCTCATTGCGCCGTCGCCGATCACGCACACGACATTGTTGTCGCGACCATCGAGGTCGCGCGCAACGGCCATGCCGAGTCCGGCTGAAATCGAGGTGGACGAATGGGCTGCGCCGAAGGGATCGTACTCGCTCTCTGCCCGCTTGGTGAAGCCGGAAAGCCCGCCGCCCTGGCGCAGAGTCCGGATGCGATCGCGTCGGCCCGTCAGGATTTTGTGCGGATAGGCCTGATGGCCAACGTCCCAGATGATGCGATCGCGAGGCGTGTCGAACACATGATGCAGGGCGACCGTGAGTTCGATGACGCCGAGGCCTGCGCCAAGGTGACCGCCGGTGACCGAGACCGCGTCGATCGTCTCCTGCCGAAGCTCTGCAGCGACGGCGGCGAGATCCTTCTCGGGCAGGCGACGCAGGTCGGCCGGAGTCTCGATCTGGTCGAGGAGGGGTGTCTTTGAGGGCGTGCTCATCATGGACCGCGGTGAAGGCATTTGCGAGAGACTAGACCGATTGCGCGTCGCTGCGAACCCGCAATGTCCTGTCGTCTTCCGTACATATAGGCACTCCGAGGTCGAATTTGACCGTCTCTAACGTCGCGGCGGCGCTGTTTTCCAGCAATCGCAGATTTTCCCGACGGGCGCATCCTTTTGACCGGTCACGCGTTTCAGCGGCTCGGGTGGTGCAGCGAACGGTCGGCTGCAGAACCGGTCTGTCACTGGAGACTATTCATGAAACAGGGATTGCCATGGCAACTGGGGCCACTTGGCCTCGCGATAGGACTTGTGCTGGGCTCAGCTGGAGGGGGATTGGCGTCCGATAGGCAAGCGACACGCACTTACTCCTACACGGCCCCTGTCTACGACGACGTTCCCGCTCCCGCCTTCTCCGCGCCCATCGTGCGCGAGGGGGTTCCCACAGTGCGGGGGCGGCGCGTGTACCGGTATGCGCCCGTCAGCCGCCAGCCTCGGATTTACGGCGATGCGCCGGCAATCAGGGCCCGACGAGGCTACAACGACGTGACGCCGGCACTTGAGCCAGGGTTTCGAGCGCGTGGCACTGTTTATGACTACGGTCCAACCTACGGATATGTTGCCGAGCCGGTAGAGACGATCCTCGTCGAGCGGGAAAACAGGCCGCTCGGGGTCTACGCTCCAGAAACACGCGAGAATCTGAGCGAGCCGCGCCGCTATTTCCGTGCGGTTACGCGCCAATCCGGCGGCAATTGATCCGCGTCACTGGCGCTCCGGATCGAATGGCTCGGTGCCTTTCGGAGCGCCATCGGGACCGAAGGTCAGGCGCTCTACCTTGGCTTCGGCCTGCTTGAGGAGGCGGTCGCAGTGGACCTTCAGCGCATCGCCGCGCTCATAGATCGCGATCGACTCCTCGAGTTCGACGTCCCCGCGCTCGAGACGGCCGACGATGGCCTCGAGTTCCTTCAAGGCGCGCTCGAAGCTCAGCTCCGCTATATCGGCGAAGCGGGCGGCCGGTTTTGATCCCTGCATGCGGTAGCCCTCGATAGGACGTTTGACAAGATTGTCGCACAGCGTGCCGTGCGCGCAGCTTCAGCTTCCGGCCTCCATGAGGACCTTGACGTGGACGGCGACGGAGCGCGCGAGGGCCGTGAGATTATAGCCACCCTCCAGGAACGATACGAGGCGACCGCCCGCGTGGCGGTGGGCTTCCTCGGCAAGCTGCTGTGTAACCCACGCGAAATCAGCCTCGACAAGCTCGAGATTGGCGAGCGGATCATCGCGGTGGGCGTCGAAACCGGCCGAAACCAGAACGAGGTCAGGTGCGAAATTCCGCAGCGCCGGCAGGATGCGCGATTCGAAGGCTTCACGAAACGGCTCGCCGTCGTCTCCCGGGCGCAGCGGCGCGTTGCAGATGTTGCCGACGCCAGTCTCGGACAGGGCACCGGTACCGGGATAGAGCGGCATCTGGTGCGTCGAGCCAAAAAACAAGTCTTTGTCGCTCCAGAAGATATCCTGGGTGCCGTTGCCGTGATGGACATCGAAATCCACGACCGCGACGCGCTCGGCGCCATGTTTCGCCCGGGCATACTTGGCCGCAATGGCGACGCTGTTGAAAAGACAAAAGCCCATCGCACGGTCGGCCTCGGCGTGGTGACCGGGTGGGCGAACCTGGCAGAAGGCATTCCCCGCGCGCTTGCTCATGACCTCGTCGACTGCCAATAGCCCGGCGCCGACGGCACGGGTGGCAGCCTCCCAGGAGCCTGGAGATAGAACGGTATCGGGGTCGATCCGGACGGCCATGGCGCCCTGTGCGGGACGAGCCTCCTTCAACATATCGATGTAGGCCTGGGGATGAGCGAGTGCGATCGCCTGCTCGACGTCGGCGCGAAGAGGCGCCTCGCGCCGGTCCAAGGCGGCGAACATCTCGTGGCCCATCACCTTGTCGACGGCGCGCATACGGTCGGCGCGCTCGGGGTGGCCCGGTCCGGTATCGTGCTCCAGGAAGCAGGGGTGCGTGATCAGTAGCGTCGTCATGGGCCGTCGGACTCCGGTGGCGGCTCGCTCGGTCGTTGCACCATAGTCGCAACCGGGGTGCTATCGCTATTGTGTGCTCAAGTTGATTTGGGTGTCGATTGACATTGGCCGATAGCGGCCCATCTGAAAGTGCTTGTGTCGCCAAGAGGTGCATCGCGATGATGAACTTGCAGTTTTCCCGTAAGATCGGACGGACCGCTGCTGTATTGGGCATTGTTTTCGCGGGGGGGCTCGCCGTGCCGGTGGCGCGTGCCGACGGCCTCGCCGGCTCGTGGGGGGGCGGCGGTCAGCTCGTCTTCCCTTCCGGTGAGAAAGAGCGCGCTCGGTGCCGGGCGAGCTTCCGGCAGAAGGGTGGCAACAGCTACACCATGAGCGCCGTGTGCGCGACGGCATCGGCGCGCGTCCAGCAGACCGCCGAGGTCACGCGGGTTACGAGCACCGTCTATCGCGGCGAATTCTTCAATCAGGAACATGGCATCAGCGGGTCGATCCGGATCACGGTGCGCGGCGATCGGTTGAATGCATCGCTGTCGGGTGGTGGCGGCTCAGCGGTGTTCTCGCTCAGCCGCTGAGGACAACCGACCGGCCGTCTGCGGCTTGAAGCAGCGCGTCGATCAGACGGTGCACGTTCAGCGCCTCGCGTCCCGTAACGCGTGGGGCGCGGCCGGACGTGGCACAATCGAGAAAATCCGACCAGACGGCGCGGTGGTAATCGTGCGGAAAGGCCATCGGGTCGGCGCCGGTGCCGCCTGCGGAGCCGTCCGGCTGCAACTCCTCGCGCGTGCCGTCCATCAGCGTCACGGTCAGCGATGTTCCGGCGAGGCTGGCCGCCCCCCTCGTTCCCGCGATATCGATCCGCTCCGGGGCGCCCGGGTAAGCCGCGGTCGTCGCCTCGATCACGCCCAGAGCACCCGACCGAAAGCGCACGGCGGCCGTGACCATGTCCTCGGTCTCCATGCGGTGGACGGGCGAGGTCGCTCCAAAGCCACGCACCTCGGCGATCGGCCCGGCGAGAGAGAGCATCAGGTCCAGGGTGTGGATGCCTTGGGTGATGAGGACGCCGCCGCCGTCGCGCGAACGTGTGCCGCGGCCGGGCTCGTCATAGTAGGCCTGTGGGCGCCAGAGGCGGATCGACGTCGAGCAGTTGACGATGTCGCCGAGTGCGCCGCTCGCCAGGATCTCGCGCAGGCGCTCGCCGGCAGGCCGGAAGCGGTGCTGGAGTGTGACAGCCAACGTTACGCTGGCGTTCTCGGCCACGGCGACCAACTCCTCGGCGCGAGCCGTCGTGATCTCGAGAGGTTTCTCGAGCAGGATGTGCTTGCCGGCTGCGGCGGCACGGCGCACGAGGTCGAGGTGTGTATTCGGCGGGGTGAGGATACCGACAGCCGTGATGCTGCTATCGGCCATGACAGCTTCGAGGTCGGCGGTCGTCGGGAAAGGGTAGGTTGCGGCGAACCTGGAGCGCCGCTCGGCGCTGGGCGCTACGGCTGCCGCGACTTCACAGCGGCGATCCGAGACAAGATCCATGAGGGCCTTGGCGTGCGGCGTCACCGCCATGCCGAGGCCGATGATAGCGATGCGCCGGGGCATGTGCGGGGCTCCCCTCAGGTCGTCGTGATCCGGTCGACCTCGGCGAGGTCCTCGACGGTCAGCTTCCACGAGGCGGCCTTGACGTTGGCGGTCACTTGACCGGGGCTCGTGGCGCCAGCGATCACGCTCGAGATCTGAGGCCGGGTCAGGAGCCACGAGAACGCGAGATCGAGCAGGGTGTGGCCGCGCGCCTTGGCGAAGGCGTCCAGCTGCTCGGTGACACGCCAGTTGCGCTCATTCAGGTACTTGTCGGCCCAACGCTTGGTCTCGGTCAGTCGCCCGCCCTGCGGCATCGCGTTGCGGCTGTACTTGCCGGTGAGCAGGCCGCAGGCGAGCGGGAAATAGGGCAGCAGGCCGAGGCCATAGCGGCTCAGCATCGGCATCAGCTCGCGGTCGGCGTCGCGGATCAGCAGGCTGTACTCGTCTTGGCACGAGACGAAGGCGCTGAGATTGCAGCGTCGGGCCGTCTCCTGGGCCTCGACCACCATCCAGGCCGGGTGGTTCGAGAGGCCGATGTAGCGGACCTTGCCCGAGCGGACGAGATCGTCGAGCGTGCGCAGCGTCTCCTCGATGGGGGTAAGGGGATCGACCTGATGCACCTGGTAGAGATCGATGTAGTCGGTCTGCAGGCGCTTCAGGCTCGCCTCCACCGCACTCATGATGTAACGGCGCGACGCCCCCTTCATCTTGCCGGCGTCGTCCATCAGCATGCCGCACTTGCTGGCGAGCACGATTTTGCAGCGCTTGCCGCCCTTCAGTACCTCGCCCATGGCGGTCTCGGAGCCGCCGCGGTTCGAGTACATGTCGGCCGTATCGAAGAACGTGATCCCGAGGTCGATTGCCGTGTCGATGACGCGGCCGGTCTCGGCGGTGTCGATGCGGCCGCCGAAGTTGTTGCAGCCGATGCCGACCTCCGAGACGCGAAGGCCTGACGTGCCGAGATTGCGTTCCTGCATGGGGGAGAGATCCTCGTCGCTGGTTTGCGGCAAGCTAACCGAGGCCGGTTCGGTGTGCCAGCATCTCGCCATTCCCCGATTTTGCGGCTAATGAGGGGCCAAAGCTGCATGCCCTGTCACAGGGACCTGGAGGCAAGTTCGAGCCATGACAAAATCCGTTCTCGGTATCATCGGCGGCTCCGGTCTCTATGACTT
>LNFM01011072.1_pt1 | contig 12409 bp, 13 predicted proteins | sample 596031 | NCBI WGS metagenome assembly LNFM01 (sample SAMN04254537, study PRJNA301005) | activated carbon metagenome | isolation source: dual media filters at the Ann Arbor, Michigan drinking water treatment plant | place: USA: Ann Arbor
CCAGTACCACAGATAATCGCCACGGCAACTGTGGCCTCACAGGAGGTCAAACGAGAGATTTTGAAAGCCACCATGTTAATACCGTACCTGCAGGGCGAGAATAAACTATCCGACAAGGTGGGTCGCCAAATACCTTTACGCATCAGTGAATCGTCCATGACACTGTTTTTGGATCGTTTGATGAAGGAGAAGACCAAGAAATCGATCGATCATACCATGGACATGCAGCTGGTGCAGCCGAATCTCTCCGCTTTCCTGAACGTCGACGAGGCGGCCATTAGAAAAACCCCGGCCGAGCATGTCCGATTACGCCTGGTATTCGAACACTTTGCCTGGCCGCGCGATGACGAATGGACAAAGTTCGAGGCCAAATACCGCAAATTGCTGACGCAAGGAGAGGGCAATCGAGTGCATGTCGAAATGGCCACGAAGAAGAAAAAGCCATTGGACATTGGTTTTGTTACATTTACAGACACAAAGAAGAAGGAGAAGAAAATTATCCGATTTATTGTACACAGACCAGTGAAAGAAAATGCGATAGGTATTCAGCTGATGCAGCACGACGACGACGAGCCAGAAGAAGTACTATAGTCTTTCGTGTTGCTCGTGACCAGCGATTGGATGGTAGGGTGGCATGTTGACATGAATGTTGATGGGCTCTTTCGGTTTCTTGGGCTTGCCGCGGCAACACCAACAACAGCAACAAATGATGCAGATGCCAACCACCAGAACGATGACTATCGCACAGCCGACTATCGTCCAGATTCCAGTTTCTGAGTATTGTTAATAAACGAAATGAATTCTTTCTCTCTCCCTGCTCATTCGACATACGTGAAAGTGTACATTGTCCGTCAGGGTCCAGTGTAGTGCTACAGTAGTAGAAAAAATACATGCAACTGCATTGATCAGTCGCACAGCCCGTGCTACTGCAGAACGCAGCCACCGGTGAAACGACGAATACAGCCGTCACCAAATAACAAAGAAGCGATAAGAACTGTCTGTCCATAGGTCTTTTTTAATTTGCGCAATCAATCATTGCACGCGTGCTAGTGGGCATGGCTGACACAAAGAGAGAAGGCGGCCCGTAACAAAAGTTTTCAATTAATTTTTTGCCTGACTCAGTGTGCCATGTGGCTAGTCGAGTCGTTATTCTGTCCCTGCTCGAGCCAGCCCAACAAGAGACGACCGGATTCAACCTGCGACACAGGATGCAACAGTAGTAGTGATGGCAATGGCAGTAGTGGCAGTGATGGCGACAGTTACTCCTACGGTCTTGATGGTGATCCAGAGCATGCGATTAGGCGACCAGAAAAAAGAGACATGGACTGTTTGCCGCAATCATATGATCCGATGATCGAGCTGGCCGCCGCCTACGACATCATTATACAAATGGATGGTCGCTGGTCCAGCCTGGAATTTGCGCCCATACTGGACGAATCTATGCGCGCGGAGCAGCTAAGTCATCTCCAGGATCAACTGGCGTCAACCCAGCGATTGCCATTGGATACGGTCAAAGGATTGCTGAACAGATATCCGATTTTTGTACGATCGGAGCCAGACCTGACGAAGCGCCTGGCACTGATTCGGCAATTTGAAGCGGCCAAGGCCAATTACAGCTTCATGCGTAACGAAGACATGGCCAAAACAATGCAGTTGCTCAAACAGGCGCGTGATCCACGCCTCCATTTCTCATTGCGTCTTCTGGCCTACCAGAAGGCCATTTTCTATACCGACGCACAGTCCTATAGGAAAGACATTGTCAGCGAGTATAGTGATTACTGTCGCTCGATACCTAAACAATAAATAGTGTTTTTTATTTGTCCGTGAGATTTAAGCGCCACTATCATAATTCTCACTCATATTCCACCGTTCATCCAGCGATGAACTATTTCTTCTGCTGTTGCTGCTGCGATTGTCTATCCAGTGGATCTGACTCGGCAGACGACAGCAATGAGATGTACGAGATTGAGCGCAATGGCAACGACAGCAACGAGGACACGGCATTGGATGCACTGGATTCACCGGAGCCACCCATCACATTCACATTTGACTCTGAATCGGATTCGGTAGATGACGGTGATTTCTACGTGCGTTACCCGATATTCAACAATGGTGGGCCCACCAGTCTCGGTAGTCACCCCAGTCCAATACAACAACGCCAGCGTATCTCGCTCAGCAAGACGGTGACAAAAATATCAGACGCGCGTCGCATACGGAACGCGTGTATCACCGCGGAGATGAACCGCGACGATTTCTATGAGGTGCGCGAGGCCTATGCAGCTGCGATAAAACACACCCCCGAAGAGTACAAACGCAAAATTATCCGCGAGCTGGATCTTTTCATTGCCTCTCAGCCCTACGAACAGGGTCGCACAGACTACGAAATACAGAAAGCACTTCGCATGGCGCGCGACGCGCGCGTGTTAATCTCGGCGCGACGCTCCAACTACTGCTACGCTATTGTTAATACGTGCGAATTAACAGCCAAGTCGGATTTAAAACAAGAATACAATCGCTTCTGGAACACAGTGCGCAGCTTTCCTCAAGCACTCGTCATCACTGACATCAAGGTGAATAAATAATTTAAAAAACAACCGACACAGACCTCCACCACCATCATCACCTCACCACCACGACAATGCTACTCGAAACAAATCCTGACGACACGCAAGCGAGGCCCAAGAAAACAGTCTATCCACACGCACTAAAAACGAGCAAAGAGTCGAGCTCACCACTCGGGAAAAGCGGGAAGAAACAGCGAAAGAAACACGACAAAAAACGCATGCCCATGCCAAATAACAACGCACCATTGTCTGGTTTCCCGAATATTGTATTCTCTGGATTTGACGAGAACCCGGAGCTTTCCCAGCAACAACAGGCACCGCAACCAGGGGACAACCAACAATTTGCCATACTTACAGACGAAGAACTGCGTCAACACGAGGAAGAGGAGAGAGAAAGGGCTGCTGATCGAGCATGGTTCGCGCAGTTAGTCAAGGGATTCAAAGGCCAGCAATCAGGCGCGGATCCATCGACCTACGCCACGAGAACAATCACCGAGAAGATGGGTTATCTCCGCGACCCGAACGAGGGGGTTGTGGCGGCCCTGGTCGAGACTATGGACGATAGCGGTGATCCCGTCGTCTCTGAGAAGCAGACGCAACAGCAGAGGAAGCCTAATCCGTCGCTCAACATGGAGAACTGGGTTGAGTTTACAGAGGAAATGGAGAAACAGTCCAGTTGGCAGGCGGATCTGCCGGCTGATGCGCCTTATCTGAGAGGCGGTGGCTGTATCGTGCCACAGGACACCGAAGAATCACGCGAAAAACAGGCGCGCGAAGAGCGCGAGGCTATGTGTGTGGCGATGCAGGACAAGACGACAACCGATGAACTCACCGAGCGTATGAAGGCACTCAGTGTACAAGTGCATGCCACGCCGCGCGTGATTCAGGAACTGCGTGACTACCTGTTGGGCATGGAGCTGAAGGTCTCGGAATTGACGCAGGCCTGGGTCGATAAGTATCTCTCACAGAACGAGGAGTGTGCTACGCACGATGAATTACTGGTTATACTGCAAGAGTGTTGTCAGCACTGAAAAATTTTAAAAAAATATAAATAAACTACAGTGTTACCGACCAAACGTGTAGTCTTTTCTTTCGATGGACGTTGATGACGACGATGAGATTAAATCACCGCCAACGGGTCGAGGCTCGGAAGGCAAGGAACACACCAGATGGCTTTCATGTATCGGTATTTTCACGCTTAATCAGGCAGTGGGACCTTGTCTCATTATGCTCGACAGCAATAGCAACACCAGCGCACTTTTCTGTGTTGTACTGGACGCCACGACGTCGTTCTTGCTCTCGCCTTGTTTCGAACACAAAATCACGTTGCTGACGTGTCGACCTAGCGCGGAAGAACAGCGACTGTCCGTGTTGGAGCACTTTTACGGTGCTACCTATTGTCGTCTGGTCGAGCGTCTGGCCTTCCAGTGTGTATTACCGACGAGACAGATGACCGAGAAGGAGACAATCACTGTGCTCACCAATCTGGTGAGACACACATTGTTTGTGCAGGCCCATCATTGTCATCTGCCAACGGCTCGTGATAGTCTGCTGTTCGCTGGCCTGCTACCATTCACAAGCAACAGGAAGGCACAGAGTCACGCCTTTTTCTCGCATGAAAGAGACAAAGAAATGGAGGTCCTTGAGAACTGCCTGAGTGCATTCGACAATGTGCTTACACTCAACGCGAGAAAGAAAGCGGCAACCGTCGTTTCCGAGTACTGGAAACAGATGGATCAGAATCATGGCGATATTCTGAACACGGCCATCAGTCAGCTTATCAAGTACACCAGCAAAAGCAGGCTGTACGACGCGATGGGTCTGCACCGTCTGCTGGACCAGTGGAGTGGCTACGAGCCACTGGGACGCTACTTCACCAACCAATACCTGACTATGCACGACAACTACGTGCTGTACAACCTCTTCAAGCAACAGGCCACTCTCTTCAACATGGCCTCGCTCTCACAGGTTCAGATGCACGACCTGGTTCTCTTCTCGCAGGCGCTTCTCTCACTCAAATCATTCAAGGAGGTGTTTTTCACCGACTACTTCAGTCTGCTGTTGCACGTACTGCGTGGGCGATTCTACGAAGTGGCGTCGCTTTTGTTTGCCGATAAACTGGAGCGCACCAAAAACCGGGACGCTATGCTCGCCAGGATACGCTGCTACCTGGTCGACACTGTCCTGGTACCGACGATGATTATCAAACTGGAGCACCAGGCCAGAACCAATGCCACCTACAACAAGGCCTCAATCTGTGCTCTTACAGTGCAACAAATCCACAGCACCTACGTGGCACTGGTCAAGCCGCACAACACAAACGTCGAACTGGGGCCCGACTACAGTATATCACTGGAACAACCTGACGCGCCGGTGAGCCACACCGACTCTGAAGACGAGGAGTCTAACAAGACTACCGCCGAGAAACAACAGAATCCCCTCTTTGCCTACAGCGTCGATGATTTCACCTGCGTTTTGCGTGCCCTCTATAAACAGATCCAGGCGAATCAGCATGGTACGACGATACACAAATGGATTATCAAACAGCAGAATGCAAAGAGTGGTGGCCTCGTTGATCACAAAACGGCACTCTTCTTTGTCGCACCGAACAAACCACTACTGGAGTCTGAGCGCGATAACCATCTGATCTACGAGAAATATCTACGCACCCTCACCACCGCTACCCTGTATCACCAGGCCAGAGAGCCACTGGATGTCTCGCAATGGCAACAGAATTTTGTCGCCGCGAAGAATCGATTCTTGTCCCAGAGCGCCGAGCCACAGGCACTGGAGACCTATCAGAAGATGCCACAGCAATTCCACTATGTCTTCTTTACGCCACTGGAACTGCGACAGAACGCCGACCTGGAGCTGATTGCCGAGGTGCTACACTCGGACATCTACTGCACGGCGGTGTTGCGCGAGGAGAAAATCAATCTGATGCACCAGACACGCATGAGCCAGTTCTTTACGAAACACGCCACACTTGGCCAATGGTTCAGCGAGTGGTCCTGTGTCAAGAGCTGTGATTTCATGCAGATCGATCCGCGTTGCATCCGCGAGACGGTCATTGTCACAGAGTGTCACCAGCTCTCCAACGTCCAGCTACACAATCTACTCAAGTGGCTCTACTACCATCACCAGACGATCAAACGCGTCCTCATGCTGGGCTCTCTGCACCTGCTTCCGAGCTACAGCGATGGCCAGGCCTTCGTCGACCTGGTACGCGACCAGGATGCACTGCTATGTAATGGTTCGTATGCCAAAAACGTCAATGGTGTTCTGTTTGATCACGACGAGACCAGTCGCCAGTTCAGCGAGTTGGCCAAGGAGGGATGGGCTGTGATACGCTGGCCCGCACAGCCACTCAACATGATGCGTGAAGAAATAAGCGCGATGCGAAAGAAGCGCGATCTGTGTCTGATGCAGAACCACGCAATCATTTACGAGGTGGCCAATCGCGCGCTTCTACACAAAATCATGGAGTACATGTATGCCGAGCAGCGCAGTGTTTCTTTGCACTGTCTGTACAGACAGCCATACGGTGGTACCGCGATGGCGATGAAGACGAATCCGCTCTATAGTTACATGAATGCCGGCGGCCTCTCATCGGGCGTGACTTACAATGCACTGGATTTCGCCGACCTGATTAAGTGTAATACGACACGCCGAAGCAGTCGAGACAAGACACACTTTTTTGTCATCACACGCAAGACGCTGCTGGCACTGGATAAGAACGAAGTGACATTGCTCCTGACAGTCGTGCCGCACTGCCTGTTTGTCATTACCGAGGGTGATCTGGCACCACCGTACGACAACAACGAGAAGCAACAGAAGCAGAAAAATGACAAAGACATATTGAATCTCCTGATTGAGCAACACGAAAGCAGTACACGCTACAATGTGCGATATAGTTATAGTTCACTACAATGACAATGTCAATAAAATTTCTATTTATTCATAATATGCGTGTTTTTACGGAACGCCCCAGTAAGGGGTCATCGCGTTCTACTGAACAATACGAGTGTTCTTCACGCGCCCTGACAACATAATGTCCAGAAGAGTACTCGTGACGATCGAGGAATATACGCCGCGCTGATTTTCTCTTGTAATTGACAAAGTCATCACGATCTTTGCGTTGTTCATCCTCGCTGACCATAGTCGGCCGTGGTATCTCCTTCGCGTACCATCGGAACCAGACACCGAGATCGGTGAAGCGTTGGTACCAGTTCTGTGACTCGACTCGAGTCAGCGTAGTGGCGTCTTTTTCCTCACCATCACTGGCAAACTCCATAACGGTGCTCATGACATGCGCCATTTTCTTTTTGTCTGGTCCGTAACAGACAGCAGCCACGCCCATCACATAACGCTTCAGGCGCGGTATTGCTGCGTTGTCGCCAAAATCTGTATTCTGTTTCTCGCGCTCCGTCAATTGGAGTGTCATACCGGCTCGTTGAGTCAGGCCATCGTCGCAGTCGACGAGCGCGCCACTGGGCGAGAACAGATGAACTCTAGTTTCACACGCCATACCGCCGGATATTGTGACCGGTGTAGAGTCTTGCTGCTGTTGCAGTGGTCGTGCCGGTGGCCTCGCCAGCCAGCGCGCAAAGGCCTTCCACGCAATCTCCATAACAGAGAAGATCCATAGTATCGTGCCCAGCGTCAAAATGATGCCACCGGGTATTGCCATGAGCGTAAAAAGTACGACCAATGGTGTCCATGTCTCGGAGACACAGTAGAGAGCAGCGACTGGGATGGCGAGCCAGACCAACGAGGAACCAGGTGGCCACTCGACTTGTCCACGCTGATCCTCGTTAAACCTCTGCAAATCCATGCAAGTCAAAGAGAGGCGGATGCCGAGAATATATTTTTATTTTATTTACATGACTTTCAACCCAGTCGTCAGTACAGCCGTTTTAAGAACAGTCTTTTGCGCGAGATTGCATCGCCTGGTGGCTGTGTAACCACCACTGTATTCGAATGTCTCCAAATAGAGATTACGCGCCAATTTCCTTTGGTAGGTCTTTGAACGATCTACTTTCTCCATACCGGACTCTGATTCCTGGTCCGAGACACGGTCGTTGTCGCATTTCCAGTCTCTGAGGCCCTCTTCCAGTGCATCCATGGTCAAAAAATCGGCCGCCCAGTTACAGGAGACGTGGGACTTCAACCCCAGTTTGCCATCGCCCATCTCCTCGTACTCTGCGCGCGTCGTTGCAATGAGGCCAATCTTCTGCTTGCCTGGCCCATATGAGATGGTGACATTATGTGTGGTGTGACGTTTCAGGAGAGGCCACTCGCTCTCAGCGGGCTTAATGCCATCGTCTCCACAAGGCATTTTCAGTCGTATTCCAAATCGGCGCACTGGATTGGCCTCGACGTAGAGTAGCTCACCGGTCGGTGAGCACAGTGTTGTGGTGATATCAGATTTTCGTCCGTACGAGAACTCGAGTTCCATTCGAATGAATCTTTATGTCGTGCAATTTCTTTTTTTAAAAACTGAGGATGCACACAATCACAGGAGTATTCGGATTTATTCATTTCGTATCACTTCTTCTCCTTACACTGGGTCTTATGACCACTACGCCAATCCTTCTTTTGGCACACCACAGAGCAGTAATAAACTGCCTTGCATCGCACGCATTGTTGTACATTCACTGTTTTATGGCACACACAGCATTGTAGCTCTGGTGATGCCACCAACTCTTCCTCCTCCCCTTCCTCTTCTTCTCCTGATTCCGTGCTTTCTTCGTTGTCCCCGGTCGGTAGTACGATGGAAAGAACAGCAAGCTCGAATCGCTTGGAATAGACATTTTTGCGAATAAGGCAGCGATTCAGGTAGCGCAGTGACCAGAGCGCGGGCTGTACTGGCTCGTCCCACTTGCGACCGGCCCATCGAATCATCATCGCGTAGAGCTGTATCGTGAAATTTTTGTAGTCGGCGTTGACGGCCACTTCCTCGTTCAGTGGTAGTGGTTCCACGGCAACCGTCAGGTTATCCTCCTCCAGGCACAGATTATAGGCGATAAGGTCCATTTTGCACACACAACGGCGCCAGCCTTTGCTAAGACAGCCGACAATCTTGATGAACCCCAGTATGCCGCGCGGCTCCAGGTGCAGAATTCCGCCCCAGTCAATCGCAATCATCTCCTCCCAGAGTGCCAAGCATTCAGCCTTAAAGTCCTCGTATTTTCCTGGTTGTCTCTCCGGACCCATAACTGGTGGCGGCTTCTCCATTCCGCGTCCTCGGTGTTTGGAACGACGCCTTTTTTTTAAAATGAATAGACTCAGACTCAGCCTACCGGCAGCTCGCAAAGAATACGATCCGGCTTATGTAATCGAGTGAATCGTTTGTTGTCTGTCGATCGTCTTTTCGCCTCGATCAAACCAGAAGAAAAGAAGAGACGCAGATTCCATCGACAACGCGCGTTCTCATAGACTACGCGCCCGATGGCAATCTTTGATAATCTGGCCGAGGTTAACACCTTTTTTGTGCTTACATTCCTGTTTTGGTGCGACTGGTACGCACCGACTGTGTCGATGTGGTCTGACTTCAACCTCTTTGTCCTGTGGCATGCGCAGGCGAAGCAGCTCTTCTGGGTGCCACCGCCACTCGTCGTTCCGGCAGCCATTGTATTGCTCTACATACTGATGGAAATTTCGTTCTTTATCTTCTACAAGTACGCGTTTCAGTACACCACCGCACCGACGTGGGTCGTCGCAGCTGTCACTTTCTTGCTGGCTGCCAACGTGGCGATGCTGAAACAGTGGATCGCCATCTTTATGGTCGGTCGTCGCACACTCAAAGCGCTGATCCTCCTGATTGCCATGTTTGCCACCATTGTTCCGATCCTGGTCATTGAAGCGGTATTCGATCGATGGGCTGAATTTGGCACGCTGCTACCATATCTGCTATTCTGGACAGGTATGCTCTATCTCAACGCCATGGCATACCACAAGGAACGCACGACAGGTCAAGAAATTTATGTCTCCACTGAGGCACTCTACCAGGCCGCCGTTGTCGAGTCATCGCAGAAGTCCCATGCACGCTCGACTGCAAAGCCACTGACACGCGCATCCACCCAGGCACCCGCGTTGCTGGTGAAGACTCGACAACAACCCAGTAAACGATCGGGTACCAGTAGTAGTAGTACCGCTGTACGCGATAGATAAAAAATATTCGTTGCATGAATGTCGTTTTTTGATAAAATCAATTCAGGCCAGTTGATTATTTGCAATTAAGAGCGTGTGCCTGGGAGGTCATGTACCAACACATAGTCATCTTACCGGAATCGTCCAAGATGAAACTCGCCGTGCAAACAGACTCCAGCAGCAGCGATGATGGCGACGACAAGCTCGTAACATTGACTGAAATGCAACATGCTCTCACACCCAGTGTCAACACGGGCGACGATGTAGTGATATTTGAAATAGCCGATATACAGCGCACATCTGGCCCAGTGGATGAAGAAATCCGCAGTTTTCGTGATCGTCGTGTCTGGGTGTTTATTTTTGTTTTCGCTACGTTCGGTATTATTGTTAATGCAATGCTTTATTGGGCCGGTATATACAAAACGACAACACAGTGAATGTCAACAATCGCTTTATTCATCGCCACTGCAACCAGCTGTCTCACACTCTCGTGCTATCTGGCTCTCCTGTACTACTATTACTACTATCACTACTACTGACCAAGTCATGCAACAAGAAGAGTGGCACTGATGTTGAGCCACGCGCATTCAGAGAGACTGTGTCGGTCGCGCTTTCGCGTATCTTCATCTTCAGCTGGTCATACGAGCGTGGGCGAGGATACTCATTGGCTCTGTGGATCGTCGTCGGCACAAACGTCTGGTGGACGGCCCATTCAGTGGTGTCGATCTCTGGCGGAAACTTCAAATTGATCGCCTCCGTAACAAAAACCAGCTTCACTGTTTTCTCCGTGCAGGCCGCAGTCATCTGTAGCATGGTCTTGAAATCCGTGCAGACTGTACGATTGTAGAGCGCCAGCGTCATGGCAGTCGATGGCACAGACGGACATTGGCCCCAGTTGCACTGGATATCCTGTACACACAACGGTGCACTCCCTTCGAGGCGTGGTTCGCCGAGTGCAGCCACCAATTTCTCGGTATCGTCCTTGAAGTGTGTGTAGTTTTCGATGCGATACGCGTCACGCGTCAAAAGTGCACGCCCCAGAACAGCGTACAGGCCATTGCGCGGAGAACGTACAATGATCATGAAGCGTTGTCTCTCGTTTTGCAGGAAAAGACACAGCGCTTCATATAACTCTTTTTGATTACCGACTAATGGACACGTCTCTGGTTCCATCTGTGATTATCTGTCGAACGCTCTCTGTGTATTTATTAAATAAAATTCCCTTTCTTGACTATGCGATCAACCGAAATTGCAAAAAATACAATCTTTATTTATTTCCTCTGCTCACCGATGTCGCTTACAAAAGATTTGGTGCAGCGGTTCATCGGCCGCTAGAGCTACTGCCGCCGAGCCTTCGCGCATCAAAACACCATACTGATGAGACAGAATTCTGGCTTTGCCGTGTTTGGGTGCAAGACCACGCGTGTTTGCTAGTATATGATTGCCGCATTGCGTTGCCTGTACTATGCTTGTGAAGGGACCCAGAGTAAAATCGATCCTCCAGTCAGCCAGTGGCTCCCTGTCGTCGCAATGATCTCGCGTGGCCCATGGGTTAGTCGTACAAACAACGTAATTGGGTGCCCTCGACTGCCTGCCATCATTGACGAGTAGCACTACGTAATAGACAGCGGTCGCCATTTTACCTGCACAGGAAGGTGAAGGCGGAAGGGATCTGGTCCGTTTTTGTCTAGTGTGAATCACTTTTTTCTCTTTATTGCATTAAACTTTACAGTCAACCTCACCAGTCATCAGTAGCGTGACAACGAGCTGTTCAGTACCGGCCAGACTACGACAGGCAGTATTGGCTTGTCTAGTCGGTATATACATTGCATTCAAAGCAGTTGGTCTCGCACTCATTATATCGGCAACAGTACGATAGTTGGTGATATTGTCGTCAGGGGAATCGGTGCTCAGAACGCGACACATTGGAAGCAGGTAGAGGTAGCTGGTCATCCAAGTCGATTCCAACTCGACTAGCCTGACGCTCCGCAGCGAGACATTCCAGCCTTCTTCGCGTAGTTGTGATAGCAACGTATCGCTACTGGAGACGCTGTCTGTTTCGGGCGCATTCCACGTCATGAAATAGGTGGTATTTCCGACAAAGTCGCCATGTTGCACCAGGTGTGCAAATGAGTGCCAGAACATGGCCGGATAACGGATATCGGTCAGTCTATTCTCACCAAATTGGTACTCGTCTGGTATGCGCAAAGTGCGGCCAACCTCGCTATGCACCGGCAGCAGTAGCAGCAGCAGCACAGCAAGTAACAAGATTATCAGCATATCTGGTGCCGGTGAGAAAACGGGTAGTGCAGTTCATTATTTTATATTATGCGTCACATCGATGAGTCGAGACTGGGATCCGATTAAAATCGATTTTATTACATCTATTTACAAACGAGATCGGGCAATGAATCTGTGCTTTGAATTCCCTCTTCATCGTCGTCATCACTGGCACCAACAGCCAACGGCTGAACTGAAATGGTCACCTCGTCATCACCAATGGCGATGCAACGGTGTTCATTGCCACCTGACGGCACATGATCATCAACACCAAAGGGTCCTCGATTTCCCGGGTATACAGATAGTGTCTCGGCCAGGCGTGCTAATGCTGTGCTCCAAACGGACGCACCGAAGTCGTCACCGGCAACGAGCTTAATATCACGGTATGTTTGTGTGGCGGTTGGTTCACAATG
>LNFM01011584.1_pt1 | contig 12409 bp, 8 predicted proteins | sample 596031 | NCBI WGS metagenome assembly LNFM01 (sample SAMN04254537, study PRJNA301005) | activated carbon metagenome | isolation source: dual media filters at the Ann Arbor, Michigan drinking water treatment plant | place: USA: Ann Arbor
CGCTGGCGCGCCGGCTCGGCCTGCGCGTGGGCGACAGCGTGCAGGTGGAGTTCCTGCAGGGCGAGCAGCTGCGTCGCGCGGTGCCGGTGGCGGCACTGGTCAACGAGTCGATGGGCATGCTTGCCTACATGGAGCGCGATGCGCTCAACCGCCTGCTCGGCGAGGGCGATGCCTTCGGCGGTGCGCGGTTGACGCTCGACGCCTCGCAGCGCGAGCCGTTCCTGCGCGCGATCAAGGAGACACCGCGCGTGGCCTACGTGCTCGAGATTGGCCCGATCGTGCGCAACTTCCGAGAGACCTCCGCGCGCAACATCCTCATCTTCACCAGTGTGCTGAGCGTGCTGGCGGCGACCATCGCGGTCGGCGTGGTCTACAACAACGCCCGCATCGCGCTCGCCGAGCGCGCGTGGGAGCTGGCCAGTTTGCGCGTGCTCGGCATGACACGCGGCGAAGTGTCCGGCCTGCTGCTGGGCGAACTGGCGATCGAACTGCTGCTGGCGTTGCCGATCGGCTGGCTCGCCGGCTACGGCCTGAGCGTGGCGATCACCGAGATGATCCGGCCCGAGACCTTCAGCATCCCGCTGATCATCGCGCCCGCCACCTACGCCGCGGCCAGCGCGCTGATCGTGCGCCGGCAGATCGACCGGCTCGACCTCGTGGGTGTGCTCAAGACGCGTGACTGAAGGAGACGACAGATGAGGGATGACGGATGGGGCCGCGGCGCGGGCCGGATGGTGCCGACCGCAAGGCCTCACGTCGTCGGTTGAAGGCATGAGACGGTCGAGCGGACAGGTTGTGGCGAAGCGCGCGCCAGCTCACGAGCGCGCAGCCCCGTCATCGCCGCCGCGGGCGACCTCTTCCGTCATGGAAGCGAGAAGATGAAACGCAGATCCTGGCTCTATCTCATCGGCGCGGCCGTGCTGCTTGCCGGCGCGTTCGCGTGGGCGTTCCGGCCGCGGCCGTTGCCGGTGGAAGTGGCGGCCGTGGTGCAGGCGCCGTTCGAGCAGACGATCGACGAGGACGGCCGCACCCGCGTGCGCAATCGCTACGTGATCGCAGCACCGCTGTCGGGGCGACTGGCACGCATCACGCTCGATCCCGGCGATCCGGTCGCGGCCGGCGCCACGGTGGCGCGCATCGCGCCCACGCCGCCCGCGCTGCTCGATGCGCGCACGCTGCGCGAGCTGCAGGAGCGCGTCGGCGCGGCGCAGGCGCAACTGGCGCAGGCCAGTGCCGAACAGGCGCGCGCGGAGGCGGCGCATGCGCAGGCGCTGACCGACCTGGCGCGCCAGCGCAAGCTCGAAGGCGAAGGCTTCCTGTCGGCGGCCGCGCGCGACCAGGCGGAACTGACCGCGCGCGTGCAGCTGCGCGCGCTCGAAGCCGCCAGTGCGGCCCGTGACGCCGCCATGCATGCGCTGGCGCAGGCGCGCGCCGCGGCGGCGAGCACGCGCAACGGCAACGCCGGCCAGGGGCTGCCGGTGATCTCGCCGGTCGGCGGTCAGGTGCTGCGCGTGCTGCAGCGAAGCGAGGCGCCGGTGACGCTGGGCACGCCGCTGCTCGAAGTGGCCGACCCGCAGGATCTTGAGGTCGTGGTCGACCTGCTGTCGACCGATGCGGCGCGCGTTGCTGCCGGCTCACGCGTGCACGTGGATGCCGCGGGCACGCCGCTCACCGGTCAAGTGCGGCGCATCGAGCCGGCCGCCTTCACCAAAGTCTCCGCGCTCGGGGTGGAAGAACAGCGCGTGAACGTGATCATCGACCTTGATTCGCCGCCGGCTGCGCCAGCTGCCCCCCGGCTGGGCGACGGCTTTCGCGTCGACCTGCGGGTGGTCGTGCTGGCGCAGACAGACGCTGTGCAGGCCCCGCTGGCGGCACTGTTCCGTGCCGGCGATGACAGCGGTCAGGCCGGCGCGACCGGCGCCGACCGCTGGGTCGTGTTCGTGGTCGAGGATGGCCGCGCGGTGCGCCGGCCGATTCGTGTCGCCGCGCGCAACACGCAGGCGGCGTGGGTGCGCGAGGGCCTGCGGGCAGGCGAGCAGGTGATCGTCTACCCGAGCGACATCCTGCAGCACGGCCGGCGCGTGAGCGTGGTGCGCGGCCGGTGAGGGCAGCGACGGCCTGAATCGGACGCCGCCGCAGGTCGAGCCGGTCTCACATGCCCGGCATCGTCTTGCGTGCGCGGCGCGGATGTGAGGCCGCAGGCGCGGGACGGTGGACGCCGGTGTCTGCGCCGGTGCCCGATGGCGCCCGGTCGCCGGCTGCGCGCCGGACTTGAGCAACGCCTGGGTGGCGTCGTGGCGGGTGGAGCGGCTGGTGGTGGTGACGCGACGGCTCATGGGATCCTCCGATGGCCAGCATGCGGGTGAAGCACCCGCTGAAGCCACGCTAGGCCGCAGCGCGCGCAGCGCGTTGACGCTCGACATCCGAGGCAGGGACGGCGGCGGGTTTCTTTCTGTCGGCGCACGGCGACAGGGGGTGGCTTCCGCTGCGGCGCGTCATGCGGCTGCCGGGATGCTCGAATGCGTCATAAATATCAATGATTTGAAGCCACTTTTCGTGATGCGGCCGGGGCCAGGGGCCAGGGTATCGGCGGCGATTTCTGTCGGGCAATGGCGACGCTTTCGGGGCGATTCAGGGGCGTTCAGGCGCCATGCCGCCGGCCTGGAGGAGCCACTTGCCCGCAGAGCCAGCATCCATGCGGGTGGCACCGTCCGTGCGTACTGAATGGCATGAGGTCGCGCTGGCGAACCCGAGGGCGATCCCCACGGGCCGCGCCGTCGCAGACCCGCCACCGTTACGCCTCGATGGAGATGCCGCTGCGCCCTTTTCAGTTGCCGTTGTCGATCCGCTTCGCCGACCATGTGCCGGCGCGAATCGGTCGTGCCGCAGCGACGTTCGTCGTCGTGCTGCTGGCAGCGATGCCGGGGGTGTCGGCGCAGCCGCTGGCGGCGGTCGAGAGCCCGACCTTCACCGTTGTGGCCGAGCGCGCCCGCGCGCTGGCCGCGCAGCCCTACGTTGCGCCGGCCGGCAAGCTGCCGGCTGACCTGGCGGCGCTGAACTACGACCGCCATCGCGACATCCGCTTCCGGCCCGAGCGCGCACTGTGGCGCGCTGCCGGCCTGCCGTTCGAGGTGCAGTTCTTCCACCCGGGCTGGCTGTTCGCCGACCCGGTGCGCGTACATGAAGTGACGGGCGAGGGCACGCGCGAGATCAGCGTCGACCCGCGCGACTTCGACTACGGCAAGAACACGCTCGACCCGGCCGCCTGGCCGAAGCTGGGCTTCGCCGGCTTTCGCGTGCATTACCCGCTCAACAACGCGGCCTACAAGGACGAGTTGGTGGTGTTCCTCGGTGCCAGCTACTTCCGCGCGCTCGGCAAGGGCCAGCGCTACGGCCTGTCGGCGCGCGCGCTGGCCATCGACACCGTGGCGCGGCCGGGCAAGCCCACGCGCGGCGAGGAGTTCCCGCGCTTCGTCGAGTTCTGGCTGGAGCGGCCAGCCACTGCCGAGGCGACGTCGCTCACGCTGCACGCGCTGCTCGACTCGCCGCGCGCGGCCGGTGCCTACACCTTCACCATCACGCCGGGCGAAGACACGGTGATGCAGGTGCGCTCGCGCCTGTATCTGCGCGCCGGCAGCGAGGACATCGCCACGCTGGGCATCGCGCCGCTGACCAGCATGTTCCTGCACGGCGAGAACCAGCCCGACGACGACGACTTCCGCCCCGAGGTGCACGACTCCGACGGGCTGGCGGTGCACGCGGGCAGCGGCGAGTGGCTGTGGCGGCCGCTGGTCAATCCGCAGCTGTCGCGTGCCAAGGGCGTGCTGACGACGTCTTTCACCACCACCGATCCGCGCGGCTTCGGACTGATGCAGCGCGACCGCGCGTTTTCGAGCTATGAGGATCTGGAGGCGCGCTACGAGCTGCGTCCGAGCGCGTGGGTCGAGCCGATCGGCGCCTGGGGTGCGGGCCGGGTCGAACTGGTGCAGCTGCCGACCGACGAAGAGATCCACGACAACATCGTCGCCTACTGGCTGCCCGAGAAGCTGCCGGCGCCCGGTGAGCCGCTCGATCTCGCCTATCGCGTGCGGTGGCAGATGAAGCAGGAGCAGCGTCCCGGCAGTGCCTGGGTGACGCAGACGCGGCGTGGCCGCAGCTACGGCAAGCTGCTCGACGGCGAGCACAAGTTCGTGATCGATTTTGACGGCCCGGCGTTGCGCGCGCTGCCCCCCGACGCTGTCGTCGAGCCGGTGGTCACCGTCGGCGCCGACACCGTGGTGCGCGAGGCGGTTGCCTATCGGCATGACGTCACCGGCGGCTGGCGGCTCACGTTGCGGGTGCTGCGCCCGGCCACGTCATCGTCGGCGGCGCAGCCGCTTGAACTGCGCGCGTTCCTGCGCCAGCGCATCGACGCCGTGGCCGCCACGGCACCGGGTGCCGCGCCCGCGCAGCCCGCCGCACAGACCGTGGCCGCGCCGGCCGAGCCGCGCGCGCCGACCCGCATTGAAGAACCCCGTTACGAAACCTTGAGCGAAACATGGACCCTGTTGCACCCCGTCCAGTGACCGACCTGCACCCCGACGACGTGCGCGACCTGCACGACGCGCGGCTGCGCCGCATCGCCGACGACCTCGCGCAGGAACGTGCCGAGGCGCAGCGCGACCGCGCCGCGCGTGACGCTGCGCGCAGCACGCCGCCGCTGGCGCGCGGCACGATGGCCGCGCAGCCGTGGCGCGCGCAGCCGGTGCGCGGCCTCGTCAAGGCGCTGCTTGGCCGCGATGCCGGACCGCGCGACCTGTCCGCTCAGGCGCCGGCCTGGCAGGCGACGGCACAACGGCGCCGCGCCGTGCTGATGATCCTGATCGTCGGGTCGGCGCTCGGCGCGGCCCTCGCGCTGTGGTCGGCCTGGCCGGCCGAGCAGACGAGCGCGCTGCGCCTGGTCGTGCTGGCGCTGTTCGCGCTGTTGTTCGGCTGGATCGCGGCCGGCTTCTGGACCGCAGTGGCCGGCTTCGTGGTGCTGCTGCGCGGCGGCGACCGGCTCGCGCCAACCCGCGGCATCGACGCGCGCGCGCCGATCTCGCCGCAGGCGCGCACCGCGATCGTGATGCCGGTCTGCAACGAGCATGTGCCGACCGTGTTTGCCGGCCTGCGCGCCACGATGGAGTCGCTCAATGCCACCGGGGCCGGCCGCCTGTTCGATTTCCACGTGCTGTCCGACACGCGCCAGGCCGACCTGCGGGTGCAGGAAGTGGCGGCCTGGCACGACCTGCGTGCGCAGCTGGGGGCGACCAATCTCTTCTATCGCTGGCGCGGCCGCAAGTCCAAGAAGAAGGCCGGCAACGTCGCCGACTTCTGTCGCCGCTTCGGCCGCGACTACCGCTACATGGTGGTGCTCGATGCCGACAGCGTGATGAGCGGCGACTGCCTGCTGGCGCTGGTGCGGATGATGGAAGCGCGGCCAGATGCCGGCATCATCCAGACCGCGCCGCGCGCGCTCGGCGCCGACACGCTGCATGGCCGCGTGCAGCAGTTCGTGCAGCGCGTGACCGGGCCGCTGTTCACCGCCGGCATGCAGTACTGGCAGCTCGGCGAGTCGCACTACTGGGGGCACAACGCGATCATCCGCGTCGAGCCCTTCATGCAGCACTGCGCGCTGGCGCCGTTGCCGCACTCGGTGATCGGCCGCGGTGCGCTCGATGGCGAGATCCTGTCGCACGACTTCGTCGAGGCGGCGCTGATGCGCCGGGCCGGCTACCACGTGTGGGTCGCCCACAACCTGCCCGGCAGCTACGAGCAGCTGCCGCCCAGCCTGGCCACCGAGATGCAGCGCGACCGGCGCTGGTGCAACGGCAATTTGCAGAACACGCGCCTGATCGGCGAGCCGGGGCTGCATCCGGTGCATCGGACGATGTTCGTCACCGGCACGCTGTCGTACGCGTCGGCGCCGCTGTGGCTGGCGTTCCTGCTGCTGTCGTCAGCGTTGGCCATCGGCGCCGCCGAAGGCGCGCCGGGAGCGGCCGGCGGCCTGCTCGGCACGCTGGCCAGCGGCTCGAGCGCGATGACGCTGCTGTTCGTGGCGACCGTGACGATGCTGGTGCTGCCCAAGCTGCTGGCCGTGGCGCTGGTGCTGGTGCGGCGAGAAGCGCATCGCTTCGGCGGCGCCGTGCGCCTGGTTGCCAGCGCGCTGCTCGAACTGGTGCTGAGCCTGCTGCTGGCGCCGGTGCGCATGATGTTCCATGCGCAGTTCGTGCTCGCCGCGCTGACCGGCTGGAAGATCAAGTGGCACTCGCCGCCGCGCGAGGCCGAGGCCACGCCGTGGTCGGTGGCGTTGCGTCTGCATGGGCCGCATGCGGCGATCGCGCTGGCGTGGCTCGGCGCGGCGATGGCCACGCTGGGCACGCGCGACGTGATGTGGCTGCTGCCGGTGCTGCTGCCGCTGCTGGTGGCGGCACCGCTGTCGGTGCTTGGCAGCATGCCGTCGATCGGCCGCCGCCTGCATGCCGCAAGAATCTTCTCGGTGCCGGAAGAGGCGTGGACCCCAGCGCTGCTGCGCAACGCACAGCGCTATGTCGCGCAGTTTGCGCAGCGCGCGCGCGCCGCCACCGGCTTCGCGCAAGCAGTGGGCGACGCGCGCCTGGCCGCCCGCATCACCGGTGCGATGGGCTGGCGTGACACGCAGCACGGCCTGCGCGGTGCGCGCCGACTGGCGCTGGTGGAGCGCGCGACCAACGAGGGCGTCGATGCGCTGAGCGACGACGAGCAGATGCGCCTGCTGTCCGAGCCGCAGGCGATGGCGATGCTGCGGCTGTGGTTGGCGGCGCGCCGCCCGGTCATGGTCGAACCGGTGGCCATCGACGAACCGGAGACCGCGGACGACGGTCGCGACGTGGCGGTGCGTTAGCCCGCCTGCCGCGTTGCCCCCCTGCCGCCGCGGGCGCGGCGCGGCTTTCACCTTGGAGGTAGTCGCTCCGCCGCGCTGACCAAGGTCAAGCGCGCGCACGGGTGACGATCGAACACTCTGCGTCGTGCCCGGGGGTTCCGGGCGGAGTGTTCGATCATGGCCTGGGTTCGTCTGGTCCTTCCGTTGCTCGCCTGCGTGCTGCTCGCGGCGCACTTTTACCGCGCGCAGCAGTTGCCGCTGGCGTTGATCAGTGCATTGCTGCCGCTGCTGCTGGCGGTGCCGCGCGCCTGGGCGGTGCGCGTGCTGCAGGTTGCGCTGCTGCTGGGGACGGTCGAATGGCTGCGCACGCTGGCGGCGTTCTCGGCCGAGCGCATCGCGATGGGTCAGCCTTACCTGCGGCTGATGGTGATCCTGCTGGCGGTCGCTGCCTTCACCGCCGCCTCCGCGCTGGTGTTTCGCCATGCGCGCCTGCGGCGGCACTATCGACTGAGCAAGGACGTGACAGGTCGCTAGGACCAGCCGAATTCGATCGTCGGTGCGCCGCTGACCGGATGCGGGCCGGCGCGCAGCAGGTTCAGGCCGCGTCGTTCATAAAAGTCACGGGCGCGCTGGTTGACGGCATCGGTGCGCAGCCAGCCGCCTGGCATGGCCAGCATCGCGCGCGTGAGCAGGCGGGTGCCGATGCCGGTGCCTTGGTGGGCCGGGTGCACGAACAGCTGCCGCAGCCAGCGCTGCTCGCGGTCGCAGGCGACGAACGCCACGATGCATCTGCCGTCGCGCACGACGGCGACATCGCAGGCGGCGAGGTCGCCGCTCAGACGCAGCCGCAGCGCCGTGGTCGTCGGTACGTGGTCGGTCGAACTGGCCAGCGCCTCATGCCACACCTGCGCAATCTGCGCGAGGTCGCTTTGCACGAGCGAAGCCATCGGCACCAGGTCGTCCTGCCCGTCGCGCGGTGCGACGGTGGACGCGGCCGGCGGGTCAGGGCGCGCGCGATCACGCCGGCCTGGGTTCATCGCACGGATCAGCGCGCAAGAAATCTCTCCGCCAGCCGTACCCAGAAGGTCGCGCCCAGCGGCAGCAGGTCGTCGTTGAAGTCGTAGCTGGGGTTGTGCAGCATGCACGGGCCCAGACCGTGGCCGGCGGCGCGGTGGGCGCCCTCACCGTTGCCGATCCAGAGGTACGCGCCGGGCCGGGCGCGCAGCATGAAGCTGAAGTCCTCCGAGCCCATGGTGGGCTCGACCGCGCGCAAGACGTTGTGCTCGCCTACCACGTCGGCCGCCACGTCGGCCGCGAAGGCGCTGTGCTCGGCGTGGTTCACGGTCGGCGGGTAGTAGCGGTCGAAATTCAGCACGGCGGTTGCACCGTGCGCTTGCGCAGTCAGTTGCGCGATGTTGCGCATCCGCTCCTCGATCAGGTCGGTCACGCGATCGTCGAACGTGCGCACCGTGCCGCCGATCAGCGCGTTATCGGGCACCACGTTGGTGGCATCCCCCGCCTTGAGGATGGTGATCGACAGCACCGCCGCGTCTATCGGCTTCTTGGCGCGCGTGACGATGCCCTGCAAGCCCTGCGCGATCTGGATCGCGACAAACACCGGGTCCACGCCGAGGTGCGGCATGGCGGCGTGCGCGCCCTTGCCGGTGACCGTGATGTGGAACTGGTTGCCGCTGGCCATCATCGGTCCGGGCGCGAAGCCGAACTGCCCGACCTTCATGCCCGGCCAGTTGTGCATGCCGAACACGGCATCGCACGGGAAGCGCTCGAACAGGCCGTCGTCGATCATCTTCTGCGCGCCGGCGCCGCCCTCCTCGGCCGGCTGGAAGATGAGATTGACGGTGCCGTCGAACGGCTTGACCTCCGCCAGGTACTTGGCCGCACCCAGCAGCATCGCGGTGTGGCCATCATGGCCGCACGCGTGCATCTTGCCGGCGTGGGTGGAGGCGTGCGCAAAGGCGTTCGCTTCCTGGATCGGCAGCGCGTCCATGTCGGCGCGCAGGCCGATGCTGCGGCGGCTGTTGCCGTTGCGGATCACGCCCACCACGCCAGTGCCGCCGAGGCCGCGATGCACGTCGATGCCCCACGCGGCGAGCCGGTCGGCCACGAGGTCGCTGGTGCGATGTTCCTCGTAGCGCAGCTCGGGGTGGGCGTGCAGGTCGCGCCGCAGCGCTTCGATGTCGGCACGGAACTGGACGACGCGGTCGATCAGCTGCATGGGGTGTCCTGGGCTCGGGATGACGGGCCGGGCCGATGGTACCCAAGGCGAGGTGTTGCGTCGTTGTCACGCCGCCGGCGATCAGCGTCGCTCGGCGCCGCCCCAAAAGCTTGAGGAAACCCCAGTTTCGCCCCCATGACGACCTTTACCAGCGCACGGTCATCGGCGAGACTGCTTACGGTCGTACCCTGCCGCAAACCCTGAGGTCAACGTATGCCAGGTTGTGGTGGTCGGGATGACGAGCAGTTCGGCCCGCGGGCCGCTGAACACTGATCCAAGCCGGCCGCCCGGCCGCATTCCACAAGAGGAACACGCGTGAAGACTGTCCGCAACGTTGCATTGGCCGTCGCCCTGACGCTCGGCTCGACCGCCGCGATGGCGCAGTTCTACGCTGGCGGCGGCGCCGGCCAGACCACTGCCGACATCGACTGCGCCGGCACCCTGTCCTGCGACAAGAAGGACACCGGCCGCAAGGGCTTCGTCGGCTACATGTTCACGCCGATGCTCGGCGTGGAAGGCTCGTACAACGACCTAGGCAAGGCGCGCGCCGGTGTCGACGTGCTCGGCTTGCCGGTCGGTGTCGGCCTCAATCCGCGCGCCTATGGATTGTTCGGCGTCGCCGCGCTGGATTTCGGCTCCCGCTATTCGGCGTTCGCCAAGGCCGGCGTCGCCTACGTCGATACCAAGCTCACCGCGTCGCTCGGCAGTACCACCCTCGGTGACAGCGACAGCGCGACCACGCCGGCCTTCGGTGTCGGCTTCGGCGTGCGGGTGGTCGATGGCCTGCAGGTGCGCGCCGAGTGGGAGCGCTTTCGTGCCGAGTACGTCGGCGAAAAGGGCGACATCGACTTCTTCTCGCTGAGCCTGCGCTTCTGGCTGCCGGCGAAGTGACCGGTGCCTGCCTGATCCCCCCAGTTTCTCGAACGGGAAAACAAGCATGAAAAAGTCCACTTACCGGCTGTCCGTGCTGTGCGCATGCGCCGCGCTGCTCGCCCTGATCTCCTGCGGCGGCGATGATTCCACTGGCCCCGGCATCAACCTCAACCCTGGCCCGATCATCGGCGGCGGTGGCGGCGGCACGACCGACGTGTTCCCGCCCGGCAACGTGGTCGGCACCGTGACGTCGGCAAGCGATGCCACGCCGGTGCAAAGTGCGACAGTCGCCAGCGGTGCGAGCAGCACCACCTCGCTGTCCAATGGCCGCTGGGGCCTGACACTGGGCGATGCGGGCCGCGTGGTCGCCGCCGTGCGTTCGCCCGGCTTCGCCGACAACGTGCGTGTGTTCTCGATCGCCGGTTTGCCGGTGAATGTGCCCTCACCCGTGGTGCCGGCCGGCAACATTACGGCGATCACGCTGGCCACCGGCGGCACCGTGGCGCAGACCGGCACGGCGGCGCAGATCGTGCTGCCCGGCAATGCGCTGACGCCGCCGTCCGGCGTCACCGCGGCGGCGAGCGTGGACGCTCGCATCACCAGCATCGACTTCGTGCAGAACCTGAACGTGGTGCCGGGCGACTTCACCTCGCTCGATGCGATGAGTGCTGCGGTGCCGATCGAGGTGTTCGGCGTGGTGTTCATCACCGCCACCGACGCCACCGGTGCGCGCTATGCGCTCGGCGCCGGCCAGAGTGCCGGACTGCGGATTCCCGCGCTCACGCGCGGCGTGGCGCTGCCGGCGACGCTGCCGCTGATGTACTTCGACGAGGCCACTGCGCGCTGGGTGCAGAGCACGGCCACCGCAACGCTGAACAGTGGCTACTACGAAGGCACCGTCGACCGCCTGGGCTTCTGGGCCGTGGGCCAGCTGCAGCCGACCGTGGTGCTGACCGGTTGCGTGCGCGATCCGGCCAACCAGCCGGTGGCCAATGCGCGCGTGATCCTCGCCGGGGTGGACTACAACGCCAATGCCACCGTGCTGACGGCCGCCGACGGCAGCTTCACGATGCCGCTGCGTGCCAACGCTGCGGCGACCGTCACCGCCCAGGCCGGCGGCGCCGTCACCAACACGGTCGCCATCACGGCGGCGCAGTCGGCGGCCAACCTCAACCTGACCGACTGCCTGCGCACCAGCGGCAGCGTGAGCGGCCTGAGCATCAAGCTGACCTGGGGCGCCTCGCCGTCCGACCTCGACTCGCATCTATTCACGCCCAATGGCGACCACGTCTACTACGTCGACCGCGGCAGCCTGACGGCAGCACCGTACGCGGCCCTCGACGTCGATGACGTCACGGGCTTCGGTCCGGAAGTGGTGACGATCACGCGCCTGTACCCGGGCACCTACCGGTACGCGGTCTACAACTTCAGTGGCAGCTTCACGCCCAACCAGACCAATTCGCCGGCGCGGGTGGAACTGACGCGTGCGGGCTTCACGACCACGTATGCGCCGCCGGCCGGCGAGGGCACCAACCGCTGGTGGGTGCTGTTCGAGGTGGTGGTCGACAGTCAGTGCCGGGCGACGATCCGCAACGTGCAGCAGTGGAGTGCGTCGCAGCCGTCGGTGGCCGCCACCTCGTCGGTGCCCTGCAACTGACGTCGCCTTCGTCTTGGGAAAAGGGGCGCGCTCGACGCGCCCTTTTCTTTGCGCTCACTGAAGCAAGCGGGCGCAATACGCTGCATGCCGGCCGGCCGCTCGGCGGTCAACCCGTGCGGCGCCGCCGCCGGTCGACATCCAGGGCCGAGCAGTAGACTGGCCAGCATGCCTACGCCCGTTGAACTGCCCGTGCAGACCGCCGAGACACCGTCGCCGGCGGCCCTGGAGATGATCGATCGCCTGGTCGGCATCCCGACCGTGAGCCGCGACTCCAACCTCGGCGTGATCGAGGTCGCGCGCGATCACCTGGCCAAGCTCGGCCTCAAGCCGGACCTCGTCTACGACCAGCGCGAGAAGAAGGCCAATCTGTTCTGCACGCTGGCCGACGATGCCGCCGCGGCGAAGACGCGTGGCCTGATCCTGTCCGGCCACACCGACACGGTGCCGGTCGATGGCCAGGACTGGTCGAGCGATCCGTTCCAGGCGAGCCACTCATTTGCGTCCGGCGATGGCCGCATCCATGCGCGCGGCAGCGCCGACATGAAAGGCTTCATCGCCATCGCACTCGCGTGGGCGCAGCGCTTCGTGGCCGCGCAGGAGCGGCTGCCGATCCACCTGTCGCTCACCTACGACGAGGAGACCACCTTCGTCGGCGTGCGCGGCCTGATCGCCGACCTGCACGACAAGGGCATCCGCCCGGCCGGCTGCATCATCGGCGAGCCCACCGACATGCGCGCGATCGTCGCCCACAAGGGCAAGCGCG
>LNFM01005092.1_pt1 | contig 12408 bp, 8 predicted proteins | sample 596031 | NCBI WGS metagenome assembly LNFM01 (sample SAMN04254537, study PRJNA301005) | activated carbon metagenome | isolation source: dual media filters at the Ann Arbor, Michigan drinking water treatment plant | place: USA: Ann Arbor
TCGTCGGTCTATGTCACCTGGATCAATCGCGGCAGCCTGGAAGGTGCGGCCCAGATCGCCATGCTGATGCTGGTGCTGGTGACGATGCTGCTCGTTGCCGAGCAGTTCGCCCGGCGCGCGCGGCGCTTCCACAATGCGCGCGGCACGCAGTTGAAGGCGCGGCCGCCCCGCATCCCGCTGTCCGGTGTGCGGGCCGCAGGCGCCATGGCGGCTGCCGCCCTGCCCGTGGCACTCGGTTTCGGCGTGCCGCTCTATGTCTTCGGCCGCTACGCGGCGCGGCGGCTGGACAGTGTCATCAATCCGGAACTCGGTCACGCCTTCCTCAACAGCGTGATGACGGCCGGCCTCACCGCAGTGCTTACTGTGACGCTGGCGCTGGTCATGCTCAACGCGGTGCGCATTACCCGGACCCATGCCGTGCGGACGCTGGTGCGCGTCGGCTCGATCGGCTACGCGCTGCCGGGCACGATCATGGGGCTTGGCCTGCTCTACGCGCTCGCGCGTATCGACAACTGGATCGACGCCCTGGCGCGTACAAATTTCGGCGTCTCGACGGGCCTGTTGCTGACCGGCACGGCCGCGGCGGTCGTTCTTGCCTGTACCATCCGTTTCCTGGCGCTTGCGGAGGGCACGATACGGTCGAGCCTGGAGAAGCTGCCGTCCAATCTCGACGAGGCTGCGCGCAGCCTCGGCAAGACGCCCGCCCAGAGCGCAGCCCTTGTGCTTGTGCCCTTGCTGCGTCCGGCGCTGCTTACCGCGGCGGTTCTGGTCTTCGTCGACACGATCAAGGAACTGTCGGCGACCATCCTGCTGCGGCCATTCGGCTTCAATACGCTGGCCACGCTCGTCTATGAAAATGCTTCGCGCGCCGTCGTGGAGGATGGCGCGGCGGCGGCCCTGGTGATCATCGCGACCGCGACCGTCCCGGTCATTCTGCTGTCGCGCGCGCTGGCGCATGACCGCGCCGCGTCGATGTGACGTCTCCAAAGAAAAGGCGCCCAAGGGGGCGCCTGAAATCGAATTGCTGTGACAACGGGCTTGAGCGAACGATGAAGCCTCCCGGGGGTGAGGAGGAACGGTATTTCTCCGTCAAGTTGACTTCACTATCGCCACCATCCGTTAACGGAACCTTACCGCGATGCTGAAGGGTTTACGAATGTGTACCACTTGTAAAATCGAGGTAAATTTCCACGCAGCAATTCGCTAACCACGACGGCGCGCCGTCATTTCGCGAGCTGCGGCAGATCGCGAAACAGCTCCAGCGCCTCGGGATTGGCGAGGGCCTCGCGGTTCTTGACAGGACGGCCGTGGACAACCTCGCGCACGGCAAGCTCGGTGATCTTGCCGGACTTGGTGCGCGGAATGTCGGCCACCGCCACGATCCGGGCCGGCACGTGGCGAGGGCTGGCACCGGTGCGGATTTTCGCGCGGATGCGCTTTTCCAGATCATCATCGAGAAGCTGTCCCGCGGCGAGGCGGACGAACAGGACGACGCGGACGTCGTCGTCGAAATCCTGGCCGATGCACAGCGCTTCGGCGATCTCGGGCAGTTGCTCGACCTGGTTGTAGATTTCCGCCGTGCCGATGCGCACGCCGCCCGGGTTCAGCGTGGCGTCGGAACGGCCGTGGATGATGATGCCGCCATGCTCGGTCCATTCCGCAAAGTCGCCATGGCACCAGATGTTGTCGAAGCGGTCGAAATAGGCGGCGTGATATTTCGCTCCATCGGGATCGTTCCAGAAGCCGATCGGCATCGACGGGAACGCCCTGGTGCAGACCAGTTCGCCCTTTTCGCCGCGCACAGAACGACCATCGTCGTCCCAGACGTCCATGGCCATGCCCAGGCCGGCGGCCTGGATCTCGCCCGCCCATACAGGCTCGGTCGGGACGCCGAGCACGAAGCAGGAGACGATGTCGGTGCCGCCAGAAATGGACGCCAGATGGACGTCCTTCCGGATGCCGTCATAGACGAACTGAAACCCTTCCGGCGACAGCGGCGAACCGGTCGATGAAATGGTGCGCACATGCGCCAGTCTGTGCGTCGCAATCGGCGTCAGGCCGGCCTTGCGCACGGAATCTATGAACTTCGCCGAGGTGCCGAAATAGGTCATGTTCTCAGCATCGGCAAAGTCGAACAGCGCGTTGCCGTTGGGATGGAAGGGGGAACCGTCATAAAGCAGCACGGTTGCCTCGCAGGCCAGCGCGGAGACCAGCCAGTTCCACATCATCCAGCCGCAGGTGGTGAAGTAGAAGACGCGGTCGCCCCTGCCAATGCCGGCGTGCAGCGTGAGCTCCTTGACGTGCTGCAGCAGCGTTCCGCCTGCCGAATGGACAATGCATTTCGGGATGCCGGTGGTTCCGGAGGAGAACAGGATGTAGAGGGGATGGGCGAAGGGCATCCGGCGGAATTCGACCTTGCGGGGAGCAAACGGTTCGATCGCCGCGTCGAGGGCCCGAGCGATCGGCAGGGTTGCCGCAACCGCGGCGGCCTTTCCGAGATAGTCGACGACAACGACTGTTCGCAAGCTGGGCAGCCTGGCTGCCACGGCGGCGATCTTGTCGCCCACCGGGATCGCCTTGCCATTGTACCAGTAGCCGTCCGGGGCGATGAAGATTACCGGCTCGATCTGGCCGAAGCGGTCAAGCACGCCCTGTTCACCAAAGTCCGGCGAGCATGACGACCAGACGGCGCCGAGCGAGGCGGTGGCCAGCATTGCGGCGATCGTCTCTGGCATGTTGGGCATCATCGCCGCGACGCGGTCGCCCTCTTTCAGTCCGACAGAGATGAAGAGCTGCTGCAGCCGGGAGACGAGCGCATGCAGTTCATCCCACGAGAGACGCTTCTCGACCTTGTCCTCGCCGCGAAACACCAGCGCGTCGCCAGCACCCGTCGTCCTGAGCAGGTTCTCCGCGAAGTTCAGCGCTGCGTCCGGAAAGAAGGATGCACCCGGCATCCGGTCGCCATCGACCAGAAGGCGGCTGCCCTTGTCGCCGATCACACCACAGAAATCCCAGATGAGGCTCCAGAAGGCGCCTCGGTCCTCGACCGACCAGCGATGCAGGTCGGCGTAGCTTCCAAGCGCCTGCCCCGAGACTGCGGAGGCGCGCGCCATGAAGGCGGTGATGGCTGCGTTTTCTATCCGGTCGCGGCTCGGCGTCCAGAGCGGTGTTGATGATGCCACGACAGTTTCTCCCCGAAAACGTGCCGGCTTTCTGACATAGTGCGACGCACAATTGCAAGTTGCCCGCCGCCCCGGCGTTGCGTGAGGAAAGGACCCTGTGCGCAACCGCCATCGCGAGGCCACAATGGCTTGAAATGCCATTTCAGTCGGTTACACACGGTGATCGGCTCAGCCGGCGAGCGCAGGAAACGCGCCCAAACGGGAAGATTTCAGGCGTCATGCCATCACCCTTCATCAGGCGGAGCATCTGGGCGCTCGTGTATGCGGGAATTCTCGCTGCACTGGTTGTGTCAGCCTTGCTCTACCTTGCTTCCACCCGCATCGTGCGCGACCGCATCGCCCTGGAGATGAGCGCATGGAGCGGCTATCGCGTCGAGATCGGCGCGCCGCCCCAGATCGAGTTCTGGCCGCGCTTCGACGCCGTACTGACCGATGTCCGCCTGTCGGAGTGGGGCGCGACGCAGGGTACTCCTGTGGCCACGGCCGAGCGGGTGGAGATAACGCTGTCGACACTTGCCGCGTTGCGCGGTGAGGTGGTGTTCAAATCGGTGCGCGTCGTGAAGCCCGAACTGCGGGTCGTCGAGGGGGCCGCCGGCCTCTACCTGCCGAAGCAGGCAAAGGGCGGACGCATCATGTCTGCGATCGACGCTGCACGGCAAGCGCTGCGCGAGCGTCCAGGAGACCCCGACACGGCCAGCCTGCCAAGCGAGCCCTTCGGCTCGATCCGCATATCCGATGGCAGGATCACCGTCGCGGACGGGGAAAGCCGTGCGGATCTGGTGTCCGACATATCCGGTACGCTCGACTGGCCGGCCCTTGACCGCCGGGGCAGGCTGACGATCGAGGGGATGCTGCGGGGCGAGGCAATTTCCGTCGATGTCCAGTCCAGCAACCCGCTGCTCATGCTGGCCGGCGGGCAGTCCACGATCACGGCCAAGGCCGAGGCGGCATCCGGCACGGCCTCGTTCAGCGGGACAGCGCGCTTCGGCGAAGAACCCTACATCGACGGCAAGGCGACCCTGGCCGCGCCCTCCTTCAGCGGACTTGCCCAGTGGATCGGCGCGCGCCTGCCGGCCGGGTCGGAGATCGGTGCCGCCAGCCTTTCGAGCACGATTTCCGGCGACGGCAGGCAGATGAAATTCGACGAGGCCAGCATCGAAGTCGACGGCAACCGTGGCACGGGGGCGGTCGAGCTCTCGTTCGAGTCGAGCACGCCACGGATATCGGGCTCGCTTGCCTTCGAGACGCTTGACGTCGGCTCGCTGCTGGACGCCTTTGCGCCGCTGACGTCCCCGCCCGTGGATGCCAGCCCGGCCATGGATGCGGCGCGGGAGAGGCCGGTCAGCATCGACCTTCGCCTTTCGGCGGCGCGCGCCAAGGCGGGATCGGTCGATCTGACCGACGTGGCGGCAACGGCCCAGATCAAGGATGCGCTGGCCGTGTTCGACATTTCCGATGCGACTGCTTTTGGCGGCACGGTTCAGGCGGGCTTACGCTTCGACAGCAAACTCGATGGCCAATGGGTGGAGATGCGGCTCCTTGCATCGGATGTCGACGGCGGCGCCTTCGGGGCGGCGGCGGGCATGACGCGGCTTGTGCCGATCGGGCGCGGCACGGTATCGGTGATCCTGAAGGGTCGCGGCGACGACCTCGAGTCCATGCTGGCAAATGCCGACGGATCCGTCTCGGCAAATTTCGGCGTCGGAGCGCTGTCGAGCTTCAATCTCGCCGCCTTCCTGGAGCGAACCAGAAGCGGCGGCTTCTTTTCCCTCGACGAGGTTTCCAAGGGAAATCTCCCGATCGACGGCATGGACCTCGAAGCGGCGATCTCCAAGGGCGTCGCGCGCATCGGGCGCGGCGAGGCCCGGATGGGGGACCGGACAATCCGCATCACGGGCATCGTGCCCTATATCGGCCGTGGCCTGGCCCTGACCGGCACTGTCGGTCCGGCCAAGGCCGATGCCGGGCCGGACGAGGCCGACTTCTTCGTGGGCGGCTCATGGAGCGCGCCGTTCATCGCGCCGACGCTGACCGACCCACCGCTGGAATAGGCCCCGAAGTCGTCGATCGACGCGCTCCGGCGTCGTCGGTCAGCCGCGCTGGGCCGCCTGCTCGTCGCGAAGGCGCTGAACCTCGCGGCGCTTGTTGGCGAGCGAAGCCAGCACGACGCCGAGCGCCACGACACCGATCAAGAGCGTGCATGCGGCGTTGATCTCGGGCGTGACGCCCAGGCGCACCTGACTGTAGATCTTCATCGGCAGCGTGGTTGCACCCGGTCCCGAGGTGAAGCTCGCAATGACCAGGTCGTCGAGCGACAGCGTGAAGGCCAGCATCCAGCCCGACACGATCGCCGGCAGGATGACCGGCAGCGTGATCTGGAAGAAAGTGCGGGCCGGCGGCGCACCGAGGTCCATCGCTGCCTCTTCCAGCGACCTGTCAAAAGTCACCAGCCTGGACTGCACAACCACTGCCACAAAGCACATCGAGAAGGTGATGTGCGCCAGTGTCACCGTCATGAAGCCACGGTCGAAGCCGATCGCCACGAAGAGCAGGAGCAGCGAAAGGCCGGTGATCACTTCGGGCATGACGAGCGGCGCAAAGACCATCCCGGAAAACAGGATGCGGCCACGGAAGCGCGTGTAGCGCGTCAGCGTCAGGGCGGCCATCGTGCCCAGAACGGTTGCGACGCTGGCGGAAATGAATGCCACCCGCGCGGTGACCCAGGCCGCGTCCATCAGGCCCTGATTGTTGAACAGGGCCGTGTACCATTTGGTAGAGAAGCCGCCCCACACCGTGACGAGCTTGGATTCGTTGAAGGAGAAGATCACCAGAAGGACGATCGGCAGATAGAGGAAGGCAAAGCCGAATACGATCGAGGTGATGTTGAAGCGCGACCAGCCTGCGTTCATCGGCCCTGCTCCTGCGCGCGCGCCTGCGCATTCTGGAAGATCATGATCGGCACGATGAGCAAGAGCAGCAGGATCACCGCCACCGCGGACGATACCGGCCAGTCGCGGTTGGAGAAAAACTCGTTCCAGAGCGTCTTGCCGATCATCAGGGTCTGCGAGCCGCCGAGCAGGTCGGGAATGACGAATTCGCCGACGGCCGGAATGAAGACCAGCATGCAGCCGGCGATGACACCCGGCAGCGAAAGCGGAAAGGTGATCTTCCAGAAGGCACTGGCCGGCGGGCAGCCGAGATCGTTGGCCGCCTCGATCAGGGAAAAGTCCATCTTCTCCAGCGCCGAATAGAGCGGAAGGATCATGAAGGGCAGGTAGGAATAGACGATGCCAATGAAGATCGCGGTGTGCGTATTCAGGATGATGAGCGGCTCGTCGATGATGCCGATCGCCTGCAGGAACTGGTTGAGCAGGCCCTCCGGCTTGAGAATGCCGATCCATGCATAGACGCGGATCAGGAACGAGGTCCAGAACGGCAGGATGACCAGCATCAGCAGGGTCGGCCGGATGCTGGCCGGCGCGCGCGCCATGCCGTAGGCGATGGGGTAGCCGACGAGCAGCGTGAAGAAGGTGGAGATGGCCGCGATGACGACGCTCGAGACATAGGCGTTGAAATAGAGCGCGTCTTCCGTCAGCCAGATATAGTTGTCGATGCTGAGCTGTCTGAGCTGACCAAAGAAGCCATCGAGCGTGAAGACCGGGACGTAGGGCGGCATCGCGATCGCGGTCTGCGACAGCGAGATCTTGAAGACGATGAGGAAAGGGACGAGGAAGAAGACAAACAGCCAGAGATAGGGAACGGCGATCACGAGTCGCCCGACCACGGCCGAGACGGCGCGATCCCAGAGCGACTTGCGCGGCGTCGCAAATGCGGAAGGAAGGGCGGTGTCGCTCATGGCCGGCCCCTCACCGTGTCAGCACGACGCCGGCGTCGGGCCGGAAGGAAATCCACGCCCGATCGTTCCAGCTGAGGGGATCTTCCGAGATGCGGGCCGCATTGAGCGCGCTTGCCTTGACGACCTGCCCATCACCCAGCTTCACGTAGTAGACGGTCATGTCGCCGAGATAGGCGAGGTCGAAAACCTCCCCTTCCATGGCGTTGGGAGCACCCTCGGGCTTTCGGGACGAGACCTTGATCTTCTCCGGCCGGATGGCGAAGGCGACCGCATTGCCGGCAGCCGCCTCGCCCGCGTTCTCCACGGTGATCTCCGCGCCGGTGGCGCCGGTGATGCGGACGCTGTTGCCTTCACGGGCGGCGACCTTGCCCTCGAACATGTTCACATTGCCGACAAAGCCCGCGACGAAGCGCGAGACCGGCGCCTCGTAGACTTCGGCCGGGGTGGCAACCTGCATCACCTGGCCCTTGTCGAGAATTGCGATGCGGTCGGCCATGGTCATCGCCTCTTCCTGGTCGTGCGTGACGACGACGAAGGTCAGACCGAGATTCTGCTGCAGGTCCATCAGTTCGAACTGCGTCTCCTCGCGCAGCTTCTTGTCGAGCGCGCCGAGCGGCTCGTCGAGGAGCAGCACCTTCGGGCGCTTGGCCACCGATCTGGCAAGCGCCACGCGCTGGCGCTGGCCGCCTGAGAGCTGGTGCGGCTTGCGCTTTGCGAACTGGGTGAGCTTGACCAGCCGCAGCATCTCCGCGACGCGCGTCTCGATTTCGGATTTCGGCATGCCTTCCTGCTTGAGTCCGAAGGCGATGTTGGCCTCGACCGTCATGTGCGGAAACAGCGCGTAGGACTGGAACATCATGTTTACAGGGCGACGATAGGGCGGAATGCCGCGCAGATCCTGGCCCTCGAGCAGGATGCGGCCGGATGTCGGCTCATCGAAGCCGGCGAGCATGCGCAGCAGGGTCGATTTCCCGCAGCCGGATGCGCCGAGCAGCGCAAAGAACTCGCGCTCATAGATAGACAATGAGAGATTGTTGACGGCGGTGAAGTCGCCGAAGCGCTTCGTGACGTTCTCAAAGACGATGTACGGCTTTGCGTTCGGGTCGTTCCAGGGTGCGAAGTCCCTGCGAATGCTGCCCAGCGATTTCATGGCGTCCCCTCACCCTGCCCGAAAACAAAACCCCGGCGGATGTCCGCCGGGGTCCTGGTCAATGTCACTGCCCCGTGACGATCTTGGTCCATAGCCGGGTCACCACCCGCTGGGTCTTGGGATCATAGGGCGATACCGTGAAGAGCTTTTGCAGCGTGGCTTCATCAGGATAGATCGCCGGATTGTCCATGATCTCCTTGTCGATGAACTGCTGCGACGCCTTGTTGCCGTTGGAGAAGTAGACGTAGTTCGTGGCCTTGGCGGCTACTTCCGGCTTCATGATGAAGTTGAGGAATTCATGGGCCTCGGCGACGTTCTTGGCGTCGGCGGGAATGGCCATCTGGTCGAACCACATTTCCGCGCCTTCCTTCGGCACGACATAGTCGATGACGACGCCCTGGTCGGCTTCCGCCGCGCGGTCGCGCGCCTGGAAGATGTCGCCGGACCAGCCGACAGCCAGGCAGATGTCGCCATTGGCCAGCGCGTTGATGTATTCGGAGGAGTGGAACTTGCGGATGTGAGGACGGATCGCGAGAAGCGTCTCCTCGACCTTGGCGAAGTCCTCCGCGGATTTGCTCTCCGGATCCAGGCCGAGATACTTCAGGGTCGTGGGCACCATGTCGCTCGGCGAATCCAGAACGAAGACACCGCAATCGGCGAGCTTGGCCAGGTTTTCCGGCTTGTAGAACACGTCCCAGCTGTCGACCTTCTCGATGCCGAGCGCTTCCTGGACCTTCTTCTGGTTGTAGCCGATGCCAACCGTTCCCCACATCCAGTTGACCGAATACTCGTTGCCGGGGTCGTATTTCTGAACCCGGTCGGTCACCACGTCCCACATGTTGCTCAAGTTGGGCAGCTTGGACTTGTCGAGTTTCTGGTAGACGCCAGCCGCGATCTGGCGGACGAGGAAGTTGCTCGTCGGCACGACGATGTCGTAGCCGCTGCCGCCGGCCAGGAGCTTGGTCTCGAGTATCTCGTTGGAATCGAAGACGTCATAGACGACCTTGATGCCGGTTTCCTTGGTGAAGTCCTCGATGATCGACTGGTCGATATAGTCCGACCAGTTGTAAACGTTGACGACCCGCTCCTGCGCGACGGCGCCAGAGGCAAAGGCCGCGATGATTGCCGATGTGGCCGTGAGCCATAGCGCGGTGCGTATCATACAGAACTCCTGTTTTCGTGCCCCTCCCGGTTCGCTCGGTTGCCCGTCGACCGGGTATTTTGTGAAGACTATTAACGATATGGCCGCACGACAAGCACGAAATGGCAATCGTGCTGCGCTGCGGCAATTACCCTACGAGGGACATGCTGGCCATCAGTTGGGAGAAGGCAGCCCGGTGACGCCCGGCCGCCGTGGCCGGGCCTGGCGCTTGAATTCGAGGCCGATGTGAATCATCAGCGCTGCAAAGACCACAGCGCCGCCGAGCATGGTGCGCGTCGAGGCCGTCTCGCCGTGTATGAGCCAGACCCAGATGGGACCGAGGATCGTCTCGAACGTGCCGAGCAGCGCGGCGAATGCTGCCGGGATGAGCCTTGCGCCCGTCGCGAAGAAGGCAAGGCCCAGGCCGAGATTGAGTGCCCCGAAGGTAAAGAGCACTGCCATGTCCAGTTGAGACACCGCGAAGGTTGAAGCCTGCGTCGCAGCAAAGAGAGCGGCAAAGAGCGTCCCCAGGCAGGTGGCCGGCGTCATGCGGACATGGGAATAGCGCCGCGTGATAACGGTGGCGGTGGAGAAGGCGATGGCGATCAGCAGCGACAGACCATCGCCGATGGGCGATACGGTGCCTGTCAGGGACTCCGACACCATGATCGCGACGCCGAAAATCACGGCCGCAATGGCGATCCAGGTCGGCAGCGCAACCTGCTCGCGAAACACCACCCAGGCGAGCAGGGCCGCAATCAGCGGCACACCGGCCTGCATCAGCAGGATATTGGCCACGGTCGTGTATCCCAGGGCAACGACGAAGGAGGTGGAGGCGATCGCAAAGCAGACGGCGACGGCCAGTCCCGGCAGGCCCATGTCGCGAAAAAGCTTCAGCATGCCGCGCGCGCCATCGCGCCAGAGCATGAAGCCGATGAGAAACGCGCAGGCCCAGACGGAGCGCCAGAACACCACCGTCCAGCTGTCGTCCGTCTCGACGAAGCGCGCGATCACCCCGCCAAAACTCCAGACCAGCGCCGACAGGAAGACCAGCAGAAAGCCGACGCGCTCGCCCCGGCCCGAGGCGGGCTGAGCGGAAGCGGGGGCGGTCGGATCGGTCATGAACGGAGCATCTTCGAATTGTCTGCCCGGCGCTGTGCCAAGGGCGACGCGCCATAGCGGAAACCGGGTAGAGCAATGAAGCGGGGCGGGCGTGGTCCACGCTGTGGCGATGGTTGTGGCACGTCGGCCCAAAAGGCAAGCGGCCACGATTTTCCTTACGCAGCCACGATGCTATGATGCCTGCAACGGAGCAAGCACATGAACCAGACCCTGAAAGAGGCCATACTCGAAGTCGAAGCGCTGCCCGAAGCAGAACAGGAGGAACTGGCACAGGCGCTGATGGACATGGCCATCAGCAAGAAGATCGACGCGATGCTTGCGGAATCGGAGGCGCTGGGCGGCGAAGTGCCGGAGAACAGCCCCTTTGCCGCCATGCGCAAGGCGATCGACGCCAAACTGGCGGCCGCCGAGGCTCGCGGCGGCGCGATACCTCACGATGTCGTGTTTGCTCGGATAAAGGCCAAATATGGCGGCTGAGCTTGTCTGGCTTGAACAGGCTGAAGCCGATCTGGACTCCGTTGGCGAGCATATCGCACAAAGCAATCCCGGGGCTGCGGCATAATACGTCGATTCTATCTTGTCAGCCTGCAAGAAATTGACAGATTTTCCGCGTTCAGGGCGCCAGTACAACAAGCGCTATCGCATATTGGTGGTTCGAAACCATCTCGTCTTCTATCGCCACGACAAAACCCGCGAAAGAGTTGTCATTGCGGCAGTCTTCGATGGGCGCCGGAATCTGGCCAGGCTGGTCAAATCCCTGCTCGGACGAGAAAACCTGCGCCGTCACTGAAAATCAAACGCGCTCAACCCGGTCACCATCTCGTCGAGGCCGAGCGGGCGGGTGATGGGCGGTTCGGCGCGCGCCAGGCAGCCGATGCGTTCGCATAGCCGGCAGGCGGGCCCGATCGGGGTGGCTGGCACTGCTCCCGGCCTGCCCGATGTTGCGGGCGCCGCACCCGGCAAAGCCGCGCCGTAGACGATCTCGTCCTTGAAGCCGATGTCGCAGCCGAGCAGCAGTGCCGTTCGGCGCGGGCGCTCGTTGAAGGCGCCCTGCGGACCCTCCAGGCTGCGCGCCACGCAGAGGAACTCCGCGCCGTCGGGCATCTCGACGGCTTCGACAAAGATCTGGCCGGGCAGAGAGAATGCCGCGTGCACTGGTAGCTTCGGACAGGCTCCACCGAAACGGCTGTGCGGAAAACCCTGGGCTCCGGCCTTGCGGAAGCGGTGGCCTGCATTGTCGACTTCCAGCATGAAGAAGGGAACGCCCGAACTGCCTGGCCGCTGCAGCATTGTCAGGCGGTTGGCGGCCTGCTCGAAGGAGACGCCGAAGCGCGAGCGCAGCACGTCGACGTCGTAGCGCGCCCGAACGGCAGCAGACTGGAACGCCTGGTAGGGCATCATCAGCGCATGCGCGGCGTAGCGGCCAAGCTCGAAGCGGGCGAGCCTGCGGGCTTCGTCCGACCCGAGCTTCAAGGCCTGGATCTCGCCTGCGACCGCCACCGTCATGCGGATCAGGCAGGCTTCCATGGCGATCTCGCGCAACTGGTCGAAGGGCGAGAGCCGTTCGGAGATGAACAGGCGCTGGGAATGGCGGTCGAAGCGGCGGCGCCAGTTCGGCATGGTCGCCACCGGCAGAACCTTCACGACGATGCCGTATTCGCGCCTGAGCCAACCCTTCAACGCCGCGAGCAGGTCGTCACCTGGGTCGAGGACGGCCGTGAAGGCCTCAGCCTCGGCCTCGATCGCCTCAAAATGGTTCGGCCGCCGCTCGAAGATCTCGTGGACTTCATCGATCGGCAGGCGGGCACCGGAAAGCGCGGTCGTCCTGCCCTCGCGGGCGAGCAGTTCCGACAGATCCGACAGCCGCTCGGCCTGTTCGCGATAGGCGCGGTAGAGCTTGATCATGGCAGCTGCCGCATTGGGAGCAGCCTCCGCCACCTCGACCAGTTCCTGCTCG
>LNFM01011073.1_pt1 | contig 12408 bp, 12 predicted proteins | sample 596031 | NCBI WGS metagenome assembly LNFM01 (sample SAMN04254537, study PRJNA301005) | activated carbon metagenome | isolation source: dual media filters at the Ann Arbor, Michigan drinking water treatment plant | place: USA: Ann Arbor
CATGCTGGTCGCCGCCGACAGCGCGAAGGCCGAGGCGCCGGCGTCCAGCTTCAGCAGCCGCGCGCAGGCCGCCGCCGCGCCGATCACGCCAACGGTCGCCGTCGCATGCCAGCCGCGGTTGCGGTGGGTGGGGTTCACGCCCTGCCCGACCCGGCCCATGATCTGCAGGCCGACGATGTAGGCATCGATGCAGGCGGCGCCGGGCAGGTTCTCCTGCTCGGCCAGCGCCAGGATCGCCGGGGCGAGCACGGTGGTCGCGTGCGCCTTGGGCGGATCGAAATTGTCGTCGAAGTCGAGCGCGTGGCCGGCGGTGCCGTTGACGAGGGCGGCCCAGGGCGCCGCCAGCCGCCTGCGCTGGCCGGCGACGGCGCACGGACCCTGTCCCCAGTCCTGCACGGCGTTGAAGACATACTGGCTGGCCGGCTCGGCGGCGCCGGGGACCATGACGGCGATGAAGTCGACGAACTCGCGGTGAGCCCAGTCCAGCGCATCGTCGGGCCAGGCCTCAGGGGCGTCCGCCACCCATGCGCCGTAGCTCTCCAGCGGGTTGTTGCTCATCTCCGACCTTTGCCGTTTCCTGATAGTGCACAGCGGGCTCAACCTAATCCCGGCGCCACGCCGGGGCAACCAAGATCATGAAACGGAAAGGGCGCGGAATCCGCGCCCTTTCCTGCCGAAAAGCCAATCCGGCGATCCTTACAGCACCAGCGCGAGCGGCTCCTCGCAGAGTTCCTTGAACACCTCGAGGAACCTGGCGCCGAGCGCGCCGTCGATCGCCCGGTGATCGCAGGACAGGGTGACGGTCATCATGGTCGCGACGGCCGGCGAGCCGTTGCGCGCGATGATCCGCTCCTCGCCCTTGCCCACCGCCAGAATGGCGCCCTGCGGCGGGTTGATCACGGCATCGAAGCTCTTGATGCCGAGCATGCCCATGTTGGAGATCGAGAACGTGCCGCCCTGGATCTCCTCCAGCTTCAGCTTGCCCGACCGGGCGCGGGCGGCAAGGTCCTTGGTCTCGGCGGCGATCTCCTGCACCGTCTTCATGTCGGCCGCGCGGATGATCGGCGTGATCAGGCCACCTTCCAGCGACACCGCCATGGAGATGTCGGCGTGCCTGAAGAAATGCAGGCCGTCGTCGTGATACTGCACGTTCATCTTCGGCACATGCTTCAGCGCCAGGCCGCAGGCCTTGATGATGAAGTCGTTGACCGAGGCCTTCACGTCGTTGGCCGCGTTGACCTTCTGGCGCCGGGCCAGCAGGCGGTCCAGTTCCACGTCCACCGTCAGGTAGATGTGCGGGATGGTCTGCTTGGCTTCCGTCAGGCGGCGCGCGATGGTCTTGCGCATGGAGTTGAGCGCCTCGACCGCATGCGGGTTGACGCCCGGCACATAGGCGGCTGGCGCGGCGGCGGCGGGAGCGGCCTTCGGCGCGGCGGCGGTTGCCTCGACATCTTCCCTGGTGATCCTGCCGTTGCGGCCCGAACCCTGGACCCGCGCGAGATCGACGCCGAGTTCCTTGGCCAGCTTGCGCACCGCGGGCGTGCTGCGCACATCGTCGTTGACCGAAGCCGCATCATCGCCGCCGGCGGCACCGCTTTCGGCATGGGCACGAACGTCTTCCTCGGTGATCCTGCCGTTCCGGCCGGTCCCGGCGACGTCGTCGACATCAACGCCCAGTTCCTTGGCGAGACGCTTCACCCGCGGCGTCACGCGAGCCTTGTCGCCATCCTCGTCGTCTCCTCCAGCGGCGCGCTGTGCGTCGTAGTAGGCCTGCACGTCGCGGTCGGAAATCCGGCCGCCGTCGCTGGGCACCTTGCTGATATCGACGCCCAGGGTTTCCGCCAGCTTTTTGGCGCGCGGCGAGGCGCGTTTCCCTGCGCCGGACTCATCGTCGTCCGATGCCTCGGCGGCGGCCGGCGCGGAGCCGTAGGAACCGGCGCTGGCCGGCTTTGCCTCGGTGGCGTTGTCGGTGTTCGAGCCGAGCGCCTCGACGCGGCCGACGGCCTCGGAGCGGTAGTTCCTGACGAAACTTTCGACGTCGGCGTCCGACATGTCCTTGTCGGCGATCACGCCGAGCAGGCCGCCGACCGGGACGACTTGGCCTTCCTGGGCGACATGCCGGCGCATCACGCCTGGAATGTCGGCCTCGACCTCGTTGGCGATCTTCTCGGTCTCGACGTCCATGATGGGCTGGCCCTTGTCGACGGGCTGGCCTTCCGCGACGTGCCACTTGGCCAGGGTGCCCTCGACCATTTCGAGGCCCCATTTCGGCATGATGATTGCCTTGATATTGGCCATGGCGGTCTCTCCTTCATTCCCTTAACGCATCATCGCCCCGGTGGATGACCTCATCCGCCGGGGCGACAACGCCAACCAAACCCGGCTTAGAAGTCGACCGATTTCCGGATCGCCTCTTCGATCTTGGCGCCGCTGGGCAGGTAGGCCCGCTCCAGATTGGGCGCGAACGGCACCGGCGAGTGGGCCGAGGTGACCATCTGAATCGGCGCGTCCAGGAACTCGAAGCCCTTCATCGCCACCATGGCCGAGATGTCGCCGGCCACCGAGCAGCGCGGCGGCGATTCGTCGACGATGATCAGGCGGCCGGTTTTCTGGACGCTGGCCAGGATGATGTCCTCGTCCAGCGGCGACGTGGTGCGCGGGTCGATGACGTCGCAGGTAATGCCGCCTTCCTTGGCCAGCTTGTCGACGACGGCCTCGGAGAAGTGCACCATGCGGCCAATGGCGACGACGGTCGCGTCCTTGCCTTCACGGTAGCGCATGCCCTTGCCGAACGGGATCGCGGTGTCGCCTTCGGGCACCTCGCCCTGCACGCCGAACAGCGCCTTGTGGTCGAAGAACACCACCGGATCGTCGTCGCGTATGGCAGTGAGCATCAGGCCCTTGACGTCCGCCGGCTTCGACGGCACGGCGACCTTGATGCCCGGAATGTGCGTGATGATCGGGTAGATCGCCTGCGAGTGCTGGGCGGCGGCCGAGAGGCCGGCGCCGTATGCCGTGCGCAGCACCATCGGCGTCCGCGAGGTGCCGCCGAACATGTAGCGGAACTTGGCGGCCTGGTTCATGATCTGGTCCAGGCAGTAGCCGATGAAATCGGCGAACATGATCTCGACGACCGGGCGGAGCCCGGCGAGCGCCGCGCCGGCGGCGGCGCCGACGATGGCGGCCTCGGAGATCGGCGTGTCGATGAAGCGGTTCTCGCCGTAGCGGGCATGGAACTGCGGATAGGTGCCGAAAATGCCGCTCTGGTTGTCGCGGACGCCCGACGAGCCGCCGGCGCCGCCGGCGACGTCTTCACCCATGATGATGACCCGCTCGTCGCGGTCCATCTCGATCATCAGGGCTTCGGTGATCGCTTCGCGATAAGTCTTGATAGCCATATCGATGCTCCCCGGCCCTAGTAGTTGATGTAGACGTTCTTGGTGACGTCGGAGTCCGGCGGGAACGGCGCCGCGATGGCTTCCGCGACGGCTTCGTCGATGAGCTTCAGCACCTCCGCATCGACCTGGTCCATCTCGGCGTTCTCGAGCAGCTTGGCATCGGTCACACGCTTCCTGAAGTTCTTCAGGCAATCCATGGTCTCGCGGGCCATCTCGACCTCGCCCTTGGCGCGGTACTTCTGGGCATCGCCCTCGAAGTGGCCGAAGTAGCGCAGGCAGGTGAATTCCAGCGCGGTCGGGCCGCCGCCGGTACGGGCGCGCTCGACGGCTTCGCGGGTCATTTCATAGACCGCGAAGAAATCGGTGCCGTCCGCCTTCGACGCGGGCATGCCGAAGCCTTCGGCGCGGCGCACCATGTCGGTCTTGCCGGCGCCAACCGCGTAGGCCGGCGCGGTCTGCTCGGAATAGCCGTTGTTCTCGAACACGAAGATCACCGGCAGGCTCATCATCACGGCCATGTTCATGGCTTCGAACACCGGACCGGAATTGCAGCTGCCATCGCCGGCCAGCGCGACCGCCACTTCACCCTTGCCGCGGTTGCGGAAGGCGATGGAGGCACCCATGGCCAGCGGCGGACCACCGCCGACGATGCCGTTGGCGCCCAACATGCCCTTGGACAGGTCGGCGATATGCATCGAGCCACCCTTGCCGCCGCACAGGCCGGTCGCACGGCCATAGATCTCGGCCATCATACCCTTCACGTCGCAGCCCTTGGCGATGCAGTGGCCGTGGCCGCGGTGCGTGGAGGTGATGGCGTCGCTGTCGTTCAGGTTCTCGCAAACGCCGACGGCGATCGCTTCCTGCCCGGAATAAAGGTGGGTAAAGCCCGGAATGAGCCCTTTCGGGATCTCCTCGTGAAGCCGGTCCTCGAATTCGCGGATCGTCTTCATCTGCCGGTACGCCTTGAGCAATTGCTCGCGTGATAACTGCACTGGTGTCTCCCTGGTCCAGATGTGTACTCGGTTCGGCGCCTGCGCGGACCAGGTGGTTCAAGGCCTGTCCAGCGCCGATTGAGGTAGCGGACTGTAGCACAGTAGGCCGCTTGGTCTAGCCCTCCAGCACCACCGCCGGAGGGTTCGCCGGCATGACGCGGGCGAAGCGGAAAAGGGCGGCATTCCGCCGCCCTTCCCCTTTCGGATGCCTCAGAACTTGACGCGCTTGTTCTGTCCGCCGTCGACGGTGACGTTGACGCCGGTGACCCAGCTCGCCGCCGAGGAGAGCAGGAAGACGATGACGTTGGCGACTTCCTCGGGCTTGCCGTAGCGGCCCATGGCGATGGTCGACAGGACATGCTTGAAGAAGGCCGGGTTGCCCTTCTCGATCTTGTCCCAGTCGCCGCCCTCGAAATAGATCGAGCCGGGCGAGACGATGTTGACGCGGATGCCCTTGGGGCCGAGGAACTGGGCGAGCTGCGAACCATAGGTCACGATCGCCGCCTTGGTGGCGCTGTAGGACATCGGCGCGGCGAAGAACTCGCTGGCCGCCGTCGTCGACATGAACACCATGGAGCCCTTGGTCTTCTCCAGATACGGCGCCGCCGCCTCGGCGCCCTGGACCGTGCCCATGATGTCGGACTGGAAGTTGTCCGCCCACTTGAACGCCCAGTTGTTCGGGTCGAAGCCGCCGCCCGCCGACACGTTCGGCACGAACATGTCCAGACCGCCCAGCGCGTCGGCCGTCTGCTTGATCCATGCCACGTAGGACGCGGTGTCGGCGATGTCGACCACGCCGCCGATCACCTTCACGCCCTTCTTCGAAATCTCCTTCACCGCCGCGTCGACTTCATCCTTGTTGCGCGCGCAGATGCCAACATTGACACCCTCGGACGCCAGAAGATCGACGACACGGCGCCCAATGCCCTTCGTCGAGCCTGTCACGATGGCATTCTTGCCCTTCAAACCCAGATCCATGATTCATCTCCCAACCAGATGTGAAAACTCGCTCCGACCCCGCGAGGGCCGCTGCCGCGCGCCGGGGTGGCGCATCGAGGTCCCGCAAACCGGTGTGGCATGACCGCACCTGTCATGGAAGGCGCCCGGAAGGTCTCCCCTGCTCCGCGGGACGTAACGGCAGGTTTGGAGCCATAACATAGATTTTTGCGACCGAACAGGATAAGAGCGGGGCACGGAGAAGACACCAGAACGGGAACCATGACTCAGACCATCATTGTCGTCGGCGCCGGCCATGCCGGAGGCCAGGCGGTCTCCACCCTGCGGCAGAAGGGATTTGACGGCCGCATCATCATGATCGGCGACGAGCCCTGGGTTCCCTACGAGCGTCCGCCGCTGTCGAAGGCGGTGCTGGCGGGCGAACTGGAACTGGAACGCACCTTCCTGAAGAAGGAGGCGTGGTATCCCGAGAAGCAGATCGACTTCCGTCCCAACACGCGGGTGACCTCGTTCGACCGCCGGGCGAAGACAGTCACCACGTCGCAGGGCGAAAACCTCGCCTATGACAAGTTGCTGCTGGCGACGGGCACCAGGGTCCGCAAGCTGCAGGCGCCGGGCGCCAAGCTGGAAAACATCTTCTACCTGCGCGACATCGACGACACCGTGTCGATCCGGAAACAGATGAAGCCGGGCGCCAACGTGGTGATCGTCGGCGGCGGCTATATCGGCCTGGAGGTCGCGGCCGTCGCGGTGAAGATGGGCTGCCACGTCACCGTGCTCGAAGGCCTCGACCGGGTCATGAGCCGCGTCGTGGCGCCCGAGGTTTCGGCGTTCTACCACAAGGTGCACACCGACGCCGGCGTGATCATCAAGACCGGCATGGCGGTGACCGGTTTCGAGGGCCAGGGCAAGGTCGAGCGCGTGCTGTGCGCCGACGATTCCTCCTTTCCCGCCGATCTGGTGATCATCGGCGTGGGCGTCATCCCCAATGTGGAGCTGGCCGCCGAGGGCGATCTGGCCGTGGACAACGGCATCGTCGTCGACGAGTTCTGCCAGACCAGCGACGCGAACATCTGGGCGGCCGGCGACTGCACCAACCATCCGAATGCGCTGCTGGGCCGCCGCCTGCGACTGGAATCCGTGCAGAACGCCGTCGACCAGGCGAAGACCGCGGCGGGCGCCATGTGCGGCGAGCTGAAGGAGTATTCCGAGATCCCGTGGTTCTGGTCGGACCAGTACGACCTCAAACTGCAGATCGCCGGTCTGTCCGAGCCGGGCGACGAGGTGGTGATCCGCGGCAATCCGGCCGACAGGAAATTCTCGGCGCTCTATCTGCGGGACGGCCGGTTCGTCGCCATCAATGCCATCAACATGATCAAGGATTTCATGGCGGCCAAGAAGCTGATCGCCGAAGGCAAGCACCTCGACACGGTGCGCTCGGCGGATACCGAAGTGGCACTGAAAGACATGTGACAAGAGAATCGGTTGCAATGCCGGCCGCCTTTGGCTAGGAAGCGGCGAAATTCAGCAGCAGTGTCACTCCGGGGACCAAACATGGCGAAAATCTTCATCACCAACCGCGAAGGCGAGCAGAGCGAGATCGAAGGCGAGATCGGAATCTCGGTGATGGAGAACCTGCGCGACAACGACTACGAGCTGGAGGCCATCTGCGGCGGCCAGTGCTCGTGCGCTACCTGCCACATCTATGTCGACGGGGCGTGGACCGCCAAGGTCGGCCCGCGCAACGACGAGGAGAACGAGCTGCTGGAAGAGCTGGACTGTGTCCAGCCCGGCTCGCGCCTGAGCTGCCAGATCGAGTTCACCGAAGACCTGGACGGCCTGACGCTGACGATCGCGCCGGACGAATGAGCCGCGCGGCGGTCTGAATCGATAAGCCCGGCCATCGCGCCGGGTTTTGTTTGTCAGAACGGCGCCGACATGAAGATGCCGCCACGATACTCGGTGTAGGAGCGGCGATCGTTGGCCGCGCCGCCGGCGAAGGAGAAGTTCACGGGAGGCTCGGCCGGCCGAGTCGATGCCGCCACCGGCACGGCATTCCCATAACCATCGACCGGCGGTGTGCCGTTGTCGTAGCTGGACACGTTGTTCACCTCGCGCACGTCGCTCCACAGCCCGTAGCGAAGCTGGCCGTTGCCGGTGGCAAATCGCAGGCGGGTGTCGGGCCGGACCCGGTAGGCCGTGTAGCGCGGCATGGCCGAATAGGTGTCGCGGCCGCGAAGGTTGTACTCGTCGGTCTTGCAGGCCGGGCAATCCCTGACCCTGTAGCTCCGCGTCCCGGTGACGCGCGGGACGCCGGTCGCGCCGGCGAGCTTCAGCTTCGCGGGCCTGCCCAGCAGTCCTTTGGGCTCGGGCAGCCGTGCGAGCGCGTCCACCATCTGGACGAAGTCGCCGCCCGCGTCGAACACGGGCGTGCCACCGCCTGCAAGGGCCGGCGCGGCCGTGAACGGAACAATCAGTAATGCCCACAGCATCTTCATGTGAGTTCCCCCGCTGATGCCTTGCTAAGAAACTAGGGTGCATTCACCGGATTCCAACGCCGCCCTTGGCCATATCGTGCCGGTGTCATAGGCTCTGCGCAACAAGGGGAGAGCCATGACGAACCGCAAGAGCACCGTGGTATTCCAGAACGCATTCATCGTGAACGACATCGAGGCGGCGGTTGCCCGCTGGGTGAAGACGATGGGCGTCGGTCCGTGGGTGATGCTGGAGAACATCAGCATGGCCAACGCCGTCTACAAGGGGAAGCCGACCACCATGAAACTGCACGCGGCGCTCGCCGCCTCGGGCGGCATCCAGATGGAGTTGATCCAGCCGCTGCATGACCATCCGTCGGTCTACCGGGATTACTTCCCCACCGGCAAGGAAGGCTTCCACCACATCGGCGTGCTGACCGACGACGTGCAGCGCGACGTGGAGATGTACCGCAAGCTGGGCCACGAGGTGATCGCCTCGGGCGGCAATCCGGACCAGACCCACATCGCCTATGTGGACACCTGGAACACCGGCCATTGCATCGTCGAGCTGATCCACGCCGACGACGCCTACATCAAGATGAGCCGCATGCTGGAAGACGCCGCCCGCGACTGGGAGGGCAAGACAATGACCGTGCCGAGAGGCTGAAAGGAAATCCGATGAAACAGCACCAGAACCTCGTCATCACCCAGAACGCCTGGGTGGTGCGCGATCTCGACGCCGCCATCGCCAGGTTCACCGAGACGATGAAGGTGGGGCCGTGGTTCATGATCCCGAAGATCGCCCTGAACACCGTCAAGTACCGCGGCAGGCCGGCCGAGCTCGACATCTCGGTGGCCGTCGCCTTCGCCGGCCATGTGCAGCTCGAGCTGATCGAGCAGCACAATGACGGCCCGTCGGCCTACCGCGACGCCGTGCCGAAGGGCCAGGACGGCTATCACCACATCTGCTTCTATCCGGACGACTACGACGCCGAACTGGCCCGCTACGTTTCCATGGGCTACGAGGTGGCGACCAGCGGCCAGGTGACGTCAGCCAACGACCGCCGGTTCTGCTACATCGACACCCGCAAGGACCTGAACTGCATGGTCGAACTGGTCGACGCCCCCGAAGGCGGCAGCGTCGTCTGGGCCGCGTTGCGCGAGGCCACCGACACCTGGGACGGCAAGACCGACCCGATCAGGTCGATGGGGCTTTAGAACCAGATCGTCAGATGCCGCGCACCATCATGTGCATGCCGTCGGAATTGTCCTCGCGCAGCTTCTTGTAGGGCGCGTATTCGGGTCCGAACCAGAATTTCCTGAAGGCGTCCTCGGACGGGTAGCGCAGGGCGATGAAGGTCTTGTGGGGCCAGGTGCCGTCGAGCTGGTCGAAGTTGACGCCCGCGGCGCACGCCTGCACGCCGAACCTGGCGCTGATCGGTGGCACTTCCACGTAGTAGGGCTTCATAGCCTCGGCGTCGCGCGTGTCGCCGCCGCCGATCATGAACACGGCGCCGCCGCCGGTGGCGGGCAGCGGATCGTCGGTGAAGGCTTCCGCCAGGATGCAGTCCTGGTCGCTGGACGCCTCGCGGATTTCCTTCATCGGCTTGTATTCGGGCGACCTCCAGAAGGTCCGCGCCCGCTCGAGCGAGGGGAAGCCCAACAGCACCATGCGCTCGCGCCGGTACGCGCCGTCGAGCAACTCGGCATTGTTGTTGACGGCCAGTATCTGGCCACCATAGGAGGCGAGGATCGGCGGCGCGCCCTCGACATATCGGGCCATGCCAGCCTCGTCCTTGATGTCGATGCCGATGAACATGTATGCGACTCTAGCCATTTTGTTTCCCCATTGTTTAGCGAACGCCGTGCATGAGCTTCTTCAGCAGCGGCGAGATCAGCAGCAGCAAGACCGCGCAGCCAACGGCCGTCCAGCCTACCGAATTGAACATGCTGCCATAGACCGGCAGCGCCTGCACCACATCGACTTCCCTGCCGGGCATGTGGTCGATGCTGGCGGTCATGGCGATGAGGCCGGCGCCGTAGTTGGCGAAGGCATTGGACAGAAACCATACGCCCATCATCAGGCCCGAGATGCGGACGATCGACAGCTTGGTGACCGCCGACAATCCCACGGGCGAGATACACAACTCGCCTGTCGAGTGCAGCAGGATGCCCAGCGCCAGCCAGCCCAGCCACACCTTCTCGCCCGGCCCGGCAAGCTGGATGCCAACCACGAAGACCAGAAAGCCGAGGCCGATCTGGAACAGGCCGAGGGCGAACTTCACCGGGATGCCCGGTTCCCAGCCTTTGCGGTTCAGCAGCGTCCAGATCGCCGCGATCACCGGCGCGAACGCGATGATGCAGATGGGGTTGATGGACTGGATCTGGCCGGCGGCCATGGGCAGGCCAAAGAAACTCAGCTCGATTCCGCGCTCGGCGAACAGCGCCATCGACGTGCCGGTCTGCTCGAAAAACGCCCAGAACAGCGCATGGAACGGCATCAGCAGCAGGATCGCGAACACCCGGTTTCGCGCCACGGGCTCCAGCTTCAGCGAGGCGTAGACGATGACGGCGAGAATGGCGAGGCCTCCCGCGAGCCCCAGCGCACCGCCGACGACGGCGCTGTTCTGCATCAGCAGCCATATCGGGAACACCAGCAGCACGCAGCCGGCGATGACCATGTGATTGACCGTCAACCCGGCGAACACGGGTCGTCGCAGCGCCTCTGGATCGGGCGGGTCACCGTATCCTTCGAGCCACTTCCGTCCGACGATGAAAATGATGATGCCGATCACCATGCCAATGCCGGCGAGGCCGAAGCCGTAGGACCAGCCATAGAGCTGGGCTACCTTGGCGCAAGTCAGCGTGGCGATGAACGCGCCGATGTTGATGCCCATGTAGAAGAGAGTAAACCCGCCGTCGCGCCGCCGGTCGCCTTCCGGATACAGCGAGCCGACGATGGCCGAGATGTTGGCCTTGAGCAGACCGGTGCCGGTCACGATCAGCGCCAGCGAGAAATACAGCACCTGGAGCGCCGCGCCGTCGCGGGTGACCTGCCCGGCGGCGTCGATCGTCGCCTGCGCGCCCTCGATCGCCATGCCCGCATGACCGCAAGCAATGAGGATGCCGCCGATCAGCACCGCGCGCCGGAAGCCCAGCCAGCGGTCGGCGACGAACCCGCCGATGATCGGCGAGATATAGATCATCGAGATATAGGCGGAATAGATGCCGTAGGCCGGCGTGTCGGAAAACAGGAAGTGCTGCGTCAGATAGAAGATCAGCATGGAGCGCATGCCATAATAGCTGAAGCGCTCCCACATCTCGGTCAGGAACAGGATCACGAGCCCGCGCGGGTGCCCCAGGAATGTCGCGCCCGTGCTCGCCTGTGTCATGCCCGCCCCTTCCTCGTCCGCCTGCCACTATAGCCAAACGGACTGGCCGCAAAAGGGCCTTATCATTGCGCCGCGCCGGGCTGGATCGGCTTCAGCCGATCCAGCCTTTTCGTCGCGGCCTTCGCGCAGCAAGGCGTTTCCGCCTTGCTTGAAAGCCCTCTATAGTCGCCGCGACACAGAGGGAGATTCCGATGACCGATATCCACAAGCCCGTCGACGCCACCCTGACGCTGGAGAACCGCGTCGCCGTGTTCACCCTGAACCGCCACGACATGCGCAACGCGCTGACCGGCAACAACCTGATCCAGGACATCGTCGACACCTGCAGATGGGTGAACGCGACGCCGGAGGTTTCGGTGCTGATCATCACCGGCGACGGCTCGGCGTTCTCGGCCGGCGGCAACGTCAAGGCCATGAAAGCCCAGACCAGCCAGAGCGTCGGTTACGTGGCGCAGACCTACCGCGACGGCATCCAGCGCATCCCGCAGGCGATCCAGTCGCTGGAAGTGCCGGTGATCGCCGCCGTCAACGGCCCGGCCATCGGCGCCGGCTGCGACCTCAGCCTGATGTGCGACATCCGCCTCGCGTCGACCGAAGCGATTTTCGGCGAGACCTTCGTCAACCTGGGCCTGATCTCGGGCGATGGCGGCGCGTGGTTCCTGCCCAAGATCGTCGGCTACCAGCGCGCGGTGGAACTGACCTTCTCGGGCCGCCTGGTCAAGGCCGACGAGGCGCTGAAGCTGGGCATGGTGCTCGAGGTGGTCGAGCCGGACCAGCTGATGCCCCGGGCGCTGGAGATGGCCGGCCTGTTCGCCTCCAAGCCGCCGATCACCACGCGCTATACCAAGCGGCTGATGAAGCTGGCCGAGCGCGAGCAACTGAAGGACTTCCTCGACCAGTGCGCCTTCTTCCAGGGCGTCTGCCACCAGACCGCCGACCACCAGGAAGCCGTCGATGCGTTCATCGAGAAGCGCTCGGCGAATTTCGCCGGGCGGTAAGCGACCGGGCTGGTGGCGTCGCTAGCGAAAAGGCGGCGAGCGCCGGCAACCGGCTTGGTTCCAGCTCGACACGACTCACAGTTGCATGGGCGGTTGCGTTCGCTTAGCAGGCTGCTGAAGAAGTCGCGAGTTTGGCCCGAAGGATGGCCTCGTCGCCATTATGGTATGCGAACTCGATCTCAAGCGTGCCATCCTCG
>LNFM01011075.1_pt1 | contig 12406 bp, 13 predicted proteins | sample 596031 | NCBI WGS metagenome assembly LNFM01 (sample SAMN04254537, study PRJNA301005) | activated carbon metagenome | isolation source: dual media filters at the Ann Arbor, Michigan drinking water treatment plant | place: USA: Ann Arbor
GGCCTGCTGCTGGCCGCGCTGACCTGGGGCGTGAGCTGGAAACGTAGCGACACCAGCCTCGCGGTCGAGGCCGAACTCTGGTCCGCCGTGCCGCAACAGGCGGCACCCAAGCCGATCGAACCCGAGCCCAAGCCTGAGCCCGCGCCACCACCACCCGCCCCACCCAAGGCGGCTGATCCGGGCCCGAGCGAGGCCGAGATTGCCCTGCAGCGCGAACGCGAGCGTGAGGCCAAGGAAAAAGCCGAACAGGAACGCCGCGAGAAACAGCGCCTGGAGCGCGAGCGCCAGGAGAAGCTGGAGCGTGAGCGTCAGGAACGCGAAAAGAAGCTCGCCGAGGAAAAGCGCAGGAAGGAACTCGAAGCCAAGCGCAAGGAGCAGCAGGAAGCCGAGCTGCGCGAGAAGCTGCGGCAGGAGAACATCAAACGCATGGCCGGCCTGGCCAATTCCACGGGCAAGCCCACGGACACGGGGAGCGCCGTGCGCGCCTCAGGCCCATCTTCCGGCTACGCGGGTCGGATTGCAGCCCGCATCAAGTCCAACATCGTCTTTCCTGAGACGCTCACAACCAACCCGATCGCTCTAGTCGAAGTTCGTACTGCACCCGATGGCACCATCGTCGGACGCAAACTGATCAGAAGCAGTGGTAATAAAAGTTGGGACGAGGCCGTGCTCAAAGCCATCGACAGGACTGAAGTACTACCTCGGGATGCCGATGGAACAGTTCAGCCATGGTTGAACGTCGAACTCAAATATAAAGACTGACCTGAGTCGCCGCAATCGAGGCTGTTCAAGGCCTAACACTTTCTCGAATTAGTCCACTTGCTCCAGCGCCATCACGCCGGTGGCGGTGTTGGAGATCGGGATGTGATAGTTGCTGTGCACCGTGCGCACGCCGCTGCCACCCGTGCTCAAGGCACCGCGCATGGCCAGCCACATCAGCAGCTCCACGCCCTGCGTGCCGGTCTTTTCCACCAGCTCGTGGATGCTGTACTGCGTGGCCCACTCGGGGTTGCTCTGCAGGCTTTCCATGAACTTCAGGTCGAAGTCCTTGTTGATGAAGCCCGCGCGCTCGCCGTCGAGCTGATGGCTCAGGCCGCCGGTGCCCAGCACCACCACCTTCTGATCGCTTTTCCAGCTCTGGATGGCCGCGCCCACGGCCTTGCCCAGGGCATAGACCCGTTTGGCACTGGGCAGCGGGAACTGCACGGTGTTGATGCAGATCGGGACGGTCAGCACCGGGCAGGTTTCCTGCGGCCAGAACAGCTTGAGCGGCACGGTGAAGGCATGGTCCACCAGCATCTCCTGGCAGGTGACCACGTCGAACTCCTGGTCGATCAGGCTGTTGATGATGTGCCAGCTCAGATCCGGGCAGCCGCGGTGCGGCGGCAGTGTGGGGATGCCCCAGCCCTCGTCGGCGTTGTGGTACTCGGCCGCGGCGCCCACGGCAAAGGTGGGCATCTTGTCGAGGAAGAAGTTGAGCCCGTGGTCGTTGTAGAAGACCACGGCCACGTCGGGCTTCTGCTCAGCCAGCCACTGACGGATGGGCGGGAAGCCGTCGAAGAAGGGTTTCCAGTACGGGTCCTGCTGCAGGCCCTTGGCGATGGCGTTGCCGATGGAGGGGATGTGCGAGGTGGCGAGTCCGCCGATGAGTTTGGCCATGAAGATGCTCCTGTCTGGATTTACTGGAAGGCCGCTGCGCGCAGCTTGGCCTTGAACTCTTCCTTGCTCATGCCGGTCTGCAGGGCGCCCAGGTCCTGCACGTCGAGCTTGAGGATGCCGGCGAACTTGGCCAGGTAGTAGACGTTGCCCCCAGCGGCCAGCAGACCCAGCACATCGCGTTCGCGGATGGCGCGCGCCTGCGCTTCGTTGAGGCCGTAGCGCTTCATATAGCCTTCTTCATCGGCCTTGAAGGCCTCGCGGTTCTCGGCCGAGTTGAAGGAAAAGCACATCTTGTTCAGCGCATAGCCCTTGCGGGCCTGCTCGCCGTCGAAAAGGATGGTGCCGGGAATGGGATGCTCTGCTGCCAGCTTGCTCACATTGCTCTCCTGCTTGATGCTGATCAAAAGGTATGGCTGCAAGTATTCCGCAGGCATTGACCGCGATAAACAGGGCCATCAAGATGGAACCCATGAGCAAATTCGATCATTTGGATCTGGACGGCCATTTGCTGCAGCTGCTGCTGGCCGTGGTGGACAGTGGCTCGGTCACCGGTGCGGCCCAGCGCCTGGGCGTCACGCAGTCCGCCGTCAGCCATCTGCTCGACAAGCTGCGCGCCATCACCGGCGATCCGCTGTTCGTCAAAAGCGGACGCGGCATCGCCCCCACGGCCCGCGCCGAGGCCCTGGCCGCAGAGGCGCGCAGCCTGCTGCGCCAGCTGCAGCACTTCGCCGACAGCGGCGACTTCGATCCCTTGCGCTGGAAAACCACGCTTACCATCGCGGCCAACGACTTCCAGCGTGACCTGCTGCTGCCCGCACTGGCGGCCCGCCTGCGTGCCCAGGCGCCGGGCGTGACGCTGCGCATCATCCCCTCGGCCATCCCGCGCCTGGAGATGCTGCGCAATGATGAGTGCCAGCTCATCATCAGTCCGCGCCCGCCTGACGGCGCCGACATCGTTCAGAAGCGCCTGTTCGAAGACCAGTACCGCGTCTTCTACGACCCGGCGGTACGTGAGGCGCCGCAGACCGAGGCTGAGTACCTGGCGGCGGACCATGCCACCGTGGTGTACGAGCCGCGCCGCAGCCTGGATCTGGACCAGCATCTGCAGGCCCGCGGCGTCCACCGCCGTTTCATTGTCATGGTGCCCAGCTTCAGCGCACTGCCCGCCTTCCTGCGCGGCACGGCGCTGCTGGCCACCGTGCCAGGTCTGCTGGCGCGCCAGACTTTCACGGGTCTGGCCAGCTGCGCGCCGCCACTGACCTGCCCCACCCTGCCCATGTACGCGATCTGGCACGCACGCTACCAGCAGGACGCGGCTCACCGCTGGCTGCGCGCGCAGCTCGATGCGGTGGTCGGCCCGGTGCTCACGGCCTGAGTCGGCGCGCTTCGTTCCTCTGCTGCAACGCCGAAACCCCTCGAAAGCTGGGGACTCTCGCTGCTGCGCGCAGTCCCGCACGCGCGGACCACATCATGAAAATCCGCCTGATCGCACCATATAGGGTGACATGATGCTATTGGTTAAATAGCATCGCAACCATATTCCACGAGCTTCCTAACACGATTCTCTATTCCTGACCCGTTTGCTGCGAAAAGGGTCTGCGGGTTAAGGTACGCCGCTTTCCCGTTCACCACAGAGAGGAACAGAACATTGTGTGGAATCACTGGAGAGATCCGCTTTGACCATCAGGCGGCCGACACCTCGGCCGTCGATCGCATGGCGCAAGTGCTGCAACCCCGGGGCCCGGATGCCGGCGGCAGCTTCCAGCAGGGACGCGTGGCCTTCGGCCACCGCCGCCTCAAGATCATCGACCTGAGCGAACGTGCGCAGCAGCCCATGGTGGCGCCCGAGCTGGGCCTCACGCTGGTCTTCAACGGCTGCATCTACAACTACCGCGAACTGCGCACCGAACTCGAAGCTGCGGGGCACCGCTTCTTCTCCGACGGCGACACCGAGGTCCTGCTGCGCGCCTACAAGCACTGGGGCGCCGACTGCGTGCAGCGCTTCCACGGCATGTTCGCCTTCGCCATCCACGAGCGCGACAGCGGCCGCGTGGTGCTGGGGCGTGACCGCTTCGGCATCAAGCCCCTGTACCTCAGCGTCTCGGCCGACGGCATGCGCCTGCGCTTCGCCTCCACGCTGCCGGCCCTGCTGGCCGCGGGCGATGTGGACACCGCCATCGACCCCGTTGCGCTCGAGCACTACCTGATGTGGCACGCCGTGGTGCCGCCGCCGCGCACCCTGCTGCGCGGCGTGCGCAAGCTGCCGCCGGCCACCGTGCGCGTCTACGAGGCCGACGGCCGCATGCAGGAGACGCGCTACTGGAACCCGCCCTTCGCCACCGACCCGTCCCTGGCCGCCCTGCCCTACAAGGAGCGCGAGCGCATGGTGCAGGTGGCGCTGGAGCAGGCCGTGGCACGCCGCATGGTGGCCGACGTGCCCGTGGGCGTGCTGCTCTCGGGCGGCGTGGATTCGAGCCTCATCGTGGCGCTGCTGGCGCTCGCCGGACAGAAAGACCTCAACACCTTCTCGATCGGCTTCGAGGCCGCCAAGGGCGAGCAGGGCGACGAGTTCAGGTACTCGGACCTTGTGGCCAAGACCTTTGCGACGAAGCACCACCAGATCCGCATCGACGGGCAGACCATGCTGGCCCACCTGCCCGACACCATCCACGCCATGGCCGAGCCCATGGTGAGCTACGACAACATCGGCTTCTACCTGCTCTCGCGCGAGGTCTCGAAGCACGTCAAGGTGGTGCAGAGCGGCCAGGGCGCAGACGAGGTCTTCGCCGGCTACCACTGGTACCCGCCGCTGGCCGAGAGCCGCCAGCCCGTGGACGACTACGCGCGCGTCTTCTTCGACCGCGACCCCGAGGAGTACCTCCGCACCGTGAGCGAGGCTTACGCGGCACCCGACGCCAGCCGCAGCTTCGTGGCACGCCACTTCGCCCAGCCCGGCGCCGACACGCCGCTGGAGCAAGCCCTGCGTCTGGACGCCACGGTGATGCTGGTCGACGATCCGGTCAAGCGCGTGGACAGCATGACCATGGCCTGGGGCCTGGAGGCCCGCGTGCCCTTCCTGGACCACGAGCTGGTGGAACTGGCCGCACGCCTGCCCGCGCAGGACAAGCTCTCCGACGGCGGCAAGGGCATCCTCAAGGCCGTGGCGCGCAGCATGCTGCCGCGCGAGGTGATCGACCGCCCCAAGGGCTATTTCCCCGTGCCCATGCTCAAGTACCTCTCCGGCCCCACGCTGGAGTGGGTGCAGGACACGCTGCACAGCCCGGCCGCGCAGCAGCGCGGGCTGTTCCGCCCCGACTACGTCAAGCAACTGCTGGCCGCCCCGGACCAGCACATCACGCCGCTGCGTGGCTCCAAGCTCTGGCAGATCGCCCTGCTCGAGCTCTGGCTGCAGTCGCACCGGCTCTGACCCCGAGGAGACCCATCATGCTCGCCACCCCGGAACGCGATCCCCTGAACCCCAACGACATGATGTCCCTGCGCCACTGGACAGACCCGGCCGGTCACCCGGACCTGGCGGCCGTGGACAACGAGACCGTGGTCGACTGCGGCTGGGGCCGGCTCATCTTCGGCCAGACCTTCAGCGAGCCGCGCACCCTGGTCGAGACCATCCGCAAGGAGCAGCCGGGCCGGCGCGACATCGCGCTCTACCTGCGCGACCCGCAGGTGGTGCTGGCGCTGGCGCCGCAGGACCTGTTCATCGACCCGTCCTACACCTACCGCCTGGCGCTGCGCGCGCCCGTCGAGTGCCCGGAGCCCGCCACCTGGCGCGTGCGCCTGGCCCAGCCGCGCGACGCCGAGGCCGTGCGCCGCATCTACACCGTGCGCAAGATGGTGGCGCCGCCGCGCTCCTTCTTCACCAAGCTGGGCCAGCAGCCCGAGGTGGACCTGCTGGTGGCCGAAGACCTGGAGACGCGCGCCGTCCTGGGCGTGGTCACCGGCGTCGATCATGTGCGCGCCTTCAACGACCCCGACGGCGGCGCCAGCCTCTGGGCCCTGGCCGTGGACCCGCAGGCCAGCCACCCGGGCATCGGCGAATGCCTGAGCCGCGCGCTGGCCGAGATGTTCCGCCAGCGCGGGCGCACCTTCCTCGACCTCTCGGTGCTGCACGACAACGCCCAGGCCATCGCCCTGTACGAGAAGCTGGGCTTTGTGCGCGTGCCCGTGTACTGCGTGAAGAACAAGAACCCGATCAACGAGCCGCTGTTCATCGGCCCCGACCCGGCCTCGGACCTCAACGTCTACGCCGGCATCCTGGTGCGCGAGGCGCGCCGCCGCGGCATCAGCGTCGACGTGCTCGACGCCGAGTACGGCTACTTCCGCCTGAGCCTGGGCGGGCGCAGCATCAGCTGCCGCGAATCGCTCTCCGAGCTGACCTCGGCCGTGGCCATGAGCCGCTGCGACGACAAGCGCCTCACGCTGCGCGTGCTGGCCGCCGCCGGGCTCTCGGTGCCAGCGCAGATCGAGGCGCAGGACGCGCAGACCGTGGCCGACTTCCTGCAGCAGCACGGCCGCGTGGTGGTCAAGCCCGTGCGCGGCGAGCAGGGCCAGGGCGTCAAGGTGGACCTGGAGCAGCTCGACGAGGTGCAGGCGGCCATCGAAGCCGCACGCCATTTCTGCGAGCAGGTCATCGTCGAGCAGATGGTGGCCGGCTCCGATCTGCGCATCGTGGTCATCGACCACCAGGTCGTGGCCGCCGCCTCACGCCGTCCTGCCAGCGTGGTGGGCGACGGCAGCAGCAAGCTGCGCACCCTGATCGAGAAGCAGAGCCGCCGGCGCCAGATGGCCACCGCGGGCGAGAGCCGCATCCCCATGGACGACGAGACGCAGCGCTGCCTCAAGGGCCAGGGCTACACGCTGGACAGCGTGCCCGCGGCCGGCACCACGGTGCTGGTGCGCAAGACGGCCAACCTCCACACCGGCGGGACCATCCACGACATGACGCCCGTGCTGCACCCGGTGCTGCGCGAGGCGGCCGAGCGCGCCTCGCGCGTGCTGGAGATCCCCGTGGTGGGCTTCGACTTCATCGTCCAGGCGCCCGACCGGCCCGAGTACGTGATCATCGAAGCCAACGAGCGCCCGGGCCTGGCCAACCACGAGCCCCAGCCCACGGCCGAGCGCTTCATCGACATGCTCTTCCCCCAGACCCGCGCGCAAGCGCGCGACACCTCGCTACCCGCCACCGCATGACCCCGGACCTCGACTACCTGCAGGCCGTGCTCCACCGCCTGCTCAACACCCCCAGCCCCTCGGGCATGACCGACGCGGTCGTGCACCAGCTCTGTCACGAACTCGACGAACTCGGCATCGAGTACGAGCTCACGCGCCGTGGTGCCATCCGCGCCCGCCTGCAGGGCAGCCGGCGCAGCCCGGCGCGCGCCGTGGTCTCGCACCTGGACACGCTGGGCGCCATGGTCAAGGGCTACCAGCCCAACGGGCGCCTGCGCGTGGTGCCCATCGGCTTCTGGTCCTCGCGCTTTGCCGAGGGTGCGCGTGTGACCATCTACTCGGACAACGGCGTGCTGCACCAGGGCACGCTGCTGCCCTGCAAGGCCTCGGGCCACACCTTCAACACCGAGATCGACACCCAGCCCGTGAGCTGGGACAACCTGGAGCTGCGCATCGACGCGCGCACCCGCAGCGAGGCCGAGACCCGCGCGCTCGGCATCCATGTGGGCGACACCATCGCCGTGCATTCCAACCCGGTCTTCGGCCCCGAAGGCTACATCAACGGCCGCCACCTCGACGACAAGGCCGGCGTGGCGGCGGTGCTGGCGGCACTCAAGGCCATCGTCGAGTCCAACCAGAAGCTGCCCGTGGACTGCTTCCCGCTCTTCACCATCTCGGAGGAGATCGGCGTGGGCGCCTCGCATGTGCTGCACGGCGACGTGGCCGAGCTGATCTCCATCGACAACGGCACCGTGGCCGAGGGCCAGTACACCTGCGAGCACGGCGTGACCATCTCCATGCAGGACTCCAGCGGCCCCTTCGACTGGCACCTCACGCGCCGCCTGCTCGAGCTCTGCGCCAGCGAAGGCATCGAACACTCGCGCGACGTGTTCCGCTACTACCGCAGCGACGCCGCCGCCGCGCTGGAGGCCGGCAACGACATCCGCACCGCCCTGGTCTGTTTCGGCCTCGACGCCTCGCACGGCCATGAACGTGTGCACATCGACTCGCTGGACGCGCTCGCGCGCCTGCTGATCAGCTATATGTGCAGCCCGCCGCTGTTCCTGCGCGACCGCAAACAGCTCGGCCCGCTGGCCGACTTCCCACCGGCCGAGGTGCAGATCCCCGACTGGCAGGACAAGCTGCCGGACCCGCCGGCCTGATGCAGGAAAGCACAGACCGCATGAAACTGCTGCGTCAGATCCTCAACAACAACGCCCCCGAAGACTGGCTCTACGCCCTGCTGGCCCTCACGGTCTGCATGACGCTGTTCGAGCTGCTGCGCCGCCTCGTGCTGCGCCGCCTGGCCCGCGCCAACGGCAGCAAGCACCTGGTGCTGCAGCTGCTGGCCGAGGTGATCGCGGGCACGCGCATCCTGCTCTCGGCGGCCATCGGCGTCTACGTGGCCGTGCAGTTCCTCGATCTGCCGGCCGCCGCCGAGCGGCTCACCGACCGCCTCTTCGTCGGCCTGCTGCTGCTGCAAGCCGGCTTCTGGGCCAGCCGCGCGCTGGACTTCTGGCTGCGCATGCGCTTTGTCCAGGGAGAATCCGAGGGCGCGCGCGCCATGACGCGCTCCATGCTCACCTTCATCGGCCGCCTGGGCCTGTGGAGCCTGGTGATCCTGCTGATCCTCGACAACATGGGGCTCAACGTCACCGCGCTCGTGGCCAGCCTGGGCATCGGCGGCGTGGCGGTGGCGCTGGCCGCGCAGAACATCCTGGGCGACCTCTTCGCCTCGCTGTCCATCGCCCTGGACAAGCCCTTCGTGCTCAACGACTTCATCATCGTCGACGACCTCATGGGCACGGTCGAGCACGTGGGCCTGAAGACCACACGCATCCGCAGCCTCAGCGGCGAGCAGATCGTGCTGGCCAACAACGACCTGCTCAAGAGCCGCATCCGCAACTACGGCCGCATGAGCGAGCGCCGCGCCCTCTTCACCATCGGCGTGACCTACGACACGCCGGCCGATGCGCTCGAGGCCCTGCCCGGTGTGATCCGCGCCGCCATCGAGGCCCAGCCCGGTGTGCGCTTCGACCGCGCCCACTTCAAGGGCTTCGGCGTGCACTCGCTGGACTTCGAGGCGGTCTACTACGTGCTGGACCCGGGCTTCGCGACCTATATGGACGTGCAGCAGGCCATCAATCTGCAGCTCGTGCGCGCACTGCATGCGCGCGGCATCCGCTTCGCCCTGCCCGCACGCACCGTGCAGCTGCAGGGCCCACTGACGCCACCTGCGGCCGCGGCCTGAAGGGGCCGGGAGGCGCAGGCCGGCTCACGAGGCCCTGGGCTTGCGCACCTTCTTCGCCGGCGCGGCCGGCAGCAGGCTGGTGTAGCGCTGGTACAGCTCGAACAGAAAGGCCACGCGCTCGGCGTCGCTCTTGTAGCTCTTCCTGCCGCCGCTGGCCTCGTAGGCCTTGTCCACGGCGGCGTCGAGTTTCTGGTGCGCCTTGAGCAGCGCGGGCGGCATCGTCAGCGGGCCGTAGAGGTCGGCCAGCGAGGAACCGGGGAACTGGCTTCGCTGTCGTCGTTGGCGGCGTCAGCCCAGGTGCGGCTGAAGCTCAGGGCGCGGGACTTGATTTCGTTCCAGCTCAAGGGCATGGCTGTAGGTCTCCCTGAATTCTTGTCCTTGTCATTCTAGGGGGAGGACTCACACCAGACCTCAGCCCCAGGAGCGCGTCAGCAACTCGTCCAAGGCATCGGCAATGGTCTGCCCCTGCTCCGCCAGTGAGCCGACACGCTCGCCCAGCTGGTCCATGGCGACCGACACCACATCCAGCGGGTGCAGCACCAGTTCCACACCCTCGACGGTAAAGACCGGGTTCATGCGTGAACCGACAGTGGGTGTGCTGGCCGGCAAGACACTGCGCCGAACCAGAGGCACCACCACCCGGCGGCGGTAGCGGTCAAATTGTGCGGACTGGACCAGGACGACGAAGGGGATGGAATCGCGCAGCGCCCCCTTGTTGCGGTGGACGTCGAACTGCGCCATCAGAGTGTGGTGTGCTCGTCGGCAAAGGAGCCCACTGCGGCGTGGACGGCGTTCCAGTCAGCGGCGGCAATGCTGGCCAGCTGTTGGCGGCTTTGCCGGATTTGCTGCTGCTCGGCCACGTAGTCAGCCAGGAGAGACTCGATGGTGGCAGAAAGATTGCTGGTGTAGTGCTTGGCCTGATCGACCAAGCCTTCGTTCAAGGTGAGATTCACCGGGCGCTTGCGAGTGGCGGCTGTGGCTTGCATGTCGATCCCCTTGTATCGTGATCCATGCGCATTGTATGCGCATAGGCATAAGGGATCAACGCCGCAACCAATCTGCCAGTGCCGCACTCACCGCCTGCGGCTGTTCCATGGTGCACATGTGGCCGCTGTCTTCCACGATGACGAGCTGCGCGTTGGGGATGGCTGCGGCCATGGCCTCGTGCTGGGCCGGGCCGCTCCAGGCGTCCTGGCGGCCCGTGAGGACCAGCGTGGGGCACTGGATGGTGGGCAGCAGTGGCGAGGCATCAGGGCGCTTGAGCAGCGCATGGATCTGTGCGGCGTACTGCGCGGCGCTGCCGCGGTCGAACATGGCCAGCACCTCGTCGAAGACGGGGCCGCCGATGCGGTCCGGGTGCACCATGCCGCGGGCCCACTCCTGGGCCATGGCGCGCATGCCCTGCGCCTGCGCGATCTTGAGCAGGGCCATGCGCCCGGCCTTCTCCTTCTCGCCCGCCTCACCGGCGGCCAAGGGGTGCGTGCCCGTGCTCAGCAGGGCCAGACGCTCCACGCGCTGCGGGGCCAGGCGCATGACTTCCAGCGCCACGCGCCCGCCCATGGAATGGCCCGCCAGGCTGAAACGTTCGGTGGGCGCTTCGTCGAGCACCTGCTGCGCCATGGCCGTGAGCGAATCGCGCAGGCCCCAAGCGGGAATGTTGCAATCGGCCTGGCCCTGGAGCGCAGAGACCTGCAGAGCCCAAACCGCGGCGTCGCAGTTGAGGCCGGGCAGGAGCATGAGGGTGCTAGCCATGGTCAGAAAACTTCTGTATCGACTTCGCGGTTGCTCTGCTCGCTGTAGCGGTTGCCCACCACCGTCTGCGGGTTGATCACGGCCTCCACCTGGGCCATGAGCGCCGGGCTGAGCTTCACGTCGGCAGCGGCCAGGTTTTCGGCCAGATGCTCCAAGCGCGTGGTGCCGAAGAGCGGGATGATGTGCGGCGCCTTGTGCAGCAGCCAGGCCAGGGCCAGCTGGGCCGGGGTGCAGCCAGCCTCTCGCGCCACGGCCTCGTAGGCCGGCAGCAGCCGGAGGTTGCCCGCATAGTTGGCCGGCTCGAAACGCGGCATGCCACGGCGGATGTCCTTGGCGTCGAGGGCCTGCACATCGCGCAGCCTGCCCGTGAGAAAACCGCGCGCGACGGGGCTGAAGGCCACGAAGGCGATGCCCAGCTCCTGACAGGCCTTGAGCACGGCAATCTCGGGGTTGCGCGTCCAGAGCGAATACTCGGTCTGCACGGCGGCCAGCGGGTGCACGGCATGGGCCTTGCGCAGGGTGGCGGCCGAAACTTCACTCAAGCCGATGGTGCGCACATGGCCACGTTCGACCAGACGCGAGAGCTCGCCCACGCTGTCCTCGATGGGCACCTTCTTGTCCCAGCGGTGCAGGTAGTAAAGGTCGATCACGTCGGTGCCCAGGCGGCGCAGGCTGTCTTCGCAGTTGCGGCGGATGCTCTCGGGCCGGCCGTCGATCACGCGCACGGGCTTGCCGTCGCCGGCCATGTCCACGCCGGCCATGCCGCCCTTGCTGGCCAGGGTGTATCTGCTGCGATGGGCCTTGAGCACGCGGCCCACCAGGCTTTCGTTGGCGCCAAAACCATAGAGCGCCGCGGTGTCGAACATCGTGACACCGGCATCCAGGGCCGACAGCAGCAGGCGTTCACTGTGCTCGGGTGCCGGTGGCTGGCCATAGGCATGGCTCAGGCTCATGCAGCCGAGCGCCAGTGCCGAAACCTGGAAGGGGCCGATTTTTCGTTGCTGCATCTCAGTGTCTCCACTGCGCCGCACCTACCCGGCGGCGCTCAGAAAGGTCAAAGCCGGGAACGCCGCGGAACCGGCTTTGCCGGGCCGCTGGCGTTGCCCCCTGCAAGGGGCGTGGCGTAGCGACACATCGTGTCGCGCAGCCTGGGGGTGAGTCTATTTCAGTTGCTGTTCCAGCTGATGGAGAACCTGGTAGCAGGGCAGCACCTGGGCCACGCTGGCGTTGGGCTCGCGGCCTTCGCGGATGGCGGCAAAGAACTCGCGGTCCTGCAGCTCGATGCCGTTCATCGACACCGCGACCTGGCTGACGTCGATCTTCTGCTCCTTGCCGTCGAACAGGTCGTCATAACGTGCGAGGTAGGTGCCCGTGTCGCCGATGTAGCGGAAGAAGGTGCCCAGCGGGCCCTCGTTGTTGAAGCTCAAGGAGAGCGTGCAGATGGCGCCGTTGGCCGCCTGCAGCTGGACGCTCATGTCCATCGCGATGCCCAGCACCGGGTGGATCGGGCCCTGGATCGCGTTGGCCTTGACGATGGGGCTGCGCGCCTGGTGCGCG
>LNFM01011076.1_pt1 | contig 12405 bp, 8 predicted proteins | sample 596031 | NCBI WGS metagenome assembly LNFM01 (sample SAMN04254537, study PRJNA301005) | activated carbon metagenome | isolation source: dual media filters at the Ann Arbor, Michigan drinking water treatment plant | place: USA: Ann Arbor
CGGCCTCGGACCAGAAGGGCTTCGGCGCCATCCAGGGCCTGCGCGATTTCGGCCTGATGCAGGAAGCGATGGGCGCGCTGTCCATCGAAAGCCCGTTCTTCCGCGCGCATGAGGGCCGGGCCGGGGCGCATAGCCTGATCGGCAACCGGGACGTCATCAATTTCGGCTCCTATGACTATCTCGGCCTGAATGGCGATGCGCGGCTGCACCAGGCGGCGGCGGAGGCCATGGCGCGGTACGGCATCTCGGCCAGCGCCTCCCGTCTCGTCTCCGGCGAAAGGCCGGTGCATGGGGCGCTGGAGCGGCGGCTGGCGGCGCATTACGGCCAGCAGGCGGCGCTGGCCTTCGTCAGCGGCCATGCCACCAATGTGACCGTGATCGGCCACCTGATGGGGCCGCGCGACGTCATCGTGCACGACGCCGCCATCCATAACTCCTGCGTCGAGGGGGCCAAGCTCTCGGGCGCCCGGCGCGTCTCCTTCGCCCATAACGATGTTCGCGCGGCGGAGCGGGAGATGGCGGCGGCGCGGCGCGGTGCCGGGCGGGCGCTGCTGCTGGTGGAGGGGCATTACTCCATGGATGGCGACGTGCCCGACCTGGCCGCGCTGATCCGCATCGCCCGGGAGCATGATGCCTGGCTGATGGTGGATGATGCGCATGGCCTGGGCTGCGTCGGCGCCACCGGCAAGGGGGTGTTCGAGGCGGCCGGCGTCGACCCCGCCGAGGTCGATATCTGGATGGGCACCCTGTCCAAGACCCTGTGTGCCGCCGGCGGCTACATCGCCGCGCGCGGCGACCTGATCGACTGGATGCGCCACACCGTGCCCGGCTTCGTCTATTCGGTCGGCCTGTCCCCGCCGCTGGCCGCGGCCGCCGCGGCCGCGATGGATGTGATGGCCGCCGAGCCCTGGCGGGTGGCGAAGCTGCAGGCCAATGCCACGCTGTTCCGCGACCTGTGCCGGGCGCGCGGCTTCGATACCGGAACCTCCGAGGGGCTGGGGATCGTCCCCGTCGTGCTGGGCAGCTCCGTCCGCGCCATCCGCGTCTCCGCGGCGCTGCTGGACCATGGGGTGAATGCGCTGCCCATCGTCTTCCCAGCCGTGCCCGAAAAGCTGGCGCGGCTGCGCTTTTTCCTCTCGGCCGAGCATTCCGAGCAGGATGTGCGGGACGCCGTGGCCGCGCTGGTGGCCGCGACGGATGGCGTGGCGCCGGCCGACCTGGCCGGGTGAGCCTGCACACCCGCCCCGTCGCCATCCGCCGCGTCGCCACCCGCCGCGTCGCCACCGGCACGGAGGCGCGCGCCTTCCACGCCTTGCCGGCGCAGCTGCGCCACCTCGGCTGGTCCGTGCCGCTGCGGTGGGAGGAGGCGCGGATGTTCGATCCGGGCTTTTTCACATTCCTGGCGGATCATGACGTGGCCCGCTTCCTGGCCTGGCAGGACGGCGTGCCGGTCGGGCGCATCGCCGCCTGCGTGCCGCACCAGGCCAGCGCGCCGGCGACCTTCGGCTTCCTCTGCACAACGCAGGACCCGGCGGTGCTGGGCGCGCTGCTGGACGCCGCGCGAGGCTTCATCCGCGGGCAGGGGAGGGGGCGGGATTCGATGACCGGGCCGCTCTCCTTCACCATCAACCACGAGGTCGGCGCCCAGATCGGCTTCCACGACCGCGCGCCGATGCTCCGCATGCCCGGCACGCCGGACTGGCTGCCGGCGATGCTGGATGGCGCCGGCCTGGCGCCGGTGCAGGATGTGCTGGCCTGCACGCTGGACGTGGCTGCCGAACGCCATACCGCGCGCTTCGCGGCGCTGGCGCTGAAGCGCCCGCAGGACATGGCGCGGCTGCGCCTGCGGCTGATGGACCGGCGCGATTTCGCCGGCGAGGTCCGGCGCATCGCCGATCTCTACAACGATGCCTGGGGCGCCAATTGGGGCGCGGTGGCGCTGCGCCCGGCGGAGGTGGAAAGCCTCGGCCGGCTGCTGCGCCCGCTGCTGTGGTCGGGGGAGGTGATCTTCGCCGATTGGGACGGCACGGCGGTCGGGCTGGTCGCCGTGGTGCCGAACCTGGCCGCCGCCATGCCCGCGAATGGCCGGCTGCTGCCCCTGGGCTGGCTGCGGCTGGCCGGCGCGCTGGCAGGAAGAACCGGGTCGGCGCGGGTGCCCATGCTGGGCATCACCCAGGCCTTCCGTGGCCACCCGGCCAGCGCATTGGCCATGGGTGCCCTGCTGCGGGAAGCGATCGGCTTGGCCGGCCGGCGGGGCTGGGGGCGGCTGGAAATCTCCTGGATCCTGGACGGCAACGCGGCCATGCGGAACGCCATGGCCCGGCTGCCCGCACCGGTCAGCGGGCGCTGGCGGCTGTGGCAGGGCCCCACCGCGTGAAACCGGGTGAAACCCAACTCACGGCCACTCGCATTGACAGTTTCGGCACGGGTGGTGGCTATGGATCCCACATGCCGCCGCTCGAATCCCACGCGTCGTTGCCGGACCGGAACGCGATACCCGCCGCCGGACCCCGGCACGGCCCCCGCCGCTTCCTGTTCCTGCAAGGGCCGATCAGCCCCGTCTTCTTCGAAGTGGCGGACGGCCTGGCCCAGCTTGGGCATGCCGTGCACCGCATCAACCTCTCGCTCGGCGACCGGCTGTTCTGGCGGCCGAAGGCCGTGGCGCGGCCGGCGGTGGACTACCAGGGCTCGGCGGAAGCCTGGCCCGACTTCATCGGCCGCTACCTCGATGAGCACGGCATCACCGATATCCTGCTGCTGGGCGAACAGCGCGCCTATCACCGCGCCGCCATCGCCGCCGCACATCGGCGCGGCGTGGCCGTGGCGGTGACGGATTTCGGCTATTTCCGGCCGGATTGGATCACGCTGGAACGCGATGGCATGGGCGGGGACAGCCACTTCCCGCGCGACCCGGCGGCCATCCTTGCCCTGGCCCGCAACCTGCCGCCCGCCGACCTGACGGAACGCTACCGGGACGATTTCCGCCTGCAGGCGCTGTGGGACGTGGCCTACCACCTGGCCGGCCTGGCCCCCTGGCCCTTCCCCCGCTACGTCAGCCACCAACTGCACCACCCGGTCTATACCTATCTCGGCATTGCCTGGCGCCTGCTGCGACGCGGCGCCGAACATGCGGAGGGGGAGCGCGCGCTGGCAGCCATCGGCACCGCGCCCTTCTGGCTGTTCGCCATGCAGATGGAGACGGATTTCTCCGTCCGGGCCTATTCCCCCTACCCCGACCTCGACACACCCATCGCCGAAGTGCTGGACAGCTTCGCCCGTATCGCCCCACCCGACGCGCATCTGCTGCTGAAAGTGCACCCGCTGGACCCCTGCGTGAAACGCTGGGGCCGCCGCATTCACGCCATTGCCCTGCGCGCCGGGGTGGCAGGCCGGGTGCACGTGGCCCATCACGGGCCGCTGGATGCCATGCTGCAACGCGCCCGCGGGCTGATCACCATCAACAGCACCGTGGGGCTGCGCGCCCTGGCCCTCGGCCGCCCCGCCAAGGCCCTGGGCCAGGCCGTCTGGAACGTACCAGGCCTGGCCCACCAAGGCCCGCTCGACCGCTTCTGGGACGAAGCCGCACTGCCCGACCAGGCGCTGCGGGACGCCTTCCTGGCCGCCCTGCAAGCCACCACCCAACTCCGCGGCGTCTTCTACGGCACCGCCGGCCGCGCCGCCGCCGCCCAGGCCATCACCGCCACCCTGCACGCCGACCGCGTCGGCCCCAGCCTGGCAACGCCGGCGGACCGGGTGCCGGAGAGGTAGGGCGCGGGTGGCTTGCAGGGGGGCATCGGCCCCCCTGCACCCCCGACCAGGGGCCTCGGGCCCCTGGACCGCGAGAAGCTGAGTGAAGGTGGCGGAGGGGCCGGAACGCGCGCTGGCGAAAGGCGCCCGCTGGCCCCTCCGCCACCTTCACTGGACCCTTGCCGGGGTCCAGGACCCGGGTCCTGGCGGGGAGGTGCAGGAGGGGCAGCGCCCCTCCTGCGAGCCAACCCGCACCTACCTCTCCGGGCTCACCCGGAATCGCATGCGCCGGCTGGCCCAGTCGCCGAGGCGGGGTGGCAGCAGGGCGAGCAGGCGCAGTGTCAGGGCCATTGGCCAGGGGAAGGCGGCGGAGGGGTGGCTGGCTTGCAGGGCCTGGTGGACGCGGTGGGTGGCCTGCTCCTGGGTCAGCAGGAACAGGCGGGGGCCGTGGAAGCGGTCGCCCATGGCGCTTTCGAAGAAACCGGGGGTGATGAGGGTGACGTGCAGGCCGCGCGGGCCTTCGGCGGCGCGCAGCCCTTGGCCCCAGGCGATCAGCCCGGCCTTGCTGGCGCAGTAGGCGGGGAAGTCGGGCAGGCCGCGAAAGCCGGCGACGGAGGCGATGAGGCCGATGCGTCCGGCGCCGCGGGCGCGCATGCCGGGCAGTAGGGGGGCGACCAGGTTGATGGCGCCGATCAGGTTGACCGCGATCTGGCGGGCGGCGTCGGCGGCAGTCTCCGGCGTGCCCTCTGGCGTGGTGCCGGCGGAGGTTCCGGCATTGGCGATAACGAGATCGACCGGCCCGGCGGCTTCGAAGCTGGCCAGTGCGGCGGCGATGCCGGGGGCGTCCGTGATGTCGAGGGCCGCGGTGGTCACGCTGGCGCCGCGCGCCCGGCAGTCCTGCGCCACGGCCTCCAGCGCGGCGGCGGAGCGCGCGGTCAGCAGCAGGCGGGTGCCGGGCGCGGCGAAGCGCAGGGCCAGCGCGGCGCCAAGACCGCGGGAGGCGCCGCTGATCACGATGCTTTGTATGGCCTGCCTGGTCATCGCCAGCCGCGCAGACGGGCCAGGCTGCGGGTGAGGAAGCCCTGTACGGCGCGCAGCCGGGCGCGGCTTCCGGGGGGGAACAATTCGGGGCGCTCCATGCGGTCCAGCAGTACCTCCGGCGGGCAGGGCAGGCGGGTCAGCGGGTCGATGCAGCGCGGATAGAGGATCAGGGCGGCGGCCACCAGCTCGTCCAGGGTCAGCCGGCGGGTGCGGGGCGGGGTGGCGGGCGGGCCGCGATCCACCGTCAGGCCCCAGCCGGCATAGAAGGGGGTGCCCCAGCAGGTCACGGGCAGGCCGCGCAGCAGTGCCTCGAAGCCGGTGAGGGAGGTGATGGTGTGGACCTCCTCCACCAGTGCGAACAGGGGCGCCATCGGCACGTCGTGCAGCACCTGGTCGGCCAGGCCTTCCAGGTCGGGCGCCGCGATGCGGCCGCGGCGGAAGCCGGCCTCGATGTCGGGGTGCGGCTTGTACAGGATGAAGGCGTCGGGCGCCGCGGCGCGGACGGCGCGCAGCAGGTGCAGGTTGCGGCGGATGCGGCCGCCGCCGAGGCGGATCGAGGCATCATCCTCCACCTGCCCCGGCACCAGGATGCGGCGGCGGCCGGGCGGGGCGGTGATGTCCGGCACCGTGCCGGTCAGGTTGTATTTGGTGACGCCGCGGGCCACCACGGCGTCCCGGAGCGCGCGGGCGCGGGCCAGCAAAGCGGGCGGGAACTCCGCCGTGGCCAGCAGCCGCGCCAGGTCGCTTTCCCGCGTCGGGTCGTAATAGGCGCCGCGTGAATCGAGCGCGAAGGACGCGCCGGCGCGAAAGGCGGCGCCGAGGCCGGCGGAGCGGATGAAGCCATCCTCCAGCCAGCGCAGTTCCACGCCGGCGGCAGTGCAGCGGGCCGGCAGGTCCTCCGGCGCGCTGGCGGACCAGGCGAGCAGCGCCCCTCCGCGGCGGGCGGCCAGCGCCACGGCGCGGCCCGGGCTGCCGCGGAAGGCGGGTGGCGGCGCGGCGGAGGCCAGCAGGTCCCGGACCCGATCCCGCTTATAGGGGTGGATGCCGAGGCAGGCGGCGATGCCGCGGCCTTCCTTCTCGTGCGCGCGCCACAGCGCCAGCAATTCGACGCCCTGCTCGATGCTGCAGGGCTGGCCGTGGAATGGCTCCGCGGCGCGGGTTGCGGCGAGGATGGCGGCCCAGCTTGCGGCGGCATCGGCGCCGGCCAGGGGGCCATCGGCCAGTTCGACGCCGGCGGCGAGCGCCAGCAGGGCCAGATCGCGGCTGGCGCCATGCAGCGGCAGGCCGAGGTCGAGGATGCACCAGGGGTCGGTGGCCGGCAGGCTGCCGGGCAGGACCGGGGCGCCGCGGGCGAAGGGGTCGCGCAGCAGCAGCACCGGCTGGCCGGCCGCTTGCAGGGCCTGCCATCTGGCCTGCGCGGCCGCCTGGCCGGAGGGGTCGCAGGGGTCGAGCAGGATGTGGCGCGCCGGCCCGGGCGTAAGGGCGTGGCAGGGCAGGCCGGGTGGGGCGCCGATCCGGCCCTGCGCCATAAGGGCCATCACCCGCCGCGCCAGCGCCAGGTCGGGCGCGTCCGGCGGGGTGGCGAGGGCCTGGCCCACCGGGTCCGCCGCAGTGCCGATCACGAGCAGGACGGGTATCTGGCGAGTCCCGAGGCGTGGCGGCTGGAAGGGGCCGGGGGTGTAGTGCAGGGCACCATCATCTGCCCGCGCGGGCGCGTCGCTTGCCGGTTGCAGCGTCGCCGCCTGGCCAGGCGGCGCCTGGCGCAGCTGGTGGCCGGGAAAGAAGGCTGGCAAGTGGGGCCAGGCGGACAGGATGGCCGGTGGCAGCCAAAGGGGTGGCAGCCAGAGGGGCGGCAGCGGGGAGTCGGATGCTGGGGGGGCGGGCCCCCCGGCTTGCATGGGTCGCTGCATATATTTGCATTTTGCCTAAGGCGGGGCCTTCGGCTAGTGTCGGATACTATGATGCATCGCACACAGGCCCCGGCCTCGCCGGCTGGCTCGTCCAACGGTCCCGTGCTCCTTCGCGCCTCGCTGCTGCTGGTCGGCTTGCTGGTCCTGTCCGGATGCGCCCGGTTTGGCGCGACGGGCGCGGCCGCCCCGGGCGCTCGTGGCGTGCCAGGGACCGGCATCGCGGCATCGAGCGACCCTGTGGTGGTCTGGGCCGGCCAGGCCCGGCCTGGTGCGACGGATCGGGTGACGCTGGCCAATGGACAGGCGGCGCAGGTCCGGCTGGTCCGCAGCTACTATGCCGCCAGTGGCCGGGAATGCCGGGAAGTGCTGGTCGGCGCTGGCATGGTGGAACGCCCGCAGCTGGTCTGCGCGGTTCCGGGGGGTTGGGCTGAGGCACGGCCGCTGCTGCGCGGCGGGGGAGCCGCGAGGCCGTGAGTGCGGCGACCGGCGGCCCCGGCGGCATGCCAAGGGGATTGCCGGATGGCCTGCCGCCGGCACGCAGCGAATTTGACCGGACGATCGAAGGACTGAGGATTCAAGGGCGGGTCATCCACGCCCTGCTGCTGCGGGAATTGCAGACCCGGTTCGGCCGCGGCCATCTGGGCTTCCTGTGGCTGTTCCTGGAGCCGCTGCTGCTGGCCGCCATGATCGGCATCATGAAGACCTTCTTCCTCTCGCGGGAGATGGGCAACGTGCCGCCCTTCCTGTTCGTGGTGGTCGGCTATGCGCCGTATTTCGCCTTCCGCGCCATCATCAACCGCGCGGCCACCGCCTTCCAGGCCAATATGACGCTGATGTACCACCGCCAGGTCCGGCTGCTGGACATCATGCTGGCGCGCAACCTGCTTGAGATGGCGGCGGTGACCTGCGTGCTGATCATCGTGATCGCCGGCACGTCCTGGATCACGGGTTTCGCGCCGCACGACCTGCCGCTGATGGTCTTCGCGCTGCTGCTGCTATTCGCCTTTTCCAACGGCCTGGCGCTTCTGGTCGCGGCCGGCGCGGCGCGGTGGGAGGTGGTGGACCGCATCGTCCATCCGCTGACCTACATCTCGCTGCCCTTCTCCGGCGCCTTGTTCGCCCTGCACTTCCTGCCGAGCCGGTGGCGAGAGCTTCTGCTGTGGAACCCGCAGGCCAATATCCATGAGATGCTGCGGGACGGCATGTTCGGCGACCAGATCCCCGCCTATTACGACGTGTATTATGTGGTGGGATGGGTGGTGCTGGTGAATCTGCTCGGCCTGGCGGCGGTTCGCGCCGTGCGCACCAGGCTTGAATTCTGATGATCTACTTCGATCGCGTCTCCAAGCACTACGATCTGCGCGGCGGCGGCAAGAAGCACGTGCTCCGCAACGTCTCCGGCATCATCCGCCCGGGCGACGCGCTGGGCATCCTGGGCCGCAACGGCGCCGGCAAGTCGACGCTGGTGCGGATGCTGGCAGGGGTGGAGCATCCGAACTCCGGGCGCATCGAGCGTCGGATGACGGTGTCCTGGCCGCTGGCGCATGGGGTCGGGCTGCAGAATTCGATGTCGGGCGCCGACAATGCCCGCTTCATCGCGCGCATCTATAACCAGCCGATCAAGAAGGTTCTCGACTTCGTCGAGGAATTCGCCGAACTCGGCCCGTACATGGACATGCCGGCCAAGACCTACTCCGTGGGCATGATGGGGCGGCTGCTGCTCGGCCTTTCCTTTGCCGTGGATTTCGACTGCTACCTGATCGATGAGGTGACGGCGACCGGCGACCAGCGCTTCGTCGCGCGGGCGCAGGCCTTGCTTGCGGAAAAGACCCGCGGGCGGTCGCTGGTGCTGGTCAGCCACGTGCCGGAACACCTGAAAATGTATTGCCGCACTGCCGCGGTGCTGAATGAAGGCAGCCTGACCTTCTTCGAGGATGTCGATGAAGCTGTCGCCACCTATAAGGCCCTCTGAGGCCGCCACCACCACCGGCATGGACATGCCGGTGGGTGCCGCCCTGCCGCAGGCGCGGCAGAAGCCACGTCGCAGCCTGTTCGCCCGCCTGTGGCCGAAAAGCCCGATGGGCTGGTACATCCTGCTGGTGCTGCTGCCGACCGCCATCGTCGGCGCCTACTACATGACCTATGCGGCGGACATGTATGAGGCCGAGGCGCGCATCCTGGTGCGCGGCCGCCCTGGCGCCAGCAGCACCGCCGGCATCGCCAGCATCATCGGCGCCTCCGCCGGTTCCGTCCGGCCGGGTACGGAGGAGGCCCAGGCGGTCATTTCCTACATCGACAGCCTGGATGCGGTGGCCGGGCTTGGCCGCCAGTTCAACCTCGCGGAAATCTGGCGCCGGCCCGAGGCCGACCGCATCTCCCGCCTGCAATACGAGGCACCGGAGGCGGAACGGCTGCTGCGCTACTACCGGCGCCGCGTCGCCGCCACCTTCGACCTGGAGACCGGCATCATCACCCTGACGGTGCTGGCCTACCGGCCGGAGGATGCGCGCGAACTGGCCCAGGCGCTGCTGGGGCTGTCCGAGGACCTGGTCAACCGCTTCTCCGCCCGCACCTCCGAGGACACGCTGCGCGTCGGGCGGGAGGAAGTGCAGATTGCCGAGCGGCGCGTCGTCGCGGCGCGGGAGGCGCTGACCTCCTTCCGCGAACGCGAGCAGACGCTGGACCCCACCGCCGCCGTCGGCTCCGCCGTGCAGACGATTGGCCGGCTGGAGGCGCTGCTGTCCACCACGCGGGCCGAGCTGCAGGAAAAGCAGGCCTTCATGCGGCGTGACAACCCGCAGATCCAGGTGCTGAACAACCGCATCGCCGCGCTGCAGGCGCAGATCGCGACCGAACGGCAGCGGCGGACCAGCGGCGATGAGATGCTGACCCAGCAGCTTTCGGGCTATGAGCGCCTGCAGCTTGAGCGTGAATTCGCCGAACGGGTCTATGCCTCCGCCATCCAGTCGATGGAGGGGGCGCGGGCCGATGCGCAGCGCCAGCAGGTGTTCCTGATGCGCGTGGTCGAGCCGAACATGCCGGAACGCGCCACCTTCCCGAAGGCGATGTTCAACACGCTGACGCTGCTGGTGGCGCTGACCGTGCTGTTCGCGATCGGCTGGCTGGTGCTGGCTGGCGCCCGGGAGCACGCCAGCTGACGCGGCGGGGCCGGGCGCGGCCGCGGGCCAGGTGAGGGTCTGCGGCAACAGCTGTGGACAATCTTGGCCAGCAGGCTGTGCCGGCATGGTTTTTTCCGCGCCGGCGAGACAAGTTGATCGCTGGGTTAAATCGATGGCCGGCTCGCGCCGGCCCAATCTCCGGATTCCGCCCGACATGCCTGAGCTCGCCCGCTGCCCGACCGACGCGCCGCACCGAACGGCCCGGCCATTGATGCCCCAGATCTTGCCCCGGATTCTGCACCGGATCATGCCCCGTTTGGCGCTGGTGCTGGGGTTGCTGGTGCCAGCAATGGCTGGCGCGCAGATCCAGGCACCCGGAATGCCCGGCGCGGCGCAGGCGACGCGCGGCCCGGCGGTGGGCAGCCTGCCCACGCTGCTGGGCAATACCGCCGATACCATCGCCACCGCCCGCGCGGGCACCGCGACGGCGGCGGAGGGCGGACCCGTGGCGGTCGGGCCGATCGGTGACCCGGCGCGTGCGGCAGGCCCGGCCACCGTGGTGTTCGGCGCCGCGCTGTTCACCCGGGCGCCGCCCTCCGCCACCGATTCGCCCAATCCGAACTACGTGATTCGCAGCGGCGACCGGGTCTCCGTGACGATCTGGGGGTTCATTGAAGCCTCCGTCGTCGGCGTGGTGGACCCCGAGGGCAACCTGTTCCTGCCGCAGATCGGCCCGATCCGCCTGGCCGGCACCCGCGCCGGCGATGTGCAGCGGGTGGTCGAGGGTGAGGTCCGGCGCGTCTACTCGCAGCAGGTGCAGGTCTATGCCGTGCTGCTGAACGCCAGCCAGGTCGGCGTCTTCGTCACCGGTCCGGTGCGGCTGCCCGGGCGCCATATGGGCGCCGGGTCCGACAGCGTGCTGGACTACCTGACCCGTGCCGGTGGCGTGGACCCCGGCCGCGGATCCTATCGCGACATCGCGGTGAACCGCGGCGGCCGGACCGTGGCGCGGATCGACCTGTATCGCTTCCTGCTGACCGGCCAGCTGCCCAACATCGCGCTGCAGGAGGGTGACACCATCGTGGTGGCGCCGCAGGGCGCCATGGTCGGCGCCGATGGGGCCGTCCGCAACAATTTCCTGTTCGAGGTCAGCGGCCAGTCCATGCCGGGCCGCGAATTGCTCAGCCTGGCATCCCCCCTGCCGGCGGCGACCAACGTCGTCATCCGCGGCACGCGCGGCGGCCGGCCCTTCGCACGCTACGTCACGGTGCGGGAATTGGGCGGGCTGCAGATGATGGACCAGGACACCATCACCTTCATCACCGACAGCCCGGCGCCGACGGTGCGCGTTTCCGTCGAGGGCAGCCGCATCGGCCCCTCCGTGCTGATTGCGGATCGCGACACCTCGCTGTGCACAGTGCTGGACCATGTCTCGGTGGACCCGGTGCTGGCCAATCCGGCCGGCGTCTTCCTGCTGCGCCCCTCCGTCGCGGCACAGCAGACGCGGGTGATCAATGAGGCGATGGACCGGCTGGAACGCCAGCTGTTCATGACCGTCTCCTCCACCACCGGCGTTGCCGAGATTCGCGCAGTGGAGGCGAACCTGGTCTCCACCTACATCCAGCGCGCCCGCCGGACCCGGCCGGAAGGCCGCCTGGTGGTGATGGATCGCACCGGCCGCTGCGCGGATGTGCGGCTTGAGGATGGCGATGTCATCGTCATCCCGGAGCGGGTGCAGACCGTGCTGGTCTCGGGCGAGGTCGCGGTGCCGCAGGCGGTGGTCTGGCGGCCGGATATGCGGATCAGCGATTACGTGCGCGCCGCCGGCGGCTTCGCGGAACGCGGCGTGGAAAGCCAGGTGATGATCCGCAAGGCGTCCGGCGAGCTGATCCTGGAGCCGACGGAAGGCCCGGCGCCGGGCGATGAGCTGATCGCGCTGCCGCGGCTGGACCCGAAGAACTTCCAGATCGCGCGCGACCTGCTGAACCTGATCTTCCAGTCGGCACTGTCCGCCCGCGTCTTCATGAACTGACGCTGGCGAGGGCGTGAGCAGCGCAGCGCCGCGGCACCCTGCCGCGGCGGTTGCGGGGCAGGGCACGGCGCGATACCAGGGCAGGGCATGACCGGCCAAAGGCCGGCACCTGGCAGGGAGGCCGTATCGCAGTGACCAAGACCCCCATCATGTCCATTGGCCGGCGCACGGCGCTCGGCTTCGGCGCGTCGCTTCTCGCGGCGCCGACGGTCTGGGCGCAGGACCGCTACCCGAGCCGCCCGATCCGCCTGCTGGTGCCCTGGGCTGCCGGCGGCACCACCGATATCCAGATGCGCGCTTTGGCCGACCAGGCCTCTCGCCGCCTCGGCCAGCCGATCGTGGTGGAAAACCGGGCCGGCGCCGGCGGCATCCTGGGGCCGCAGCAATTGCTGAATGAACGGCCGGATGGCTACGTCATCTCCCAGATGCCGATCAGCGTCTTCCGCCACCCGCAGATGGCCGCCCGCGCGCTGTTCAACCCGCTGGAGGACTTCACCTACGTCATCCACCTGACCGGCTACCTGTTCGGCATCGTGGTGAATGCGGAAAGCCCCTG
>LNFM01011080.1_pt1 | contig 12402 bp, 18 predicted proteins | sample 596031 | NCBI WGS metagenome assembly LNFM01 (sample SAMN04254537, study PRJNA301005) | activated carbon metagenome | isolation source: dual media filters at the Ann Arbor, Michigan drinking water treatment plant | place: USA: Ann Arbor
GTCTCGACGCTGGTGCACCACGCTGGCGAACCCGTGAGGTACTCGAAGTCGCGGCACGCGTTCGCGTCGAAGTCGATGCCGCCGAGCGAGCGGAAGGACGCCTCGACACCGGCGACGTTCACCGATGCCCGGATGAATCCGAGCGCGCCAGCTCCCAGGCCGCAGAACGGGAAGAGAACCGTGGGTTGGATCTCAGTCATGCGCGCCACCCGCTCCGAGCAGAGGGACGCTCATCCCCGTCGAGTACGTCTCCGCGAGCGACGCGGCGATCCGCGTGCTGACCGTGCCGCCGTCAGGGAGGACCATGTCCGCGAGGAACTCGCGCTCCACGGTCGTCTCTCCCGTGGCGATCATCTCCAGCTTCGCCTTGATGAGGAGCAGCTGGGCACGCCAACGGCGGCGCTCTTCGCTCTCCACCCACCGCTTGCGACGCGCGGTCTCCTCGGGGCCGCTCAGACTACGAAGCAGCGACTCGATCTCGGATCGCGACTTCTCGGGGGCTACCTCGGTGCCCTCCGCGTATCTGCGGACGTCAGCCACTGGTCACCTCGGGGCGCGCGGTCGCACCAGCCTCTTCGGCGCCGAGCAGCCGCACGAGCGCGCGCAGCGCCTCATGCGCCATGATCAGGCGCGACGAGGGGACGCGGCCCCATCGGTACCACTCGACGTCCATCGCGTTGATGCGGCCGTCCTCGGCCAGCGACTCGCGCGCGTCTTCGACGCTTCTGCCGGTGAGAATCCTGCCGACTGCCTCGCGGATACCCGCGGGGATCAGATGCTCGTGCGGCTCGAGGTTCACGTCCTCCTGATCGAAGTAGCCAGTGGCCCCGTCGAGGCAGTACTCCTCGATGTGGTGGAGCGCGTCGTTGAGGAAGACCTCTTCGGCGTACGACCAGACGTAGTCGTCTGACTTGCCACCCATCCCGATCGAGGCCTTCTCGGCGACGTATCCCGCCGTCTCTCGGCGACTCCGCCCACCCATCCAGCGGAGCACCTGCTCCGGGTGCGTGTGAGATCCGTAGTGCGCGAAGTGCATGCCGCCGATGTCGCCGTGCACGTACAGCTCGCCACCGGCGAGGACGATCGCCTCGAACCAGTACTCGGATCGGAAGGCCCCGTCCTTCTTTCGGAAGACGAGCCACGACCGCGAGTCGCGACTCCGGATCACGTGGTCCGCCAGCCACTTCGCCGAGTCATTCTGGATCCGCAGCGCGTAGTCGGCGGCGCTCTTTCGCCTGATCTTTCGGATGCTCACTGGACGGTCACCTTTCCTTCGGACACGACGAGACGGGCGTCGCAGAGTTCCGCGACGTCGGGGGAGTGGCTGACCAGGAGGACCTGGCGCGCGCCGATGTGGGCGACGGCGCGACGAAGCATCTCGACGTAGGCACGGGCCTTCGCGCCATCGAGCGCCGCCCCGCTCTCGTCGCGGACGATGGTCACGTCGCGCTGACCGCTCGAGCGGCACGCGAGCATCGTGAGCGCGAGCGAGACGGCCTCGCCGATGAGCACGCGCTCTCCTCCGGAGAACGTCTCGACGGGGCCCTCGCGGCCAGCCTCGGTGTCGAGCACGCGGACCTCGAGCGACTCCAGCAAGCGGCCGTCGGCGCCGAGGCGCTGGGTGTCGACGCAGACCGTCCAGCGTGGGCCGACGCAGGTGTGGAGGAGGTCCGTGGCGAGCGCGGAGAGCTCGGGGCCCGCCGCGTCGATCTCGAAGGCCTGGATCCCCTCGCGCCCGAAGTCGGCCTGGAGGTGCGCGTAGTCGGCGACGAGTTCCTGTTGCACCGCTAGCTCGGCGCGAAGCTGCTCACGGCGGTCAGCGGAGGCTGTCGCCGCGGCATGGTGGCGCTCCGCTTCCCCGACGCGGGACTCCGCGCCAGCGACCCCAGCGGCGGCGTGGGCATGCTGCGCATGCGCTTCCCGCTCCTGGCTCTCGCCGTACTCGACGTCGATTCGCGGGCGTTCCTCGGGCTCGCGAGGGCCCATCGACCCGAGCTCCGCCCACAGCTTCGCGACCTCCGCCGCCGCGGCGTCGACCTGCGGGAGCAGCTCCTCGATCCGACCCTCGGCAGCGAGAAGGCGCTGGCAGCGACTCTCCACGCCCTGGAGCGGCCTCAACTCCGCGAGCAGCGTTTCGTGAGCGCGGCGACCTTCCTCGAGTCGCGCGTGTGAGGCGGCAAGCTTGTCGCAGATCGAAGCCACCTCGGCGCGGGCAGCGGCCAGCAACGCTGAGACGCTCTCCACCTCACGCTCCGCATCGGCTACGGCGGAGTCGAGGTCTCCCTGCGCCGCAACGTGCTTCCCAGCCGCGACCGCCGAGGCCAAGTCACGCTCGACCCGCGAGAGCTCGGCGAGGTGCGTCCGCCGCGACGCCTCGAGGTCGGCGATGCGGCCTGGGAGCGCCTCCATGCGTGCGACGTGGTCCGCGTCCTTGTCGAGGGTCTCCTGGGCGATGGAGGGGGCGGAAGAGATGCCGCTGGCGATGGCGCGGAGAGCCAGCAAGAGCGGGTCGATCCGGGCGTCAACCCCGGCGGCCTGGTACGCGCGGGCCGCCGCAAGCTCCGACTCGATCTGCGCCAGCCGATTCCCGATCGCTTCGGAGGAGGCGCGCAGTTCGGGCGCCCGGGCCGCTGCCGCACGCGCCTCCCGAAACGAAGCGACGCGGCGGACGGCCACGCCGCGTCGTGCGATGGCAGCGTCGAGCTGGGCCTCCGCCGCGGTCGCCGATGCGTTCACGCGGGCGACGTCGTTCCTCGCACGTTGGTGCTCGATCTGGGCGGCGTCGGCCGCTGCCGTGGACGCTGCCACCTCGGCGAGGAGCTTCTCTCGTCGCGCTGCGGCAGCGCGGATCTCGTCCGCCTCTTCGAGGACGCGCCGATTGTTCGCGAGCCGCGCGAGCAGGTCGGTCTGCTCTGTCGTCCGGGTCTCGATGCGCTTCTCGATGTCGCGCCGGGCGAGGTTGCGCTGGACGATCTGCCCGTGGAGCTCGGCGACGCGAGCCTCTTCCGCCCGCAACGCGGCGGCCGCCTGACGAGTCGCGGTCACGCGCAGGCCAGCGTCGCTCGCGCGCAGCTGCGCTTCGGCCAGGCGCGTCCGGCAAGCTTCGAGCAGATCCGTTGCGTGCTCGACGGTGTCGCCCTGGATCTCGCCAATCTGGGCCTGGATGCGATCGGCCGCGACGAGCGCGCCCCGCCGGAGCTCGCCCGACGTCGCGGCGTAGCGCTCGAAGCGCTCGACGCCGAGTAGCCGGAGGAGGACAGCCTTCCGCGCGCTGGGCTTCAGCGCGAGGAACCCCGCGTCACCCTGCACCCCGAACTGCGCCGCGTAGAGCACCTCCGGCGCCGGCAGATGGCTCGACGCCCACGCGTCGAAGCTGCGCACCTTCGTGTCGGGGATGCACGGGACCCCGTCGGCGCCGACGACGAGGGACTCGCCCTTGCCCGAGAGCGCGTCGACGGTGTGGCGGATCGTGTACGCCTCTCCGCCGCTCGCGCAGCGGGTCTCAACCCACGAGTCGCGGCCTCGAGCGAGCCCCGAGAGCGGACCTCGCGTCGGGCACTCGCGGGTCACGCCTCCGGCGAGCAGCTCGAGGAGCGTGCTCTTGCCCGCGCCGTTCTCGCCGACGACTGCCACGATCCCAGGGAGCGCGCCGAGGTCGAGATCGACGTCGCCGAACGTCCCCATGTTGTGAATCTTGATCCCGTCGAATCGCATGTTCGCTCTCCCTGAGACGCCGAGGATTCGGACCTCGGTCGCATGTCCCGTTCGTGCGGTGAAAGGATTGAAAGCCCGCCCGCGAGACCCAGCTGTCCATGTGCCCCGCCGACTGCGCATCAGCTGACAGAGCCGTCTCGAAATCCCCGTCTCTCCGAGGTGCCACCTCGTTCACGCGCCAAGGTTTCGCGTCTGGACTTACGTTCTCCGGATCGTCCCATCGGCCCGAGGGCCTACTCGACGGTCGCCCGGTCCCGGCCAAATCCTATGCGGCGCGCTCGATCTCCATCGCTCGGGCGATGAGCCGCTCGGCGCGCTCGCCGTCGAGCCCCTGCCTCGCATAGAGGGCCCGCAGCTTGTCGGCGACGGTGACGGCCGATGCGATCTCCGGAGCTCGCGCCCGCTGCGGGGCGATGACCTCCTCTTCGACCTTCACGACCGCGGCGCCAGCGCTTCGCCACGCCGCCTCGAACCTCGCGGCGTCGACCTTCGCAGCCTCCCGACGGTCCGCGGCGACGAGGTAGCGGAAGCGGATCTCGGCCCCGGCGACCTCGATGCGGTGGCCATCGTGCGCGAGACCAGTGAACGGCTCGCCACCGTACGGGGCCTGCTCGTCCACGAGATAGTTCCCCGTCACGAGGTGCATCGGGGCGCACGGCGTGGCGACCGTCTCGACGTCGACCGACGCGATGCCGCGCCCGTCGCGCTCGCCGATCGTGAGAACGAGGAAGCCCTTGGACTCGACCTCGCCGAACGCGGTCCGGCGCGGGCTGCCCGGGTAGATGACCCGCATTGTCTGGCGATACGCCTCTGAGCGCGCATCGCTCGAGACGTCGACGTCCCACGACTGCGGCTTGTGGATGTGCCCGAGCACTGCCACGTCGGCGCCGGTGAGCGCGATGTCGTCGAGGCCGACCTCGAGGTCGCAGCCGACGAGGGGCTGCCCCGTCGAGGTCATCGATCCGCGCACCATCGCGTGGGCCGCGAAGATCCGCGTCGTGTCCGGGCTCCACCCGGAGAGCTGCGCGCCGAGTCCGCGCATCACAGAGCGCATCGCGTCACCCGCGGCGAGCTGGGTATGCTCGAGGGACGCGTGGCCGAGCGCGTTCGCGAGGTAGGCGGTCTGAGGCCAGGCGAGCACGCCAACCACCACGCGCCCCGCGCGCGTGTCGAAGGAGGCAGTGCCGACCCTCTCCTCGACGCGCACCTGGTGCCGGGTGCGCACGCGCTCGAGCAGCGGCAGGTCGCCGACGGCGTCGTGGTTGCCGCGCACGACGAGGAGCGGCGCGCGGTCGGCCACGCGGCGTACCCACGAGACGACGGCGGCGCGCTCGGCGGGGGTGGACCGGGCGTCGTACACGTCGCCAGTGTGGATGACGAGGTCGACGTCGCGAGCGATGATCTCGTCCGCGATGAAGTCGTGGACGCGGACGCATTCCTCGAAGCGCGAGCGCTCGGAGAAGTGGGAGTCGGCGACGACCGCGATCCGCATCACCAGCGCTCCCCGTCGTCGCCGCGGTCGATGGTCGACGCCGGGAGCGGCAGGTCATCGTCGTCGTCGCCATCGGTGAGCTCTCCGACGGGCGGCGCGGGTTCGCGCTCGAGCATCGGGACGTTCGTCGGCGGGTAGAAGAGCGCGGTGCCGCCGAGAGCGTTCGCCGCGATCATCTTCGAGAACTCGGTCCGGAGCGCGGGGTCGCTGGTGTGACCCGTGAAGGTCACCTGGACGGCGACGAACGGCTTCGTGAGCTCATCGTCGCCATAGGACGTGCGGATGCCCATCGAGCGGATCGCGCGGAGGCGCGCCTTGGTTTCGGCGTGCGACACGATGTGCATGCGCAGCTCGCGGATCTGGCCGGTCGCGTCCTTGTCCTTCGACTTCGCCTTCTCGATCAGCCCGACGATCGTCGGAGAGCCGTCTCGAAGGTCCATCTCCTTCTCCGCCGAGACGACATGGCGGATCCCGTCGGCGCCCATGTAGCTGCCGACCGCGCGGTAGCGGCAGTACCGAGGGTCGCGCCCATCGTCGAGGCGCCCGCTCACCTGCGGATTCCACGAGAGCCCGAGGGCATGGCCGAGCTTGTCGAGCGCAGCCTTCGAGAGCCCGCGCTTGCTCGGACCCGGCCCCGGAATCGGGTAGGTCTCGTTCTTCACGTCGACCATCACCGCGGTCAGGCGCACGCCGAAGCCCTCGGGCAGGGCGCCCGCGGACGTGAACGGCGAGATCAGGTGGGCCCGGTGCGCCGCCTCCTTGAGTTTTGCGTCCAGCGCCTTGGCGTCGTGGTAGGTGCCGGAGATCGGCTCGCGCGGTCGCTGCGCGATGGCGGTCGACTCCGACTGCGGGACGACGGTTCCGGTGTGGGATTCCTGAGTCTGGGTCTGGGTCATGATGCGGTCCTTTCGAGGGCGCACGCGATTCGAAGCGCGCGCCGGTAGTGGTTGACGGGGCGGGCCGCGGGCAGCGGCCGAAGGGTGGAGGCGAGGTACGCGGCACGGGCCACGGTGACGTGGAGGGTGGAGACGAGGGCGCGCTTCCGCGCGCAGTCGCATGTGCGGTGGCCAGATCCGTCGAGCGGGCGCCCGCAGAACCCGCAGAGACCGATCGAGTGGCTCACGAGCACACCGCCCGAGCCAGCGCGTCCTCGGCCTGTTCGGCGTGGATGCCGGCCACGAGGATCTCTAGGTACCCATCGAGGGTCGGCCGCGGTGCGACGAGGAGCGCGCGGTGCAGAGCGCGCGCGGCGAGCGCCCGGGTTCGCAGGGCGTCGAGCGCCTTGCCCGCGTGGCCGCCGACGACCGCGATCATGCGGCCCTCTGCGCCTGCGTCCGAAGCGCCTCCTGGAGCTCGGCGGCGAGCCCGTAGAGCCGGGACGCCTCACGGAGACGGCCGAAGGTCGCCTGGACTGACGCGGCCATCTCGAGGCCGCGCTGAACGATCTCCAGCGCATCCGCGGGCCCCGTGACGCACCATCGGCGCTCGTCGGGAGAGCGGACGACCAGCTGGCGCTGGACCACTCCGCCCACCCCGGCCGCGTCGGCGCACGCTTCGATCGAGCGCTGGGCCTCGTTGGTGACGTGGACGAGCACCATCACGACGCACCTCCGACACTGAGCATCGCGTCGACGCTTGCGACCGTGAGGATCTCGTCGACGAGCCCGGTGACCGCGAGGTCCACAGCGTGACGACGCAGCGCCGACTCGTCCTCGAGTTCCACCCACGCGGCGACCGGGTCGATCTCGTCGAGAAGGTTGACGAGGCCGAGCACCGGCGCGGTCTGGACCATCGTCGCCGCCGCGAACTCGTAGAGAGCCGCGAGCAGCGCGCGCTCGCCAGCGAGCCGGCGACGCGCGGTGGCGAGATCCTCCGCCGTGTAGCCGTACTCACGGGCGAGCCGCGAACCGGGACGCGTCACGTTCTCGAGGTCGCGGATGGACGCCAGGCAGTACGACGTTGCGACCGCGAGCGACTCGGGCTTCACCAGCCAGCGGGAGACCGGCGCCTCGATGTCCGCGCGCGACGTGTGCGGACGTGCGGCGAGAACCAGCGCGATGAACCTCTCAGACCAATCGACCGTCGTTCCGTTCTCCATGGCCACCAACCTTTCGAAGGTGACCTTGGATCGAGAGCGACTAGGCGTCAAGGACTAGTCGAGCGTGACGTGCGTTTTTCTCGCGACCGTCCTCTCGGAGGGGTGCGAGCATCGACGCATGAGGCGAACCTTGGCGGTGGGCGTAGTCGCGGCGTCGGTGGTCTGGGCGTGTGCGCCGCCGATGGTCTCGATGGTCGGGGATGCGATGGTGGACGTGGGCGAGACGCTGCGCGACGCGGACTCGGATGCGTCGGCGCAGATGGTCTACGAAGGGATCCCGTGCGTGGAGCGGGTGGTCTACGACTACGTCTATGAGATGCCGGCCGGAGGCCGCTACGCGTCGTCTTTGTCGCTGTGGTCCGCAGAGGTCGCGGTGGACGTTCCGCCATCGTCGGTGGTCCGCGCGTTCGCAGTCGTCTGCGGTCCGATCCGCTCGGGACTCGACCCCTCCTCGCTCTGTCCGGCAGGCGCGGTCTGCACCGGAGACTACGTGTACGACTACTACGCCGACGAACTCGATTGCCAAACCGTCGACGTGTCCATCGGCGAAGGCAGGGTCCGAGCTACATGCGGGTCGGCGAGCGAGAACGTGTCGACGTCGGCCGATGGAACGGCGAACCGAAGCGGGTCGACCTATCACTGGACCACGGCGCGGATCGTCGTGGAGACGCGGTGACCGCTCAACGTTTCTTGCTCGGCGTCGCAGGCGCCGCCGTCGGGGTGCTGGTGGTGATGGCCTGCGTCATGACCTGGGTGACCATGCGCGCTGTGGTGGCAACTGCCCCCACCATCGCAGCAGAGCCGCCAGCGGCAGCGGTTCTGCCGCCACCCGCGCCCCTGGCGCCGCCTCCTCCGCCCCCGATGTCAGAGGGGGAGCGCATCATCGCTGGGATGCGAGTCGAGGCCATCGGGCTCCGCGGTCTCGACGGTTCGGAGCTCGAATCGACGCTGGAGCAGTGGTCGAACTCGGCGGCGGACGTCAGCTACGGGATGCTCGAGCGTAGCCCCGATTCACACGTGGGAGATCGCGTCGTTTTCTCGGGCCGCGTCCTCGAGATTCACGATCTGCCGGACGGCGGAACGTTCTTGCGCCTTGGTACCGGGTCGTACGGGTCGGATCCCGTGTGGGTAGAGGCGTTCGTTCCGCCTGACGAGTCGGTGGTCGCCAACTCGCGAGTCCGCGTCTACGGCTACCTCACTGGGCCGCACACATACACGAGCGAAGCGGGGTGGAACATCACCATCCCGTCCATGCTGGCGGTTGCGGTGGTACCGCGTCGCCGTTAGAGGCCCTCGCCCAGCACGATCACTCGTCGCCAAGGCCCGTCGATCACGGGCCACGCCCCAGTGAGGTCGTCGACGCGCACGGGGCGCCCCGTCGCCAGAGCCTCGTCGACCATTCCGCGCTCGTCGCGCAGCGGTTCGCCCCACCGTCGGCTCACCCGGCCTTGGTCGTAGACCGCGGCGCGAGCTCCGCGAAGCTGGACGATGCGGACGGCGATCGCATGTGCGGGCGCGTGCGGATGTTCGGCGCACAGTCGCTCAAGGTCCCACCCGTCGCGTAGCTGACGGCACAAGGTCGACCGCGGCAGGAGGAGCGCGCCGCCGAGGTAGTTCGCCACCCGGCAGCATGCGCTGTCAGCCCCGCCACCTCGAGCTGCCCAGTGCCCGAGCTCGTGCGCGATGAGCCAGTGGAGACGGCGGAGCCGGACCCGACGGGGTACGAAGATCGTCTCTCCCATCAGGAGCGTCTCCCCTACGTCCGAGTAGCAGACCTCGACGCCGAGAGTCTCCGCCAGATCGATCGCGTTGATCGGGCAGTCGATGGACGCGAGCGAGAGCAACTCATGGGCGATCCCCTCCAGGGTGGGCAGCACGCGGCGATCGACGCCTGCCGACGGATCGACTGACAGCTACCTCACTGGCCGCTTCGGCGCGCCCTTGCCGCGCTCCCGCGCTCGAAGGCTGGCGAGCAACGACGCAGCTGTTTCGTAGGGGGAGAGGACGGTCGCGCGGTAGAACCGGACGCCCCGTAGCTCGGTCAGATGGCTCGCGTCGATAGGCCGGCCTGCGCGCTCCTCGTCAGCGATGAACGCCTCGACCTCGGGATACGGGGAGCGCGGCGCGTCGATCTCCACACCTCCCGCGGCCGTCTCGCCCATGATCTGGTCGACGGTCTTGCCGTAGAGGTGGCCGAGCTTCTTCAGCGTGTCGGTGTTCAGGGCCGCCACGACGCCGCGCTCGTATCGCGAGAGCGTGATGGGCTTGATGTCCGCGGCCTCAGCCGCCTCGTCTTGCTTGAGGCCCGCCGCCTCGCGGTACGCCTTCAGGCGCCGGCCCACCTCTTCGTTCGGCTTGTCGGCCACGACGGAATCACGCCATGGCGCTGAGCGAATCTCAATAGGCGCGAAGGACATCGCAAGATCCTATTGACCGACTAGGCGCGAGCGACTAGGCTCCGCAGTCATGGAAGCATCAGCCGTTGGAGCTCGGGTCAGGAGCGCGCGGAAGAAGGCGCGGCTCACCCAGGTAGAGCTCGCCAAGAAGGCCCGCATCGAGCAGTCGAGCCTCTCGAAGATCGAGCGCGCCGAGTGCGCTCCGAGGGCGTCGACGATCACGGCCATCGCCCGGGCGTGCGGGGTCACCACCGACGAGCTGCTGCTCGGCAAGGCCCGCGCCCAGCGCAAGGCGGTGTGATGCTGCCCGTGTCGGTCACCCGCGACGGGTATCTCGTCGCAGTCGTCGTCGGCGCATCGAGCGCTACCGCTCGGGCCACGTCGGCCCCCGAGGCGCGCCGCGCCGAGGCCCTCTGCCGCTGGTGGGCCGAACGCGGATGCCCGTCGGCCGCTGGCGCTCGCCCGTGGCGCTCGGCTGTCGAGCTGGTGGAGCACATCGCTGCCGAGATGGGCGCCGCCGATGCTGCGCAGGCTCGCCGACGCTTCACCCGCATCTTCGGGAGGGCCGCGTAGATGGCTGGCGAGCTGGCTCTCAGGCGGTTTCGCGATCGCGTCGCCCTGGCTCGCGATCTGACCTCGGTCCCCGACGAGGACCTGGACGACGAGTCCCGTGTGCTCCGCGACTGCGCGTGGGTCATGGCCGCGGATGCGCTCCTCGCCGGCCTGTTGACGCCGCTCGGCGTGCGGTGGCGGGTCGACCGTGCGCTCGAGATGCGAGCCCTCGCCATCGAGATGATCGAGGCGGGACACACGCGCGAGGCCGTGGGCGCCGCTGATGAGGCCCGTGCGCTCTACGAACAGGCGAGCGTCGCTCTCTTGCGGTGGCTCCTTTCGGACGGCGGAGGGGCGCATGGCTGAGCTTTGCTGCGCCGTCGGCCTGTTCTCCTTCTGGCTTGGGTGGGCGGCTCTTGGGGTGTGGACCTCGCGTCGTGCGATGCGGGCCGAGGAAGAGGATTGGGTGCGCATGCATCCCACGGATGGTGACGCTGAAACCGAGAAGGAGTGTCGACGATGACGGGGAAAATCACTGAGCGCAGGTGCAGTCGAGATCCGAAGGAGGAGCTCGAGCTGCGACGGGCGGAGGCGTCGTGCGTGCTCGCCGACGCCCTCCTGGCCGCGCAGGCGGCCGACCCATCGCTCACGCGACCTGTCGTGGCCGCGTCGGTCGGCGGGAGTCCCACTCTGATCTCTACGATGTGCGACCCGGAGCACGGCCGCGCGCTCGACGTGGCCCGCGCATCGATGCTGCCCGACGAGGCGCGTCGGATCCTGGCGCAGTGGATCGTGGGCGACGGCTACTGCGTCCTCCGCGTGGGTGTCGACGTCGAGGCCGGCGCGATCCCGCCCGAGCTCATCGCCCAGTGCCAGCGCAGCACGTCGCTCGCTGTCTCCCAGGCGCTCGACGGTGCGTCCGATGGCTATCTAGACGCCTTCAAGGGCGCGGCGCTCGAGTCGTCGTGTGACGTCGCCATCGCCAAGCTCCTCGCTCTCCGCGAGCTCGCCAGGCTGGCGCAGCGCGAGCGTGTGATCGCGGTCCCCGGGCCGGCGAGGGTCCAATGAGCCTCGACCCGCGCCTCGCGGCCATGCGCGATGTGAGCGTGCAGCTCGCGTCCGCCGAAGTTCGCGCCGAGATGGCAGAAGAGCGAGCCGCGAAGCTCGAGTCCGAGGTCGCCGCGCTGAGGCGTGAGCTGAGCCTGCTCGGGAATCCGGAGACGGGCTCGACTGGACGCGGTGTCCAGGGCGAGGCCGGGCACCCCACGGACTCGACCCTCGTCGAGCCCGTCTCCGGGCGCCGCGATGCGCTGAGCTTCGCGGACCTTCGAGCCACCAACGTCGCCCGGTGCGAGGAGCACTACCACCCCGTTGACGCATGGTCGTTCTCCGACTGGCTCACGGCGGTGGCGGGCGAGCTGGGAGAGCTGGCAGGCGTCGTAAAGAACATCCGCCGCCGCGCAGACGAGCGCGGGAACAGCCACGCAATCCCCGAGACGACCGTCGACCATCTTGCCGACGAGGCAGCCGACGTCGTCATCTATCTCGACCTGCTCTGTGCGCGCGCCGACGTGGACCTCGGCGCGGCGGTCCGACGGAAGTTCAACCGCGTCTCGATCGAGCGCTTGAAGAACGGCCCGCTGCTCCCGGTGTCGCGATGACCTCCTACGAGTCGTGGCTCGCGGAGAAGCTCACCACCTCGGTGGAGGCGCGCCCCGTGCCGCACGGCAGCGTCCATGAGCGCCTCTTCGCGTTCCAGCGTGAGATCGTCGAGTGGGCGCTGAACCTCGGGCGCGCCGCCATCTTCGCCGGTTGCGGGCTGGGCAAGACTGCCATGCAGGTCGAGTGGGCGCGCTGGGTAGCGGCCCACACTGGGCGACCCGTCCTCATCCTCGCCCCGCTCGCGGTGAGCACGCAGACCATCGCCGAGGGTGTGCTCCTCGGCGTGAGCATCACCTACGTCCGCAACGCCGAAGAGGTGGCGCTGGCTTCGTCGCCGATCCTCATCTCGAACTACGAGCGACTCGAGGACCTCCCGGTGGAGTCGATGGGCGGCGTCGTGCTCGACGAGTCGTCGATCCTCAAGGCGTTCATGGGCAAGACGAAGCGCGAGCTCGTGCGGTGCTGCGCTCCCGTCGAGTACCGGCTCG
>LNFM01011082.1_pt1 | contig 12398 bp, 13 predicted proteins | sample 596031 | NCBI WGS metagenome assembly LNFM01 (sample SAMN04254537, study PRJNA301005) | activated carbon metagenome | isolation source: dual media filters at the Ann Arbor, Michigan drinking water treatment plant | place: USA: Ann Arbor
ATGTACCTATCGAACCGTTCGCTCGCACCCATCGTTCCTCATGTGAAGAAAGAAGAGATGCGTATGATGTCATGCTTTTAGTGACACAGTAAGACTAATTCTGCACCGTAGCAGCATGTTCCCACCAGCACTTCGCAATCCCTCACTTCCCGCCTGCTTCAATCCGCCCCCGCCACAACACATCCGGCTGCCTCTCCAACGTCTCCCCCAGTTCCCCCAAGGACTGCGCCGCCCGCGACACATCCTGCAAGGCCCGCTCGGCATTCACCCGCAGCGATGAATCCGCATCCGCCGCCTCGCGCAGCGCCCGGGCCGCGCGCGTCAATTCAGCCGCACTGCGCTGCACATCCGCGATGAGGGGCGTGCCACTGCCCGCCAAGGCCTGCACCTGGCTGGCCGCCGCGGCCACCTGCTGCGCCGCCAGGCCCAGCTGCTGCAGGCTGCGCTGGCCTTCGGCCAGGGTGGTTTCGGCGCCGCGCGTCAGGCGCGGCAGATCGCGTTGCAGGGTGGTGGCCACACGTTCCAGCGCCTGGGCCGCGTCGGCCGCGCGGGCCAGTGCGCGTGTGGGCTCGGGCCCGGCCAGCAGCTGGCGCGCAGCGGCGGCCACGGCCGCCACGTCCTGGCCCAGTTGCGCCAGGTCCAGGTTTTCCAGCTGCGCCTGCAGCGTCTGCAGCTTGGTGGGCGCGGTGGGCACCAGGGGCAGCCCGGGGGTGGCGGCCCGCTGCGCCGGGGGCGCGGTGGCGCTGGGTGCGGGGGCCGCGGTCATCACGGCGGGCGCTTCGGCCGGGGCCAGGTCCAGGTCGACGTAAAGCTGGCCGGTCAGCAGGCTTTGCAGCGCCAGCCGCGCCACCAGCCCGCGGGCCACCAGGGCCGGCACGGCGCCGCCGGCCGGCACGCCTTGGGCCGCGGCGGGGCCGGCCACGGCGTTCAGCAGTTCCACCAGGCGTTCGCGTTCGAATTCCACTTCCACCGGCACCGCCGGCAGGGCCTGGGCCTGGGCCTGCGCGGGGGCTGCGGCGCCCTGCCCCGCGCCCGGGCTGCCCAGGCCGATGCGCTGCACCTGCCCCAGCTTCACGCCGCGGTACACCACCGGGGCGCCGGTCTGCAGGCCGTAGACGGACGTTTCGAAGCGCATCACCGCCCTATCGGTGGCCACCCAGAAGCGCCCGCCGGCCAGGGCCGCGGCCACCACCAGCGCGGCCAGGCCCAGCACCGCAAACAGGCCCACGCGCAGTGCGGCGGCGTTCATGCGGGGGCCCCGCGTTGCAGAAAGTGGCGCACGGGCTCGGGGCCGTGCTGCAGCAGGTGGTGCGGGGGGCCCAGGGCCGTCATGGTGTGTTCGTTTTCGTCCAGGTACAGGGCGCGGGTGGCCACGTTGAAAAGGCTGGCCACGTCGTGCGTCACCATCACCACGCTGCAGTTCAGATGGTGCCTCAGGTTCAGCACCAGTTCGTCCAGGCGCGCGGCGTTCATCGGGTCCAGGCCCGAGCCGGGTTCGTCCAGCAGCAGCAGTTCGGGGCCCAGCACCAGGGCGCGGGCCAGCGCGGCGCGCTTGCGCATGCCGCCCGAAAGCTGCGCCGGCATCTGGCCGAAGGCGCCGTCCAGCCCCACCAGGGCCAGCAGGAAGCGCGCGCGTTCTTCACGTTCTGCGCGCGGCAGCGGGGTAAACAGCTTCAGCGGCAGCGTGAGGTTGTCGCCCAGCGTGCGTGAAGACCACAGCGCCCCGGCCTGGAACATCACGCCCAGGCGGCGGCGCAGCGCGGCCTGGGTGGCTTCGCTGCCGGTGTTCAGGTCTTGCCCGCCCAGCAGCACGCGGCCGGCGGCCGGCACGTCCAGCCCGGCCAGGTGGCGCAGCAGGGTACTCTTGCCGCTGCCGCTGGCGCCGGCCACGCCCAGCACTTCGCCGCGCAGCACTTCGAAGTTCAGGCCCTGCTGCACCACGCGCCCGCCAGGGCCGCCGGCGGCCACGTTCAGGCCCTGCACCTGCATCAGGGGCGCGGGGGCGAGGGCGGCTGCGGTTTCGGCCATCAGTAGCCCAGCCCGGTGAAGAACACCGTGGTGCCGCAGGCCGCGGCCACGATCCACACCAGCGCCTTCACCACCGCGCGCGTGGTGGCCTCGCCCACGGCTTCGGCGCTGCGGCCGGCGTGCAGGCCTTCGCGGCAGCCGGCCAGGGCCACCAGGGCGGCGTACAGCATGCCCTTGAACAGGCCAATCCACAGGTGCACCGGTGTCAGCGCCGCCAGGCTTTGATGCAGGTATTCGGCACTGCCCACGCCGTAGGCAAACACGGCGGCGGGCCAGCCCGCCAGCACCCCGGCCAGCGCGCCCAGCACGATGAGCCCGGGCGCCACCAGCAGCAGCGCCAGCAGGCGCGGCAGCACCAGGTGGGCCACCGGGTCCAGGCCCAGCACGCGCAGCGCGTCGATCTCTTCGTTGGCCTGCATGCTGGCCAGCTGCGCCGCAAAGGCCGCGCCCACGCGGCCGGCCAGGATGATGCCGGTCATCAGCCCGCCCAGTTCTCGCACCATGCCCACGGTGACGACGTCGGCCAGATAGCCCTGCGCGCCGATGCGCCCCAGCTGCGCCCCGCCCATGTAGGCCAGCATCACGCCCAGCAGCGCACAGGCCAGCAGCACGATGGGCAGGGAGCGGGGGCCCGTCAGGTCCAGCTGCTGCAGCAGGCTGTCGGCCGGCAGGTTGCCGGGCCCGCCGCGGCCGCGCAGGCTGCGCCACGCCGCCAGCAGCACCTGGCCGAAGAAGGCCAGCGTTACCAGCGCCGGCGATTGGGGGCGCGGGCCCTGGGCGGCGGGGGTGCTGTCGCCCGGGGCGGGCAGGCGCTGCAGGGCCTGGGCCAGCAGCGCGCCCAGGCCGGGCGGCAGGCCGGTGGTGTCGACCTGGCCGCCACGGGCCTGCCAGCCCGCCAGCAGGGGCCACAGCCTGGCTGCCAGGGCCAGGTCCCAGGCCTGCAGGGCGGTGGTGTCGAAGGCCAGCAGGGCGGCGGGTGGCGGGTGCCCGGTGGGCGCGGCCTGGAGGGTGGGCAAATCGGGCAGCTCGGGCAGCGGTGCCCAGCCTTGCGCGGCGCCGCCCTGCCAGGGGCCGGCCAGTTGCAGGGTGATGCCCTGCGCATGGCCCAGCCAGCGGGCCCGGGCTTCGGGGCCGGTGGGGGGCCAGGCGTCGTGGGGGGCAGCGGCCATGGGGCGCGATGCTATGCGCTGTGGCGGGTGTAAGGTCACAGGGCCTGGGGCGACCCAGTGTCGACTTGCCCTGCCCCGCTTCTTCACTGCCAGCCGCATCCATGACCCACCCCCTGCCGCGCCGCCACCTGCTGCTGGCCGCAGCCGCCCTGCCCGCCCTGGCCCTGCACCGGCCGGCGTGGGCGCAGGCGGCGGGCTTCGACCACAGTTACGCCGCCTTCACCGCCCTGCTCAAGCGCCATGTGCTGGTGCTGCGCGAAGGCCAAGCCTCGCAGGTGCGCTACGGCGGCCTGGCGGCCGAGCGGGCGGCGCTGAAGGCGGTTCTGGACACGCTCAGCGCCGTGGGCGAAGCGGCCTTCGCGGGGTTCAGCAAGCCGCAGCAGATGGCCTTCCTGATCAACGCCTACAACGCCTTCACGCTGGAGCTGATCCTGACGCGCTGGCCCAAGCTGGAATCGATCAAGGACCTGGGCAGCCTGCTGCAAAGCCCCTGGAAGCCGAAGTGGGTGCCGCTGCTGGGCAGCAAGGTGTCGCTGGACAACATCGAACACGACATGCTGCGCACACGCGGCCGTTTCGACGACCCGCGGGTGCACTTCGCGGTGAACTGCGCCAGCATCGGCTGCCCGGCGCTGCGCGAAGAGGCCTTCGTGGCCGACCGGCTGGAAGCCCAGCTGGCCGAACAGGCGCTGCGCTTCATGGCCGACCGCAGCCGCAACCGCTTCGACGCCGCCAGCGGCAGGCTGCAGGTCTCGAAGATCTTCGACTGGTTCGGCGAAGACTTCCGCCTGGGCCACCAGGGGGTGACGTCGCTGCCGGTGTTTCTGGGCCGCTATGCCGACGTGCTGGCCGATGCACCGGCCGACCGCGACCGCGTGCGCCGGGGGCAGGTGCCGGTGGCTTTTCTGGACTACGACTGGAAGCTGAACGACGCGCCGCGTTGACGCGGGCCGCCGGCTTGAACCCGGCTAGAGTGGGGGCATGCGTCTTCTACCCACCCTTGCCCTGCTGGCCGCCACGGCCGCGCCCGCCGGCCTGCTGGCACCCGGTGCCGCAGCCGCGGCCGAGGCCAAGCCCTACATCGTCACCGTGCACTCGCGCGTGCTCTTCGGCCAGGACGGCCGGGCCCAGGACGTCACCGTGCTGGAAGCCGACAAGCAGCCCGCCGCCTTCGTCGCGGCCGTGAAGGACCGCCTGGGCAAGGCCCGCATCGCCCCACCCACCGACGCCGGCGCGCCCGCCACGCTGGGCACGGGCGTGGCCATGGCCTTCGAGGTGACGCCGGCGCCAGGCGGCGGCCAGGGCCAGGTGCGCGTGCTGGGCATGGCGATGCAGCCGCTGCTGCTGAAGATGGAGGTGCAAGCCCTGCCGCCCGACGCCTTCGCGGTGGGCGAAACGGAACGACAGCTGACGCTGCAATGCAACGTGGACGTGCAGGGCCGCTGCGCCCAGGTGGCCGTGCGCGGCGAAGGCATGCCCGAGTCGGTGCGCCGCTGGGCCCGCACCACCACCGAGGCCTGGCGCTTCGAGCCGCAGACGCTGAACGGCAAGCCCATCGAAAGCAGCCACGAGATCACGCTGCTGGTCACCACCGCGGCCGACCTGAAGCCCGAAGACTTCCGCGAAGACAAGTTCGACCGCGCCACGCGCGGGCGCTAGTCTGGAGCGCCCGAAGGCCTTTCACCCGTCGGCACAGGGCCAGGGCAGCGTCTGCTGGGGTCCGAGTCTGCGCTGCAGGCTGCTGCAGGCTTCACTCCGACCTGGCATCATCGGCAAGGGACACAGGCCCGGACCCGCCTCCACTCAATGCAGCGGCAATTGCCCGATTCGATGCGCAAGCCGGTTGCGGCCTTCACAGCCCAACTTGCGAAATGCGGCGGCCAAATGGGTTCTCACCGTCGTGAAACCAATGGCCAGGGTGCGCGCGATGTCCTTGTCTGCCAGCCCCTCGTAGGCCAGGGCCGCCACGTCTGCCTCGCGATGGGACAACTTGCCGACCTTCACCAGGCGGTCCTTCAATGATCCGTGGCCGGGATCCGGGATTGGCACGTTGATGCTGGGGCTTCGCGCCAGCGCCTGGACCAGGGCCGGGTACACCATGCGCAGTGCCGCCAGGTCATCGTCATCAAAGTTACGGCGCGACTTGCGGCGCCAGATGCGCAGATCGCCCAGATGTCGAAGGCCGTCGTGCGCATAGGCATTGACCCCCCAGTGCAGGCCGTCCGGCCGAAGGAAGTCGTTGAAGAAGCCGGTGGCCAGCAACTCGCGTTGCGGCAGCACGTCCGTGACGCGCGTGGGGGCTCGCCGGGCCAGCAGCCGGGGCGTCAGTGGGTCGCTGAACTGGAAGCAGTCCTCATAGCGCTGGCCGTGAACCGGGTTCAGGTTCAGGGACACGCCCTGCACGAATCGGCGGGACGATTCGTCCCACACATAGGAGGCATAGAAATCGGCTTCCAGCAAGCCCAGCATGGGCTCGGCCAAGGCACGGCGAAGCTCATTGCCCGGCATCGGCGTGGCCAGCAACTCGATCACGCGCTGCAGGTGCAGCACACGTTGTGCACGCAAGTACATGGAAGCACCGAAGCAAGAGTGGCGCCAGCCTAGCGCACGGGCGCCGCACGCCGCCACGGGGCGAACCCCCAGGCCCACAGGGTCGGCATTCTTGAGGATGGCGGCTGGCGCCAGGCGACACCTATTCTGGCCGCACCATGGACGACACCGAACTGCCCGCGCTCGACGCCACGCAGGCCCTGCGCTTGCTGCGGCGTGGTGACCTGGGTGCGCTGGAATATGTGCAAGCCCTGATGCGGTTCATGCCGGCGTGCGCTGGCCTGAACGCCATGACCCATGTGGATGCGGACGCAGTGCGCCAGGCGGCGCGGGTGGCCGACGATGTGCCCCCAGCACGAAGGGGGCTGCTGCATGGCCTGCCCATGGTGGTGAAGGACAACATCGACGTCGCCGGATGGCCCTGCACCGCCGGCAGCCCCGCGCTGGCCGACCACCGGCCTGTGCGCGACGCCGACTGCGTGTTGCCGTTGCGGGCGGCAGGCGCTGTCGTGCTGGGCAGGACCAACCTCCACGAGTTTGCGCTGGGCATCACCAGCGGCAATGCCGCTTATGGCGCGGTCCGCAATCCGCACGCGCCTCGGCGCATTGCGGGGGGCTCCAGCGGCGGCACGGCGGCGGCAGTTGCCGCGCGACTGGCCCCCGTGGGCCTGGGCACCGACACCGGAGGCTCCATCCGCATCCCTGCGGCGCTGTGTGGCGTGGTGGGCTTCAGGCCCAGCACGGGCCGCTGGCCGGGGCGCGGCGTGGTGCCGATCTCGGTACCTTCGCGCGACACGGCGGGACCCATGGCCCGCAGCGTGGCCGACTGTGCCTTGCTGGACGCCGTGGTCTGTGGCGGAGACCCGCAGCTGCAGGATCTGTCGCCCCGCGGGCTGCGCTTGGGTGTACCGCAGGAGTTCTGGACCGATTTGCATGCGGACATGGCGAACCAGTTGGAAGACGCCCTGAAGGGCCTGGCCGCTGCGGGCGTGGTTCTGGTGCCCATGGCCATGGACTTCGACTTGGCTGCCTTGGGGCAGGTCGCGCTCACGGTGGCCATGCACGAGAACCTGCCTTCCCTGCGCGCGTACTTTGCAGACCACGGCCTGCCGTTCGACATCCACCACCTGGCCAGCGCCATTGCCAGCCCCGACGTGCGCCGCATCTTCCACCACCTGGCCCAGGACGGCGGACCTGATGCCGGCGCCTACGCCAGCGCGCTGGCCGAGGTGCGAACCCGCTTACGGCCCGCCTGGGCCGGTGCGCTGGGCCGGCACACGCTGGACGCCCTGATCCTGCCCACCACACCGCTGCCGGCCGCCCGTGTCGGCGAAGACGAGACGGTGCAGATGGACGGCCGGCGCTGGCCCACTTTCGACACCTACGTGCGCCATTGCGGACCTGCCAGCATCCTGGGCCTGCCCAGCGTGAGCTTGCCCGCCGGCTGCGTGGTGGAGCAAGGCGACCGGCTGCCGGTGGGCCTGATGCTCGACGGCCCGCAGGGCAGCGACCGTCGCTTGCTGGCCATCGCCGCCGCACTGCAGCCCTTGCTGCCCCCGATACCGGCAAGCGCCATGAGAACCCCTTGAGAACCCCATGAGAACAGTCACCGCCCTGTACCGCTACCCCGTCAAGGGCCTGTCCGCGGAACCGCTGCAGGCCGTGCCCCTGCAGGCCGGCCTGGGGTTCCCGCGCGACCGCGAGTGGGCCGTCACCAATGGCCGCTGGGCCTACGACGCCCAACAGTACACCCCGCGCCCCAAGACCGACTTCCTGATGCTGATGCAGCACGAGCAACTGGCCACCTTGCGCACGCGGCTGTCGGACGACGGCCGCCGCCTGGCGGTGCAGGCGCCCGACGGCACGGCGCTGGACCTGGCGCTGGACGACGAGGCCGACCTGGCACGCGCCAGCGCCTTCTTCGCCAGCGTCCTGGGCGGGCGCCTGGAGGGCAGCCCGCGCCTGGTGAAAGCCAACGGCCAGCGCTTCACCGACGTCAGCGTGGTTTCGCCCACGCTGATGCAGTCGGTGTCCATCATCAACCTGGCCAGCGTGCGCGACCTGGGCACACGCATGGGCCGCGAGCTGGACCCGCTGCGCTTTCGCGCCAACGTCTACTACGACGGAGGCCCCGCCTGGGAAGAGCTGGCCTGGGTTGACCAGGAACTGCGCCTGGGCGCCCTGCCTGCGAGAGGGGTGCTGCGCACCCGGCGCTGCGCGGCGACCAACGTCGACCCCGTCACCGGCGCACGCGACGCAGGTGTTCCGCAGGCCCTGATCAAGAACTTCCGCCACGGCGACATGGGCATCTATGTCGAGCTGCTGGGCAATGGCAACTTGCGCCTTGGCGACACCCTGCACATCCCCACCTGACCCCACCCGAAGGAGTACCGCATGGCCCCGCCCCCGTCCATCGCCACCCGCTTCACACAGCGCTACGGCGTTCGCCACCCCTTCGCCTGCGCCGGCATGGCCTTCGCTGGCATGACCCCGGCGCTGACCATTGCCGTGTGCAAGGCCGGAGGCATCGGCGCACTGGGTGTGGGCTTCACGCCGCCCGAGCTGCTACGGCAGTACATCCGCGAGATACGCGCCGCCACCGACGCGCCTTTCAACGTCAACTTCATCACCTGCTTCGACAACGACGCGCAGGTCAAGGTGTGCGCCGAAGAGCGCGTGCCCATCGTGTCGTGGCACTGGGGCCATCCGTCGGACGCCAACCGCGCGCTGCTGCGCGAGGCCGGCGTGGCCTATTGGGAACAAGTCGGCAGCGCCGAAGACGCGTTGCGCGCCATCGATGCGGGTGCCGAAGCCATCGTCGCCCAGGGCTACGAGGCCGGCGGCCACAACTACCAGGGTCTGCCCAACGGTCCGGGCCTGCCGACTTTCGTGCTGCTGCCGTCCATCGTCGACGCGGTGGACGGGCGCGCCATGGTGCTGGGCGCCGGGGGTATCAGCGATGGTCGCGGCGTGGCTGCGGCGCTGGCGCTGGGGGCCGACGCGGTATGGGTGGGCACGCGCATGGTGGCCACGGTCGAGGCTGCGGTACACGACGAGCACAAGCGCCGCATCGTCGCCGCCAAGGGCGAAGACACCGTCTTCAGCTCGATCTTCGGCCCTGAAATGCCGTTCTTCAACCCCATGCGACTGCAGAAGAACACGGTGGTGGCAGAGTGGAACCATCGCCTGGCCGAGGTTCCGACCGAGCGCAGCGGATTGCCGGTGGTGGGCAAGACGGTGCTGTATGGCCAACCGATGCCGATGAACAAGTTCAACGTCATCCTGCCCACGCCCGAGACCGAGGCCGAGTGGGAAGAAATGCCTTGGCTCATGGGCCAGGGCGTCGGTCTCGTGAACGACATCCGTCCGGCAGGCGAGGTGGTGGAGTCGATGATGGCCGAGGCGGTCGCCATCTGTGCCCGCTTGGGCAAGGCGCAGGGCTGAGCGCGTGCAACTCCGTGTACAGACCATCCGGTCGCTGACCGCCGACATCCGCGCCTTCGAACTGATCGATCCGGCCGGCAAGCCCTTGCCGGCCTTTGAAGCCGGGGCCCACCTGAAGGTGCGCGTGATGCCTGGCAGCGGCGTGGCGACAAGTCGCTCGTACTCGCTCGTGAACCCGCCGCAGGAACGCCTGCGCTACGAGATCGCGGTGCTGCACCAGCGTGGAGGACAGGGTGGGTCGGCCTGGATGCATGGGTCTGTGCGGGTGGGCGACCTGCTGAACGTCGAAGGCCCCGGCAATGCCTTCCCGCTGGCACCGCAGGCCGAGCGGTCCGTGCTGCTGGCCGGTGGCATCGGCATCACGCCGCTGCTTTGCATGGCGCGTGAACTGCGGGACGCCGGCCGGCAGGTGGAATTGCATTACTTCGGACGCAGCCCCGAAGCCATGGCCTACCGTGCCGAGCTGGAAGCCTTGCAGGGGCTGGTGCTGCACGTGTACGCCGGGTTGGACGCGGCTGCCAGCGTGGCGGCCCTGCAGCGCTGCGTCGGCCAGGCGGGCCCGGCCGATCACCTGTACGTGTGCGGCCCGGCCGCGATGCTGGACGCTGCACTGGACATCGCCGCGCGCCAGGGCTGGCCGGCAGCGCAGGTGCACCACGAACGCTTCGGCGCCAGCCCCGGCGGTGCCGGCGACGCGGCTTTCACGGTGGAACTGCGCCAAAGCGGTCTGCGCATCGAGGTAGACCGCCAGCAGACGCTGCTGGACGCCCTGCTGGCCCGGGGCGTGGACGTGGCACACGATTGCCGCGCCGGCATCTGCGGCAGTTGCCTGGTGCCGGTGGCCGGGGGGCAGATCCTGCACCGCGACAGCTTTCTGACCGACGACGACCGCAGCGGCGGCGACCTGATGTGTGCCTGCGTCTCGCGCGCCACCGGCGTGCTGGCGCTGGACATGTGAGCGCCGAGTTCAAACCCGTCGCGCAACACCATGGAACTTCAAGTGAACGACAGCGGCGCCGAAGTGGTGGGCGGCTTTTTGCAGGCCTGGTCGGCCGCGCTGGCCGCGCGCAACGTCGATGCCCTGGCCGGCCTGTTCGACGCCGATGCGCTGTTCTCCGCCACCGCACCCGAGCCGCTGCAAGGCCAGGCCCCGATTCGGGCCTATTACAAGAACGCACCGCCCGGCCTGCGCGTGCAGGCCACGCTGGTGTGTGCCACCCAGCCGCTGCCCGGCCTGGTGCATGGCATTGCCGACGTCGCTTTCGAAGCGCCCGGCGGCGTGGCGCTGCGGGGCCGGCTGGGGCTGTCGCTGGTGCTGCGGCCCCAGGGCTGGCGGGTCAGCGCCTACCAGTTGTCGGTCAGGCCGCCGCCCTGACCGCCACGCCAGGGCTGGTCTTCTGCACCTGCTGGTGCACGGTAGTTCGTGACCCGTGCCCTACGGCTTCACAGCCGCTGCTCGGTGGCCCTGTCAAAGACGCTGGCGCGCGCGACCTCGAAGTGCAGGTCCACCCGACTGCCGGCCTCGGGGGCCTGGGCGGGCGAACACCGCAAGGCCAGCCGCTGCTCGCCCGCCTGCAGCCAGACGATGGTGTCAGCGCCCAGCAGCTCGCAGCTCTCCACGGCCACGCCCTTCAGCAGGGCCTGGCCGGTGCCGGCCAGCGACAGGTCTTCAGGGCGCACGCCCAGCACCGCATCCAGCGGCGCCGCCGGAGCTTGGCGAAAGCCATAGCCGTTCAAGCTGATGGCCTGCCCGCCTACCACGATCTGCGGGCCGGCCGCGTCCTGCTGCAGGCGGCCGTGCAGGAAGTTCATGCCCGGCGAGCCGATGAACCCGGCCACGTACAGGGTCTGCGGCTGGTCGTAGATGGCCTTGGGCGTGTCGTACTGCTCGACCACGCCGTGGCGCATGACGGCGATGCGCGTGGCCATGGTCATGGCCTCGACCTGGTCGTGGGTGACGTACACCATGGTGGCGCCCAGGCGCTGGTGCAGCTTGCGGATCTCCATGCGCATCTCGGCGCGCAGCTTGGCGTCCAGGTTGGACAGCGGTTCGTCGAACAGGTAGATGTCGGCCTCGCGCACGATGGCGCGGCCGATGGCCACCCGCTGGCGCTGGCCGCCCGACAGGTCCGCCGGCTTGCGGGCCATGTACGGGCCCAATTGCAGCAGCTCGGCGGCCCATTGCAGCCGCCGGCCGATCTCGGCCTTGGGCTGCCCGGCCATGCGCAGGCCGAAGCTCATGTTCTGCTCCACCGTCATCGTCGGATACAGCGCATAACTCTGGAACACCATGGCAATGTTGCGGGCCTTGGGCGGCAGCAGCGTCACGTCGCGCTCGCCGATCATCACGCGGCCTTCGGTGGGATCTTCCAGCCCGGCAATGATGGACAGCAGGGTGCTCTTGCCGCAGCCCGAGGCTCCCAGCAGCACGGTGAAGTCGCCCGCGGCGATGTCGAGGTTCAGCGCCTTCAGCACCGGCACCTTGCCGTACTGCTTCTGCACGTTGCGGATCGAGACGGCTTGCATGATGGGATGTGTTCGGTTGGAGGCGGGCCGGTCAGCCCTTGGTGGCGCCCGCGGTGACACCGCGCACGAAGTACTTGCCCGAAAGGAAGTACACCAGCAGTGGCGGGATGGCCGTCAGCAGCGTGGCGGCCATGTTCACGTTGTGCTGCACCTCGCCCAGGGTGACGTTGACGATGTTGTTCAGCTGCACCGTCATGGGCGCGTTGTCAGGGCCGGCGAACACCAGCCCCAGCAGAAAATCGTTCCAGATGCCGGTGAACTGCAGGATCAGCGCCACCAGCAGCACATTGGTCGACAGCGGCAGCATCACGTGCAGGAAGATGCACCAGAAGCCCCCCCCGTCCATGATGGCCGCGCGCATCAGGTCGGGCGGCACGCTGGCGTAGAAGTTGCGAAACAGCAGCGTCATGAAGGGCATGCCGAACAACACATGTACCGCCACCACGGCCGCCACCGAGCCCTGCAGGCCCACGGCCGCGAACATCTGGATGATGGGCAGCATTACCACCTGGTAGGGTACGAAGATGCCCAGCGCCAGAAAGGCGGCCAGCTTGCCGGCATGGGGCACGCGCCACAGGGCCAGGGCATAACCCAATACTGTTCGCTTAGAGTAGAAAGCTGCCTTCATGGCAATCCGGCGACCACAGCTTCTTGCGCGTAGTCCGAGGTGCAGGCCGGATC
>LNFM01011084.1_pt1 | contig 12396 bp, 5 predicted proteins | sample 596031 | NCBI WGS metagenome assembly LNFM01 (sample SAMN04254537, study PRJNA301005) | activated carbon metagenome | isolation source: dual media filters at the Ann Arbor, Michigan drinking water treatment plant | place: USA: Ann Arbor
CCCCCTTATCCGGCTTGCCAATCGGCCCCTCGCGCCGTTACAACCCCTGCAGCATGGTTCGTGAGCCCGAGGGTGGCGAGTCGCGACTGGCGCCGGTGATCAGGATCCGGCTCCGCGACTTCCCCGTCCGACACGCGCTCCGTTCAGGTTTCTCCCGGAGCCCAGACGACCGTGCCCCTGCGCCGCATCTGTCTTGCGGCACGTCACGTTCACGGGTGTACGGCATGCCGGCATCGACGGTTATCGGGTCAGGACGAACGAGCGGTTCCACCGCTTTCGCTCGCCGCCCCGCCGTCTGCCTTCCGTCCGGCCCTACCCCCTTCCTTTCCACAGCATTGACGGCCGTGCGCCGGCGCCATGTCGGCGCCGACCCGGCATTCCTCGCCGAGCGGGGCCCTGTCGGGCCGGCGCGAGCGGTCGTCCCAACACACAAGAGCTCATCCGATGGCCAACAAGATGCTCATCGATGCCGCCCACCCGGAAGAAACCCGGGTCGTGGTGGTCCGTGGTAATCGCGTCGAGGAATTCGATTTCGAGAGCCAGTCCCGCAAGCAGCTGCGCGGCAATATCTATCTCGCAAAGGTGACACGGGTCGAACCGTCGCTGCAGGCGGCCTTCATCGAATATGGCGGCAACCGCCACGGCTTCCTCGCTTTTTCCGAAATCCACCCCGACTACTACCAGATCCCGGTCGCCGACCGCGAGGCGCTGCTCGCCGACGAGGCCCGCCAGCACCGCGAGGAGGACGACGAGGACAACGGCCGCAGCCGCCGTTCGGAGCGTCCCGGCAAGGGCGGCAACGGCCGCCGCCGCCGCCGCAACGAGCGCCGCCCGCGCAACGAGGCCGCCGAGGCGAAGACCTCGGAGAGCGTGACCGGCGAGGCCGAACTCGAGGCCGATACGGAGATCGAGGCCGGATCCACCGAGGCGACGGCAGAGGCCGGCGGCGAGGCTCTCGCGCCCGAGGCCCAGGCGACCGCCGAGGCATCCGAGCCGGCGAACGACGTTCCGGCCGAAACGCACGAGGCGTCTCCCGCGGCCGAGGCTGCGGACGGTGACGAGGGGTCGAGCGACGACGACGAGGACGAGGAAGACGACGAGGACGGCAACGGCGACGAGGAGAACGGCGAGGGTCCCCGCGAGGAGGACCAGGTCGAATCCGTCGGCGCGGGCGATGCCTACGAGGACATGCCGGACCGCACCTTCCGGCCGCGCAAGCAGTACAAAATCCAGGAAGTGATCAAGCGCCGGCAGGTCATGCTGGTGCAGGTCGTCAAGGAAGAGCGCGGCAACAAGGGCGCGGCGCTGACCACCTATCTGTCGCTCGCCGGCCGCTACTCGGTGCTGATGCCCAACACGGCGCGCGGCGGCGGCATCTCCCGCAAGATCACCAACGCGGTCGACCGCAAGCGGCTGAAGGCCATCGCCGGCGACCTCGAGGTTCCGGACGGCATGGGCGTCATCCTGCGCACGGCCGGTGCCAACCGCACCAAGACCGAGGTGAAGCGCGACTTCGAATATCTCCTGCGCATGTGGGAGACGGTGCGCGAGACCACCCTCAAGTCGCACGCCCCGACGCTGGTCTACGAAGAGGGCTCGCTGATCAAGCGCTCCATCCGCGACCTCTACAACAAGGACATCGACGAGGTCCTGGTCGCCGGCGAGGAGGGCTACAAGGAGGCCAAGGACTTCATGCGCATGCTCATGCCGAGCCATGCGAAGAACGTGAAGCCCTATCGCGAGCCGCAGCCGCTCTTCGCCCGCTCGGGCGTCGAGGCGCAGCTCGACGCCATGTTCTCGAACACGGTGCAGCTCAAGTCCGGCGGCTACATCGTCATCAATCCGACGGAGGCGCTTGTCGCCATCGACGTGAACTCGGGACGCTCGACGCGCGAGCACAACATCGAGGACACGGCGCTGCGCACCAACCTGGAGGCGGCCGACGAGGTCGCCCGCCAGCTGCGCCTGCGCGATCTCGCGGGCCTCATCGTCGTCGACTTCATCGACATGGACGAGGGGCGCAACAACCGCGCGGTCGAGAAGCGCATGAAGGACGCGCTGAAGAACGACAGGGCGCGCATCCAGGTCGGCCGGATCTCGCATTTCGGCCTGCTCGAGATGAGCCGCCAGCGCATCCGCACCGGCGTGCTGGAAAGCTCGACCGAGACCTGCCCGACCTGCGGCGGCCTCGGCCATGTCCGCTCCGTCTCGTCCGTGGCGCTGCATCTCTTGCGCTCGGTCGAGGAGCAGCTGCTGCGCGCGGCGACGCATGACGTCATCGTGCGCACGCGCACGGCCGTGGCGCTCTACGTGCTCAACAACAAGCGCGCCCACCTGCACGAGCTCGAGACCCGCTTCCGGGTGAGCGTCGACATCACCGCCGACGAGACCATCACGGGCCAGCACATGTTCGCCATCGAGAAGGGCGCGCAGGTGCACACGCCCGAGACGGCCTACAAGCCGCCGGCGGTCCTGCCCGTTCCCGTCGAACCCGAGGACCTCGTCGAGGAGGAGTTCGAGGAGGACGAGGAGACCGTCGAGGCCGAGACCGATGCTGGCGAGGGCCGCGAGCGCTCCCGCTCCCGCGACCAGGGCGAGGCCGAGAGCGAGGAGAGCAACGAGCGTCGCCGCAAGCGCCGCCGTCGTCGTCGTCGCGGCCGCAACGGCGAGCGCGAGGACGGTGATCGGGGCGGCCAGTTCGCCGACGACGAGGCTTCGGCCCAGGGCGAGGACGCCGAGGGCGAGGACGAGGACGAGGCCGGCGCGACCGCCGAGGGCGAGGCCGGCACCGACGAGGCGAGCGAGGCCGAGCGCCGCCGCCGCCGCCGCGGTCGCCGTGGCGGACGCCGCTCGCGGCCTGAGGGCGAGCCCGTCGCCAACGGCAGCGCCGAGGGCATCGACGCCGTCGGCGAAGCGCAGCCCGTGGGCGATGATCCCTTCCCCGTGCCGGCCGAGGCGGAAGCCTCCGGCGAAACCGAGGGTCGCGGGCCGCGCCATGCCGGCCGCCGCGGACGCACGCCGCGGGCTGTCGCCATCACCGAGGACGGTGCCGAGCCGGCGCCGGCCGCAGTGCCGGTCGAACCGGAGGCCGCCGCGGCCGAACCGCCGCCGCGCCGCCGCCGCACGCCGCCTGCCGAGCCCATCGTCGTGGACGCGCCTGCCCCGGCAGCCGTCGCCGCCCCGGCGCCCGAGCCGGAGCCCGCCGCTGCGGCGGAACCGGTGAAGCGCCGCCGGACGCCCGACCCGGAGCCGGTGGAGACGATCCAGCCGGCGGCCGCCACGGCCCGTCGTGCGGGGTGGTGGAACCGCAAGGGCGCCGAGTAGGCGGACCCACAGACCAGGGAACCAACGGACGGCCGGGGCGACCCGGCCGTTTCCTTTTGGCGACGGCGATTCGCCGCGCGTCCGATTCGCCTGCGATTCGAAAGGGCTGCCGGAGACGCGACGACGTAGGGGAAGGCTCCTCGCCCGCCCCTCCCCCCTGGTGAACGAAGCGGCAACCGCGCCTGCGTCTGTCACGCATTTGCCACATGACGGAATGGTGGCCCTGGGGACAGGCGGCCAACTTCGGGCTTGCATCGAAAGGAATCGCCGCGCCGCCCGGACAGGCTCGAAAATCCGCTTGCCGAATCTCCTCGCGATTTCCGAGACTTGCTCCAGGTCGAGCGCGCTCCCTGGAAAATTCCTGCCATCCACACCATATTTAGGGCCTCGTTTACCGGTGCCCACTATATCTTGACGACGTCAGTGCCTGCCGCCTAGGTTGCCCTCGGTTCGACGGATTGTTTCAAGTCTCCGCCGGGCCTTCCCCAGACGGTTTTGAAGGTTGCTGACGCGGCAGCGCGTCGGAGCTGGAAAAGTGTCTCCGCAACCGATGGACGGTGCCCGCCCCGGCGGACCATCTCCAGCGGCCGGCGGAGTGACGCCCGGGGCCGTGCGACAGGGCGCGGAGAGAATTCAACGAGCCGGCACCCCTCTCCTGTGGAGAGCGGGCACAAGCCGGCCGCGGCGACAAACGGGGCCCGGATAACCCGGGTGGGGCAGGTCCGGCTCGCTGGACCCAATGACGGCGCGGGAGCACACTCCCGGCCTGAGACGAGGATCGACAGATGCGCATCGACAGGCGTTACACCACGGCCGGACAGTCGCCCTATCAGGGGATCGCCTTCCGCAAGGCGACGTCGGAAATCCGCAATCCGGACGGCTCCATCGTCTTCCGCCTGGAAGGCATCGAGGTGCCGGAGGCGTGGAGCCAGGTCGCGGCCGACATCCTCGCGCAGAAGTATTTCCGCAAGGCCGGCGTTCCCGCGCGCCTGAAGAAGGTCGAGGAGAATTCCGTTCCCTCGTGGCTGTGGCGCTCGGCGCCCGACGAGAAGGCGCTGAAGGAGCTGCCGGAGAAGGAGCGCTGGGTGGGTGAGACCACCTCGCAGCAGGTCTTCGACCGCCTCGCGGGCACCTGGACCTACTGGGGCTGGAAGGGTGGCTATTTCGACCAGGAGGCCGATGCCCAGGCCTTCTTCGACGAGCTGCGCTTCATGCTGGCCCGCCAGATGGTGGCGCCGAACTCGCCGCAGTGGTTCAACACCGGCCTGCACTGGGCCTACGGCATCGACGGCCCCGGCCAGGGCCACTACTACGTCGACTTCGAGACCGGCAAGCTGACCAAGTCCAAGTCGGCCTACGAGCACCCGCAGCCGCACGCCTGCTTCATCCAGTCGGTCGCCGACGACCTCGTCAACGAGGGCGGCATCATGGACCTGTGGGTGCGCGAGGCGCGCCTGTTCAAGTACGGCTCGGGCACCGGCTCCAACTTCTCCTACCTGCGCGGCGAGGGCGAGAAGCTCGCCGGCGGCGGCCGCTCCTCCGGCCTGATGAGCTTCCTGAAGATCGGCGACCGCGCCGCCGGCGCGATCAAGTCGGGCGGCACGACGCGCCGCGCCGCCAAGATGGTGGTGGTCGACGCCGACCATCCGGACATCGAGGCCTATATCGACTGGAAGGTCATCGAGGAGCAGAAGGTCGCCTCGCTGGTGACCGGCTCGAAGATCGTCGCCAAGCACCTCAAGGCCATCATGAAGGCCTGCATCAACTGCGACGGCGACGGCGACGCCTGCTTCGACCCGAACCAGAACCCCGCGCTGAAGCGCGAGGTGAAGGCGGCGCGCAAGTCCATGGTGCCCGACAACTACATCAAGCGGGTCATCCAGTTCGCCCGCCAGGGCTACAAGGACATCGAGTTCCCGACCTACGACACCGACTGGGATTCCGACGCCTACCTGACGGTGGCCGGCCAGAACTCCAACAACTCCGTCTCGCTGAAGGACGACTTCCTGCAGGCGGTGGAGAAGGACGGTGACTGGAACCTCACCGCCCGCATCTCCGGCAAGGTGATGAAGACGCTGAAGGCGCGCGACCTGTGGGAGAAGATCGGCCACGCCGCCTGGGCCTCGGCCGATCCGGGCCTGCACTTCAACACGACCATGAACGACTGGCACACCTGCCCCGCCGCCGGCCCCATCCGCGCGTCGAACCCGTGCTCGGAGTACATGTTCCTCGACGACACGGCCTGCAACCTCGCCTCGGCCAACCTGCTGCAGTTCTACGATCCGAAGGCCAAGCAGTTCGACATCGCCGGCTACGAGCACCTGTGCCGGCTGTGGACGGTCGTGCTGGAAATCTCCGTGCTGATGGCGCAGTTCCCCTCGCGCCAGATCGCCGAGCTCTCCTACGAGTACCGCACGCTCGGCCTCGGCTACGCCAATATCGGCGGCCTGCTGATGACCATGGGCATCCCCTATGACTCCGACGAGGGCCGCTCCCTCGCCGGCGTGCTCACCGCGGTCATGACCGGCGTCTCCTACAAGACCTCGGCGGAGATGGCGGGCGAGCTCGGGCCCTTCCCCGGCTATCAGCCGAACCGCGAGCACATGCTGCGCGTCATCCGCAACCATCGCCGTGCCGCCCATGGCGAGAGCACCGGTTACGAGGCGCTGTCGGTGAACCCGGTTCCGCTCGACCACGCCAACTGCCCGGTGCCGGGCCTCGTCGCCCACGCCACCCGCGCTTGGGACGAGGCGCTCGCCCTCGGCGAAAAGAACGGCTACCGCAACGCCCAGGTCTCGGTCATCGCGCCCACCGGCACGATCGGCCTCGTCATGGACTGCGACACGACCGGCATCGAGCCCGACTTCGCCCTGGTGAAGTTCAAGAAGCTGGCCGGTGGCGGCTACTTCAAGATCATCAACCAGGCGGTGCCGGAGGCGCTGCGCACCCTCGGCTATCGCGAGAGCGAGATCGCCGAGATGGAGGCCTATGCGGTCGGCCACGGCACACTCGCCCAGGCTCCCGCCATCAACGCCGCGACGCTGCGCGCCAAGGGCTTCACCGACGAGGCGCTGGCCAAGGCCGAGGCGCAGCTGAAGACCGCCTTCGACATCAAGTTCGTCTTCAACAAGTGGACGCTGGGCGAGGACTTCGTGGTGAAGACCCTCGGCATCCCCGCCGAGGAGGTGAACGCGCCCGGCTTCGAGCTGCTCGCCCGCATCGGCTTCTCCAAGAAGGACATCGAGGCGGCCAACGAGCACGTCTGCGGCGCCATGACCCTGGAGGGCGCTCCGTACCTGAAGGCCGAGCACTACGCGGTGTTCGACTGCGCCAATCCCTGCGGCCGCAAGGGCAAGCGCTACCTCTCCGTGGAGAGCCACATCCGCATGATGGCGGCGGCGCAGCCCTTCATCTCGGGCGCCATCTCCAAGACGATCAACATGCCGAACGAGGCGACCGTCGAGGACTGCAAGAGCGCCTACATGCTCTCCTGGAAGCTGGCGCTGAAGGCCAACGCGCTCTACCGCGACGGCTCCAAGCTCTCCCAGCCGCTGAACGCCCAGCTCATCGAGGACGACGAGGACGAGGACGGCGTCGAGGAGCTGCTGGAGAAGCCGCAGACCGCCCGCGCCGCCGCTCTCGCCGAGCGGATCGTGGAGAAGGTGGTGGAGCGCGTGCAGGTGATCCGCGAGCGCGAGCGCATGCCGGACCGCCGCAAGGGCTACACCCAGAAGGCGGTGGTCGGCGGCCACAAGGTCTACCTGCGCACCGGCGAATATGACGACGGCCGCATCGGCGAGATCTTCATCGACATGCACAAGGAGGGCGCGGCGCTGCGCTCGCTCCTCAACAACTTCGCCATCGCCATCTCGCTGGGTCTCCAGTACGGCGTGCCGCTGGACGAATATGTCGAGGCCTTCACCTTCACCCGCTTCGAGCCCGCCGGCCCGGTGCAGGGCAACGACACGATCAAGTACGCCACCTCGATCCTCGACTACGTGTTCCGCGAGCTCGCCGTGAGCTATCTCGGCCGCGCCGATCTCGGCCACGTCGATCCCGGCGAGAGCCGCTACGACGCGCTCGGCACCGGCGCTACGGAGGGGGCGAAGAGCGTGCTCTCCAAGGGCCTGGTGCGCGGCAAGACCGACAAGTTCACCGTGGTGGCCGGCCAGAGCGGCCAGCCGACCCCGGGCTCGCTGTCGAGCGACGGGCGCACGGGCACGGTGGTGACCATGGCCCGCGGACCCGCCACCATCGGCGCCACGGCGCTGAAGGAGGAGGTGGCGGCTGCCGTCTCCCCCGCCCTCACCGCGCTGTTCGACCAGGCGGAGGCGAAGTCCGACGCAGCTCCGGAACTGTCTTATTCGGCAACGGCAGAATGGAAGAAGGCCGAAACGGCCTCTCGGCGGCAGCAGGCACAGCTGCAGGGCTACGTTGGAGATGCCTGTCCCGAATGCTCAAACTTTACGCTAGTGCGTAATGGCACCTGCCTCAAGTGTGACACATGCGGTAGCACCACTGGCTGCTCGTAAGATAGAGGCGCGGCTTCGATGTCTACTCGTCGCGGACTGTCGCGGCCGGACTACGAGGCTGCGCCCCTCACTCTCGAACAAATTGCGCGTCGTACCGCCTACTTGCGGACGGCCGACCGCTCACTGAATATCCCTTACTTCAATATCGTGAGTTTCTTCGAACGTATCTTCCAGTCACACTCCAACAACAAGCCAATCGAAGTAATTTTATTTGACGCGCCACCAGAGCGCCCGGCTTTTGTCCGCCATCACCCTCCCCGCCTTTCTTTTGATCGTGAACGATGGAAACTCGCGAACGATGGAGAACCTGACTCTCGCGAAATATTGGCCCATGAACTGGGCCATTTAGACCTTCACGACAGAATAATTCCTTCTGATGTGTATCAGCAGTCCTTCTCGACTGACGACCACCGCCTCATAAAGTACCGAGACAAAAGTCACTCGGCTGAGTGGCAGGCCGATAGATACGCGGATTATCTTTTGGTGCCGGATGGCATAGCTCTCGCGTATGATAGCGCCCATGAGATCGCAATCAAATGCCAAGTACCACTAAACCTTGCTCAGCGTCGATTTGGAGAAACCCGAAGCGAACTAAAGCAACGTTGCGAAGGGAAGACTGCTAGTTGGTGTTCGATCTGCGGAACATTCGTCGCGTACGGCCACGGCCACGCAGGGGCAATCTGCCCGGACTGTCGTGACAAAATGTAGGAGGAGGGGAAGTCCGAACGCGAATCTGAGCGGGTGCAGCGCTCCGCGGCTATGTGGGCGATGCCTGCCCCGAATGCTCCAACTTCACGCTGGTGCGCAACGGCACCTGCCTGAAGTGCGACACGTGTGGCAGCACGACGGGGTGCTCATAACGCGTTCGGTTCGTGTGGAGCGACGCAAAACCTGGCACCAAAAGCCGGGTTGGCGTGGCGCAATCCACCCATAACGTGACATTTGACCATGGAGGCCCCGCCATCGGCGGGGCCTTCGTCATATCAGGCGAGAAATGTCGGGGGCGTGATCGAACCGCTTCGAAAGCAAGCTGAGTCGTTGAAATCGCAGCCAATGCCGCTTGGGAGGCCGCAGTAAGCCGATCATGGATCTGAGGAACTGTAGTTCGCAGCCGCCGCCATGATGGACGGTGGTGCTCGGCCGCTTCATGGTCAGCCTCAGTGACAAGCGCTCCAAGCGTAGAGAAGGACTCAGACGATGACGACGTCCAGCCTTGACCTAGACGCTCTTGTGGGCTGGGCACTGACCGCAGTGCTGCTGCTCTCGATCGTCGCGATCGCGTGGTACCGCCGCTGGCGTCGTGATCCGGCAGCCTTCCGCGATCGGCTTGGCCAGACGACGCCGGACACGACAACCCCTGGATCCTCAACCCATCACCGGCCGAATGGACGGATCTAGCAGGCCCTCGCCGTCTGTCGCGCATGTCATGGGCGCTGGAGCACGCCGCGAGCCGCAGGAACCTGCCCGCCTTCGACGTGCCGGCGTCGACCGGGGACGGGCTGGTGCCCGATTGTCCGAAGCTTTGATCCGGGGTCGCGGCGAAGGACGCTGTCGCACTTCCCGTCACGACGCCTTCGTGTATGGTGCCGCCGGTTGAAGGGGCGAAACGGTCCGTGACGATCGCTGGACGCAGGGTGGGTTGGCTGATCGCCGCGGTTTTCGCGGTGACGAGCGCGCTCGCCACCTTCGGCCACATGCCGAAGGTTCGCGCCGCCAACGGCCAGTTGGCCACTCTCGCGCAGATCGTTCTCGCCCTGCCCGACGGCACGCTGCCGGAGATCTGCGAGACCTATTCCGACGGCACGCCGAAGCATTCCGCCGGGACGTCGGCCCATTGCGACTTCTGCCGCCTGATCGAGCCTCCGCCGCCGCCTCAGGCTGCAGTCCCCGCAGCCCAGGTGATCGAGGGCACGATCCGTTTTTCGGCCTTTCTGGAAGCGACCCGCGGGGTCATCGCCTTCGTCCGCCCGCCCGGGCGGGCGCCGCCGGTCTGGCTGATCCAGCGCCCGGCCTGACCTGACGGTTCGACCGGCGCGCGCCCCTGCGCCCCCGTCGTTCCCGATTTTCAGGTTGTCCCTTCCATGTCTCCCCTTGTTCTGCGCGGCCTTCTGGCCGGCGTCGCCGCATCCGCGCTCGCCCACATCTCCTCCGTCGCCTCCGCCCAGGAGAGCACCCCCCTCCCCCAGATCGATGTCGACGGCACGGGCGGAAACGTCACGCCGACGACCGCCGGGCCGGTCGAGGGCGTTCGCGCCCTGACCAGCACCGGCGCCACCCGGACCGAGACGCCCATCGAGCAGGTGCCGAATTCGGTGCAGGTCATCACGCGCCAGCTGATCGACCAGCAGGGAGCGCTATCGCAGGCCGAGGTCCTCTCCAACTTCGCCGGCGTGCAGTCTCTGCCGGTGCTCAACTACGGCCAGCTCAACCACAAGGTTCGCGGCTTTCCGGCCGAGCGGCTGACCGACGGCCTGCCGAACTATTACGACGCGGGGGCGCGCGACCTCCTGGTCAATGTCGAGCGCATCGAGCTCATGCGCGGCCCGCAGGCCCTCCTCTATTCCGGCGGCGCCAACGCCATCGGCGGGGTGCTCAACGTCGTCTCCAAGCTGCCGACCGACCGGCGCTTCGCCGAGTTCGGCATCACCGCCGGCGGACGCAGCTACTGGACCCCCTGGTTCGACATCAACCAGCCGCTCAACGCGGAAGGCACCGTGCTCTTCCGCATCACCGGCCAGATCGAGGGGGCCCGCTCCAACATCGACGTGATCGACCGACGCAGCCTGTCGATCAACCCGACGCTCACCTTCACCAACAATGCCGGGACGTCGCTGACCATCCAGGGCACTTACTCTCGCCGCGAGCAGCAGGATTATTCCGGCCTGCCGGCCGTGGGCACGCTCGACCGGTCGGCGATCTCGATCCGCGACACGCTCTTCCCCGGCAATCCGGCGATCCCCAAAGCGTCGTCCGACCTCGCGTCGCTGACCCTGCGCTTCGACCACGCCTTCAACGAGACCTGGTCGACCTTCACCACCGCGCGGATCGCGACGTCGGGCTTCAACGAGCCGTCCCAGGGCCTCGTTTCCAATGTGCCTTCCGTCGCGCCTTCCAGCTTCGACGTCTACAATCTCCTGATCCGCGAGCGCCTGAACGAGACGAGCTTCAACACCAATCTGGTCGGCCGTTTCCAGACCGGCCCGGCACAGCATCGCCTCCTCGTCGGCGTCGACTACAACCGCGTCGTCGAACGCGGCGGCATGTGGGGGGACTTCGTCGGCACGCCGGTGAATTTCGTAAACCCCGTGTTCCCCGCCTACGCGGAGAGCGGGCCATTCTACGGCGCCTATCTGCTGGCCAACAACGCCTACCGGACCATGGGCGCGACGGTGCAGCTGCAGACGTCGATCTGGAACCGGCTGCATCTCCTCGCCGGTGTCCGGGTCGCCAACCTGCAGATCAACGACAACGACGCGGCCATGCTGAAGACCCACGAGTCGAGCACGACGCGGATCCTGCCGCGTCTCGGTGCCGCCTTCGAGATCGTCCCGGGCGTCTCGCTCTTCGCCGGCTACGCGGAGGGCCTGAAGCCCGTCACCTTCTTTACCGGCATCGATCCGGCCAAGCCGGAGGAATCGAAGCAGCTGGAGGCCGGCGTCAAACTGAACCTGCCGTTCGGTCTGTCGGGAACCTTCGCCCTGTTCGAACTGCGGCGCCGCAACGTGCCGACGACGATCGGCTTCTTCCAGGTCCAGACCGGCGAACAGCGCTCACGCGGCGTCGAGGCCGACCTCATCTGGCAGCCGAACCGCAACTGGTCGATTCTCGGCAGCTATGCCTATGTGGATGCGACGGTGGTCCGCGACGGCAATGCGGCGCTGGTCGGACAGACGCTCGTCGGCGTGCCGCGGCATTCGGGCCGTCTGTGGGCGAACTACCGCTTCACCGAGGGTCCGCTGGACGGCGTCTCGGTCGGCGGCGGCCTCTATGCGGCCTCCGAACAGGTGCTGGAACTCGGCAGCGTCTGGCGCCTGCCGGCCTATGTCACCTTCGATGCCCGCATCGCCTACCAGTACCGGAACTGGACCGTGGCCCTCGTCGGCAAGAACCTCGCCGATCGCCGCTATTACCTCCACTACCCCTATTTCTCCGGCCGGGTCGCACCCGCCGAGGGACGCACCGCCTATCTCACCGTATCGACCAAGTTCTGAGGGGCCGGATGATGGACAGACGCGATTTCCTCACCACGGCAACGGCGGCGCTGGCCACCGGTGCCGCAGCGGTCCCGACGGCAGCGGCCACGGAGCACGACCATCCCATGCCGGCGGACTGGGCGGAGATGGCCCGGCGCAACGACCCCATCCTGATGGTCGTCTATCCCGGCATGACGGCGCTGGACCTCGTCGGGCCGCAATACATGTTCGCCAACATCCTCGGCGCCAAGGTCCACCTGGTGGCCAAGACACGCGAGCCGGTGCCCTGCGACACCGGCTTCTCGATCGTCCCGACGATGACCTTCGCCGAGGCCCCCGCGGATCCG
>LNFM01011086.1_pt1 | contig 12395 bp, 12 predicted proteins | sample 596031 | NCBI WGS metagenome assembly LNFM01 (sample SAMN04254537, study PRJNA301005) | activated carbon metagenome | isolation source: dual media filters at the Ann Arbor, Michigan drinking water treatment plant | place: USA: Ann Arbor
CGAGGCCGGAGGCCTCCTTGTTGTCGAACTTCAGCGAGATGGAAGCCGGCTGGGACGGCATCTGACCGATGCGCGACAGGTACCAGTAGCCGCCGCCCCGACTCTCGAGCACCCGCGTCGCGGCGATCCGCGGCGCTTCCAGCATGGCGACCTGCTTGGTCTGGTTCTCGGCCAGGCTGACGGCGCCGGGCAGCGTGTAGAGGTGATATTCGAAGAATGATTCTTCCGTCGCCATGGCCTTCATAGCCATGGCCGGCGGCGGCGGCTTGAAGTCCGCATAAACCTCCCGGCCTTGCGATACCCGGTTCACCTGTCCCGCGACAACCTGCACGCGGGCATTGTCGTAAGGCGTGCCGCTGGTGTTGGTGATGGTGATCCAGCCCTGCAGCGACAGCGACTTCTCGTCGGGCGCCAGGTTGGCGACGTAGTCGGCCTTCCAGCCCAGGCCGCCGGTCATGTAGGTCAGCATCAGGTCGCGGGTGACCGCACTGGCGGCGTCGATGCTCATGGACAGCGTCGGCCGCGACCGGAGGGTGGCGGGCAGGCTGTCGAACAGCAGCCGCGTGTTCGGGCCGTTGACGCCGGACATGGTCTCGATCCGGTCGCCGATGCGCAGCACCACGCCGCCGGTCGCGCCCAGCAGGGTCGCGGTCTCGGTCGTCTCCTCGCCGGTGCCGGGGTTGGTGCGCACCAGCCGGACGGTGCGCCCCACCGACTTCTCCAGCAGCTTTTCCGGGCTGAGCAGGTCGAAGTCGAAGTTCTGTTCCAGCACGTCGAACGGCGCGCCCTTGAGCAGCGCCGTCTCGGCCTGGATCTGGGCGGCGACGTCGACGAAAGCGAGCACGCTGCGCCCGGCGGGTACGGCGACGGTGCGGGTGTCGCGCACAAGCCCGGTGCCGCCATTGTAGACGGTGAGGCTGAGCGCCTTCCTGTCCTGCAGGGTGACGCTGGCGTCCTCAGCCCATGCAACACCGCCACAGGCGGCTGATACCAGCAGGGCCGCCGTCAAAGCCTTCGCGCGCATGATTGGTCTCCCGTCCATCGACTGTGCAATGGACTAAACCTATTGCGGTTTACCGGTACCGCAACGGTTGCCGGGAACTTTCCGGACAACAGGCGGTGATCAGAACGGAATTTCGTCGTCCAGGTCGCTGGCGCCGCCGCGTCCGCCGCCGCCACCCGACGACGAGCCGCCACCGCCGGCATAGCTGTCCTCGCGGGCGCCGAAGCCGCCGCTGCCGCCACTGGAAGCGCCGCCGCCGTCACCCTTGCCGTCGAGCATGGTGAGTTCGCCGCGGTAGCGCTGCAGCACCACTTCGGTGGTGTATTTCTCGGCGCCGTCCTTGTCGGTGTATTTGCGGGTCTGGAGCTGGCCTTCCACATAGACCTTGGAGCCCTTGCGCAGGAAGCGCTCGGCGACGTCGGCCAGGTTCTCGTTGAAGATCACCACCTTGTGCCATTCGGTGCGCTCCTGGCGGTCGCCGCTCTGCTTGTCGCGCCAGGTTTCCGACGTGGCCAGGTTCAGGTTCACGACCTTGCCGCCGTTGTTGAGGGTACGCACTTCCGGGTCGCGGCCCAGATTACCGACGAGGATGACTTTGTTGACGCTTCCGGCCATGTGACGAGCCTTTCGTTGACTGAAACTCGGGAGATGCTAGTGTAAACCGGAACGAGAACAAAAAGTAAACATCTCGGATTCGCGGGCACCATGAATCGGGTAACGTTGCTATACCAGATCGCCGCGCGGGTCGGCAAAGAAAGAGCGGGATTTATCGCCGCCGCGACACCATGTAACCTCGCCCCGGCCGGCCAAGGGCCGTCGCGGGAAACCCTAGCACACAGCAGAGCCGGCAACGATCCTCGATGAACAAGAACATCACCATCCGCGGCGCCCGCGAGCACAACCTCAAGAGCATCGACGTCGTCCTGCCGCGCGACGAGCTGATCGTGATCACCGGCCTGTCGGGCTCGGGCAAGTCGTCGCTGGCGTTCGACACCATCTATGCCGAGGGCCAGCGCCGCTACGTCGAGAGCCTGTCGGCCTATGCGCGCCAGTTCCTCGAACTGATGCAGAAGCCGGACGTGGACCATATCGAGGGACTGTCGCCGGCCATTTCCATCGAGCAGAAGACCACCTCGCGCAACCCGCGCTCGACCGTCGGCACGGTGACCGAGGTGCACGACTACATGCGCCTGCTGTTCGCGCGCATCGGCGTTCCGTACTCGCCGGCGACCGGGCTGCCGATCGAGAGCCAGACGGTGAGCCAGATGGTCGACCGGGTGATGGCGCTGCCGGAAGGCACGCGGCTCTACCTGGTCGCGCCGGTGGCGCGCGGTCGCAAGGGCGAGTACCGCAAGGATCTGGCCGATTACCAGAAGCGCGGCTTCCAGCGGGTGAAGGTCGACGGCGTCATGTACGAGATCGACGACGTCCCGGCGCTGGAGAAGAACATCAAGCACGACATCGACGTGGTGGTGGACCGCGTGGTGGTGCGCGACGGGCTGCAGCAACGCCTGGCCGACAGCTTCGAGGTCGCGCTGAACCTGGCCGACGGCCTGGCCATCGCCGAGTTCGCCGACGAACCGGGCGAGCGCACCGTGTTCTCGTCGAAATTCGCCTGCCCGGTGTCGGGCTTCACCATCGAGGAGATCGAGCCGCGGCTGTTCTCGTTCAACAACCCGTTCGGCGCCTGCCCGGTGTGTGACGGCCTGGGCAGCAAGTTGACCTTCGACCCGAGCCTGGTGATCCCGGACGAGGAGGTCACCATCAAGGGCGGCGCCATCGCGCCGTGGTCGCGCACGGCGGTGCCTTCGCCCTACTACAACCAGACCTTGGACAGCCTGTCGAAGCACTTCGGGTTCCGCATGACGGCGCGCTGGATGGACCTGCCCGAGGAGGCGCGCAACGTCATCCTCTACGGCTCGGACGGCAAGGCGATCCCGATGGTCTACGAGGACGGCAAGCGCCGCTACGAGACCACGCGGGCGTTCGAGGGCGTCATCCCCAATTTGGAGCGGCGCTGGCGCGAGACTGACAGCGCCTGGATCCGCGAGGAACTGAGCCGGTTCCAGAACGCCACGCCCTGCGAGGCGTGCGGCGGCTACCGGCTGAAGCCCGAGGCGCTGGCGGTGAAGATCGACGGCCTGCATATCGGCCAGGTGTCGGAGATGTCGATCCAGCACGCGCACGCCTGGTTCGGCAGCCTGAACGAGAAGCTGCGGCCCAAGGAGCGCGAGATCGCCGCGCGCATCCTGCGCGAGATCGTCGAGCGGCTGGGCTTCCTCAACAATGTGGGGCTCGACTACCTGACCCTGTCGCGCCAGTCGGGCACGCTGTCGGGCGGTGAATCCCAGCGCATCCGGCTCGCGTCGCAGATCGGCTCGGGCCTGACCGGCGTGCTCTACGTGCTCGACGAGCCCAGCATCGGCCTGCATCAAAGGGATAACCACCGGCTGCTGGAGACGTTGCGGAACCTGCGCGACATGGGCAACACGGTGATCGTCGTCGAGCATGACGAGGACGCCATCCGCACCGCCGACCACGTCATCGACATGGGACCGGGCGCCGGCGTGCTGGGCGGGACGATCGTGGCCCAGGGCAAGCCCGAGGACATCATGGCCTGTCCGGACAGCCTGACCGGCAAATACCTGGTCGGGCTGGAGCAGATCCCGGTGCCGGCGGCGCGCCGCGAAGGCGAGACGGCCAAGAAGATCGTGCTGCGGGGGGCGCGGGCCAACAATCTGAAGAACGTCACCGCCCGGTTTCCGCTGGGCACCTTCACCTGCGTCACCGGCGTCTCGGGCGGCGGCAAGTCGACGCTGGTGATCAACACGCTGTACGAGGCGCTGTCGCGCATCCTCAACCGGAGCCGGACCCATCCGGGCGAGCACGACCGGATCGACGGCGTCGAGCACATCGACAAGATCGTCGACATCGACCAGTCGCCCATCGGCCGCACGCCGCGGTCGAACCCGGCGACCTATACGGGTGCGTTCTCGCCGATCCGCGACTGGTTCGCGGCGCTGCCGGAAGCGCAGGCGCGCGGCTACAAGCCGGGCCGGTTCTCGTTCAACGTCAAGGGCGGGCGCTGCGAGGCGTGCCAAGGCGACGGCGTGATCAAGATCGAGATGCACTTCCTGCCCGACGTCTATGTGGAATGCGACGTCTGCCACGGCAAGCGCTACAACCGCGAGACGCTGGAGGTGCATTACCGCGACCGGAGCATCGCCGACGTGCTCGACATGACCGTCGACGACGGCGCCGATTTCTTCAAGGCGGTGCCGGCGATCCGCGACAAGCTGGTGATGCTGCAGAAGGTGGGCCTGGGCTACATCAAGGTCGGCCAGCAGGCGACGACGCTGTCGGGCGGCGAGGCGCAGCGGGTGAAGCTGGCCAAGGAACTGTCGCGCCGGGCCACGGGCCGGACGCTGTATATCTTGGATGAACCTACCACGGGTCTGCATTTCCACGACGTGAAGAAACTTCTAGAAGTGCTTCATGCGCTTGTGGAAACCGGCAACACGGTGCTGGTGATCGAGCACAATCTGGACGTCATCAAGACCGCCGACTGGATCATCGACATGGGTCCCGAAGGCGGCGACGGCGGCGGCCAGATCGTCGTCGAAGGCACGCCCGAGGACGTGGCCGCCTGCCCCGGCAGCTACACCGGCCAGTTCCTCGCGCCGCTGCTCAAGATGAAGGACCGGCGGAAAAGGGCGTGATGAGAGACCGGTTCGCATCGTGCTTCGCGCGGCTAACGCTGCCGTCGTTAGCAGCGGTCCTCGCGGTCGCGGCAGTTGTTCGTGAGCGCGCCCTTGGCGATGCCCGCCAACTCCTCAAGGTTGGGAACGGGCATTAGCAGGACACCCTTGCCCTTGGGAATGAACACGAGTTCCTGCCCGGCGGCCCAGCGCAGTTGCTCGCGGATGGCCTTGGGAATGGAAATCCGGAAGTTGTTAGACAGAGTGGCGGCTGCAGCCATTGGCGTATTCTCGGCGTTAGTGGCTCGGGTTAGGCGTCGTCCCAAGGGTTGATCAACGTAAGGTCCAGGTGGGAAAAGTCCTTCGTATTCCGGGTTACAAGAGCCATCTGATGGACGCGTGCGGTTGCCGCCAGAAACGCGTCCATGGTGCCGATTGGCCGGCCAACCGCGAAACGCTCCGCGACGACAAAGCCCCACATGTCGGCAATGGCGTCACCAATGTCCAGAATGCGTCCTTCAAATCGTTCGCGCAGATCGTTCTGGAGCCATTCCGTCAATTGATTTCTACGCCTCCCGGTGGGTAAGCGCTGAATGCCTTGGCGCAATTCGGCCAGAGTCGCGACACTCAGGAATGTTCGATCCTCATCGATAGAACGCCACCACTCGACCACTCGTGGATCGCTCTCCGGTTTCACCCATTCGGAAACCAGGTTTGTATCCACGAGAAACGTCACAGATCGATCTCTCGGGGCAAATCCTTAAGACGCTCTATCTCAAGGCCTGATCCCCGTAGTGGCGATGACGCAAAGAAGTCGGCGAGTGTCCCCTTCCGCTTTGTCTTCCGCTCCCACTCCCCGGCATCCACGACAACGACGGCCTTCTTGCCGTTGCGCGTGATGAGTTGGGGGCCGTCGGACTGGGCGCGGTCGATGACCTCGCTCAGCTTCGCCTTGGCTTCCGCTACCGTCCAGCTATCGTCCACGGCACTCTCCTGAATAGTCATGATGACCATGATAGTCATCTTCTACTATTCGGGCAAATAGGATGGCTGGCCAAGGTGACAATGGCAGGGCGATGAGCTAAATCACGCCCATGACCAGACCCATTCATGTCATCGGCGGCGGATTGGCGGGCAGCGAGGCGGCGTGGCAGATCGCGCGGGCCGGGGTGAAGGTGATCCTGCACGAGATGCGGCCGGTGCGGATGACCGACGCGCACCAGACCGACGGCCTTGCCGAACTGGTATGCTCGAATTCGTTCCGTTCGGACGACATGGAGAACAACGCCGTCGGCCTGTTGCACGAGGAGATGCGCCGCTGCGGATCGCTGATCCTGTCCGCGGGCGATGCCAACCGCGTCCCCGCTGGCGGCGCACTCGCCGTCGACCGGGAAGCGTTCAGCGCCGCCGTCGAAGCCGCAATCCGCGCCGAACCGCTGATCGCCATCGAGCGCGGCGTGGTCGAAACCCTGCCGCCGGAGGACTGGGGCAGCGTGGTCATCGCCACCGGACCGCTGACCGCCGCGCCGCTGGCAGAGGCGATCCGCGCCGAGACCGGCACCGACTCCCTCGCCTTCTTCGACGCCATCGCGCCCATCGTCTACAAGGACAGCATCGATTTTTCCAAGGCGTGGTTCCAGTCGCGCTACGACAAGGGCGACGGCGCCGATTACATCAACTGCGCCATGGACGAGGCGCAGTACCGCGCCTTCGTCGCCGCGCTGGTCGCCGCGCCCAAGACCGAGTTCAAGGAGTGGGAGAAGGACACGCCCTATTTCGAGGCGTGCCTGCCGGTCGAGGTGATGGCCGAACGCGGTCCGCTGACATTGGCCTATGGTCCGCTGAAGCCGGTCGGCCTGACCAACCCGAACGATCCGACGAAGCGGGCGTTCGCCGTGGTCCAGCTGCGCCAGGACAACACGCTGGGCAGCCTCTACAACATGGTCGGCTTCCAGACCAAGATGAAGCACGCGGCGCAGACCGAGGTGTTCCGCACCATTCCCGGCCTGGAGAACGCCCAGTTCGCCCGGCTCGGCGGCATCCACCGCAACACGTTCCTGAACAGCCCGGTGCTGCTCGACCGGCAGCTCCGGCTGAAAGTGAAGCCGCACATCCGCTTCGCCGGCCAGGTGACCGGCGTCGAAGGCTATATCGAGAGCGCCGCCATCGGCCTGCTCGCCGGCCGTTTCGCCGCGGCGCAGGCGCTGGGCGGGGAAGCGACGCTGCCGCCCGAGACCACGGCACTGGGCGCGCTGCTCAATCACATCACCGGCGGCCACACCACGGGCCGCGACGTGCCGGACAGCTTCCAGCCCATGAACATCAATTTCGGCCTGCTGCCGCCGCCCGACGAGAGGGTGCGCAAGAACGAGCGCAAGCGGTCGGTGGCGCGCCGGGCGCTCAGGGATCTGGATGCGTGGCTGGGTGTGACCGCGCGCGACGCGGCGGCGGAATAGTCAGAACCTGCGGGTCAGTCCCGCCCAGGTGAGCCGCAATTGCCGGCCCAGCGCGCCGCGCTCGTAGTTCACGTGGTCGGGGACGTAGTTGCTGCGCTCCAGGCAGGCCAGATAGCCGTCGGCGAGGCAGGCCAGGCGCAGGATCGGCTTCACCTCGGGCGGCACCGACTGGCCTTTCTGCCGGGCGCAGATCAGGTGGGCGCGCGCCCGGTCGCCGATGCGGCGCAGGATGCGCGACAGCGCCTGGGTCTGTTCCAGGTCGGGCAGCAGCGGATCGACAAGGCCCTCCTCGCGCATCAGGTCGGCCGGCACGTAGATGCGGCCGTGATGCAGGTGCCAGGGCAGCGCGCGCACCAGGCCGGTCAGCGCCCAGGCGATGCCGACATGGCGGGCGGCCTCGAGCGCGCCGTTGGTGGCGCCGACGCACAGTGCCGCCAGCGCCTGGATGCCGCCGCCGGTACGTTCGGCATAGGCCTCGAGCTGCCGCAGGGTCTGCGGCTGCTCGTCATAGAGGTCGCCCTCGCGGGCGTCGATCAGGTCGAGCAGCGCTTTCTCCGGCAGATCCCGGTCATGCAGCAGGTCGGCGAGCGCCTTGACCACCTCATGCTCGCGGCACTGGCCGCGGTAGAGCTGCTCGATGGTCTCGCGCCACCATTGCAGCCGGATCTCGCCCAGCGCCGGCTCGGTGACCACCTCGCGCGTCTTGGCCACCTCGACATTGAAGGCATAGAGCCCGAACAGGCCGGGCCGGTCGCCGGTGCGCGCGTGCAGCACGGTCAGATAGCGGTCGTGATCGTGGCGCCGAACGATGGACGCACACTGGTAGGTATGGTTGGCCACGGTCTGCATGCGTGCCTTTTAATCCAGATTCGCGCGGCCACGAAGGGCCTCATTAGGGGGCATGCGCCTTGTTCCCCCATCATCTTGTGGTATCATCTCGCGACGAAGAGGCGACAGTCGCTCAGCGTCTCTGATCTAGCGCCAAACGGGGGAGAGACAACCATGTCAAAGATAACCGACTCGTTACCGATCACAATCGTCTGCGGATTCATCCTTACGATCATCATGGTGTTGGTCGGTCAGCACACCATCACCGGCTCGCTGTCCATGGGTCCGGTGGTCGACGCGGGCCTGTATGCGACGTTCCTGACCCGGTGGCTGCACGTGATCTTCGGCATCATGTGGATCGGCCTGCTGTGGTACTTCAACTTCGTGCAGATTCCGACCATGCCGAAGATCCCCGACGAACTGAAGCCGGGCGTCTCCAAGCATATCGCGCCCGAGGCGTTGTTCTGGTTCCGCTGGGGCGCCATGTTCACCCTGATCACCGGCCTGCTGCTGGCGCTTCTCAGCGGCTACCTGATCGACGCCCTCGCCCTGCGCCACGGCATCGGCTACGGCATGTGGTTCGCCATGATCATGTGGTTCAACGTCTGGTTCGTGATCTGGCCGAGCCAGAAGATCGCTCTGGGCCTGGTCGAAGCGGATCCGGCATCCAAGCCGAAGGCCGCCGCCCGCGCCAAGATGTTCTCGCGCATCAACACCATGCTCTCGATCCCCATGCTGTACGCCATGGTGGGCCAGATGCATGGCGGCTTCGACTTCTGATCGGACCCGCCATCCGATACGGAAAGGGCGCCTTCGGGCGCCCTTTTTGTTGCTACACCGGTTTTATCAACGCCGTCATCGCGAGGAACGGAGCGACGCGGCGACCCAGTCTGCCCGGCGCTGCGGCAAGTGAAGAGAGGGCTGGGTTGCCGCGCCCCTTCGGGGCTCGCAATGACGGTGAAATAATCTGTTCAATCCACCGGGATCAGCGCGGCGGCTACCTGCCTACCGTCGCTCAGCAGGACGTTGAAGGTGCGGCAGGCGGCGCCGGTGTCCATGACGTCGATGGCGATGCCGTGCTCGTCGCGGAGGCGCCGGAGCAGGGCGCGGTCGACGGGTGCGATGCTCTTGCCGCCGCCGAGCAGCAATACGTCGATGTCATCGGCCGCGTCGATGGCCGGCTGGAAGCTTTCATGGGTGATCTCGGAAACGCTGGCGGCCGCCCATGGCACGATGCCGCCGGGCAGGACCAGGATCGGCCCCTGGTAGCGCCGGCCGGCGATGCGGAAGCCGCCGGCGCCATAGCCCTGGATCAGGAACCGGCCGCCCTGCGCCTGTTCCTCGAGGTGCATGTCACTCGGCGTCGTTGGCCGGCTTCTTGGTCGCCGCCGGCTCCTTCACCGGCTCGCCCTTGGCGCGCACGTCGGCGATGGTGGCGGAAACCAGGCGGACCTGGGTGTTCGGCGCGATCTCGACGACGACTTCCTCGCCGCTCTCGACCTTGACCACCTTGCCGATAACGCCGCCGCCGGTGACCACCGTATCGCCGCGCCGGATGGCGGCGATTCGTGCCTTGTGTTCCTTCACCCGCTTCTGCTGCGGACGGATCAGCAGCAGGTAGAACACGGCGAACATCGCCACGAGCAGAAAGATTTGTTCCATTCCGGCGGGCATCGTCGCTTCTCCTGATTGATTGCGCGGGGAATATACCCTCAGCACGGCCGAAAGCAAACGCCGACGCCCCGATCGTTGGCTCCGCGGCCGGGCGCATGCTAACGTCCCGCCGCCCAAGGACCGACTGAATTGGGCCCATGTGGGGAACGACCGTGACCGGAACCAGCGACGCCAGCGAGATTCTAGCCGTGCTGCGGCGTATCGCCGACGCGCTCGAGCGCCAATCGCCGCCGCCGGTCGACGCGCTGTCGCTGACCGGCGCCGATGCGTTCGTCTGGCACCCCGATCCGGACAGGCTGACGCCGGTGCCGGTGGTCAACCGGGTGGATGTGGAGCTGCTGCGCGGCATCGACCGGGTGCGCGACATCCTGCTCGACAACACCATGAGGTTCGCCAGCGGCTTTTCCGCCAACAACGCGCTGCTGTGGGGCGCGCGCGGCATGGGCAAGAGCTCGTTGGTCAAGGCGGCCCACGCCCAGGTCAACAAGGACAGGCCCGGCGCGCTGGCCCTGGTCGAGATCAACCGCGAGGACATCCCCACCCTGCCCCGGCTGCTGCACGGCCTGCGCGGCCAGACCCGGCGCGCGGTGCTGTTCTGCGACGACCTGTCGTTCGACCAGGACGATACCACCTACAAGTCGCTGAAGGCGGTGCTGGAAGGCGGCCTCGAAGGCAGGCCGGAGAACGTGATCTTCTACGCCACCTCGAACCGCCGCCACCTGATGCCGCGCGACATGATCGAGAACGAACGGTCGACGGCCATCAACCCGGCCGAGGCCGTCGAGGAGAAAATCTCGCTGTCCGACCGGTTCGGCCTGTGGCTGGGCTTCCACACCTGCAGCCAGGACGATTACCTGGCCATGATCGCCGGCTACCGCGACCGCCATGGCCTGGCGGGCGACGACGAGCGTATCCGCGCCGACGCGCTCGAATGGTCGGTCACCCGCGGCGCCCGTTCCGGCCGCGTCGCCTGGCAGTTCATCCAGGACCTGGCGGGGCGGATGGGCCGGACGCTGGCGTGAGCAAGAGCCGATAAGGCTGGCTCGCGTCCGACAGAAATTCTTCCAGCGGTGACTTCGCTGCGCTCGCAGAATCACGAAAAAGAGGAGCCTGGGATGTCGACGTAAGCGGCGATTCCAAACCTAGCAGGGCTGCCAGCCAACGGTAACCGGCGTTGCCCTGTGAAATCCGGGCGTTCGAGATCCGGCTCAATGCGGCGTCTTCCAGCGCGGCGCGGTCCGCCGGATTTTATATTTTACGCTGTAAATTATCATTGAAATTCATCTCGCGCTGCTGGACATTATCGCCACCCCAATCAAGGAGCCCGGATCATGTCAGCAGTCCTGCAAGATACCACCCCCGCCCATCACCGCGGCAATGGCCGTCCGGTCACCAAGGAACAGACCCTCACCGACCTGAAGGTGACGGGAAGCATTCCCCGCGAGCTCGATGGCCGCTATGTGCGGGCGGGCGCCAACCCGCTCAGCGGCACCAGCGACCATCCGTTCTTCGGCGACGGCATGATCCACGGCGTGCGGCTGCGCGACGGAAAGGCCCAGTGGTACCGCAACCGCTATGTGCAGACGCCGTTCATCAAGAATCCGGGCCTGAACATCCTCGATCCGGCGGTGATGATGGACATGACCGCGTCGAAGGCCAATACGCATGTCATCGGTCATGCGGGCAAGATCCTCGCGCTCGAGGAAGGCCACTTTCCCTATGAGATGGACGGCGACCTGAATACGGTCGGGGCGACGGACTTCAATGGCGCTCTCAAGGGCTCGTTCACGGCGCACCCGAAGATCTGCCCGGTGACCGGCGAGCTGATCGCCTTTGGCTACGCGGCGTTCCCGCCCTATCTGCGCTATCTGCGCGTCTCCGCCGACGGAAAGCTGGTGCAGACCGAGAACATCACCGTCGGCGGGCCGACGATGATGCACGATTTCAACATCACCCAGAACCATGTCATCTTCATGGACCTGCCGGCCGTGTTCAACCTGCAGGCGGCGATGAGCGGCGAGATGCCGATCCGGTGGGACGACAATTATCCGGCGCGCCTCGGTGTGATGCCGCGCAACGGCACGGACGCGCAGGTGGTCTGGTACGACATCAACCCGTGCTATGTCTTCCACCCGATGAACGCCTATGAGGACGGCGGCAAGATCGTGATCGACGTCGCCCGCTTCGACTATATCTGGCGCCACTCGACCATGGATTTCCCGGACCCGGTGCTCTGGCGCTGGACGATCGACACCGCCACCGGCCGCGTTCACGAGGAACAGGTGGACGACCGCCCCGCCGAGTTCCCGCGAGTCGCCGACAGCGTCGTCGGCCTCAAGCACCGTTTCGGGTACATGATGAGAAGCGTGAAGGGCTTCCTTTCAAGCGATCCCGAAAAGTCGTCCGGCGGTATCCGCAAATACGACCGGCAGACAGGTTCGCATTCGGACATCGACTTCGGTGTCGGCCGCCAGGGCGGTGAGCCGGTATTCGCGCCGCGGGCCAATCCCAAGAGCGAAGACGATGGCTACCTGATGACCTACGTCCATGACGCGAACACGGACACCAGCCAACTGGTGATCATGGACGCGGCATCGATGGACAATGCGCCGGTCGCCGTCGTCGAGCTGCCGCGCATCCCGAGCGGTTTTCACGGCAGCTGGGTCCCGGCCTCGGTGGTTGGCTGACGGGGGTCGTACAGCCACGCCTCGGGAAGCACCAGTTTTCCCGAGGCAG
>LNFM01011087.1_pt1 | contig 12395 bp, 6 predicted proteins | sample 596031 | NCBI WGS metagenome assembly LNFM01 (sample SAMN04254537, study PRJNA301005) | activated carbon metagenome | isolation source: dual media filters at the Ann Arbor, Michigan drinking water treatment plant | place: USA: Ann Arbor
CCGCCAACAGCCTGGCGCTGGCCTGCTGCACGCCGCCCTGGGGCTCGATCTTCTGCCATCCCAACTCCCACATCGCCGAGGAAGAGACCAACGCGCCGGAGTTCTTCACCTCGGGCGCCAGGCTGTTCCGGGTCGAGGGCCCGGCTGGCAAGATGGATCCGCGCAAGCTCGCCGGGGCGCTGGCCCAGCCGGTCTACGGCGTGGTGCATTACCCGCAGCCGTCCACGGTCAGCATCACGCAGGCAACGGAATGCGGCACGGTCTACGGGCCGGAGGAAATCGCCGCCATCGCCACCTCCACGCATCGCCATGGGCTGAAACTGCACATGGACGGTGCGCGCTTCGCGAACGCGCTCTCCTTCGTCGGCTGTTCGCCGGCCGAGCTGTCATGGAAGGCGGGTGTCGACGTGCTGAGTCTGGGCGCCACCAAGAACGGCGCCATGGCGGCCGAAGCCGTCGTCTTCTTCAATGCCGACCTCGCCCGCGAACTCGCGTTTCGCCGCAAGCGCGGTGGGCACCTGCTCTCCAAGATGCGATTCCTCTCGGCGCAGCTCGACGCGTACCTGACGGACGGGCTGTGGCTCGCCAATGCCCGCCACGCCAACGCCATGGCGCGCCTTCTGGTGGCCGGGCTCACACCGCTCAAGGGCGCGCAGCTCCTCTATCCTGTCGACGCCAACGAGATCTTCGTGGTCCTGCCGGCCCGTATGCATGATGCGCTGGCAGCGGCCGGGGCGCAGTATCATCCCTGGCCATCGGACCGCCCGGGCGAACGGGCTTTCAGGCTGGTCACGGCGTTCGATACCAATCCGGCGGACGTCGATCGCTTCCTCTCCATCGCCAAGGCGGCCTGAGCATGACTCATCAGCGCACCCTCACCACCGCGCATTGGGGCGTCTACGAAGTCGAGTATGACGACGCGGGCCAGGCCATCCGTCTCCACCCTTTCTCCAAGGACCCCGATCCGTCGCCGATCGGCCTGCACATGCTGTCGGACGAAGTCGCGCGACTGCGCGTGCGCCGGCCGGCGGTGCGCAAGAGCTGGCTCGAGCACGGGCCGGGAAGCCATCCCGAGCGACGCGGCCAGGAACCCTTCGTGGAAGTCTCGTGGGACGAGGCGCTGGGTCTCGTCTCCAAGGAACTCGCGCGCGTAAAGGCCGAGCATACCAACCGCGCGATCTTCGGCGGCTCCTACGGCTGGTCGAGCGCCGGCCGCTTCCACCACGCCCAGAGCCAGGTCCATCGATTCCTGAATGCAATCGGCGGCTACGTGCGCCACCAGGATTCCTACAGCCTGGGGGCTGCGCGCGTGCTGATGCCGCACATCGTGGCGACGATGGAAGAGCTGATGTCCATGCACACCGGCTGGGACGTGCTGGCCGAGAACTGCAAGCTCTTCGTCACATTCGGCGGCGTGCCGCGCAAGAACGCGCAGATCAATGCCGGCGGCGCCATGCTGCATCATGTGAAGGGTGGCCTCTACGCGATGCGCGACGCGGGCGTGCGCTTCGTCAACGTGACGCCGACCGGCGAAGACCTCGACACTGGCGGCGACGTCGAATGGCTGGCGATCCGGCCCAACACCGACGCCGCCATGATGCTGGCGCTCTGCCACACGCTGTTCGTCGAGAAGCTTTATAGTCGCGAGTACCTCGACCGCTGCACGGTGGGCTTCGACAGGTTCACGCCCTACCTGACCGGCGAGAGCGACGGCCAGCCCAAGGACGCGGCCTGGGCCGAGAAGATCACCGGCATTCCCGCGAGCCGCATCACCGCACTCGCGCGCGAGATGGCGGCGACGCGCACCACCGTCAGCATCGGCTGGTCGCTGCAGCGCAGCCACCATGGCGAACAGCCGTTCTGGGCCCTGATCACGCTCGCTTGCATGCTGGGCCAGATCGGCCTGCCCGGCGGCGGCTTTGGGGTCGGTTACGGTCCGGTCAACCTGATGGGCAGCGCCCATCCGAAATATTCCGGCCCGACCCTGCCGCAGGGCAAGAATGCCGTCCCCGACTTCATCCCGGTCGCACGCTTCACCGACATGCTGCTCAATCCCGGCGGCAAGGTTTCCTACAACGGCCAGGACCTCACCTATCCCGACATCAAGCTGGTCTACTGGGCCGGCGGCAATCCGTTCCACCATCACCAGGATCTCAACCGCCTGATGGTGGCATGGCGCAAGCCCGAGACGATCGTCTTCCACGAGCAGTTCTGGACGCCGGCCGCGCGCATGGCCGACATCGTGCTGCCGGCGACAACCACGCTCGAACGCCCCGACATCGGCTACGGCAGCCGCGAGCCGTTCCTGATCGCCATGAAGAAGGCGCGCGAGCCGATCGGCGAGGCGCGCGACGATTACTGGATCTTCTCCGAACTCGCCCGGCGCCTTGGCCAGGGTGAGCTCTATACCGAAGGTCGCGATACGATGGCGTGGCTGTCGCATCTCTACCAGCAGTCGCGCGAAAAGTCGGCGGCGGCTGGCGTCACCATTCCTCCATTCGAGGAATTCTGGGAAGCGGGCATCGCCGAAGCCACGGGCGAGAACCGCGATCCCGTGATGCTGGCGAAATTCCGCGCCGATCCCGCGGCGCATCCGCTCAAGACTCCCTCGGGCAAGATCGAAATCTACTCCGAGAAGATCGCCTCGTTCGGCTACGACGATTGCCCGCCGCATGCGGTGTGGCTGGAGCCGATCGAATGGCTCGGCGGCAAGGCCGCCGAACGCTATCCGCTGCACATGCTGTCGGACCAGCCGACCGACAAGCTGCACAGCCAGCTCGACCACAGCCCGCATGCGCGCGCGACCAAGATCAAGGGCCGCCAGCCGATCACGCTGCATCCGGACGATGCCACCGCGCGCGGCATCGCTTCAGGTGACCTGGTGCGTGTGTTCAACGACCGCGGCGCCTGCCTGGCCGCAGCACGCCTCTCCGATCGCATCCGGCGGGGTGTCGTGCGTCTCTCCACCGGCGCCTGGTTCGATCCCTCCGATTCGGGGTCCAACCGGCCGCTGGAAAAGCACGGCAACCCCAACGCGCTCACCCTCGATATCGGCGCCTCCAAGCTGAGCCAGGGCTGCATCGCCCAGACCTGCCTGGTCGAGATCGAACGCTTCGACGCGCCGGCGCCTGCGGTTACCGCTCACAAGCTGCCGACGTTCGAAGTGCGTTGAGCGCTGGCCCCAGCGTCCGAAGGCGGGCATGCTGAAGACGTCGGATTTTTTGGGGGCTTCATGAAGAATGTTCGCGGCGCCGCGACCGGCGCCGGAAGAGCAAGGATATCGCGCAGGCGCCTCTTGCACGGCGGCGCGGCGCTAGGCGCGTATTTCCTCCTGCCGCGCGCCGCCGGGGCGCAGCACCAAGGCCACGATCATTCGGCGATGGGCCTCGATCCCGGCCCCATCGTCCAGACGGCGGCGGCGTCGATGGATCAGCCGCTGCTCGAGCCCGAGGTTCGACGCTCGGTCAATGGCGTGCTCAACACGACGCTCTCTTGCCGCTATGCCTACAAGGACATCGGAGGGCAGCGGCTCTATCTGCGGAGCTACGAGGGCACGAGCCATGGCCCGACCTTGCGCATGAAGCCCGGCGAGACGCTCAAGATCCGGCTGTCGAACGATTTCCCGCCGAACCGCGATCCGATGCCGCAGAACATGGCGCTGCCGCACCAGTTCAACAACACCAACTTCCACTTTCACGGCGCCCACTGCAGCCCGAGCGGCATTGCCGACAACGTCATGCGCTCGATGGTGCCGGGCAAGAAGTACGACATCGAGATCACGCTGCCCAAAGACCATACGATGGGCACCTACTGGTACCATCCACACCATCACGGCGGCGCCGACGTGCAGATTGCCAGCGGCATGGCGGGCGCCATCATCGTCGAGGGCGATTTCGCCGGCGTGCCCGAGATCACCAATGCCAAAGAACGCGTCATGATGATGTCGCAGGTCGTCTTCGACGCCTTCGGCATGATCGAGAATTTCTCGACGCTGTTTCCGGAGACCGCTACGCGCTTCCTGGCGGTCAACGGCCAGCGCCGGCCGACGATCACGATGCGCCCCGGCGAGGTGCAGCGCTGGCGGCTGGTCGGCTCGCAGTACCAGGACGACTTCTTCCTGGAGCTCGAGAAGCACAACCTGAATGTCATCGCCTACGACGGCATCCAGCTCAGGAGCATGCAGGAACTCAAGACCCTGCTGTTCGCGCCTGGGCAACGCGCCGACATCCTGGTGCAGGCCGGCGCCCCCGGCACCTACGAGTTCCGGGCACTGCCCTACGACCAGGGTCACCCCTCGCCGGTCGGACCGCTGGCCCGCCTCGTGGTGGCGGGCGATCCCATGCCGATGAAGCTTCCGGCGGCCCTGCCCAGGCCGCCCTTCGAGGACATCAAGGACAGCGAGATCACCGGCAGGCGTACAGTCGTCTTCTCGGCGACCGGGCCGGAGGCCGACGCGGCGGGGCACTGGCAGGAGTTTACGTTCCTGGTCGATGGCAAGACATTCAACCCGAACCGCATCGACCAGCGCGTCAAGCTGGGTGCTGTCGAGGAATGGACGATCACGAACACCCACTTCCACGACGACCATGTCTTCCACATCCACACCAACCCGTTCCAGGTCACTCAGGTGAACGGTCAGGCGCAGAAAGACCTGCTGTGGCGCGACTCGGTCATCGTGCCGCGCAACGGCGGCAGCGTCGTGTTCCGCTCCCGCTTCCTCGATTACACCGGTGTCTTCATGTTGCACTGTCACATGATGAATCACGAAGAGATGGGCATGATGCAGACCGTCGAGGTCTACAAGGAGTGATCTCGGGGCAAACATGAACCTGAACACGATCGTCGAAGTAAAACGTCCAGGCTCGTCGGACCAGATCGGCCAATGGCGCGAGGGCTATGCCTGGCTGGCCGGCGGGACATGGCTCTTCTCCGAGCCGCAGGTCGCCACCAGCACCTTGATCGATCTCGATGGTCTCGGCTGGGCACCACTCACCAGCACCACCGACAGCCTCGAGATCGCCGCGACCTGCCGCGTTGCCGATCTCCATGCCTTCGAGGGTCCGCCCGCGTGGCGCGCCGTGCCGCTGTTCCATGACTGCATCAACGCATTCCTGATGTCGTTCAAGATCTGGAACGCGGCGACCGTCGGCGGCAACATCTGCATGTCGCTGCCGGCCGGCGCCATGATCTCGCTCACCGCCGCGCTGGAAGGCGTCTGCACGCTGTGGCCGCGTGACGGCGAGCCGCGCGAGGTTCCGGTCGTCGAGTTCGTCACCGGCAACCACCAGAATGTCCTGCGGAAGGGCGAACTGCTACGCTCGATCCGTTTGCCGGCCTCGGCGCTCTCCAAGCGCTATGCAATGCGCCAGATGTCGCTCACCCGTCTCGGGCGTTCGGCGGCGTTGATCGTCGGCACCGCCGAAAACAATGGTTGCAACTTCCTGCTCACGATCACGGCCTCGACGCCACGGCCCGTGCAGCTGCGCTTCCGCGAGATGCCTTCGGCCGAAGAACTGCGCCACGCGATCAACGAACAGCTGCCGGCGGACGGCTACTTCCAGGACGTCCACGGCTCGGCGCGCTACAAGCGCCACCTCACCTACTATTTTGCCGAACAGATACGGGCGGAACTCGCATGAGCAAGTTCGAGGTCAACGGCCATCTCTATTCGGCCGAGCCGCGACCCGGCCAGTGCCTGCGCACCTTCCTCCGCGATCTGGAAGTCTTCGGCGTCAAGAAGGGTTGCGACGCGGGCGACTGCGGCGCCTGCACGGTGTGGCTGGACGGCAAGCCGTTCCACTCCTGCCTGGTGCCCGCCTTTCGCGGCGAAGGCCGCAAGATCACGACCATCGAGGGCCTCGCCAAGGACGGCAAGCTCCATCCCGTGCAGCAGGCGTTCCATGACGCGCAGGCCTTCCAGTGCGGCTACTGCGCCGCCGGCATGATCATGACCACGGCCTCGGCGGCGTTCGACGAGGCGCACAAGGCCGACCTGCCGCACGCGTTGAAGGGCAATCTCTGCCGCTGCACCGGCTATCGCTCGATCGAGGATGCGCTGCACGGCAAGAGCAACATCGAGGAGGACGTAGCCGGCAAGACCTGTGGCGCCAGCCTGCCCAATCCCTTCACCGACGCCATCCTGACGGGCAAAGCGCGCTACACGATGGACATCGCGATCGAGGGATTGCTGCACATGAAGGTGCTGCGCTCGCCGCATGCCCATGCCCGCATCAAGAGCATCGATCGGACCATTGCCAAGGCGGTGCCGGGCGTGGTCGCGGTCTATACTTGGGAAGACCTGCCGCGCCGGCTCTTCAGCTCGGCCCTGCATGAGGACCATCTCGTCGATCCCGACGACACCTACATGCTGGACAATGTCGCGCGCTTCGCCGGCCAGCGAATTGCGGCCGTCGTGGCGGAAAGCGAGGGCGCCGCCGAGGCCGGCTGTCGCGCACTCGACGTCGAGTATGAAATCCTGCCGGCGGTGTTCGATCCGGTCCAGGCCATGGAGCCCGGCGCGCCGGTGCTGCACCACAAGGAGGATGTCGCCACGACGTCCAGCAACATCTTCTGCACCCTCGAGGGTGAGATCGGCGATGTGGCGAAGGGCTTCAAGGAGGCCGACGCCGTGCACGAGATGACCTATTCCACGTCGCGCGTACAGCATGTCCACCTCGAAACCCACGGCTCGATCGCCTGGAAAGGTGACGACAACCGCTGGCATGTGCGCACCAGTTCGCAGGCACCATTCGCGGCCCGGACCAAACTCGCCTATCTGATGGGCATCTCGACGCGCGATCTGCACGTCTTCACCGAACGCGTCGGTGGCGGCTTCGGCGGCAAGCAGGAGATGGTCTCCGAGGACCTCGTCCTGTTCGCCACCATGAAGCTCGGCCGTCCCGTGAAGTGGGAATGGACCCGCGAAGAGGAATTCCTGGGCGCCACCACGCGGCACCAGATGACGACCAAGGTCAGGGTCGGCGCAAGGAAAGACGGCACGCTGACCGCGCTCGACGTCCATGTCGTGTCCAACACCGGCGCCTACGGCGGCCACGGCAGCGAAACGCTGGCGGGGGCGATGGGGAGCCCGCTGGCCGCCTATCGCTGCGACAACAAGAAGGGCGTGGGCCACGCCGTCTACACCAACATGGTGCCGGCTGGAGGCTTCCGCGGCTATGGCGCCTCCCAGACCACCTTCGCGATCGAGTGCGCCCTGGACGAATTGGCGCGCCTCTTGGGCATCGATCCTTTTGCGATGAGGCGCAAGAACGTCGTGAAGCCGGGCGACAACATCGAATCGATCTGGAAGGAACCCAGCGACTCGAGCTTCGGCAGCTACGGCATCACCGAGTGTCTCGACATCGTCGAAAGCGAACTGGCCAGGGGCAACGGTGTCGCGAAGCCGGACGGCGAGGCGTGGGCCGAGGGAACGGGCGTGGCGCTGGCGATGATGGACTGCGGCCCGCCGACCGAGCACCGTTCGGGCGCCGAGATGAAGTTGCTGCCCGATGGCACCTATCACCTCGCCTGCGGCTCGTCCGAGATGGGCAACGGCATAACCACGGCGCACAAGCAGATCGCCGCCTCCATCGTCGGCGTGCGCGCCTGCGACATCGACATCATCAACGCCGACACCGACCGCACGCCCTACGATACCGGCACCTTCGCCAGCACCGGCACGGTGGTGGCGGGCAAGGCCGTCCACCTCACCGCCCAGGCGATGCGCGAGGACATCCTCGATTTCGCCGCCCGTCATACCGGCGTCGAGCTCGGCAAGTGCCGGCTCGACGACGACGCGGTCGTCTGCGGCAACAGGCGGATCCTGCTCACCGAGCTCCATGCCGCCGGCGTCAAGGTCAATCATCGCTTCACGGTCAGCCGCAGGGCCTATCTCTCGCCGCGCACGATTGCCTTCAACGTACAGGGCGTGCGGCTGGCGGTGCACAGGATCACCGGCGAGATTCGCATCCTGCACAGCGTGCACGCCGCCGACATTGGCGTGCCCATCAACCCGATGCAGTGCCGCGGCCAGCTCGATGGCGCCGTCGCTATGGGCTACGGCTGGGCGCTCACCGAGAACATGGTCCACGACGAAGGCCACATGGTGAACCCGCAGCTGCGCAACTACCGCATCCCGGCTTTCGCCGACACGCCGCGCACCGACATCTTCTTCGCCGACACGCATGACACGATCGGGCCGCTGGGGGCCAAATCCCAGGGTGAATGCGGCATCAACCCGGTGGCGCCGGCGGTCTCCAACGCACTGGCCGCCGCCGTGGGCCTGCGCTTCGCCCACCTGCCCTTCACCCCGGACCGGCTGTACAGCAAGCTCGCAGCCAAGCCATGAGCGTCAGCATCGTGACGCAGACCTGCGTGCGACCGGAGAAGGCCGAGGACTTCGCGCGCTGGCAGGGCGAAACGAGCACTTTCATTTCCAGCTTCCCGGGCTTTCTCGAACAGCGGCTGATGCCGCCCAAGCCGCCGCTTCAGGTCGACTGGGTCATCCTGCAGAGATTCAGCGGCCTCGACGCGGCGCGCGCCTGGCTCGGCTCCCCCGAGCGGCAGGCCCGCATCGAGGGTGCCGCCCCGATGCTGGTCGGCCGCGACGACGTCCACATCGTCCAGGACGAGGCGGAAGGCATAAAACCCTCGCCGGCGTCCGTGGTGATCAGCACCCGCGTACTTCCGGGCAAGGAGGTCGAATACCGCGCCTGGGAACGCAGGATCGCCGCCGCGCAGTCCAGGGCCCCCGGCCTGCAGGGCTACCGCTTCGAGCCGCCGGTGCCGGGCGTCCAGGAGGATTTCGTCGCCATCCTGCGCTTCGACACCGAGGCCAACCTGCAGGCCTGGCTCGGCTCGCCGGTCCGCCGGAAGCTCATCGAGGAGGCGACCTCCCTTACCGAGGAATTCCATACGAGGATGGCGCGCACGGGATTCGACCAATGGTTCCAGGACAGCGCCAGACCGGGCGACGCACCGCTGCCGGTGTGGAAGATGGACATGCTCGTCCTGCTGATGCTCTACCCGATCGTCTTCCTGTTCGGGGTCTTCGTCGGCACGCCGCTGTTCAGCAACGTGCTCGGCCTGTCGTTCGCCGTCTCGCTGTTCCTCGGAAACATCGTGAGCGTCGGCCTGACCGGCTTTCTCGTGCCGTGGGTCGCCGGGCACTTCGACTGGTGGCTGCGACCTGCTTCGCCCGATACCGCGGTGCGGACCCACCTCTTCGGCGCTGTCATCATCCTGGCCCTGTATGCCATCATGGTGGTCGCTTTCTGGCGCCTGTTCTGAAAGAGGCTCCCATGACCAAGTGTCTCAGCACCGACGCAGTCGCCCAGTACCGCCGCGACGGCTTTTACTTCCCCGTTCGCGTTCTGGCAGCCGAGGAGGCCCGTTCGTATCGCGACCGGCTTGAAGCGGCCGAACGGGCGGCCGGCGGGCCGCTGGCCGGCGACCGGCGCCACAAGGTCCATCTCCTCTACACCTGGGCCAACGAACTGGCGCGCCATCCGGCCATCCTCGATGCGGTCGAGGATGTGATCGGGCCCGATATCCTGTGCTGGAGCACCACCTTCTTCACCAAGGAGGCGCAGTCGTCCGCGTTCGTATCGTGGCACCAGGATGCGACCTACTGGGGCCTCAGCACCGATGACGTCATCACCGCCTGGGTGGCCTTCGCCGATGCGCCCGTCGCCAGCGGCGCCATGAAATTCTGGCCGGGCAGCCACCTCAAGAACCAGCTTGAGCATCGCGACACGTTCGACCAGAACAATCTCCTGACCCGCGGCCAGGAAATCGCGGTCGACGTGCCGGAAGGCGCCGGTGTCGATGTGACGCTCAAGGCCGGCGAGATGTCGCTGCACCACGTGCTGCTGGTGCATGGATCGGGACCCAACACGACGGACGACCGCCGCATCGGCTTCGCCATCCGCTACATCCCGCCCCATGTCCGCCAGCTGAAAGTCCGCGACTCCGCCATGCTGGTGCGCGGCCGCGACACCCACGGCAACTTCGACATGGAACCCGAGCCGCGCGCCGATCTCGATGCGGCCGCGCTCGCCGCCCATCGCGATGCCACCGAACGGTCGGTGAAGGCGCTCTATTCCGGCACCGACCGCAAGCAGTTCCGCGCCTAGGCTGCTGCTACCACGAGATCCGGAAGCCGGCGGATATCGAGTGACTGTCGGTGCCGGTGCCGACTTCGCCGTCGTAGCGCATATAGAGAGACGTGCTCTCGGCAATGGCGGTGTTGGCCGAGAATCCCAGGACGGCGCTGTCGCGCTGGGGGGCCGCGCCGAAGACGGTGAAGCCGGCACTTGGCGCGCCGGCGAAGGCAGCCTGCACCGGCCGCGACGTGTCGGCATATTCGTGCACCCAGCCCAGCCGGAACTGGACCGCGAGCTTGTCGCGCCAGCCGGCATCGACGGCGCCCGCCAGCTCGACGCCGAGCGTGCTGCGCATCGACTTGATCGTCTGCTGCGCCACGTTGAGGTTGAGCGAGTTGGCGCCGGTCTCGGTGAAATTCGCCTGGGTCACCGTGGACGTCTGGAAGCGCGCGAACGGCGTCAGCGTGGCAGCCGCCGGCGCATAGATCCCGATCTTGTAGCCGGTCTCGACCTGGGCCAGGAACTGGTCGGCGCCGGTCTGGCCCCGCGCCGTGCGCGGCTGCAGGCCGGGGATGGAGATCATGCGGCTCATCTGGTTTTCGTTGTAGCCGTAGCCTGCCAGCGCATCGACGTAGAACGCCGCTTCGGTGAAGGACGCGTAGACGCTGCCCTGGTAGCTGTTGGTCGTGCCGCGGCTGTTGAAACCGTTGACCCACTGGTTGCCGCTGACGAAGCCCAGCCCGAGCCCGACCAGGAAGCGCGGATCGGCGCGAAAGTCGATGCCGGTCGCGAAGCCGCCGGCGTTGTACGTCAGGGTGGAGGAATTGCCGTTGCCCGCGACGCTGCCGGTGCCGCCCAGGCCGCTGCCCCACAGACTCCATGGGCTCGGCCCTTCGTCCTCGCAGGCGACATCGCAGGCCAGGGCCAGGGCGACGCGCCCGCCGCCGCCGCTGCTGCGGGCCGCCGCCATCTGCTGGCCGACGACGTTCATGAACAAGAGGCCGTTGGCGATATTGGCGGTGCCGAAACCGGAATATTGCTGACCGCTGATCGCGTTCATCGCCGCCTGCCCCTGCGCGAGGGTGAGCGTCGACAGGGTGCCGAGGACGGTGGCGAAGTCGCCGCTGGCCCCGGCGACGCTCTGGTCGAGGGCCCCACCGACGGCCATCTGATTGGCGGTTTGCGCCCCGCGCGCAAAGCCGCCGGGCTTCAGGGTGAGGTAGACATTGTTGGTGTCGTAGCCCAGCGAGGCCTGCAGGAAGGGAAAGTTGCTGGTGATGCTGGCATAGGTGCCCGTCACCCCGCCGGTCGCGTTGAGGATGGTGTAGGTGGTGCTGGGCGCATAGACGCCGGCCTCCGCCACGACGGTCACAGTACCGCCGTTGATCGTCGCGGTCCCGGGGGCGCCGATGACATTGAGACGATCGGCCTGGCCGCCGGCATTGACCTCGACCTCGTAGGAGCTGCCGGCGGCCTGCGTGAACGTGCCGCTCACCGTGAGGGTGCCGATCGAATTGCCGGGCGCGAGCACGCCGTTGTTCGTGACGGTGCCGGCGATGGTGCCGATGCCGCCGAGGTTGCCGATGCTGGCGACCGTCACGTTGCTGGCGATGCTGCCGTTGATGGCCAACCGTCCGCTCGAGACGGTGGTCGGGCCGCTGTAGGTATTGGTCCCCGTCAGCGTCAGCGTCCCCGTGCCGCTCTGCGTCACCGAACCCGTCCCCGAGATCACACCCGTGTAGGTCGTGGCGTTCGGCAGATCGAATTCGAGCGCGGCATTGTTGACGATATTGCCGGTGGCCGAGCCGTTCGCGCTGCCGTTGCCGATCTGCAGCCGCCCGGCCGAGATCGTCGTCGTGCCGCTGTAGCCGTTGGTTCCCTGGACGAGGATCGTCGTGCCGGTGCCGGCCTGGTTCACGCCTCCCGTCCCCGAGATTACGCCGTTGACGGTCAGCGTGTCGGAACGGTTGAAAGCGAGGGTGCCGTTGTTGACGACGGCGCCGGTCCCGAGCGAGCCCGCCGTGCCGCCCGCGCCGATGTTCAGCGTGCCGGCCGAGATCGTCGTCGTGCCGCTGTAGTTGTTGGCACCGGTCAACGTCAGGGTGGCGGCACCATTCTTGATCAGGCTCCCGGTTCCCGATATCGCTCCCGCGAACGTGCCCGTTGCCGCTTGGCCAACCGTCAGAGTAGCGCTTCCCAGCAGAATAGAACCGCCCGTCCCCGACAGGCTTGCCACCGAGCTGCTGATGCCGTTGAAATCCAGCACACCGCCATTGACGGTCAGCACGGTCG
>LNFM01017904.1_pt1 | contig 12395 bp, 8 predicted proteins | sample 596031 | NCBI WGS metagenome assembly LNFM01 (sample SAMN04254537, study PRJNA301005) | activated carbon metagenome | isolation source: dual media filters at the Ann Arbor, Michigan drinking water treatment plant | place: USA: Ann Arbor
GTCTTTGAGGAATTCAAGATCGACTATTGTTGTCATGGAGACACGCCGTTCGATGACGCCTGTCGAAACGTCGGGGCGAGTCCGGAAATAGTCAAGGAGAAGATCGATGGCGTCCTGGGTGGATCAACAAATAGTGATCAAGAATCGTTCTCCAAAATGGACTTGAGCGATCTCGTCGATCATATTTTGGATAAACATCACGTCTATACACGCGACGAAATGAGCCATTTGACACCGTTGATGGCCAAGGTCGCTAGCCGTCACGGCGATCACAATCCATATCTCCTTGAGTTAAAAGAGCTTTTTCAGGCACTCTGTGATGATCTGGATCCTCACATGGTGAAAGAAGAAATGGTTCTCTTCCCATACATACAAAAACTAGAGCATAGTTATTCGAATCATTTGAACGTTGCGTTTCCGCCATTCGGAACGGTTCAGCATCCGGTAAATATGATGAACATCGAGCATGAAGAAGTCGGGGAACTACTTGTTAAAATGCGTCGAGTTACGAATGACTACACTCTGCCGGCGGAAGCGTGCCCGAGTTTCACCGCCCTGTATCATCGGCTCGGGGAATTTGAGCGTGATCTGCACCAGCATATTCACCTTGAGAACAATCTGCTCTTTCCACGTGCTATCGAACTCGAACAAAAGGCTCGAGCCTAATTTCGCTCGGAATGAACCAAAGCATGTCGACTGCCGCACCGATAACAGCACCAGTTAGAGTTGTTCGAGTGCGGCAAGTCGCTCTTCCGGTCGAACACGGTGGATGGGCATTTTTGCTCGAACCCTTAATTGCCGGTCTGGCGATCGCGTATTCAACCGGAGCTCCCTGGATCGCCTGTCTTACTATCGGTGCGTTTCTCACACGGCAACCGCTAAAGGTCCTGCTCGCCGACCGCTTTGGAATGCGAAACAGGGAGCGTGCGAGCCTGGCCTTTCGATTTTTGCTTTGCTATAGTGCGATATTCTCCGTAGGCCTCGCCGGTACGCTGTTAACCGTAGGCTTTCGACCGCTCCTTCCTTTTACTTGGGTCTTGCCGCTAGCTCTTTTTCAAATATATATTGATGCATCGGGGCAAAGCCGAAAGCTGATACCTGAACTGACCGGAGCTGTCGTTATGTCAGCCTCGATCGCAGCGATCGGCCTGTCTGCGAATATGTCGCTCGCGAATGCTATCGCACTTTGGGCGATCTTTGCATCAAGGTCAATTGCCTCTATTCTGTATGTCCGTGAGCGATTGCGGCTCGAAAAAGGCAAGCGGCATTCTCGTGTGGTCCCGACGCTCGCCCATGTCGCGGCTCTTATTCTGACCGCAGCCTTGGCCTATTCTGGACTCAGTCCGTTTCTAGCGATCCTGGCTATGTCGGTACTGGCTTATCGGGCTATCGCGGGACTTTCACCGGGGCGAACAAGAATGAAAGCGATGCAGATCGGCGTCTGGGAGATCATCTACGGCACGGCCGTCGTATTGTCGGTCGTGATCGGACACTTTGCCAGCATCTGATACCATAGCAGTCACATAAGGCGGCTTTCGACCCACAGTTTTATGCACAACGTAGACATAGATCTTGTCGAGATGTCGCTCGACGTTATTAAATACGCGATCAGTCGTATTTCCGACACCGATCCTAAGCTTGGCTTTCCTAAGAAGGCAGAGGAGCTAAAGGCCCTCGTGGGCGAAACGGTCACACCTAAGGGCATCGGCGGCGAGAAGGCATTTGCCCTTTTTAAGGACGTTTTGGTCAAAGCAAGTGTCCCGATCGATCATCCCCGGCATCTTGCCTTCGTTCCCGCATCTCCGACCAGGGCGGCGGTGATGTTCGATCTAGTGACCTCGGCGACCAGTGTTCATGGAGCTTTCTGGCTGGAGGGAGCCGGCTGCATCTTTGCCGAGAACCAGGCGATGGAATGGCTGGTGTCACTGACTGGGATGCCCGCCGGAGCTTTCGGTGTTTTTACAAGCGGAGGTACAGAGGCAAATCTTTCAGCAATGGTCACGGCTCGCGAATATTGGCGCGACCGCGACGAACGCAATTCTAAAACACGCGGCATCGTGATCGCCTCGAACGGGGCACATTCGTCGATCCAGGCGATGGCGAAGGTCATCGACGCCGATGTCCTTCTGATCGAAACAGAAAGTCGCCTCGAAGGCTCTCATTTGGCTGAGACCTTATCGCGGATGTCCGCGGAGGACCGTGCCCGTGTGTTCGCTGTGATAGCAACGGCCGGTACGACCAACGCGGGAATAATTGACGATCTCGCGGGTATCGCTACGATATGTAGATCAGAGGAGATCTGGTTTCACGTTGATGCCGCCTACGGTGGCGGAGCATTGGCGGCTCGGTCAGTGCGGCATCTTTTTAATGGTATCGAGGAAGCCGACAGTGTCACGATCGATCCTCACAAATGGCTATTTTCACCATATGATTGCGGGGCGATCATCTACCGCGATCCGGAACTCGCAAAAAAGGCCCACGCCCAGGAAGGTTCCTACCTCGATATCTTCAGCGACGAAGGGGCAAAGGGATTTAATCCGTCGGATTATCAGATACAGCTAACCCGTCGTGTGCGCGGCCTTCCGTTGTGGTTCTCATTGGCAACACACGGCACGGACAGATACGAAAAGGCGATCGAACGTGGGATCGAACTCGCTCAGATCGCCGGCCGACTGATATCGGAATTCGAGCATACAGAACTCGTCAGAGAACCCAGTCTCTCCTGCGTCCTGTACCGTCGAAAAGGATGGAAGGCCGAGGACTACCGGGCCTGGACGTACAAGAATCACAAGGAAGGGTTCGCTCTGGTCGCTCCAACCAAATGGAGAAACCCGGAAGGCCCCGAAACCGTATCGAGGTTCTGTTTCATCAACCCGGACACCACTGAAAAAGACATCCGGGATATTCTATTGACGATGGCATGATCTGTAAGAATCCAAAGGTATTAAATCGCTCCACCGCACTCAAACTTAGATTCATCCTCGTCATCGAGCACCGGCAAAAATATTTGTTTCGATTTATCCCTGTCCGGGCCAACGCGGTCAAACAGCGCCGCCCCTGCGAGCTTAAGGTAATTTATCCCGGATGCCGCAAGCAACTTAGCCAGCCTTTGGGCGTATTTTGAAATATGATCGTCGACAAACGTTATTGACGCCCTGGAAGTGACGTCTGCACTTTCGCGGTCACCGCTTTCCAGAGCATAAAGTTCTTTCAATCGCAGATACGCGACGAATCCGGTCTCGACCGCAACATGATCAGGCACCTCGCTCGTGGTCGGATTATAAGAAAACGCGTCGTAGAAGCTATTCAATTCCGCCAGCATGTAACCCGGTTGAACCCAGCCGCGATAACTGACCTCGCGACCCGGGGCCGGTCCTCCCGGCCCGAAGATGGAATGAAATAGTCCTTCACTGGCCTCTTTCTGAGCGGCTTTTGCGGCACGTTTCAGTTTCTTGTCTCTAACGGGGTTTGCGAGATCTGCGACCTGCTTTAGCCAGTCATTTGACGGACAATCGAATAGTAGGCTTATCAGCCGCCATTCCGCCGCCTCGGCGAGCAGATCTCTAGTACTGTTTTCCTGGATTTTCATAGTGGACACCTGGTTAGTGCTTTCCTCCGCGAAGTCTTACGCGGTCAAGCATTTCATGCTTCTCTTTATCGGATAGCAGTCCGTCAAGCATTGGATAAAGAAAATCGGCCTCACGCCGGTCGTGATGGCTGCAAAGGCGAAGGTAAAACGCTTCGCGATCCAAAAGCTGAAGCAGTACGCGGTCCAGCTCAGATTCGGCCGGCATTTCGCTTGTCTTTTGTTTGAATAGCTCAATGTACGAACGCATCTTGGCGTGATCGTCATAGAAGAGTTTCGGAGACCCAGCTGCAGGGAAGTCAGCCCGCTCTTCATAAACCGGCAGCAAAATGCTTTCTTCGTCCGCCATATGATTAAGAAGCGTGGACTCGTAGGCAATGAGAATGCGGAGACCCTTTTCAAAATCAAAATGAAGCAATGCCCGCTGGTGCTCGAAGAACAATCCGTCGATAACCTTATGAACCTTCATAAGATCACTGATCACCGCCATATTTTCTCCCGATCACTTCAATATCATCGGCACCCAGCCGGTTCGCATCTTTCTTGCCCCAACCTCGATGTGGGAGCCTTCCCAGACCGCAAACGCGATCTGCGATGGAGTCGCTGCGGAGAAACCGACCGGCATCGGCCGCGAGATGACGACGGCCCATCCTTTAAGCGTTTTGACGCCTTTTCCCTTTGAAACAGCATTAAGGGCGGGCGACAATGTGCTTGGACCTTCGGCGATCAGGTCTTCGACTGGTTGATCGCGAGGTCCGGAACGCCGGTTTCCTAGTGCTCGTGCCGGAGCATACCGCGCCGCGGTCTCCGCCTGAGCCTGAGGGTTATTCTCTAGGGGCTTCGCCTCCGCCGGGTAATGATCAATTGATGCATTCGGATAGATCGCGTTGATATTATCGGCTCGCCCCTCATCGATCGCCTGCCAATCGGCACGCCAGTATGAGATCTCAACAGTCTTCCCGACCTCGCCCATTTGCGGGGCCGGGACATTTGGATCGGCCATTGAAGGAAGTTGTACCGCGCAGCCGTCAATGAAATGTTTAGGCCCTGGCATGTCGCTTTGGCTTTCGTCAAGCCATTCGAGCCTGAAAGCTATTTCGCTGCCGTTGGTGATCGCCTTGACCAACACCTCAGACGTTGACGGTTCTAAAAGACGCGGCTCTACCAGATCCTGCAAGATCATTTTCGATGCGTGGAGCGAAACCGCCTCCCAGACGGCCGCATTTGGGTCAAGCGTGATCTCCTTGACCTGGGCGACATTGACCTCGGGCGTCGGGACCTGAACCTTATTGCACGAAGTCGCAAATAAAAGAGCCAAAATAGTGAGCGACGTTACGAATCGCATAAAGAACCTCCTCACGGACAATTGGTGCGCGTGATCTGATATAGCTTGTCGTAGGCCGGTCGAATGTGGACCGGTTCCTTGAACGGTACATTGACCAGCTCTTTTCCATTCTCATCCATTCCGATAGCCTTATCGCCGACACGTTTCCATTTGCGCATTATCGCCTCGGTCGAGCCGAACAGGCCTAATAAACTGGTCAGGTCCGGATCGTTCGGTGCGTTTCGGTAGATCTCGACGGCCTTATCTGTACCCGGGCCGAACATCTGACGGGTAAACGCCGTTGGAACATGGATCGGCGGAATATAGTAAACGTTTGGTTCAAGACCGAACTGAGGGAAGAGCGGCAAGGCAACTTTCTTGATATGAACCAAATAATCGATCGGGTTATCAGCCTCGGCCTTGTCTGGCGTATTGATAAATCCGGCAACACGGATCTTTCCAATGCAGTTGGCGAAACACTGTGGTGACAGCCCTTGTTCGATCTTGGGATAACAGGCGATGCATTTTTCCGATGTCGACGTCATCGGGTTGAAAAACACCTTCTTATACGGACAGCCGCGAACACATTCCTGATAGCCGCGGCAGCGGTTTTGATCGACAAGAACGATGCCGTCCTCGGGCCGCTTGTAGATCGAACCTCGAGGGCACGATGCCAAGCATCCCGGATAAGTGCAGTGATTACAGATACGGGCGAGATAGTAGAACCACGCCATTGCGTGTGGGATCTCGATGCTGGCGCCGTGCTCGATGCCACCGGCACAGTCGTCTTCGCCAACGTTCGGATAGGCGTAGTCCTCATCCTCCGGCCGCCAACCGAGAACGCGTTCGCCGGCAGGTGCTGACTCAAAAATGGTGCTTCCTTTATAAACAGATTGACCATTTTCCTCACCCCAATTTTGCCCATCGAGCAAACTCAGGAGATTAAGGTCCCAAGCAAGCGGATAGGAACCGTAAGGCTTGCTTTCGACGTTGTTCCAGAGCATATACTCCTGCCCCTTGCCCGAAGTCCACGTCGTTTTGCACGCCAGCGTGCAGGTTTGGCACGCGATACATTTATTCGTATCGAAAACGGCGGCAAATTGCTTCTGCGGCCTGCTTTCCGGGTACCAATAGGACATTTCTCGTCCAAGTTGCCAGTTGTTTACGCGTGCCATAGGTTTTTCTCCGTGATGTTATCTTTTCTATCTGTGTCTCTGCGGTGCCCCGCGAGGTTTATATGCTGCAGGGTCGCGAACGATGCGTTGAGAACAAAGATCTGCCTTCCGATGTGCGTTGTTCGCGCGGCCAGGGCAAGGGAAGCGATCGCGAGGATCAGAACAACGAGTGCGTACCAACGTGCCAGGCCCGTTCCGCGGATCATCCGGATCAGACCGACGAGAGCGAATACGCCGGTCAGTTCGATCGCAACAAATGTTGGCAGGGCAGATGTCCGGTGGGCGACTATATTTGTCCAGGGCGGCCCAGTCATAAGACCTGCTCCTTTGCCGGCTATCTCACCTGTTGCGAAAACTGCTAAAGTCAGCAAGGCCGTTACGACGAATAGCCATAAGCTGCTCCGGCTGACTTGGCGGCCAGACCGCCACATTCCATACAGAAGCATCGCAATGCCGAGTGCCATCCCGATCAATGGAATGTAGTTCAGAAAAATGTGTATTCGTGCCGGATCCATTTAGTTCACTACTTCTTGCCGACAAAATCTCCTGCAATGTAACGCTTCATTGCATCCGATTCATTTCTAGGCCGGATGCCAAGCTTGGTCGGACGCCATAGCGGTTCGTCACCTATGCCGCCGGGTTCGGCCTTGGTGATCTTGATAAACGACTCACGCGGAGCCCCCGTTGGGCAATGAATGTCGGCGGCAAAACCCTTGCCCATCTCCTGGCCGAACATACCTTTGCGAACCAGCGAATCGGTCATCCAGGTCGGTTTTAGCCAACCACGGGTTGCCGATTGATGCGAGCCGGAGCGAAACATAGCCTGATAGTTCGTCCGTGGATTCTTTGCTAGGCCGTCCTTACGCTCTTGCTGTCCCTGCTGCGAACCGGGCGTCGCGCCGTACATGTTGAACCACATACGCGTCACGCCGCGGGGCGTACCCGGATAATACCTTGCACGGCAGAGTAGCCGGGCGAATGCATAATTCTTCTTATCCTTTTGCCATCCGCGGAACGGACGATCCTCGGGATCGGCGTCTATCCACACATAATCGCCGTCATTGACACCGAGTTCTTGAGCGTCCGAAGGATTGATATCGACGTATCCCTCGGTGACAAACGGTGAGCGTTTGTCGCGACGATATATATCGCCGAACGGGCCGAATAGCATCGCGTTCATATCCGTGTCGATCGGCGTGGTGTGCGAGCCGTGGCGGAATTTCGGCGTGTGGAATATGAACTTGTAATCGTCCTTGATCAGAGGATGGGCTGTCTGTTTGGCTTCTGCCCAAGTGTAGATGACGTTGCGGCCGCAGCGCGTTTCGCAGCTAAGGTCGTCGCGTTTGACTCCGTAGTCTTCCGGCGTTTTAGGACGCATCGCTTCGTGCGGCGCCGAGATGATTATATTTGGTTCGTAGAATGTCGAATCTACGGGTTCGCGGTGAACGGGCAGATTCTCGCCGGCGTCGATGAACTCGTCCTCTTCGCGATAAAACTCGAGCCTGCCGCTCTTTGTGTACCAAGGCGTGGCGTCGACCAATTGATCGTATCCGACATTTTTCGGCGTTGTACGACTGTTGATGATCGCCGGTACGCCGTTTATCGCTTTTTCGTGAAGATCACTGAATTTGTAGCCTTTCGTATTTGTCGAATGGTCGAGTATCCGCTGCAGATAGACGTCGGTGCGATCTTCGCGGACAAATTTCCAATAGTCATTGAAACGCTTGTCCCCAGTCAGATCGGCGAGTTTCGACGCGACCGTCGCATAAACCTCGATATCGCCTATCGTATTGAAGATCCGAGGGATCGGAGTTTTTGGGAATACGAGCAGGAACGGGTTTGTGACCGACGCGGTCATGTCTGGATGTTTAAGTTCCGCCCAGGAATCAACGCCGAAAACGACGTCCGCCCATTCGCATGACGTCGACCACCACCACTCGTTGACCGCGATCAGTTATGTTGTAGTGCCATTTGACGTTACCGAGGATCGAATTTGCGTTGGCGAACCAGAGTGATTTCGTCGGGCACGGCATATGGGTCTTGCCGGTCAAAAGCGCGTTGCCAACTCGGAGCGGATGATCCTCGTGATTGTAGTAGTGGGCCGATTCTGCCCTCCAATACTGCTTCGGGCGAGCGGGTTTTGTCTCGTCAAGCTCAATGTCGAATGGATCCTCGTTGATGTATTGCGGTGCTCCGTTAAAAAGAGCCGTGCGGTAGTTTCCGGCGTAGGATCCGACATTGCCGCCGATCTTGCCGACATTTCCGGTGAGGGAGGCGAGCAGGAAAACGTCGCGATCCTTGTTGTCGCTGTTAAAAAACTGGTTCGGGCCCATCCCCAAGGCAAAAAGCGTCGTCCCGGGATCTTGGGCAAAATGCCGGGCCAGTTTCTGAACGGCGGCAGCCGGGGCCCATGTTAGTTCCTCGACCGTCTGCGGCGTGAAATGTGCCGCGTACTCTTTGACGAGATCGAAGACTGGACGACACCTGACCTTGCTTCCGTCCGCCAGGGTTACCTCGACGAAGCCTTCGAGCATTGCGTCCACGGCCTTGGAATTCCTGCCGACATCGTCGCGTGTAAGCGGCTGTGCCGCATTTTTCTTAGCATCCCAGAAAACGTAATCGCCCCATTCAAGCCGGAGCTTTTCGGGCACGACATTCTGCACTGTCTGCTTGATCGGCGGAGGTGCCTTTTCACCATCCTTTACGATAAATGTCTGTTTTAGAACTGCCGGATCGCCGCCGAAAACTTCTGCTGCCTTGAGATATTTGAGCGTGTCCATCCGGACAAGGATCGGCATGTCCGTCCACTGCTGCACATATTCCCTGTCATACAGATTTTCCTGCATGATCACGTTGGCAAAGCCAAGTGCGAGTGCCGGCGTCGTTCCGGGACGGACGACAAGGACATCGTCTCCTTTCGTAGCCGTTGCCGAGTATTCGCAGGCGATCACGACGACTCGCGTGCCTTTCATGCGAGCCTCGGTCAGCCAGTGCGCGTCCGGCATCTTCGTCGTGATCCAGTTCATTCCCCAGACGACAACCGTTTTTGCTTGCTCGACCGAGTTGAGATCGAATTCGACCGTCTGCTGGCCTGTGACCATCGTGTGGCCTGGAGGCAGATCGGTATGCCATGAATAATTGTCAAAGCCCTTGGGCCCCATCGCCTTGTCCGGCCCGACTCCGCGAATGTGCGAATCGAGCAATGCGATCGAATTCGCCATTCGGTACATACCGAAAACACGGGTCATGCCAAGCAGCGGCATTCCTCCGCGAAACTTCATGACCTGCGTACCCACACCCTGCGTGGCTTCGATCGTCGCTTCATCGTAATGCTGTTCCTTTAGCTTTCGCTTACCTTCATCGCCGGTGTAGGTTTCGGCGATGTTCTTCAGAGCAGCTGCCACAATTACGGCCCCTTCGTCGTGTGACATTCGCACCCATTCATCGCGAGCACGCTGGAAATATTCTTCGGGTGGACGCCCGTCGGAACCGCGAGGGAATCCGGCCTCGTACCATTTCTTGTAGCCGGCTCGGACCATCGTTCCGTTTACGCGCCGGTCGCCATAGAATCGACGTGTCAAGGCGAGTCCTTTCTGACAAACACGCGGATCCCACCGATGCGAAGTGCCGTTGCCTAATAGGTCGACGGCCTCGCCGTATTTCATTGTCGGGCCGATGCGTGTAATTACACCCTGACGGACATGCGCGTTGAGCAAACAGTTGTGGGTGTCGTTTGGAGCGCAGGTAAAGGTATAACGCGAGTCGTAGGCCCACAGATCGCGATAGACCTTTTCCCAATCACGGTTTGGATACGCGGCCAGGGGATTTGTTATTGCTTCGAGGCCCCAGGCATTTGTTGTTGATGCCACCAGCGCCCCAAATCCGGCTGCAGTGATCCTCGCCATAAATTCGCGTCTTGAGATCTCTTTTTTCATATCATTCCTCGTTTAATGCTCAACTATTTTGCGCTCAATGAACGTATATAAACCACGATCGACTCGACCTCGGCTTGGGTTAATGCTCTGCGGATCGGCGACGGATCTCCGAAACCTTGCATCACAGTCCCGCTCCTCCCCCGTGTGATCGTCCCGACCAGAAAGGTATCCGAAACACTGGATAAAAACACTTTGTTGTTAAGCGCCGGGCCATCTGCGCCGACGCCGTTCTTTCCGTGACAGCCCGAACAATTTGAAGCAAAGAGTGTCGCTCCGAGTACTGCATCGCCCGTCGCCCACAACTGCGGCTTGGCATCGGGCAGTGCTTGGACGTTACCTCCGAGCCCGCGAATGTATGCGATGACAGCTCGAAGCTCATCGTCATTGAAACCATTCACACGGTCGCCCCATGGCAGCATCGGCCGTCCGGGCCGGCCATTCCGTATCGTTTGGAAGAGAAAATCGTCAGAGGCGAGCTGCAGGAATTCAGGACTTGTTATCGACGGATTTGGAACAAGGCCCGGGAAACGGGTTCCACGTCCGTCTGCCGCATGGCAGCTTGAACACACGGCCGTGTAAATGGTCTCGCCATCCTTAGCAAACTCGCGCTCGCCGAAACGCATTGCACGCACACGGTCCTTCGGAAGATAGACGTCAGGCAACGTGCGCCGTCTGAGCGAAAGCGTATAGAGCGTCAGAAGGTCGATCTGGTTATCAGATAAGCCAAGTGCGGGCATCTGCGAACCAGCCACCGTGGACGCAGGTGAAAGGAAATGCTGGACGATCCAGTTAGTGAGAGTGTGATCGCCCGGAACCTTTGAGAAGTTAAGCTGGTTCGGATCCTTGAAACCGGAAAGCGACAAGTTCACGCCTGCATCCCCGCCGAATGTTCCGACGGTGTGACATCCAGCACATCCGACCGTGTTGAACTGAGCCTTTGCCTCAATTAGTTTGGGTGCACCCATTTGGGTATCGAGAAATATCTTCAGAGCCGAGCGGTCTGCCTCATTCACCTCCCGAAATGAAGTTTTCCACACTTCGTCCTGTCCTTGCTGTGATCTCAGCAGGTGCGCGGAATACCATTCGGGGTTGTAGCCTTTCAGGCCCACATGTGACAGGTCGGGGCCTTCCATGCCGGTCAGATTGCCGCCCGGACGCAGCGTACCGCCGCGGCCGTCGAGGCGATGACACGCGTAACAGTCGAGCCTTTCGAACGTCTTACGGGCGGTATCGAGAGTTGGCAGATTTGGAACATTGAGCGGCGTGTGACAGGTTCCGCAGCTCGCATAGGCATACTTTGCGGGCAGCATCGGCTCGGTCCAGAAGTGAACATTCCCGTGAGCGTCGTCTTTCTCAGTTGCTTGTCCCTGTCCACCATGACAGGTCGTGCAGCCGATCTCGGTCGGGGAATGGACGACAGGCTTATGGGCTGCACCTACCTTTTGATCGGTCGTGATCTGTTCGCCGGATGCCATCCCGACATGACAAGTGACACAGCGGTCCGTGACTTTGAGTTGCGGATTCACGATCTGCCGCAGCCGCAGATCGATCGGGCCTTCCGTGGTCTTAGCGTTCCCCTGGATGCCGTGCCAGTCCTTCATGAAGTTCTCGGACACTGCTGCGGCGGCGAGGAGCAGGAAAACCCCGATACTTGAAACCATCAACAGATATTTATTCTTGTTCATAGCGTCAATGGCCTCCCCAATCTGACGGCGACCAGAAAAAGTCCCAGTTCGGGCCGCGGAAATAGGTGCCGATCATGGTCAGCACAATGAAGCCGCACAGGAAGCAGGTGAACAAAGCGAGAGCGCCGGCACGGGTTGAGTTGTACTTTCGGACAGCCCATATCGAATAAGCCGCGTAGATCGCTGTCAAGACGGTTCCGGGATTGATGAACGTGATGAAAAGCTGCGGAATATCCGGGAACCACTCGCGAAGCCAACCGAAATGTATAGCAAATGCCTCGACACCGATCGAAGCTGCAAATCCAACGACAGCCGACCATTTCACCAACTTCCATCCGCCCGGCCCGCCGAACCATTCGCCGGTTCCTTCCTTTTCACGGTCAAGAAATGGGATCAGCCCCAAGCCGATCACGCACAGCATCGGAATACCAATGCCGCCCATAAATGCCGAGAACGATACGATCTCCTGCAGCCCGAGAAAATACCATGGTGCTTTTGCCGGATTCTCAGGAACGAGCGGATTTGCGAGTTCCTTTAAGGGAGCATCAGAAACGAAAGCCAACCCGACGCAGATGAGAGTTGTCAGCATCAGCACACCAAGCTCGGCGTAGAAAAGGTGCGGCATTGACGGAACCGTGTGTTCCGGGCCGCTCCCGACGGCAGGCGTTTTGCCCTTCACGACGGCGGCTA